>Ga0308157_10000751_pt1 | contig 89931 bp, 87 predicted proteins | sample PhyBR1_FD_201035 | JGI IMG/M metagenome (GOLD analysis project Ga0308157, IMG submission 201035) | Phyllosphere microbial communities from UC Gill Tract Community Farm, Albany, California, United States - DLSLB.R1 | ecosystem: Host-associated > Plants > Phyllosphere > Unclassified | place: USA...
CATCCCCCCCCCACCCCTTAGTTCATTGAACGATACCTTCGGCGCGCTGCCCTAGCCTTGAGGCGGCGTACGAAGGAATCCAGTAAAGCGTCCTGCAACCTGACCAGCGTCGGGAGCCACGATGACCTCCTGCGACGCAGGGTAGCTGGTTTCACCGTCGACAACACTCAAAACAGCTTCTGGATCAACATTGCGTTTGACCACGGCCAAGGCGATCGGTCCAGCTTCATAGTGCAGCGTTGCTGAAGTGACACGGCCAACTGTCCGCTCCCCCAACTTAACTTCTGAGCCAGGAGCAGGGAGGGTGTGCATTGAACCATCTAGGTCGAGGAACACTACCCGGCGAGGCGGATGCCCGATGTTGTGCACACGAGCAATCGTTTCCTGACCCTTATAGCAGCCCTTTTCCAGATGCACTGCGGTACGCAACCAGTCCAGCTCATGGGGGATGGTCTTCTCGTCGATTTCCGCGCCGAAGCGTGGTTCCCACGCGGCAATGCGCAACGCTTCAACCGCCATCATTCCGGCGAGTTCTTCGTCAGCTGCGGCGGAGACCAGATCATCTAGTGCCACCACATGCAATAACCAAGGACGTTCTGAACCTGGATGATCTTCGCGCGAGTAAGCCCACCCGCCTGGGGTGACACCCGGCCAAGGATCGGTCCAGATCAATGTTCCGGCGCTTGGAATGGGGCGGGTTGCCGCCAACACTCCATGGGTCTGCGACAAGTTGTTGACCTCGACGCGCAACATAAAACGCATGGAGTTCAAGAACTCTTCCAGTGCTTCTGCCGCACCTGGTTCCACGATGAGAACTAGGCGGTCTTGATCAACAAGCACCTTCATCTCGTGCTCGATGCGCCCCTGAACTGAGAGCAACAACGTTTGAGTGCTCTGTGAAGGCTTCAACGTATTAATGCGTTGAGTGCTCAACGTATCAAGCCAGCTCTGGCGATCTTCACCACGGATCTCCAGCACATCAAAATGGCTCAAGTCCGCAATGGCCTGACCTTCGGCCAATTTCCGTGCCTCACGAGTCGGGGCACCGTAGTGCGCCGCCACGCCAGTATCAACGCCGCCAGCTTCCACTGCGCCTGCGCGCTGTAAAAGAGGCGACTGGTATCCAGTGCTCATGGTTAGTTCACCGAGTCTTCGGCGACAACTCGCTTAAGCGCAGCTGAGGCGTGTGCTTGCAGATCGAGGTTGCCCTCTGAAACATCCCAACGCCAGAACAGTTCGCCGTTGACCAAACCGTAGATACGCGTTGAGGAAGCATATGCTTTCGCATTTTTGCTGCGTAACAGTCCTTCAGTTGCTAACTGGATCCGTGGACCGTCAATCAGCCCGTAGTAGAGCTCAGACATGCCGCCAGGATGGACGATGTGCGCCTGAATCTTGAAGCCTTCATCGGTGTGAAGCTTCTGCACATCGTCAGCTGAACGCAGTACCGGGAAGATGTCGCCCGGAATCATGCCCGGGCCAGCGTCAGCGTCTTGTTGCTGTCGGTCTAGAGACCAGAAACCGTTTTCAACGGCAAGGATCCGCAACTTCGTTCCGTCGGCCTCGGTGAGCCACGCTTCGCTGCGGTATTCAAGGTATGGGCCGCCAACGTCACGGAAAGTGACTTGCTGCCAGAAGTACTCGTCCTCGGCTTCGCCTTCGCCAAGTCGGCCAGCACCTTCCCAAGTGCCGATGAGCCATGCGAAAGGTACTAGTTCCGGGGTGAGGTCCGTAGGGAGATCAAATGCCATGGACTACTCGCTCCTAAAATCGTCAGTAGAGAAATGAAAACAGCGCACACGTTGTTGTGTGCGCTGTTTTTACTTCTGACCTTGGAAGAGGCGCTTGACTACCAAGCCTGCGAAGCCCGCCATGCCTAGACCGGCGATCACAACTAGTGCCTGGAAGAAAATTTCGAGTGCAAGATAATTTTCATTCATGGCTTCATCTTAGCGCGAGACGAAGCATAACTTCGACACACGTGACGTACCGCGCATCATGTTGCGCTAAATGAATGCTAGAACCTCCATGGCATACCAGCTCGCGGCGCCGCTGATCAGGATAATTCCGCAGGAAAGACCGAGAATTCCACTGATATTCCGTACACTGCGGCTAGCCAGCGCCAAGGCACGTAATGACCCAACGAGTAGCCCAGCTAGCAGACCAATAACTGCACCCTGGAACCAAAGGATGTCGATAGGTAACGCACTGGCTGCCGCACCTAAAGCAACAGCTATAAGCGGCGCCAAGATCATGGTCATCCTATTGGGCAAGCGGGTGACAACGACCGCCCCGGCACCAAGCAAGGAAATAACGGTAGTGACGGTAAGCCCAAACCCGTAGCCGACTTGTGCGCTAGCGGCCCATGCTGAACCTAGGACGGCTAACACCATACCGGTAACGCCGGAGACAACGCCGGCCAGTCGTCCTTCAGCTGCAGCCCCGCGCAAAACTTGAGAGATGAATACCAAAAGCACACCGACGGCGATAACTTCCACGCTATGTGACATGACCGAGGAACCGGGCATAAAAACTGTTGCGGCAGTTGCAGCTAGTGAGCTTAGGGCCAAGATGATGGTGATTGGCCAAGGGGCATCAGAGCGAACCATCCGCGGCCAAGTGTAGGCAAAAACCAGCTGTAATATTGCGGTGACCGCACCCATGGGCCACGTCAGTTCCGAGAGGCTTGCAGCCCCGGTTAATAGGGCGACAGCAACAAGCCCGCACAATAAAACTTTGATTCTCAATCTATGTTTCCTGACGGTAATGTGTCTGCATCTGCGTGTTCACATGCATGATTCAACGAATTCATTCCTTATACTGTGACACGTAAAGATGATTAATTCGCAACCACTTGGCAGGAGGACGAGCTATTGGCCCACCTACTGCTACTTAGCAATCATGCCGAAAACGCTGCCGAAGTTCTTCCAGCACTCGAATTACTACTGCATGAAATTTCTTTTCTCCCGGCCAGCACCGAATCGCTGAACCAAGTTCCTGAATGTGACGCCATCATCCTAGATGCACGTACGGACCTGATTCCAGCTCGGTCTTTGGCACAAATCCTCCACACGAATCTTAACTTGCCGCTATTGCTAGTCGTTAGCGAGGGCGCGTTGGGGATTCTAAATTCTGAGTGGCACGCAGCTGATTTCCTCTTGCCCTCGGCTATACCGGCAGAACTCGACGCGCGTATCCGTTTGATGCTCGCGGCTAGCCCCGTCGTTGCTCACACTCCAGAACCAGCTGAGAACACTTCAGGTTTGCGCATTGATGAACTGAGCTACACCGCTCGCATTGATAGCCGCATGCTGGATCTTACCTACAAAGAATTTGAGCTTTTGAAGTATCTAGCTCAGTTCCCAGGTCGAGTGTTCACCCGTGAACAGTTACTCCATGAAGTCTGGGGTTACGACTATTACGGTGGCACTCGCACCGTTGATGTTCATGTCCGTCGTTTACGCGCCAAGCTTGGCACTGATCACGAGCAACTCATCGGAACAGTTCGTAACGTCGGGTATCGTTTCCATACCGAATCATAACTTTCAGCCAATTTATGGCCAGTTCATTCATTCACCCACTATCGTGAAAGACATGAGTGAACTGCCACAGACCACAGTATCGATTCACCACGTGCCCGCGGAGCTTGATGAGCGCACCCTGAGCGATGTCCGTCGCTTAGCTACACAAGCCCAGGATGTCGACGGTAATCCCCCACTGAGCGACCAAACGCTAGTTGCTTTAGCAGCCGATGAAACAGATGAGAACATCATCACGTTGCTTGCTGAAGTTGGTGAAGGTTCCGATGCCGTTCTGGCGGGCATCGCAGTTCTTGTGCGCGAGGCACAAGATCAGCCATGGGTACTGGAACTTGTGGTTCACCCCAACCACCGACAGGCCGGTATCGGCCGTGCGCTATTGACCCAGCTCAATGAGCTTGTTGATCTGACCAATGTACAGGCGTGGGCCCATGGTGACCACGAAGCAGCTAAGAAGCTCGCTGAGAAGACCGGTCTAAGCCGAGTCCGTGAGCTGTACCGGATGCGTCGTGAAGGTACCGACTATGTTGAGGAAGCTCCGGCAGATCGTCGCATCTCGGTCCGCAGTTTCCGGGTGGGCGAAGATGAGCCTGCTTGGCTTGAGGCTAATGCCAAGGCGTTTGCACACCATCCAGAGCAGGGTTCTCTGACCCTCTCTGATCTCGATTCCCGTATGGCCGAGGATTGGTTTGACCCCTCAGGTTTCTTCCTCGCCTTTGACTCCGAGCAAAATCTGTTGGCCTACCACTGGACCAAGATTCACCCAGCTTCCGGTGACGCTGTTCGCCCCAGCGGTGAAGTCTACGTAGTTGGTGTTGTTCCCGAAGCACAAGGATTGGGCTTGGGACGGTCTTTGACCATCACTGGTATCAACTACCTGTTGGAGCTCGGAGTCGACCCCGTCATCCTCTATGTCGATGCTGAGAATGAACCCGCTGTCAAGCTCTATCGTTCATTGGGCTTCACACTTTGGGACGCTGACATTATGTATGGTCCGAAAACGATAGACTAGAAGTATCAGCGGTTTCATGTACTAATAGGACCGCGCTCACGAGGTGTTTTGGCATCTCCTCGCAGGAAGAAATGAGTTCAGCAGATGACTAGCTCCCCCCAGGAAACTACTTCTCAATTACGCGACGTTCCCTCTTCTAAAGTCAATGAAGACAGAATAGAGCCTGCTGATTCACTCCCGGATTTACATCCTGAGGGAGAATTTCAAAACGAACGTTTTCTCGATCGTGAACTGAGCTGGTTGCACTTTAACGCTCGTGTTCTCGAACTAGCCGAAGACACCAACCTTCCATTGCTGGAACGTGTGAACTTCTTATCAATTTTCGCTTCGAACCTCGACGAATTCTTCATGGTTCGAGTTGCGGGGCTTAAGCGGCGTATCGCCGCTGGCTTGGCGGTTCCAGCGGCCAATGGGATGAACCCGGTGGATCAGCTGGAACTGCTGCTGTCTTCAGCTCACTCCTTGCAGACCCGCCATGCAAAGGTCTTCTCAGAATCGGTCTCCCCTGACTTAGCTGAGCAGGGTATCCGTATTACTACTTGGGAAGACCTTTCCGCCAGCGAACGCGATGTGCTTTCTAAGTGGTTTGTTGCGCAGGTCTTCCCCGTGCTCACTCCGCTTGCTGTGGATCCGGCACACCCGTTCCCTTACATCTCAGGTTTGTCGCTAAACCTGGCGGTAGTCGTCCGTAACCCACTAACAGGCAAGCAGCTCTTCGCTCGACTTAAAGTGCCGGACACCATCGCGCGCCTGATCAGCATCGACGGAACCCGAGCTGCGCATTCTTCACATCGCACCGCACGCTTCATTCCTCTTGAAGCGCTGATCGCAGTACATCTTGAGTTGCTCTTCCCGGGCATGGAAATCGTTGAGCACCATTTCTTCCGCGTCACTCGTAACGAAGACTTGGAAGTGGAAGAAGATGATGCAGAAAACCTGCTTCAGGCACTGGAGAAGGAACTCTTGCGTCGCCGCTTTGGCCCTCCGGTACGTCTTGAAGTTGCTGATGACATCAATCCGGAAATCATGGATTTGCTCACCAGGGAACTGGGTGTAGACGAGGACGAAGTCTTCAAGCTACCAGCGCCTCTGGATCTACGTGGCCTCGGTGTCATCGCTTCCTTGGACCGTGCTGAGTTGCACTATCCAAAGCACGTCGGTCACACCTCAAGCCACTTGAACGAATCGGAAACCGCCAAGGCTGCCAATGTCTTTGCTGCGGTTCGTCGCCGCGACATCTTGTTGCATCACCCCTACGATTCCTTCTCTACTAGCGTTCAGGCGTTCTTGGAGCAGGCTGCTGCTGACCCTAAGGTCATGGCAATCAAGCAGACGCTGTACCGCACCAGTGGTGACTCGCCGATTGTGGATGCTCTGATTGATGCTGCTGAGGCAGGCAAGCAGGTTTTGGCACTGGTTGAAATTAAGGCTCGCTTTGATGAGCAGGCCAATATTTCTTGGGCCAGGAAGTTGGAGCAGGCCGGCGTCCACGTGGTCTATGGAATCGTGGGCCTCAAGACGCACTCCAAGCTGTCGTTGGTGGTTCGTCGCGAAGGCGATAAGTTGCGTCGCTACTGCCACATCGGTACCGGTAACTACCACCCACGTACCGCACGGTACTACGAAGACTTCGGTTTGCTCACCTGTGATGACACCGTTGGCGAGGATGTTTCCAAGCTCTTCAACCAGCTCTCGGGTTATGCACCACGCTCCACCTACAGCCGTCTGCTTGTTGCACCCCGTTCGGTACGCACTGGCCTGTTGGCACATATCGAGAAGGAAATTGCCAACGCAAAATCCGGTATCGAAGCCAAGGTTGTCATCAAGGTTAACTCCATCGTTGATGAAGCAATCATCGATGCGTTGTATCGAGCTAGCCAGGCGGGCGTCAAGGTTGAGGTCATCGTTCGCGGTATCTGTGCACTGCGTCCGGGAGTACCGGGGCTGAGCGAAAATATTGAAGTTCGTTCAATCTTGGGTCGTTTCTTGGAGCACAGTCGCGTGTTCATGTTTGCCAACGGTGGGGAACCGCTGGTTTACATCGGCTCTGCAGACATGATGCACCGAAACTTGGACCGTCGAGTTGAAGCACTGGTCTCCTTGCGTAATCCTGAGGACGTTGAGGACATGATCAAGCAGTTGAACCTGTACATGGCTGACACAACTGCTTCATGGCATCTGAACTCGGATGGGGAATGGACTCGCCATTCACAGGATGAAGAAGGTAATCCGCTCACCGACATTCAGTTCTGGCTCATCGATGACCATGCCCGTCGACGAAACAGTGGACGTAACAGCTAGTGTCTGAGCCTCAACTACACGAAGCCGCTTTGCGAGTTCGTGAAATCGTTCGCTCGGTGGATGCCGAGGAAATCACCCTTGGTGACTTCGACATCATCGCAGCTGGCGCCATCCCATGGCGGATTGTCGATAATAAATTGCAAGTTCTTTTGATCCATCGTCCAAAGTATGACGATTGGTCATGGCCTAAGGGCAAGCTCGATCCGGGAGAGTCCATCGCAGAGTGCGCAGTGCGTGAAGTGCGTGAAGAAGTAGGATTGCGCATTACGCTCGGCATCCCACTCTCGGCGACAGCTTATTCGGTCAAGCAAAAGTCCAAGGTGGTGTACTACTGGGCGGCCAAAACCGATCATCGTACGCAGATTGACCCAGATGGTGCAGAATGCGATGACACCCAGTGGGTTAGTGCTAAAAAAGCTGGCCAGCTCTTGACTAATCCCACCGATGCGCAGCCTTTGACTGACCTCATCAAGGCGCACAAGGATGGGACGCTTGATGCACAGCCGGTTTTGATTGTCCGGCATGCCAAAGCTAAACCGCGTGGCAATTGGACTCGCGCCGAGGGCGAACGCCCTTTGGCTGCCACCGGAAGGCGACAGGCGCAGGCCGTTTCCCGAATGCTCGAAGCATGGCAGCCGGCCCACATCGCATCCTCTCCATGGTTGCGTTGTGTCCAAACCTTGGCACCTTACGTCAGCTTGCATGCAATGAAGATGAAGAATGTCAGGGCAATCACCGAGCATTCAGCCACGCGACATCCTGAGAGGGCACGCCGAGCGGTACAGAAGCTTTTTGATAAGTATCGCTCGCAAGCCATCTGTACACACCGTCCGGTCCTGCCCCTGGTATTGGAAGTCTTAGCGAAAAACTCCTCCCCCAAGTTGGCGAATTCATTGCCAAAGATGGATCCCTACCTTGAGCCGGGATCATTGATTGTGGCGCAGCAAGTTCAAGGTGCAAAACCTCGGATTGTGTCTTTCGAGATCCACGCTCCATTTCACGACTAATCACCAGCAAGACCCCGCCTCTTGGCGGGGTCTTGCTATATCCTCTTGAACCCTCCATACCCGTTGCATTCGGCTCCGATTAGGGATAAGACTGTATTCAACAGATGTTATCGATCGTCAATCGAGGTAAAGCCATGAATGCTCAACAACCGCACCAACCAGTGGATAAAGTTGTGCACCAGGGTCTGCGCCTTGATCATGACGAAAGCCGTGGACGCTTTTCCCTGTGGCATGGTTCTACATTTGTCGGTTTCTTGGGTTACTACCGAGAAGGCGACGTGGTAACGATCCAGCACACCATCATCAATGAAGAATTTGGCCGCCGTGGCTACGCACGTGCTCTGGTGACGCTGGTACTGGATCGCTTTAATAATGAAGGACTGAAGATCATTCCTGAGTGCAGCTACGTTCAGGACTATCTGCGTCGCTATCCGGAATACAACTCAATGGTTGTGAACCCAAGTTAGTTTTTGTCACTGCGAGAAGTCTCATCTCTATCCTTTGTTCGAGACGCGCATTCCGTGAACTAAACTGGGTTGCGTGAACATTGCGACGCCTTATGAAGACTTGCTCAAGGATGTGCTGGAAAACGGTACTTCCAAAGAAGACCGCACCGGAACCGGAACTATCTCCGTCTTTGGTCGCCAAATCCGCTTTGATCTTCAAGATTCATTCCCACTGATCACTACCAAACGAGTGCATTTTAAGTCGGTTGCGGCTGAACTGCTGTGGTTCTTGCGTGGTGAATCCAATGTGAAGTGGCTGCAAGATCAGGGCGTGCGTATCTGGAATGAGTGGGCAGACGAAAACGGCGAGCTCGGCCCCGTCTACGGCGTGCAGTGGCGCAGCTGGCCAACCCCCGACGGTGGCCACATCGATCAGATTTCTCAGTTGGTTGAGACCCTAAAAAATAACCCCGACTCCCGTCGTCACATCGTCTCCGCCTGGAATGTCTCGGAAATTCAAAACATGGCTTTGCCACCATGCCACGTTTTCTTCCAGTTTTACGTAGCCGACGGCAAACTCTCCTGCCAGCTTTATCAGCGCAGCGCAGACATGTTCCTAGGTGTGCCCTTTAACATCGCTTCCTACGCTCTGCTGACCATGATGCTGGCACAGCAGCTGGATCTTGAGCCTGGTGAATTCATTTGGACCGGCGGCGACGTGCATATCTACACCAACCATCTGGAACAGGTTAAGGAACAGCTCAGTCGCGATCCTTACCCGTACCCAACGTTGAGCTTCACTTCCAACCCTGAGTCAATCTTTGACTACACGCTGGAAGACTTCAGCATCAATGATTACCAGCATCACCCAACCATCAAGGGAACTGTCGCCGTATGACCGAAGCACCGCGCCATGCCGAGCGGCTAGAACCGCTACTCGGAGCCATCTGGGCTCAGGCGAACAACGGAATCATTGGCGCCCAAGGCTCTATGCCATGGCATGTCCCCGAAGACTTGGCCCACTTCAAGCGCATCACCGCGGGCCATCCTGTCATTATGGGACGCGCTACATGGAATTCCTTCCCGGAAAAGTTTCGTCCCCTTCCAGGACGTACCAATGTGGTGCTCACCAGCCAGTCTGATCTCCACGACCAGTTGCGCAAGGACGGCGCGGTTCCTGCGTCAACTTTGGACGAAGCACTAGCGTTAGCACGCAAGGCCGATGGCGGCGAAGAGGTCTGGATCATCGGTGGTGGCAAGGTCTACGCACAAGCGCTGGATTTGTTTGACGTCGCCGTGATCACCAAATTGGATCTGGAACCTGCCGGGGACACTTCTGCCCCGCAACTGTCAGAAGACTTTATTATCGGTGCGACTGATCCTGCGCTAGATTCAGATGATGCCACTTGGCATGTCTCCTCCACTGGTACTGGCTACCGTTTTGAAACCTGGCTGCGCCAAAAGGACTAATACGAACATGAAAAAATACATCGGTGAGCTCAAGGAGCATCCCGAAGCACTCTTCGTGCTCGGCTACATGCTTTTTCCATTGCTCGCGTTAGCTGTCGCGGTTCTCGGGTTCTTCATGGTGCTCGGTGGTCACAAGATCTTCGGTTTGATCTTGCTCTTGGTCCCGGCGCAGATCTTCATCTTCGCCGCGGTGTGGGCCATCAACAACCGCAAGCGGTTGCTTGAGGAAAAGTAAAACTTGCGCTGTATCGAATCACACCTGAGCCCTGCTGGGGCTTGGGTGTGATTCTGCTTTAACTGCTGTAACGAACCGGGCTTCACGCCCGGTTCGCCCCTACCATGGAAATATGACTTCATCTGTTGGTTTTGTAGGTTACCGTGGCATGGTTGGCTCCGTGCTAATGCAGCGAATGCTCGACGAGGGCGACTTTGCGCAGATCGATCCGGTATTTTTCTCCACTTCGAATGCGGGCGGACAGGCCCCTTCCTTCGCGCAGGGCGCTGGCGCTCTAGAGGATGCTTATGACATCCAAACGCTATCCAAGCTGCCTATTATCGTTACCGCCCAGGGCGGAGACTACACGACCAAGGTCCATTCAGAACTTCGTAAGTCCGGCTGGGACGGTCTATGGATCGATGCGGCTTCCACGCTACGCATGAACGATGACTCGGTCATCGTTCTAGACCCAGTGAACCGCAATGTTATCGACCAGTCCCTTGAATCTGGCGTCAAAGACTTTGTCGGCGGTAACTGCACGGTCTCATGCATGCTCATGGGTCTGGGAGGGTTGTTCAAGAACAACCTGATCGAGTGGGGCACCGCAATGACCTATCAGGCTGCTTCCGGTGGCGGAGCACGCCACATGCGTGAGCTACTCACCCAGTTTGGCGAGATCAACGCATCGGTGGCTTCCGAACTGGCTGATCCTGCTAGCGCCATCTTGGACATTGACCGCAAGGTGCTTGAGACTCAGCGCGGCAACCTCGATGCCACGCAGTTTGGTGTTCCGCTCGGCGGTTCGTTGATCCCATGGATCGACGCAGACCTAGGCAATGGCCAGTCCCGCGAAGAGTGGAAGGCCGGCATGGAGACCAATAAGATCCTGCAGACTTCCGGCGAGAACCACATCATCATGGATGGCCTGTGTGTTCGTATCGGTGCCATGCGCTCGCACTCTCAGGCATTGACTCTTAAACTGAAGGAAGATCTACCAGTTTCGGAAATTGAGTCGATTCTTGCCTCCGATAACGAGTGGGCCAAGGTCATTCCTAACGAGAAGGAAGCGACCATGGATCAGCTGACTCCGGTTGCTGCTTCCGGTACCTTGGACATCCCAGTAGGGCGCATCCGCAAGCTCGAAATGGGCCCAGAATACATCTCCGCCTTCACTGTGGGAGACCAGCTGCTGTGGGGAGCTGCTGAGCCGCTACGCCGCATGCTGGCTATCGCGCAGGGCCGCCTCTAAACATCAGTCAGTACCCTAGGCAAAAGCTCGGCCCGGAACAGATTTCTGTTCCGGGCCGAGCTTTTACTTTGTCACAGTGTGCATCACTGTATGTGCTTACATCGCATCAGAGAATTCATGACGAAGCATCGAGTAGATTACCTGATCATGCCACGCACCATCACGCCATTGCGACTGCCTGATCATTCCTTCACGGCTGAAGCCGAGCTTCTCCAGGACACGATTCTCGGCAAGGTTTTCTGCAGCCGTCGTAGCCTGAATCCGGTGACGCGGGTAGTGCGTAAAAAGATAATCGACCAGCAACCGCTGAGCCACCGTTCCATAGCCTTGACCGCGGTGCTTCGCAAAGAGTCCAATGGCAATTTCCCAGCATGCCGAGGTGTTGGAACGGCCCCAACTATTCACGGTGAACCAGTCCACTTTACCGATGGTCTGCTCCCCTAGTCGTACGGCCAAGGCACCATCATGACTTCCAATGAATTGGTCCTGATCCAGACGGGTGCGTAATTTGTTGGTATCCCAAAACCCGAACCATTGGTATTCGCTGGCGCCAGCACGGGACTGGAAATTTTCCTCGAATAAAACGATGTCCGAGTGACGCAGTTTGTGTAGGGAGAGTTCTTGCAGAGCGCTTACCCTTTCTGCGTGCGGACTTCCATAAAGCTGCGTTCCTAGAGCGACAGGCCGATCAAGAGCGGCTCATTGACCAGTGTAATTCCAAAGCGTTCCTGCACTCCGGCGCGCACTGCGCGAGCAATCGCCACGATATCGTCAGCTGTGGCTTCACCGCGATTAGTAATGGCCAGGGTGTGCTTGGTGGATAGTGAGGCACGGCCTTCTGCCACGTCGTAGCCAGCGGTGCCTTCAAGACCGTAGCCCTTGCCGAATCCTGCTTGATCAATAAGCCAGGCAGCGGAAAGCTTCACCATGCCTTCTTGAGCCACCGTGTAGTTTGGCGCATTTTCTGGGAGGCGCTCAAGTACCGAGGCCTCAACGATCGGGTTGGTGAAGAAAGAACCGGTGGAATGCGAGTCGGCATCCTTAGGATCAAACACCATGCCCTTGGAACGGCGAAGCTCAAGCACGTTCTGGCGAACCAGGTGCGCATCAGCGCGTTCCCCCGCTTCCACTCCTAAACGTCGGGCAAGTTCCGCGTAACGGATCGGCGCAGACAGGCTATCGCGTTCAAGGAGGAAAGCTACCTCCAGCACCACATAGCGCGGTGAACCATTGGTGCTGGTTCGTTTGATGATCGAATCGCGGTAAGCGAATTCCAATTGCCCGTTATCCATCTTGAGCACCTGGCTGGTTTGGCGGTCATAGACCCGCACCCATGCCAAACTCTGAGAAACATCTGCCCCATAAGCGCCCACGTTCTGTACTGGCGTTGCACCAGTGCACCCGGGGATGCCGGAGAGAGCTTCGAGACCGCTCAGTCCTTGAACGAGGCTGTATTCAACGGTGGTGTCCCAGCTTTCTCCGGCTGCTGCTCGAAGCAGAACACTACCGGAAGGCTGCTCACTCAGGTGCAGTCCTCGAGTAGCGATTTGAATGGCTACCCCCGGATATCCTTCATCATTGATGACGAGGTTGGAGCCACCGCCGATCAGCAAAACGTTCTGGCCGCCTTGATCTGCGGAAGCCACTGCTTGGGCCAGTTCGGCTTCACTCGTTGCGGTGACCAGCTGCTGCGCTGGGCCGCCAACGCGGGTTGTCGTCAGATTCTTCAGCATTAGTTCAAGATACTTTCAGTGTCAGGCCATAGCGTTCAGCTAGGTTAACAGTTTAGTTGTCGTTAGGTGACTCTTCTTGCGGATATCCAGCGGTACTCGACGAAAGAATAAACGCTACAACGATCAGTAGGGAAATTGATCCCAGGGCCGGCAGTAGACCAATCGCTTGAGCTAACAGCCCTAATAATGGTGGACCGCCCAGGAACGCTCCGTAACCGATCGTAGAAACCACTGCTACGCGTGTAGCAGCATGAATTGGATCATCGGAGGCAGCGCTCATGGCCAGTGGGAAGGTCAAAGCGACGCCCATACCCCAAATTGCTAGTGCGACAAAAGCCAATGGCAAACTGTGGCCAAAGGCAAAAAGCAGAACACCGATGAAAGCAGAAATCGCACTAGCGCGGATCATGGTGACTCGTCCTAGACGCAAAATCAGATCACCAGAGAGCAGCCTCGTCAGGGTCATGGCAGTAACAAATACGCCATAACCGATTGCGCCGATAGCTTCGGTGGTCTGATAGCCATCAGCCAGTGCCAAAGCGACCCAGTCTCCCGCTGCGCCTTCGGCGAGCGCCATGCCCAAGACCAGCACGCCGAGGAGCAGGGTCTGCGGTTCGGTCCAAGCACGCTTAAGTGATGGGCCATTGGACGTACGGGAGGTACTGGAGGTACGGCTGAAGTCCTCGCCGAAGTAACGGGAACTATAAAGCACGGTACCGATGATGATCAGGCCGATGAGTCCATAGTGGTATTGCAACGGCATGCCATTGGCTGCTGCCAGTGCTCCGATGCCCGCGCCAATGACGGTTCCGATGGAAAAGAATCCGTGCAGGGCCGGCATAATGCTCTTGCCTAGGGCACGCTCCATGGCCGCGCCTTGAACGTTAGATGCCACGTTCCAAGAAGCCGTCCCTAGCCCTTGAGTAAACAAGAAGATTCCGCAGGCCAGGGTATTACCCAGAACCCCGGTGCTGACTCCAACCAGGAGTAAGGAGCCACCACCAATGGTTGCAGCAATGCGCATCACGTTCGTGGCGCCCAGACGCAACACCAATTGGCCCGAGATGGAGACCGACAGGAAAGAACCTGCGCTCATACACAGGAGGAGTAACCCTACGTTGGCATGGTCTAGTTCAAGTGCGTCACGCACCGCGGGCAGGCGCGAGACCAACGCGGAAATCAGTAGACCGCTAGCCAGATAGGCAGCCATCAACGCGTTGCGCCAGTGCGTTACTGACGGTTGCGCATTACCGGTAGGCTGCATCGTTAGAGTTGCACCACTGCCTGGCACTTGAGCAATACCTTGCTGTCATTGGCGGTGACGGCCAAGTCAATGCGAGCGGTACGCTTTTCGTTATCTAGTGCTCCTACTTTGCCCTCGACAAAGATGCTGGTGCCTTCAGCCTCACTAGGATTGCTACCTTCAGGGTCTTCAACAACAACAGGCTTAGTGAAGCGTGTCTGGTAGTCAATGACGGCCCCGGGGTTTCCCACCCAGGTAGAAACCAAGTCGATAACAGAGCCCATGGTGAACATACCGTGGGCGATCACTGAGGGAAGTTCTACTTCCTTGGCGAAGCGCTCATTCCAGTGAATGGGGTTGAAATCCCCCGATGCGCCAGCGTAACGGACAAGGTCTGCACGGTTGACCTGTACCGTGTGGGATCCGATGACAGTTCCCTTTTCAAGAGTCTCGAAATCGATCATGTTTAGTCCTCAGCCCTTACCAGTAACGATGAAATGGTGGTGGCGACCTTTTCGCCGTCCACGGTAGCAATTTCTGCGCGGGTGGTGATCATGGCACCGGCGCCCATTTCGCGAACCTGATCCACATGTAATTCGGCCACTAGTTCGTCGCCTGCCACAATCGGACGGTGGTGGGTGAAGCGCTGATCCGCGTGGACTACGCGGGAGAAGTCGATGCCTGAGGCAGGGTCAGCGATTAGCTGTGCGTCAGCTCGCTGAGCGACAATAATGGCGAAAGTTGGCGGTGCGACAACGTCACTGTAACCCAGCTCTATGGCAGCCTGTACGTCGAAGTGAGCTGGCGAGGTGGCCTTGGTTGCAGTAGCAAATTCGCGGATCTTTTCGCGTCCTACTTGATAGGACTGGTTGGCAGGGAATACGCGCCCCACCAGTTCGGGATTGATGCCCATTGATTCTCCTGAACGTTGATCGAACTGAAAATGACGTGGTTCTCTTAGAGTCACGTGCTCTTAGACGCCATCTGCTGGATTGGTCTAGCTAATACTTACTGTGCGTCGTTGCTTGGACGCTTCGGCGTGCGTGGGGCCGCGAGCCCATTGTCAATGCGCCATTGTCGGGCGTCCTTGGCCCGAACCACCATGCCGGCGATGTGGCAAAGCATGCCAACAATCATGATGCCAATGGCGGTGTATACCGTGGGTAGAGAGGGGATGTTGGCGCCGATGATCGCCAGAATGATGCCTGTTCCCATGATGGCCATGGCTGTAAAGACGAGCTTCTTATAGCGTGGTGAAGCAGCTTCCCAAGGAGTGTTGGTCATAGATCAAGTCTAGTTCAGCTCTTGCTTTTGGGCTCATTGATCAGATGGTATTTCCTCGTGACTCCACCGACAGCGCATCAACGCTATTTTTAGAACAATGCGGATTGTTCTTCTTGAAATTCTCCGCGTTCTTCGCTTAGTTCCACTTCGCGGGTTTTAAGTTCGGCTGCATCAAGCAGGCGCAGGGTCGTGCCTTCCCCACTATCGGCCATGACGCTTTGCCCTAGCACGCCGCGAATACGTAGCTTGTGTCGGGTTCCAGCCACTGTCGAGGACCAAGCATGCAGGCTACGGGTATTCCATGCGTCGATGACTGGGCGGGCGAAGCTTGGCTGTTCCCAGAGCTGATCAAGTAGCTGAACACCATAGTTTTCCAGGCCTCGTTGGGTGGCCAAAAAATCGCGTGCCTGATTGGCTGCCTGTTCATTGGTGACATCTAGTTGCTGGTAGTCCAATTCCCAGCCCACTAGTCCCTTGATCTTAGATTTTTGTCGCACCTGCTGGCTGAGTCCAACGTGCTCAGTGACCAAATCTTCCAGTACGCGGATGGCCGTACCATCATTCGCGCGAGCAATGTAGCGGGCAATAACCGCTCCCTGTTGTGCCAAGCGAGTCCACTGGCTCTGGGTAGAGGTCGTTCCCACCTTGGTGGCACCATGGGCGAAGCTGGCAATGTACAAGAAATGCGGCTGCTCCAAATATTTGCGCATGCCCTCAGGTGCTTCACCGGTCTTGTGGAAGTGATGCATGAATTTGGAATGGTCCAGCCTACGACAACTCTCACACTGGGTTCCGGTGCGTAAGGCCTTATTTTTGGGGCATGGCAATACGTTGCGTGAACCATCGCGGTTCATGGTGATGTAGCCCAGGCAGAACTTCAGGTCACCGACTTCTAAGTTCAGGCTGCGATTCAGCTCTAGATATTCGGTATTCCAGTTCTCTCCTGTGCGTAGCCGGAGCATTGGCGCTGGCTCATGCTGTGAGAAGCTGATGCCGTGGCAGAGTTGCCGAGAAACGCTAGCGAGATCCATCAATGCCTTCCTGAAGTTACCCCTCCAACCATAGACGATCGGCATATCGCTACGGGGCGCACTTCCCGTGCTGTTCCCTTTTGTAATGAAGAAATGTGGGGTGCGGAGGCAGCTGTTCAGGCTGGTCAACTAGGACGGTTTGTGTTTTACCCGATGGATTCACGTCTTGTTCTGACCTAATTCTTAGCCGGATGACCTACTCTAAAATTTATAGAGCGATCATGTCTGTTGACATCGCCCCAACCTGTAGAGGTGATTTAGGATTTCTATTCCATATCCAGAAGACAACAGTGGTGTTATTCCACTACCGTCTACGGCAAATCTGAGTCCAGCCGAACTACAAGAAATGACTCAGGCATTCAGACTTGAGTTCCAGCGATTCATGATGGAATATCAGTTTGCCGTTGACGAGATTCTGACGAAGGTCTCAATTCTTCGCGAAGAGTTTCTCTACTTACACAAGTACAACCCTATTGAGCACATCACTTCACGAGTGAAGACTCCCGAGAGCATCATGCGCAAGATGCGTCAGAGGAACATCCACCCCTCCCTCTCGGCTATCAGGGAGAACATCAGCGATATCGCTGGTGTTCGCATTACCTGCAGCTTTGTGAAGGATATCTACAAAGTCCTCAATACATTGACTGCTCAAAATGATATTCGGGTCATCCAAATCAAGGACTACATCAAGAACCCGAAGCCCAGTGGTTACAAGAGTGTGCACGCCATCGTTGAAATCCCGGTGTTCCTCTCCGACGGACCGGTCAATGTGATTGTTGAGCTGCAGATTCGTACCATTGCCCAGGATTTTTGGGCCAGCCTGGAGCATAAAATCTTCTACAAGTATGAAGGTGAAGTCCCAGCGCATTTGGCTTCGGAATTGGCTGATGCAGCCGCTGTTGCCACCAAGCTTGATATGCAAATGCAACGCCTTCACACCGAAGTCCATGGCCACGATGCCAATCACGAAACCGTTCCTGGTCAAGAAGTCGATGCGGATGTCATTCAGGGACTCTTTATGCTCGCCAAGGAAGCATCATCGGGCAAGGACCATCACGATAAAAATAAATTGCAGTAGTCTCTGCCGTTATTTGTCGAACAGCCTCCGAGCAACGCGCTCGGAGGCTGTCTTCATTCGACATACTTTTGAAAATGAAAAAGTCCCGAAATCCGTAAGGATTTCGGGACTGAATCTGTAGCGGCGCCGGGACTCGATCCCGGGACCTCACGATTATGAGTCGTGCGCTCTAACCAGCTGAGCTACGCCGCCACAAGTGAGAAGCTATCCAGTAGAAGCCAAGAAGGCTTCTCACTCAGAGCCCCCTGCCGGAATCGATCCGGCGACCTCGTTCTTACCAAGAACGCGCTCTACCACTGAGCTAAGGGGGCAACGAGTAAATACTCTACACGGATTCACGCGCAAACAAAAATCGGCACTCAGGGCTCAGATCAACACGCGAAAATCGAATAATACCTAGTCAAACGCCACTAGTGGCATCTTCTAATCCTATGCGGGACGATCAATGGCACAAAAGTGCTTTGGTGACGATTCTCACTGACGGGAATTTACTGGTCAATCCACGATTATTCCTACTTTCAGTTCATGACTAAATTTTCCCCGCATTCACTGTGCTCTAGCCAGTAAATCCTTCAAGACCACTACTTAGCGCCCCTGAAGCTGACCAACAAATGGCACCAGGCATCTCGTATACTCCAACACTTTTGGTTTCGTCATTGTCAATCCACGAACATCAAATTTCCCCCTCCGCGAGGCCCCCTCATGCAACCCCGGAACTCGACCGCACCTCACTCTTTATTCTGGACTTGAGTAGGAATCTTGTGACCTCAACAACAAACGCCTTCAGGATTTTGAAAACTCCAAAAACCTGTGTAGAGTATTTACTCGTTGCCCCCTTAGCTCAGTGGTAGAGCGCGTTCTTGGTAAGAACGAGGTCGCCGGATCGATTCCGGCAGGGGGCTCGAAATAGGAGAGACAATCTGGATTCAGATTGTCTCTCTTTTCGTTTTCACGAAACTTTTATTCTTTCCCGCATCTGAGCGGATTTTCTTCATCTTTCACAAGATACTCTCCGCATAGCATCCGTCATTTTGAGACGGAGATTTGACCCAGGCAGAAATTTTCATGCTAGTGTCGTCTGCGACCACACGGGAGCCCCTTGGCAGGGGCTGAGATCGGACTGCAGCCGTCCGCGACCGTTGAACCTGTCCGGGTAATGCCGGCGAAGGAAGTGAGTTTCTTAATGGAACAATTTGAACAGCATTCTGCCCACTCTCTCGCATTCCGCGAATCCGAGGGTATCTCAGTTCCGGTCACGCAAATTACTCTTGCGGACTCCCCCAATGGCCAGCCCAACGAGCCGGTGCAGGTCTATCGCACCAGTGGACCGGGCAGCGAGCCAACACAGGGACTTAGACCTTTTCGAGAATCTTGGATTCTTGAGCGAGCCGATGTTGAAACATATGCGGGGCGCGAACGAAACCTGCATGACGACGGGCGCTCAGCGGTCCGTCGCGGTACCGCAAGTGAGGAATGGGCCGGACGATCCGCACCTCCGTTGCGGGCCACCAACGGGGCTACGGTGACGCAAATGCACTACGCACGTGCTGGCGTCATCACGCCTGAAATGCGTTACGTTGCCCTGCGTGAAGAATGTGATGTGGAGCTGGTGCGTAGCGAACTCGCTGCGGGTAGAGCGATTATTCCTTCGAATATCAATCATCCAGAGTCCGAGCCGATGATCATTGGCAAAGCGTTCTTAGTAAAGATCAATGCGAACATCGGTAATTCTGCGGTGACCAGCTCGATTGCCGAAGAAGTCTCCAAACTGCAGTGGGCCACCAAATGGGGCGCAGACACCGTCATGGATCTGTCTACCGGAGATGACATTCACACCACTCGCGAATGGCTCATCCGAAACTCTCCAGTGCCCATCGGCACCGTACCGATCTACCAGGCCCTGGAAAAAGTCGATGGTGAAGCAAACGCACTGACCTGGGAGATTTTCCGAGACACCGTCATTGAACAGTGCGAACAAGGCGTGGACTACATGACCATCCATGCCGGCGTGCTCTTGCGTTATGTTCCGCTGACCGCCAATCGTGTCACCGGCATCGTTTCGCGTGGTGGGTCCATCATGGCTGGATGGTGCTTAGCCCACCATCAAGAAAATTTTCTCTACACGCACTTTGATGAGCTATGTGAAATCTTCGCCCAGTACGATGTCGCTTTTTCGTTAGGCGACGGACTACGCCCAGGGTCAATCGCCGATGCTAATGATGCAGCGCAATTCGCTGAACTAGATACCCTTGCCGAATTGACCAAGCGTGCCTGGAAGTACGACGTACAGGTCATGGTCGAAGGTCCCGGGCATATTCCTTTCCACCTCGTCCGAGAGAACGTAGAGCGTCAGCAGGAGCTATGTGACGGGGCGCCGTTCTACACGCTGGGTCCATTGGTCACCGACGTAGCTCCGGGCTATGACCACATCACCAGCGCCATCGGAGCCACAGAGATCGCCCGCTATGGCACGGCCATGCTCTGTTATGTCACTCCCAAGGAACACCTTGGTTTGCCTAACCGGGACGATGTGAAAACTGGTGTGATTACCTACAAGATCGCGGCGCATGCTGCAGATCTAGCTAAGGGACATCCCGGTGCTAGTGCCCGCGATGATGCGCTGAGTAAGGCACGCTTCGAGTTCCGTTGGAATGATCAGTTCTCGTTGAGTCTGGATCCTGTGACTGCGCAGGAATTCCATGACGAGACGTTGCCTGCTGAACCAGCCAAGACGGCACATTTCTGCTCCATGTGTGGTCCTAAGTTCTGCTCAATGCGCATCTCGCAAGATATTCGTGATGAGTATGGGTCAGCGGAAGCTCAGGCCGCGATCGCTGGGATGGCGCAGAAGAGCCGAGAGTTTATTGAAAGCGGCGGAAAAGTCTATCTCGGCGATGAGATCCCCGTAGGCAGCACGGCGTCATAGCAGCTTACTAATTCTCACTGCCGTGAAAGCAGACAACGCCCCTGGGTCAAGCTGAAAAGCTTGAGCCAGGGGCGTTGTGCTGTGCAAACTAGTTAGTTGCGTAAGCCATTGACTTAGTAGTCGCGACGGCCACCGCTGCGACCTGAATCGCTGAAGCGATCCTTGCCACCACGGCCACCGAAGCGCTTCTCGCCGCCACCACGACGGTCGTTGAAGCCACCACCACGGCCGCCACGGAAGCCACCACGATCGCCACCGCGTCCACCACGGTAACCGCCGCGGTCGCCCTCGTCATCACGACGTGGCTTGCGACCGGAATCCAGTTCCATGCTGATCAGCTCGCCGCCGATGCGGGTCTTGGACAGTGCACGCCACTGGTCCTTGCTCAGCTCTGCTGGCAATTCAACCAAGGTGTGGTCCGAACGGATTTCAATGCCACCGATTTCGGAGGAGTTGAAGCCGCCCTCGTTAGCCAAAGCGCCAACGATCGAGCCTGGCTGTACGCGGTTACGACGGCCAATGGCCAGACGGTACATAGCGTTACCCTCAGCAGCGGTCTTGCGGGCACGAGGACCACGTTCTCCACGCTCGCCACGGTCTGCACGGTCACGATCCATGCGAGCCTTCTTCGAAGGAGGGATCACTGGTTCGGTCATCAGCAGTGGGCGTCCACCCTGAGCCATCAAGGCCAGAGCAGCAGCGATTTCCAACTGATCCAGGTCTTCGTGGTCAGCTGCGAACTTCTCCACGATTTCGCGGAAAGTGGTCAGATCCTGACCGCTGATGGTCTGATCGATACGATCGGTGAACTTCTGGATACGACGGTCGTTGACCGAATCCAAGGAAGGAAGCTGCATCTGGGTCACCGGCTGGCGGGTTGCCTTCTCGATGGCACGCAGCAAGTACTTTTCGCGTGGGGTCATGAACAAGATCGCGTCACCCGAACGACCTGCACGGCCGGTACGGCCAATACGGTGCACGTAGGACTCGGTGTCATGTGGAATATCGAAGTTAATAACGTGGCTGATACGCTCCACGTCCAAACCGCGAGCGGCCACGTCGGTAGCAACCAAGATGTCGATCTTGCCCGAGCGCAAGTTCTCAACGGTGCGTTCACGCTGCTGCTGTGGGATATCACCGTTGATGGCAGCAGCGGTGAAGCCACGAGCCTTCAACTTGTCAGCCAAATCTTCGGTAGCCATCTTGGTACGTACGAAGGTGATCACGCCGTCGAATTCTTCGGATTCGAGGATGCGAGTCATGGCGTCCAGCTTGTGGGCACCCATCACCTGCAGGTAACGCTGGGTGATGTTGGTGCCGGTGGACTGCTTGGACTTAACAGCAACTTCCTGCGGGTCACGCAGGTATTCCGAGGCAATGCGACGGATGGTGCGTGGCATGGTGGCCGAGAACAGGGCAACCTGCTTCTCTTCTGGGGTTGCTTCCAAGATCTTGTCGACCTCTTCGGCGAAGCCCATGCGCAGCATTTCGTCGGCCTCGTCTAGGACAACGTACTGCAGGTTGGACAGGTCCAGGGAACCCTTGTTGATGTGGTCGATGACACGACCTGGGGTACCAACAACAACCTGAGCACCACGGCGAAGACCGTTGAGCTGTGGGCCGTAAGGGGAACCACCGTAGACCGGAAGGACGGTGAAGTCCGGCAGGTACTTTGCGTAAGAAGTGAAAGCCTCAGCTACCTGGAGGGCCAGCTCGCGAGTTGGAGCAAGTACCAGGATCTGTGGGGTGCGGGCTGGACCATTGGTGTCAGCCAGCTCTGCCATGCGGGAGAGGGCAGGAAGTGCGAAGGCAGCGGTCTTACCGGTACCGGTCTGAGCCAGACCAACCACGTCGCGGCCTTCGAGAAGCATTGGGATGGTAGCTGCCTGAATTGGCGATGGCTTTTCGTAGCCCAGGTCAGCTAGAGCAGCAAGCACACGAGCATCCAGACCAAGTTCGCTGAAAAGAACCGTTGGCTCTTCTGGGTTCTGGTTGTCGTTAGTGTTTACGGGCATGTCAGAAGACACGAAGAATTACCTCATTCGTTGGGGAAGGGCCTTGGCCGTCCCCAAAGAAACGACGTATAGGCTGCACAGTCAGATACAAGTCACGCTCACCAAGCGCTCCCCTATGACATAAGAAACCGCACACACTTTGCGGAAATACAACACGAGAAGGCTCCGGCCTCAAAAATTGGGCTGGATGCAAGGGATACCCTGATGTTCGCGAACACTTAACACTAACGTGTAACCCCTGTAATTGTCAGTGCTCAGGCCGTGTGAGATCGGGCACCGCGACAAAGCACGTAGTGTTAATGATGTGAAAAAACCTCTTTTGGCGCGACGCCCCAATGAGCCGGTTCCCGGTGGCCTGCTCATTGCCCAGTTCCTTTGGCTCCTAGCCGGAGTGCTATTTCTCGGCTTTGGAGGCTTCCTCATTTATGAGCACAGTGGTGAAGCGTCAATAAACTTTGGAGCTATCGCTCTGGCACTGCTTTTTGCTGTTGCCGGCTGTGCCTGTGCGGTCTTGGGCTATCGCCTGTTCATCGGTGAACGTTCGGCCCGCACCAACCTCACCTGGCTCGGTGTGATCATGGCCCTACCGTTGCTGCTGCGTTTTGGGCGTTACTCCTTACTGGCGGCCGTCGTGATGTTCAGTGTGGTCCTGATGTGGACACCGAGTAGTAATCGCTACTTCAAGGTGGTCTCACCCAAGCCAGCAAAAACTCGTCGCCGGTAACACGCAGCGAGACCACGCACAAAGAAAAGGACGTGGGGAGCAGTTCATACCGAACTGTTTCCCACGTCCTTTTTAGTTCAACTACTTAGAGGTTGGTGAAGGCCTTATCCAGGTCTTCGATCAGATCTGCAGGATCTTCGATGCCTACCGAAAGGCGCAACAGGTTCACTGGAACTGCCAACTCGGTACCCTTCACCGATGCGTGGGTCATTTCCGATGGGTAGTTCATCAAGGATTCAATACCACCCAGGGATTCAGCCAGGGTGAACAGCTTGGTGCTTTCGGCAATCTTGCGGGCCGCTGCTTCCCCACCCTTGAACTGCACCGAGACCATACCGCCAAAACCACTCATCTGCTTCTTGGCGATGTCGTGGCCTGGGTGATCTTCGAAGCCTGGGTACAGCACGCGCTCAACTTCACTACGTTCACGCAGCCACTGAGCAACCTGGGCAGCGTTCTCCGAGTGAGCCCGCATGCGTACACCCAGGGTCTTCAGACCACGAGTGGTCAGGAAGGCATCCATCGGACCGGAAACGGCACCGACAGCAAACTGGATGAACCCGATCTTCTCGGCCAAGGCTTCATCCTTGACGATCACAGCGCCGCCGACCACATCCGAGTGTCCACCGATGTACTTGGTGGTTGAATGCACCACGATGTCTGCACCCAAGGTCAGTGGCTGCTGCAGGAATGGGCTAGCGAAGGTGTTGTCAACTACCAGCAGGGCTCCGGCCGCGTGAGCGATCTGAGCAACCTTAGCAATGTCGGTGATGGTCATCATTGGGTTCGACGGAGTCTCCACCCACACCAGCTTGGCCTTGTTCTTCTCAATGGCGGCAGCCAATGCGGCTTCATCAGCCATGTTCACCGGAGTATTACCGATGCCCCAGTCCCCGAGCACGCGATCAATCAGGCGGAAGGTTCCACCGTAGGCGTCGTTTCCTAGGACAATGTGGTCCCCTGGACGCAGGATTGCGCGGATTAGGGAGTCTTCGGCGGCAAGGCCCGAGCCGAAGGAGAATGCGTGAGTGCCGAATTCGGCACCGGCCAGCTGGGCCTGCAAGGCATCACGGGTTGGGTTGCCACCGCGGCCGTACTCGTAGCCGCTGCGCAGGTTGCCAATGCCGTCCTGTGCGTAGGTCGATGAGAAGTGCAATGGTGGCACCACAGCACCGGTGCGTGGCTCGAATTCCTGTCCTGCGTGGACAAATCGAGTGTTGGATCCCTGAGCGTTTTCAGTCATCAAAATCAGTCCTTAAATGAATTCTTTAGCGAGTTGAGTAGGCCAGCAAATCGGCTGCGGTGGCGGCGGCAATAACTTCGCCAGCCTTGGTCACCAAAACCGCAGGATGAGACTTAAGCAATTCTTGAGCATTATCAAGGGTGTCTGCCACACCAATCAGGGGCATGGGCAGGCTCCCTAATTCTTTGATGGTGGTGGTTGGCTCGGCACCGGAAAGCAACGCGTCAGTCAAAGTGTTGGCACCAATAACTCCGCGTACCTCGCCGATACGTGCAGGAAGAGTAGCCGCTGAAACAACCAGCGCGTCGGCACCCTGTTCACGTAATGCCTTCGCTGCCTGAAGCAGGGTGGCATCTTCACTAATGGTTTCCGGTCCCTGCTTGGACAAGGCTGAACCAATGAAGTCCAAGGCGGAGTATTCATCGGTGGTGAAGCCCTGCTGTAACATCCAGCTGTCGTTGAAGATTTTTGCGAGGTATCCGCGCCCACCATCTGGGGCAATGACTACCACTATGTCATCTTCGCTCAGCTCACGTGCGGCGCGCAGGGCTGCGACTACTGCCATGCCCGAAGAGCCACCAAGTAGCAGGCCTTCTTCGTTGGCAAGGCGACGGGTCATCTCGAAGGCTTCAGCGTCGGTGACAGCTTCAACCTGATCGGGCACCGATGGGTCATAGTTGCCTGGCCACATGTCTTCGCCGACGCCCTCAACAAAGTATGGGCGTCCGGTACCACCTGAGTAGACCGAACCATCTGGGTCGGCAGCAATGATCTTGACTGGTCCTGAAGCACGGTCAGCAGAAATCTGCTTAAGGTAGCGGCCCGTGCCGGTAATGGTGCCACCTGTACCGGCACTAATCACAGCGTGCGTGATCTTGCCGTCGGTGTCGTTCCAGATTTCTGGTCCGGTGGTTTCAAAGTGGCTATCCGGTGCGCCAGGGTTGGAGAACTGATCAGGCTTGTAGGCACCGTCAATTTCCTTGACTAGACGGTCGGAGACCCCGTAGTAGGACTCCGGTGAATCGGGTGCAACAGCTGTTGGGGTGACAACAACCTTGGCACCGTAGGCGCGCAAGACGTCTCGTTTTTCTTCGCCGACCTTATCCGGGGTGACAAAGATCGTCTTGTAACCCTTGAGCTGACCAACCATGGCCAAACCAACTCCGGTGTTGCCACTGGTTGGTTCCACGATGGTTCCCCCGGGCTTGAGCTGGCCGCTTTCTTCGGCGCGCTCAATCATCTTCAACGCAATGCGGTCTTTGATGGAACCGCCGGGGTTCAGGTATTCAAGTTTGAGCAGTACCGTGGCTTTGACCCCATCGGTTACGCGGTTGAGCTTCACCAGCGGGGTATTGCCGATCAGATCTAAAACTGTGGACGCATACTTCATGTCAAGAACTTTACCGGCGCTCGTCATACATGTCGTTCTGGAACGTAGCGAAACGTCATGCAGTGGACGTGATCTTTTCAACGGTGATAAAGGCTCACCGCTACGTTCATGTCGGGGCCGAGCTATAGGATGCGAAATATGCAGAAATCTTGGAGCACCAGCTACCAGCCGCAGCAACCAGTGTCATTGGTTAAGTCATTGGGGATCTTGCGACGTGGACTAGGCGATCCAACGATTAGGCTGTCAGACACCGAAGCGTGGCTCGCGTTTGCCACGGTGGAAGGGCCAGCCACCCTGCACATCTCAAAGCAGCATGGCCAGAGATCAATTCAATTGAATGCTTGGGGTTTAGGTGGGCAATGGGCCATTGACCATGCCCCAAATCTGCTGGGAGCTAACGACGACTGGAGGGACTTCGACGAACAGCTACGCGCAGGTTTATTTCCAGAAATCATCGTGCGCGCCCGCGCTGAGCACCCAGATCTCGTTCTTCCAAAAACGGGGAGAATCTTTGAACACGCACTAGGTGCCATTCTGGAACAACGCGTCACGGGCATTGAAGCGAACTACGCATGGCGGTGGCTAATCCGGCACCATGGTCAACCTGCCCCGGGACCGGCGCCAGAGGGATTGAGAATTTTTCCTACGGCGCATCAGCTTGCTCAATTGCGCCGCTGGGATTGGCAGGCTGCCCGTGTTGAAGGACAGCGTGCTGAAACTATCAGAAGATTTGTCCAGGTCGCCGGTGCCCTCAACTGGTGGGCGGACAAGGACTTGGATCAGGTAAAACCGGCAGCGATGGCGCCGGGAACCCTTGAAGCGGCGATGGGCTCTATCCCTGGGATTGGTCCGTGGACTATTGCCGAAACGCTACAGCGTTCTCATGGATCAGCTGACCACATCTCTGTGGGAGATTTTCATTTGGCGGATTTTGTCGGCCAAGTACTGACGGGGCGTCGAATTACCGATCGTCAGATGTTGGAGCTCATGGCTCCTTTTGCCCCGCATCGGCAGCGGGTGATCCGACTTTTGGGACTTTCGGGAGAAAAGAAACAGAGCTTCGGGCCCCGCTACGCTCCGCTGGATCATCGGCAGAGGTAGGGCCCGAAGCCCACAAGTGATCTTAGGAGTTTGCCTGTGCGGCTTCCTCAGCGATCTGCTTGTGTACTTCACTCATATCAATACCCTTGACTGCGGTGACCAAGTCTTCGAGCTGTGACTGGTTCAAGGCACCAGCCTGCGAGAAAACAAGAACCTGTTCGCGGAACGCCATGATGGTAGGAATCGAGGTAACGTTGGCTGCTCGCGCCAAGCCCTGCTCGGCTTCGGTATCTACCTTGGCAAAAACAACATCGGTGAACTTGTCCGAAGTCTGATCATAAACCGGAGCAAACTGCTTGCACGGTCCACACCAATCAGCCCAGAAGTCCACGAGGACGATGTCATTGTCTTCAATCAACTTCGCGAAGTCGTCTTCGCTCACATTTCTAGTTGCCATGCCTATACGGTAGCCGAATTTCAGATGAAATACGTAGAAAGGTGATCTTCATTGGCAACGGGAATAGATCCGAATCACAATGAAATAACTTCCGAGATGCAAAAAACTCCCGGATCAAAGATCCGGGAGTTATTTGTGGCAGATACTGGATTCGAACCAGTGAAGGCATAGCCAGCTGATTTACAGTCAGCCCCCTTTGGCCACTCGGGTAATCTGCCGAGTTTGCTCTTTCAAGAACATTTGTTCTTGTCGGAACGAGAAATAACTCTACAGGAGATTTACAGTGAAGTGAAATCGAGGGGGCTCTTTTTGCTGTAAGCCTGATCACAGCCCGATTTTAGGGCTTAAAACCGGTAGGCTATGTAGCGAATCAGAACCGTTACAGCTAGGAGTATTCACATGGCTAGTGATTCCACATTCGACGTTGTCAGCAAAGTTGATAGCCAGGAAGTCGCGAACGCGATGAACCAGTCTCAGAAGGAAATCGCCCAGCGTTACGATTTCAAGGGCATCGGCGCTGAGATCGATTTCAGCGGTGAAAAAATCTTGATGAAGGCGAACTCGGAAGAACGCGTCAATGCGGTTCTGGATGTCTTCCAGTCCAAGCTAATCAAGCGTGGTGTTTCGCTGAAGTCTTTGGACGCTGGCGAGCCATTTGCTTCCGGTAAGGAATACCGCATTGAGGCGAGCATCAAGGAAGGCATCGCACAGGATGTCGCAAAGAAGATCAACAAGTTGATCCGCGACGAAGCCCCCAAGGGTGTTAAGTCCACCATTCAGGGCGATGAGCTACGCGTCTCTTCCAAGTCTCGCGATGACCTGCAGGCTACGATGGCTCTGCTGCGTGACTTCGAAGAAGCAGATCTCCAGTTTGTGAACTTCCGCTAGAAGTAACATCGGCATCTTTTATGCCAATAACAGTCGAGGCGGCTTTCCCCGTTAGTGGGAAAGCCGCCTCGACTGTCTTCTAGAGCGTGCACTTCTAGTTCAACGAGGTGCAGCTCTTTATTGGCTTAGTATCCGCGTCCGCCAGCCATAGCTTCCAGACGGGCGATGCGCTGGTCCATTGGCGGGTGGGTAGAGAACATCTGCTTCAGACGCGAACCGAATGGGTTAGCGATCATCAGGTGCGAGCTGTTGACCAACTTCTGGTCGTTCGAAGCCAAAGGTGCCTGCGAAATTCCCGATTCTAGTTTGCGCAGTGCACTAGCCAGGGCCAAAGGATCGTTAGTCAGCTTGGCGCCATCTTCATCAGCATCGTATTCACGGGTACGGCTTACAGCCATCTGGATAACGGAGGCCGCAAAAGGTGCCAGCAACGACAAGGCGATCAGCGCGATGGGGTTCACGTTGCGGTTATCGTTGTTTCCACCGCCGCCGAAGAACATCAAGAACTGGGCAATGGACGTGATGACACCGGCAATGGCCGCAGCAACCGATGAGGTCAGGATGTCACGGTTATATACGTGCATCAGTTCATGGCCCAGTACTCCACGTAATTCGCGTTCATTCAGCAGCTGCAAAATACCTTCGGTACAGCACACTGCAGAGTTCTGGGGGTTACGCCCGGTAGCAAAAGCATTGGGCGAGGACGTTGGAGAAATGTACAGGCGTGGCATCGGCTGCTGAGCGTTCATCGAAAGCTCGCGCACAATGCGGTACATCATGGGATTCTCAGCTTCACTCACTGGGTAGGCATGCATGGAACGCAAGGCGAGTTTGTCACTGTTCCAGTAACCGTACGCTGTAGTGCCCAGACCAATCAGTGCGAAAACCCAGATGAACATTGACCGGCCGGTTCCGGCAGAAAGTAGCGAACCGATAGCCAAGAGCAAGGCGAACATACCGCCGAGCAACAATGCTGTTTTCAGTCCGTTGTTATGTCCATGCACCTGAACGCACTCCCCTAAATGACAATGACCACGATGGTGATTCCTAGTCTAGTCAACGTATGGAAGTCACCGCGGGTTCCGACTTTCTGAAGTTCAAATGCTCACTGTGATGTAAGGAACTGAACGCATCGTGAACTTTACGCTCAGCGGGGAATAATGCGCTGACTGCGACGTTGAAACTATTAGTTGCAAAGTGCAATTTTTGCACCCATGGACCATCTTTTCGAATCACTTTAGCTCGAAAGCGTACATTCTGAATGTCATCAAGCACCACCACACCAGTCCGCTCTGAGCACAGCTATGGTCTCATCCAAGGCACCTCTGCCTACCTCATTTGGGGTTTGCTACCAGCCTATTTCCTGTTGCTTCCGAAGATCTCTGCCGTTGAGTTCGTTGCCGTACGCGTACTATTCTCTCTGATCTTCTGCTTTATCTTGCTTGTTGCCACCTCTCAGATCCGCGCGTTTGCACCGATGTTCCGAGATACCAAAACCATGGGGCAGCTGGCGTTGGCAAGCATCTTGATCGCCGGCAACTGGGTGCTTTACGCTTTAGCGGTGCTGACCGGGCATGTGCTTGAAGCCTCCCTGGGTTACTTTATTAATCCCATCGTTGCCATTTTGCTCGGTGTCATCGTGCTCAAGGAGAAACTGCGCCCGTTGCAGTGGGCCGCTGTCGCACTAGCTACCGTCGCTGTGATTGTGCTGACCGTGGGTCTAGGACGAGTGCCCTGGATTTCATTGGGCTTGGCCTTCTCCTTTGGGTTCTACGGACTGGTCAAAAATAAGGTCGGTTCCAAGGGCAGTGCCCTCGGCGCGTTGACCATTGAGACCCTCTGGTTGACTCCACTGGCGATTATCTACCTCATTTGGCTCTCGCAGACCACCGGTTCCACCCTGTTCAATAGCAATTGGGCTGGCATTTTATTGCTTGCTTCCAGTGGCATTATCACCGCTGTCCCACTCTTGCTCTTTGGCGGTGCGGCCCGTCGCCTGCCATTGAGCACCGTGGGTTCCTTACAGTTCATCGCTCCCCTACTCCAGTTCATCCTTGGGATTCTGGTCTTCGGCGAGCACATGCCCTTTGAACGCTGGATGGGCTTCATCTTGGTGTGGATCGCGGTGATCTTTGTCCTGATCGACATGCTTCGCGCACCCAGGGCAGGGCGTATCCCAGAGCCGAAGAAAGTCGGCTAGTAACCTCGAAGGGGTCAGGCATTAACGAGTAAAGCTTCGGTTTCTCACTGGATCAGTGAGAAACCGAAGCTTTACTTGTTCTAGGGACCAGACCCTAGATACTAGGCAGCCAGCTTGCGGATGGCAGACTCGAGAACGTCGAATGCATCGTTGAGCAGCTCGTCGCCGATAACCAGTGGTGGCAGCAGGCGAATAACGTTGCCGTAGGTACCGCAGGTCAGGATGACAACACCCTGGGCCAAGCACTCGGCGGCGATAGCCTTGGTCAGATCGGCATCTGGTTCCTTGCCGCCAGCCTTGACGAATTCAAGGGCAATCATGGCACCGCGGCCACGAACTTCACCGATGGCTGGGAAAGCGGACTGCAACGCGGTGAAACGAGCAAAGAACTTCTCTTCGATCTCGCGGGCACGAGCTGGCAGATCCTGCTCTTCCATGAACTTGATGGTTTCCAAGGCTGCAGCAACAGCCACTGGGTTACCACCGTAGGTGCCGCCCAGGCCGCCACCATGTACCGAGTCCAGCAGCTCTGCACGGCCGACGATGCCCGACAGTGGCATACCACCGGCGATGCCCTTAGCGACGGTGATGATATCTGGTTCGATCTGTTCAATGTCCGAAGCGAACCATGCACCGGAACGTGCGAAGCCGGCCTGAACTTCGTCAGCGACGAAGACAATGCCGTTTTCCTTGGCCCATTCGGCAATACGTGGCAGGAAGCCGGTGGCAGGAACGATGAAACCGCCCTCACCCTGGATTGGCTCGATGATGATCGCAGCGATCTGATCGCCACCGATCTGCTTCTCCATGGCCAAGATGGCGCGCTCGGCAGCTTCCTTACCGGAGATGTTTGGGTTCTCTTCACGGAATGGGTAGCTCATTGGCATGCGGTAGATCTCCGGTGCCAGTGGGCCGAAGCCGCGCTTGTATGGGGCTGCCTTAGCGGTCAGACCCATGGTCAGGTTGGTTCGTCCGTGGTAAGCGTGGTCGAAGGCCACAACTGCCTGACGGCCGGTGGCAATACGAGCAACCTTGATGGCGTTCTCTACTGCTTCGGAGCCCGAGTTGAAGAAGACTGCACGCTTCTCAAAATTACCTGGGGTGATCGAGGCAAGCTTCTCAGCCAGTGCTACGTAGCTCTCGTAAGGAGCAACCATGAAGCAGGTGTGGGTGAAGCGCTGTGCCTGCTCGGCGACAGCCTTAGCGACAGCTGCGTTGGAAGCACCAACGGTGGTCACTGCAATGCCCGAGCCGAGGTCGATGAGCTGGTTACCGTCAACATCAACGATGATGCCGCCGTCAACGTCTGCTGCATAGACTGGCAGGCTGGAAGCTACGCCAGCGGCCACTGCCTTGGCGCGGCGTGCGGCAAGTTCTTCCGACTTGGGACCGGGGAATGGCCCGTTGATCTTGCGCTTCTGTTCAATGCGGTAGCTAACGTCCACCTGCTTGTCCTTTCATTGATGTTTTACGAGCTCGTAGCTCGACGTGTTCTTATTAGAAGAATATTCTTCGTGGGCTTTTGTCACTACCAGAAGTGGCACAACCACCTCCGGGATTCGTAGTGCATCTGCACAGAAAAATACCTCCTCGCCCCGGGGCTACCCGAGGCGAGGAGGTATTTGTAGCTAAGCACCAATATTACAGGCTGTTATTTCCTGTAGCGCCAGCGGTTTCAATAACATCATCGTCGCCTTTTTCAGGGTGACGCGAGAGGTTGATCAAGGCTAGGACGAGACCGCCCCAGATGGTCAGCATAGAAATGATCATGAAGACAATAGCAACGCCGCTCATGGCTAGTATTCCTTTCCGACTGGATCCGGAAGTTCTTCGGCCTCAACGTTCTGTTGATGCTCTTCAAACTCAGGGTCATTGATCTTCGAGTTCTTGCTCCACGGAACGAAGGACAGTATCACTGCCCCGACGATGAGGGCTCCTGCCATGCCCCATCCGAAGACTCCGTTAAACCACAGTGGGTAGCCAGAGTATGACTCGTTGATCTTGGACTGGACTTCGTTGATCAGCATGTAGCCCAACGCTGCCGGACCAATGCCTCCAACCAAGACCTTCCAACCGGTACCCAGTTTGATGGAGCTGTGACGGTTCAGGTGTTTGGCCAGCTTTGGCAGCATGCCAAGGCCTGCGCCGAAGACGATCACCAGTACCAGTGCACAGGCCAGGATGCCGAACTGGTTGACGAAGGCATCCATGGTGTCCAACAGGTAGAGGCCCGTGGTGGTTGGGAAAAGGATCAGCGAAATACACGCTACCGGAAGCACAACCACCAAGGTGGCCGGGGTACGCTTCCAACCCAGCTTGTCCTGGAAGGCGGCCACGATGACCTCAAGGATGGAGATCAACGATGTCAGACCAGCGAAGACCAATGAACCGAAGAACAGCACACCGATCAGACCACCCAGTGGTGCCTGCGAGACGATAGTTGGGAAAGCGATGAAGGCTAAACCAATACCGCTGGTGGCTACCTCATCAACGCTTGATCCAGCGTTGTGCGCCATGAAGCCCAAAGCGGCAAAGACACCAATACCGGCCAACAGTTCAAAGCCAGAGTTCGCGAAGGCCACAACGTAGCCCGAGCCGGTCAAGTCACTCTTGCGCTTCATGTAGGAAGAGTAGGTGACCATGATGCCGAAAGCCACGGACAGTGAGAAGAAGATATGTCCAAAGGCCGCCGCCCACACTGCAGGATTCTGTAGTGCTTCAAAGTTCGGTGTGAAGAAGGCATTCAGGCCGTCAACTGCACCAGGCAGGAAGACCGACTGAACAACGAGGATCACGAACATCACGATCAGCAGTGGCATGAACACTGCGTTGGCACGGGAAATACCCTTGTTCACACCTGCAACCATGATGATCACGGTAATCAACCAAACAATCAGCATTGGTACGAAGATGCGACCAACAAAGTCGAAGGAGACGTTGACGTCATCCGAAACCTTGAGGAAGTCCTGCATAAAGAAGCCGGAGGCACCCTCTGGGTTAGACTCCCAGGCCTTGGTGATGGAGAACCAGCAGTACATGGCAGCCCACGCAATGATGGCTGCATAGTAAATAGCGATCACGAAGCAGATTAGTACCTGCCACCAACCGAGTACCTCAGCCTTGCGGTTAGCACGTCGGTAGGCCAACGGTGCCGAGCCACGATAGCGGTGACCGATCGCGTAGTCGAGGAAGAGTAGTGGAATACCTGCGCAAAGAATAGCTACGAGGTACGGGATCAGGAATGCACCGCCACCGTTCTCGTAGGCGACATAGGGGAAACGCCAAATATTTCCCAGTCCAACAGCTGAACCAACCGCAGAAAGAATGAAGAGCTTTCGTGAATTGAAAGTCTCACGCTTTTCAGATGCGAGTGGAGCGCCCTGTTTTGAAGATGGAGAGCTCATGTGTCTAAGCTACTGCAAAAAGTTCACATTATGGTCAATTTTCGGTAAAGCGTGTCCAGTATTTGAGCATTTTGCTGAAATGGGAACTTTCCGTCTGCCAACTAGAATGGCTCCATGGCAATTAGTTTACGCGGGCTCTTAGAGCATGACGAGCTCGACCTTCGTCCGATGACCGAACATACACATCGCGATGACATGGTTATCACTTGGTCAGCCATTACCGAGCTCCTGGATCCCTCAAAATTCCTTACTGGACGAGAAATCGTACTGACCACCGGGGTTCGCCAAAAAACTAAAGCTGCACAACGAGAATTTGTCCGCGTTTTAGCCGCCAACGATGCGGTAGCCCTAGGTTTCGGTACCGGCTTGGAGCACGCTTCGGTTCCCGAAGCCACCATCACCGCAGCCCGTGAAGTTGGGCTTCCTGTCTTTGAGGTCCCCTACCAGATCCCTTTTGCAGCCATCACTCGGCTCATCGCCGAAGCCATGAATGCAGACCACCTCAAGCGGGTGGAAAATCTACTCAAGTCACACCAAAAGCTGGCTCGCTCTTTGCTTTCCTCGGATTTGGACAGCATGCTCGACGAGCTTTCTCGGATGCTCGGTACCAGCGTCGCATTGAGTCTTCACGGCGAAGTGATCAGCGGAGACTATGAACCTGAGGGCACCTGGCACGAGCTACCGGTGGCCACCGGACTACGGGATAAATGCATCCTGCACCTAGCCGAACCCTACGTTCATGACCCCGTGGTGGATTACGCGCAATCACTAATTGGTCTGGAAATGGCCAACAAATCCCGACTACGCGCCTCACAGCGCCAAGCCAATGGGCAGGTTCTCGCCGATCTCGCGGCGGGCACCCTCGTCGGTGCCGATGCTGCTGGGCGACTTGGTGCGCTGGGATTAAATCCGCAACGCGAACACTCAGTGATTTTGGTGCAAGCTTCCTCCCAGGCCGAGCGCCTACAGACCCTGCCGCTTCCCGCTGACCTTTCCTCGCAGGTGTCGGCCATCATGGAAGGCCGCTTGGCGGTGATTGTTGCGCACAGCAAAGTTCAGCTGTCCATCAAACATCTTGATGAGTACCTAGAGGCCGCCGGGATCTCGGCCCGCGTTGGTTACGGTGGCCGTTATTCAAATACCACCGGGATCCGTTGGAGCTACTTCGAAGCCCTCGAATCCCTGCGCCACGGAGAGCGGATCAATGTCCCCACCAAACTCTCGCTGACCTCTTTGCTCTTGGCAGCCCGTGATGTTCCACTGCAAGATCTCGCGACTGAAGCCCTTGGACCACTACAGGACTTTGATTCCACCCACGATTCGGATCTGCTTTTAACCCTTCGCGAATACCTCAATCGCGACGGTTCGGTAGGTGCGGTCGCCGAAGCGTTGGGCCTACATCGAAACACCGTGCGCTACCGGATGCAGCAGATTTCCGAACTCTCGGGCTACGACCCAAATGTGACAAGCGACCGAGTCCAGCTGTGGATCGCGTTGAGCGCACTTGAGCTTGGCTAATCTCGAATAGGATTAACATATGGCTGACATGTTTCTAGAGAAGTTCCGTTCCTTGGTCCCCAAGTACTTGGATGACCAGTGGAATGAAGCCGACGGGTTAAACAGTGAAGAACTGCGTGAAGCCTTAGCCCAGTCCAAAGTATCCATTCCCTTCGTGCTCGAAGAGTTCTACCTTGCGCTAGGCAACAATGAAGATTTCATGGAGGCCTACCACTACTTCTTTGATCCCGAAGAGCTGGAAATCGAAGACGGACACCTACTGTTCCTAGAAGACGAAGAAGAAAAATTCGTCTGGGCTTTCAAGGCCTCACAAGTAGATGTTCCTGATCCCATCGTTTACCGCCGCAATAATGCCAAGGGCACTTGGACCAGCGAAGAAGGCACGTTTAGCGAGTTCACGCTGGACATGTTCGCGTGGGTCTTTGACGAATTGGCCGCCGAACTGGAGGACTAGTGCTTCACCGCTCCCATCAGCCGGCAGATTACCAGTGCCCGTTTTGTGAACTGGTCCAAGATCTGCCGTTTAGTCAGGATAATCTTTGCGCGCCCACTGATCTGATTTATCAGACTGAACTAGTGGCAGCAATTATGGCCTGCGATGGGTTTGGAAACTATGGTGGGCATGCGATGATCATCCCCACCGCTCATTTGGAAGCACTCTATGATCTTGATGATGCCACCGGGGCAGCGATCATGAAAGAAACCAAACGTGTGGCCCTGGCCATGAAGCTTGCGTGGAACCCGGAAGGCACCAGCACCCGACAGCACAATGAGCCTGCGGGAAATCAGCATGTGTGGCACTACCATCAGCACGTGTTCCCCCGCTATCACGATGACCAGCTGTATCAACAGTTACGTCATAGGGTTTCTGTTGAGGAACGGGCGGTGAAAGCACAGGAACTACGCCGTGCGTTGCTCTCCGGCGAGCATCCAGAACCACTTCAAGCTTCTGACCTAGTGCGCTAAGGGATCAGTACTAGCTCAAAAGGGTAATGCTCGAAGACTTCAGTTGAAGTCTTCGAGCATTACCCTTTTGGTTTGATACTTCCTTTTAATGCCTTTTCTAGGCGTCGCGGGTGACCACGGCGTCTGCGAAGGAAATCAAGGCTTGCTTCACGGTGCCTTCTGGCAACGGTGCTAGCGACTGGATCGCGTCGTCTGCCCACTGGCGTGCGACCTTCCATGCATCATGCACAGCAGAGTGAGCACGAACAGCTTCCACTGCCTGGGCTAGCGCCTCGTCGGTGGAAAGGTCCGCGTCGACCAGGGCAACGGCCCCGGCAGCTTGCTCGTCACCGTTGGCAGCAGCCTGACGCAGTAGCAAGATCGGTAGGGTTGGGACGCCTTCACGCAAATCGGTGCCTGGGGTCTTGCCCGAGTCAGCCTTTTCCGAGGCAAGGTCAATCACGTCATCGGCCACTTGGAAGGCCACGCCAACCTTTTCGCCGTACTCACGCAACACGTCAATGTATTGTGGTGCACCACCGAAGCGGGCACCGAAGGCACCGGAGGTGGAGAGCAAGGATGCGGTCTTATCGCTAATGACCTGCAGGTGGTGCTCGATCTCATCATCGCCTTCACGCGGGCCAATGGATTCGTGCAGTTGTCCCAGGCAGAGGCGTTCAAAGGTACGCGACTGCCACATAACGGCTTCCGGACCAAGGTCTGCACCGTATACCGAAGCACGGGCAAAGATCAGGTCACCAGCCAAAATGGCCACTGAGTTGCCCCAGACTTCGTGGGCGGTTGGTGCCCCACGACGCAGTGGAGCGGAGTCCATAACGTCATCGTGGTACAAAGTTGCAAGGTGCGTGAGTTCCACGATGGCTGCAGCCTTGATCACTTCATCGCTCACGCCGTGACCGAGCAGAGAGGTCAGTAGCACCAGTAGTGGGCGAACACGTTTGCCACCAGCTTCGACAAGGTGCCGGCTGGAAGCATCAATCAATGGATCGGAATTGGCCAGCGCATCGCGCAGCAGCTTCTCAACCTTCGCCATGCCCATGGAAATCGCCGGACCAAAGTCCGGGTCCTCGGCAAGCAGCGCAAAGCCCGAGGGAAGATTGATAGCCGCAGCTAATGCAGCGGTTTCAGGATTCAGCTCAATCGAGTCAGACACTTCGTGTCCGGCTGCGGTCCAGTTGCTCTTCGAATCAGTCACTGTTCTACGGCTTACTTATCTTTCATCGGGGTGGCCCTCGCGGTATGCGAAGACATTAATGTCTGCATCATGCAGACAAACATCTCTTCACTCTATCCGATGCGGTCCACCACTGGTTGCTGGCACGGCACAAGACACGAAGGCCTTGCGGCTAGAGACCTAGCAGTTCGTTCTAGAGTTTACCGGCTTGAGCCAGTACTTATCACCAGACCCGCCACATCTCACATGCGTGACTGGGGACACCTGCAGGGCATTTTCCCCGGCATCGCGCGGTAGGCTTAGCCTTATCATGTCTGCAGATTCGCCCGTTCTTAGCGCCAGCGCTCATCAGCCGTCGGCTCCTAGCCTCACCAGCATCACCTTCGAATATGTTGATGCTCCGCCAACATTGCTTGACGACTCATTGCGTCACCGAAGCCTCGTGTGGACCCGCAACGGTCACGGGCTGGTTGGATTCGGCACTGCAGCACGTCTACACACCCATGGCGAAGAGCGTTTTGCGCGAGCTCGTGCTTGGTTTGCTCAGCTCATTAAAAACGCTCAGATTACTGACCCGCTGAACCGTCCCGGCACTGGTTTGGTCAGCTTTGGATCATTCGCCTTCTCCTTTACTAGCGTCTTTGAATCTCGCATGATCATTCCGCAGGTTGTTATTGGACGTGATGAACACACAGCTTGGATTACTCTGACGGGTACCGCAGAGGAACTAGACGGGGTCACTTTCGAGCAGGCACTAAACCGAGCGAAAAAAGCCATGGCAGATGCAGCCACTGCTGAAGGCTCGGCAGGGAGCATCAAGTTAACCAGTGGGCAACTGACTGCCGGCTCCTATGTCCAAGCAGTCAAGAAGGCGTTGGGTCATTTTGATGAGCGTGGAATTTCTAAGTTGGTCCTGGCCCGCGATGTCCTCGCCCACAGCAGCACCCCCATTGATCTGTCCAAGATCGTGCACGCCCTCACCGAACGCTATGGCAATTGTTGGACCTACAGCGTTGACGGTTTAGTCGGAGCAACCCCTGAGATGTTGGTACGGGTCACCGATGGTTTGGCCGAAGCCAGGGTCCTGGCTGGAACTTTAGACAGGGCATCGCAGGGTGCCGATGAGTCAGACTTTGCCCAGCATCATCTCTTCGAAGATCCCAAGCAACGCAATGAACACCAGCTGGCCATTGATTCTTTGACCGATTCATTGAATCCAATTTCCCACGGCATGAGCGCACCAGATGAGCCCTTCATCTTGCAGTTGCCTAATGTGTGGCATTTGGCTAGCGATGTCCGGGCTCAATTGCGGGCGGATGCCACAGGTGCCCTACCTTCAGCGTTGGATGTTGCCGAGATTTTTCATCCGACGGCAGCCGTGTGTGGAACCCCAACCAAAAAAGCCGGTGTGCTTTTGCGCGAATTAGAAGGCATGGATCGCGGTCCCTACGCTGGCCCCGTGGGTTGGGTGGATAGCCGGGGCGACGGAGAATTCGGCATCGCACTGCGCGGTGGAATCTTGGAAGACGAAAAACTCATGCGCCTCTATGCAGGGTGTGGCATCGTTCCGGGTTCAGTCCCTGAAGATGAGCTGGCCGAGTCTTGGGCCAAAATGCGCCCTATGCGTCAGGCCCTCGGAGCCGAGTAGTACTTTCGGCAACGTGCCGGTGGTTATGTGTCGGGCGGATGTTTCACGAGCGTAAATTTTCCTTACCCTCGATGACACTTGTGTGAACTGTGTCTCATGCTGGTGTTAGCGCGGTTATGATGGGGGCATCGCAGTGATCCACTCGCATTAACCCGAAAGTAGGTTCTTGATCCTATGCGTAGCCCCAAGAATAAGTTCGTAGCTGCCATCGCGCTCAGCTCCGTAGCACTATTGGCCATGACCGCTTGCGGTTCAGACAGCAGCTCCAGCTCCGAGTCGAGTGACTCATCCTTCGAGCTGAATAAGGGCAAGCTGACTGTTTGCTCGGATATCCCCTACGAACCATTCGAATTCGTCAAGGACGGCAAAAACGTCGGCTTCGACATGGATGTTGCCGCGGAAATCGCCAAGGACGCGAAGCTGGACTTGAATGTCATCGACTCTAGCTTCGACTCCATCGAATCGGGATTGTTCAGCACCCAGTGCGATATCGCAATTTCATCGATCTCCATCACCGATGCACGTAAAGCCAAAATGGACTTCTCCGCTCCTTACATGGATGACGACCTCGTGTTGATTGCTCGAAACGATTCGGGCATCACCGATCTGGAAACTGCCAAGGACAAGAAGGTTGGCGTTCAGCAGGCAACTACCGGCGAAAAGTACGGCAAAGAAAATGGTCTGGAAAACCTCGTAGGATACGAGGACGCTGGCCTGCAAACTCAGGCTCTGCTTGCAAACCAGGTGGACGCAGTACTGGGTAACCAGTCAGTCCTCGGCTATGCAGTGAAGGACAAGCCTGATTACAAGGCTGTAGCAAACTTCAAGACGGGCGAGCAGCTCGGTGTTGCCGTCCCTAAGGATAAGGCACAAACCTTGGACTTGGTCAACGGCACCCTCAAGCGCCTGACCGATGCCGGCACCATGGAAGAACTGACCGTGAAGTGGTTCGGCGAGAAGTAATTCTGAGCTGAACACGCACTGATCTACTAGGCGAGGGTTCGCCACGCGACGAATGCCATCAAGATTCGTCGCTACACGAACCCTCGCTACCTTTACGAGAGGTACAAAACCCATGGCAATGACTACTAGTCAGCGTGCCCGTACGAGCAAAATCGTGCAGATTGTGCTCTTTTTTGCCATCATCATCGCTGTGATCGCACTCGTTGATTGGGACAAAGCGACTTACGCTTTCTTCTCTTTCGACAAATTGGGGCCGATGTTCCCCGACATGATTCTGGTTGGACTGAAAAACACAGTCTTCTACACCATTATTGCCTTCGCCTTTGGCTTGGTACTGGGCTTGCTCCTGGCACTGATGAAGATGGCTTCCTTCGCGCCATATCGATGGTTCGCCACCGCATTCATTGAATTCTTCCGTGGCATCCCGGCCATCTTGGTGCTGTTGGCTTTCGGCTTCGGTTTACCGCAAGCTTTTGGTACGACCTGGCCACAGCCAGTCAACATCATGTTTGCCTTGGGCTTGGTTTCTTCGGCTTATATCGCCGAAACGCTGCGTGCTGGTTTGCAGGCAGTTCCTAAAGGACAAACAGAAGCTGCGCGCTCTCTGGGCATGCCAGCGTGGCGTGCGATGGTCACCATCGTGATCCCGCAGGCCTTCAAAATCGTCCTTCCTCCGATGACTAACGAAATCATCTTGCTCACCAAGGACACTTCGTTGGCGTTCATCCTAGGTGCGGCAGCTGCCCAGTACGAGATGACCAAATTTGGTCGTGACGGCATTTCCCAGTTGGATGCCGGGCTTACCCCACTAGTAGTTGCGGGCTTGTTCTACCTCGTGATCACCATTCCGCTGAGTTTGGTAGCCCGTAAGTTTGAATCCCGCGCTGCGAAGACCAAGCGATAGTTAGGACTTGAGAATGTCGAATGACACTAATGCCCTTTCAGTCCATGCCGCTGGCGTGGAGATTTCCGGCCTACGAAAGTCCTACGGGGATAACGAGGTACTCAAAGGCATCGACCTGAACGTCAAGCCAGGCGAAGTTGTCTGCCTCATCGGCCCTTCGGGATCAGGAAAGTCCACTCTCCTGCGTTGCGTGAATCTGCTGGAGAAGCCCAACGGCGGAACCATCCTAGTCGGCGGTTTTAACGCCACTGACCCTGAGGTCAATCTGGACCAGATGCGCCAAAAGGTTGGAATGGTTTTCCAACAGTTCAATCTCTTCCCGCATCTGACTGTGCTGGAAAATTGCACCGTGGCACCGATCAAAGTGCTCAAGCGTAAAAAGGTGGAGGCCCAGAAGGTAGCTAAGGGCCATTTGGATCGTGTTGGTTTGGGCGATTTCGGCGAGCGCTACCCTGATCAGCTCTCCGGTGGCCAGCAGCAGCGTGTGGCCATTGCCCGCGCACTATCTATGGAACCAATACTGATGCTCTTTGATGAGCCTACGAGTGCTTTGGACCCTGAGACTGTTGGTGAAGTTCTCGCCATTATGAAGAGCTTGGCTCAGGCTGGTATGACCATGTTGGTTGTGACTCACGAGATGGCTTTCGCCAAGGAAGTCGCTGATCGTGTGATCTTCATGGATGGCGGCGTCGTGGTGGAAGAAGGAAAGGCTGCTGAAGTTATCGGTAATCCTCAACAGCCGCGTACTCAGGACTTCTTGCGTCGAGTCTTGGATCCGACTCACGTGGATATCTAGTCACTGACAATAAACCGCATCCCTTGCGCTAAGAACCAGGAGGTTCTCAGTTCAAGGGATGCGTCCTTTTAAGATCTTTTTTGTTCTCCTGCGCCGGGCCACGAAAGGTGCCCAATCAACTGGTTCAGGTTCTGGTTATCGGCACGTAGGTTTTCTCTAGAGGCAACGACTTCGATCAAACGTAACTTCGTATCTCCGGTTTGTTCCAGAATATTTGTTAGGTCTGACTTCGTCGCGGCCTGTTCATACTGCCATTTATAAGCCTTGGCCAAGTACTGAATATCAAACTTTTGAGGTGTTGCGAACAATCGCTCCACTGCATCGGCGTACCGCCCGGAATCATCTACGGCCCCGTGTTCCAAGGTGGAGAAAATCGCGCCACCCGCGTCGTTGTACACAACGACGTCCAGTTCAGGTTGCGGCTCCCCCGGCGTCCACGACAATGCACTAGCATCATGTGCGAAGGTAATGTCTCCCATCACCGCCACCGTTCGTTGCTGGCTTCCCACGGCCAGGCCTAATGCGGTGGAGATGGTGCCGTCGATACCCGCTAATCCACGGTTAGCAAACACTGTGCCTTCATGGTCCTCAGCTGGTGTGGCGGCAAGGTCAAAATCTCGCACGATATTCGAGGAGCCCAACAGCAAAACCTTGGGCTGTTGCTCCCATATCACTTGCGCGACATCCAACCCATTAATACTGGATTCATTTTCCTGGCTGCTGCGAATGCGCTGTGCCTGAGAGTTTAGTTCTTGCCAGGCCGCCAGCCATCCCTGAGGGGCAGTCCCAGCAAACTCTTGAAGCTCCTGCCACGTACCGATGGGAGTCTCGGGTCTACGCCCTGCTTCATACCAAGCCACAGGCCCAGGTTGCCAGATCGCCGATTCGATCCGGGGATCAGCCAAGAGTTTAGCGACAGGGCGGCTGAGGGTGGGACGCCCAAAAAGCACTACTCGTTCGATGCGCTCCAGACCCACCGAAATCAGTGGCCGATAGTGAGCGATCGCGTGTTCTGAGTAGCGTGCGTTAGACGATGGCTCTGCGAAAAGCGGCAGCCCCAATTGACGGGCAAATATTTGGGCCTGTTCCCCAGCCTCGTGCCCAGCCACGACGACAGTGCGTCTTAGTGGCAAGTTTTCAGCTTGCTCCTCGTCAGAAGCGCTCTGAGCATGGACAGTATCAGGCCATGCTCCTGGCTGAATCTCAGTCCAAAATTGATGCTTGATGCTCTCACTGTCTGCCGGAATCAAAGGATCCCGGAACTGTATATTGAGCTGGACTGGGCCTGCTGGAACCAGCTGGGTGCCTTGCAGGTTAAGCAGTGCTTGTTCAAGGGCTTCGATGGGCTCAGCCCCGGCGGGAACGTTGAGTGCCACGCGCACGTGTTCACCAAATAGAGTTTTCTGTTTGGTGCTCTGGCTAGCTCCGGTCCCGTGGAGCTCATCCGGTCGGTCCGCAGAAAGAACTAGCAGTGGGGTGGCTGTGTGGTTTGCTTCCATCACTGCCGGAAGCATCTGGCCGATGGCCGTGCCGCTGGTGGCAGCTACTGCCACTGGCCTCTGGGTACTCTGGGCAAGGCCCAGCGCCATAAACGCTGCCGAACGTTCATCGATTCGCACGTGAATGCGAAGTAGTCCAGCGTATTCGGCTTCAGCCGCTGCATAGGCGAATGGTGCGCTGCGTGAGCCAGGAGAAATAACCAAGTCTCGAATACCTGCTTGAATCAGTGTTCCGAGCACCTGGCGTGCGGTGGTGATAGCAAGTTGTTGATCTAATGGTTGCGATCCCACGCGGTGCGGCTCCTTCGATTCCTAAGCTAAGGCAGTTCTCCCAGTCTATGCCTTGGTCTTGTTTCAGAACGTATGGTGATGCAACAAGGCGCCGGTGTCATCAGATTCCTGATAACACCGGCGCCTTGGTGGCCAAAGAGCTAGAGGCTACTTATTGTTGCCTTTGCCATTGCCCTTTCCGTTACCCTTGCCGTTGCCATTGCCATTGCCTGAGTTCGAATCTTCCTTGAAGACTTGAACCACGGTTGGGCGTGGGCCGTAGAACTGGCCAGCCGAAGCAGCTGCCGGGTTCTTCAAGAAATCCGGGAACAGTGAGGTAGGAGCAGCGTAGGTTCCACCTTCACCTGGGTGCTGAACGGCGACAAATACCGAGTTGTCCTTGTCGTGGACCAGCGGACCACAGGTCTCTGCACCGGTTGGTACAGCCAGGAACTGTTCTACACGGCCACGGTTCTTGCCGGTCAAAGTGACCTTGTGCAAAGCATCCGAGTATCCGATGGTGCTTGGTGCACCGTCGGTGGAGATCCACAGATTGCCCTTGGAATCGAAAGCCAAGTTATCTGGGCAGGAAATTGGTGAGACCTTATCGGTTGGGTAACCCGAGAAGTAGGTGGACCCGTTGACCTTTGGATCGCCAGCAACCAACAAGATGTTCCAAGTGAACTTGGTGCTGGTGGCGTCGTTTCCTGCTTCGGTCAGCTCAACGATGTGGCCGTCACGGTTGGAGATGCGTGGGTTGGTTTCGGTGGCGCCTTCCTTGCCAGCCTTGCCACGGTCTGAGTTATTGGTCAGTGCCACGTAGAGCTTGCCGGAGATTGGGCTTGGCTCAACATCTTCTGGTCGGTCCATCTTGGTGGCGCCAACCTTGTCGGCTGCCAGACGGGTGTAGACCAGAACTTCTTCAACGCTCATGCCCTCAACCATGGAGGCGCCGCCCTTGAGCAGCGGCAACCAGGTGCCGGTACCGTCGAAAGCACCGTCAGATGGAACCTTGCCGCTACCGTCAATTTCGCTTTCAGGCGAGTTGCCAGCGAACTTAGCGACGTACAGGTCACCCTCGGAGAGCAGCTTCATGTTCTTCTTGCGGTCATGCTTGGAGTAGGTGTTCTTGGAAATGAACTTGTACAGGTACTCAAAGCGTGAGTCGTCACCTGAGTAGGCTACGGCTTTGCCATTCTTGGCGATGCGCACGTTGGCGCCTTCGTGCTTAAAGCGGCCCAGGCTGGTGTGCTTGACCGGGGTTGACTTTGGATCCTGTGGGTCAATTTCAATAACCCAGCCGAAACGGTTGACTTCGTTTTCGTAGCCTTCGTTGCTCAATCCGAAGCGTGGATCAGTGTCTTCCCAACCGCGCTCAGTAGCACCGGTAGCGATGCCGTAGCGAGCTTCTTCAGCGGTGCCCTTACCGCTGAAGTACTGGTCGATGTTTTCTTCACCGGAGAGGATGGTGCCCCATGGGGTGGTGCCACCGGAGCAGTTGTTCAAGGTGCCTAGGACCTTGGTGCCGGTTGGATCAGCGACAGTCTTGAGCAGGTCACTTCCGGCAGCTGGACCGTCAACAGTGAATTCAGTCTGCGCGGTGATACGGCGGTTACGCTCGCCACCTTGCACGTAGGTCCACTTCTTGTCTTTCTTCTTGCGCTTGACCTCGACGACGCTGAAGCCGTGAGCGTTCATGGCGATGCGACGGGCTTCGTCTTTGTTCGCTTCGAACCAGTCAGCGTCAAACATCATGTCTTCGTTGGTGTATTCATGGTTTGCTACCAGCACACCGGTGCGGCCCGAGTACTTGTCAACGATGATGTCCAAGTAATCGCAGTTGTAACCGAACTGTTCAGCCTGCTTGCGCGCACTTTGCTTGGTGGCATCAAACTTTGCAGTGTTCTTGAATAGTGGATCACCCCAGCGGATGATGGCATTCCAGTCATAGCCTTCAGGAACGGTGAGGTCATCTACTGAACGCGACACCGGCTCAATGGCGTCGAAGGACAGGTGGCCACCGGCGTTATTGCCGTTCTTCGTTGGCACAAATGCTGCTGCGTTGGCATCGGGGGCACCAAGGAACTGTGGTCCAACAACCAAAGCCGAGGCGCCGATAGCACCAAGGCCGAGCATGCTGCGGCGGGAAAGGGCTTTGTCTGCAACGTCTTTGAAGTAGCTATTGTTCGAGGTGTTGCAATCAGGCTTGACGCAGGCATCTCCGCACTTGAAGTGGCAGGTAGCTGCGGAACGTCCGCCTCGGGTGTGGCCTAGCATTGGCAAAAGGGTACGGGTCGGATTCATGATCCATCACTTCCTCAGTTAGGGCTCGCTGTCAGGGGAACGACGCCATACGAGGTTTTCACCCCTAAGTGTGCAAATTGCAACACCAAAGTTAACTGCAGGGAAATAGATCGATGGTAGAAACTAGTTCCTGACTAGGTATTGATAACATTCCTCAACTCGGTGTCGCCACCAGTCAATGCGTTGTTGTTCTGGTGATAGCCGCGCTAGTTTTTCAAGGTCAGCATCAACACGTCGTACGGGAAGAAAACCTGCTGTAGCCAGCAAGGGCTCGTGTGAAACATCATCAGCAAAGAGCGTCCCCGTAGATAGCCCACAAGCGAAAGGCAGTTCAGGAAGTGCGCTGGCCAACGCAGCGGCTTGGGCCAGACCAACTGATGTGTCTAGGGCGCTTGAGACCACAACATCGAGTTCTGCTTGCTCAGCGATGTCAAGAACGGCTTGGATTCCGCCCAGTGGTTGGGCTTTGATCACCATAAGGTCTGCAGCCCCGAGACGGGAGACTTCCAAGGGGTCGGTATGTTTGCGCACCGCCTCATCGGCAGCAATCTTCAGATCAACTCCGGCGTTACGCAATTTCTCTCGCACCTGGGCCAGGCCGGTTATTCCGGGCACAGGCTGCTCAGCGTATTGCAAATCAAATTCACTCAGGGCCTTTAAGGCTTCCACCGCCTGGTCAACATCCCAACCCATATTGGCGTCTACGCGCAATGCTGCCTGTGGGTATAAACGTCGGGCTTGGGCAACACGAGCCAGATCATCATCGAAGCTTTGACCTTGCTCAGCGACTTTGATCTTAATGGTGTGTGGTACATCGTATTTCTCCAGCACCGTCCCCACCTGATTTGCAGGCACCGCGGGCAGGGTTGCATTAACTGGTATGGAAGTACGACGAGGTTCTGGGAAAGGCTGGTAGGCCGCTTCAATCCCAGCAGCTAGCCAGCGTGATGCCTCTGCAGGTGCGTATTCGGTAAACGCAGAGAATTCGCCCCACCCTTCAGGACCACTGATGAGTAATGCTTCTCGCTGGGTGATTCCTCTGAATTTAACCCTCATGGGAAGGCGGACCACAAAGCTATTTGCTAGCAGCTCATCAAGCGGTGGAAGTTCAGTACTCATGGTCTAAGCCTAGCGAGCGTGGGCATGGTTACAGTCTCATTGACTGACGTTTGACCTAAAAGTTGTGTAAGGCTAGAGATATGCCTCGACATTCAGCAACAACACGCCCACACCACCTTCGCTGGTGGTTGGCTTCATTGTTGTTGGTAATTTTCTTCTGCGTCGAGTACTTTTTCTTCGTACTTCTACGCTCAGGTCAATGGGCCGATCAGGCTGGCTTCATGGCTTGGTCCCAATGGTGGCCACGTACCGAATTATTGGATCCGGTACGACAATTCTTGGACTTGCTTCCCGTTATTTGTGGTGTCATCGCTGCGATCTTCTTGCTTTACAGGGTGATTAGAGATCGTCATTTCCTGCGTGCGGTTGTTGCGATCTTGGCTTGTGCGGCCGCCTTGGCTAGCACACAGTTGTTGAAGCACGGCGTATTAATCCGCCCAGACTTCAATTTTGGGACCACCGGCAATTCGTTTCCTTCCGGGCATACCACGGCCGCGGCTGCGGCCATGGGGCTCATGTATGTCATTTCCCCGCCGAAGTTGCGTCCGGTAGTTCAACCCATTGCGTGGCTGTTTGCCACAATCACTGGTGTAGCCACCTTGGTGTGTGGCTGGCACCGACCCAGCGATATCGCAGCAGGTTTCCTAGTGGCGGCCTTTTGGATGGTGCTAGCCAGTGCCATCTTGCAGCGCATTCAGCCATTGAGTCAGGAGACGCCGAAGACCAGCTGGTCTAGAAGCCTTGGGGTTACCAACTTGATCGTTTGGGCCGTCATTATTGGCTTGTCGTTTTTCCTGCCACACCCTCACATCCAAAAGATTCCGGATACTTTGCAGTTGGTTTACGCGGTGCTAGGGATACTCCACGTTGTGGCCGCTTCGCTGATCTCTTCCTTAGTCTTGCGTTCGGTAGTCATAGGTCCGACGCGCACTTTCGCGAACTAAAGTTTCAGGTTCCAGTCGCATCACGTAATTCAGGATTCGCGCTGGGACAATAATGTGTTGAGCTTTTCAGCGCCCCGCTGGGCGTTGGGAATGGTGACTGCAAATCGCGAAGAGTTCTTCAGCTCAAAGGCCAATCCTTCAGCTCGTCTCAGGACCACAGCAGATCCACCCGGGAAGAAACGCCATCCCCATCCGCCCCAAGCCATGGGATTGATCTCAGCATGAGTCACCGACTGAATGTCGTCCAAGTTAATGGTGCGCAGGGGGAATCCCAAGATTGCTGAACTCACCCTGGTTCGTTGGTCAGTAATGGTTACTCGAATCATGCACAATCCCAGCACAAGCGGAGTAACGATAAAACATGTCGCCAGGCCGATAATGGCTGATGTCCAATTGACTGAACCTGGTTGCACGAGCATTTCTACGAATACATAAACCCCGGTGACAGCGATAATCAACCCAAGCGCCCATAACCACCACGGACCTTTCATGGTTTCGCTAAATTCCGAGTCTTCAAGAATTTCGGGCGCCTGCGATGGGGGCACTGCAAGACCTTGTCCCGCCGCGATGCGAGCTTGCCGCTGATCCTGCAGTTGCTTCGAATAGGTCTGATAGACCCCACAAATCCACAGTGGAGTTAAGGCTACAAGTGTGCAAGCCACCGTTGGAATAATCCAGTACCCGATGACGGCTGTTTCAGGTGATTCTGCCAGCGCGGTCGGCACAGCTGAACCGATGAAGACCCCTACCGTGGTCCATGAAAGAAGCGAACCAATAAACATGAGCGTGAGCAGTAGGGCAGGCTTGCGATGCTGAACTAACGAAATCAAAGAAATAATGGTCCCGAGAATGCTCAGACCAATGCAAGCTGGCACGAAGAACTCTGTGCGGGCGAAACCATCCGGATAGGTGGATGACCAATGCGTGGCAATAACTTCCGACAACTGATCTGCCAAGGGAAGGTAGATGCCTAGCACTACGAAGACTGGCAGGATCAACAGAACGTATACCCATAGTCGATTCTTCACTGTGTGCCCAGCCACCGTCATTTCCGTCCTACTCCCCTAAGATCCAACCCCGCAAGCGGCATCTAGAACAGCCACATACACGCATGTGTATCACGAAACAAAGCCTGTCAGCTATTCATCCACACTAACTTGACTTGGGAATAAAACTTCAACTCGTGCTGAAATATCAGCATTAAGAATGATGCCCGCCAAACCAGATTGGTTTGGCGGGCATCAGCAACCCTTGATAAAGGGTGAAGGTATCGACAGCCTTTGTTAGAGAGTCGCTAAGGCTCGTTTAGGGTCAGTCATCGCGTCCGCAACGTAACGCAAGAACCCAGCAGCAGTCCCGCCATCACAAACCCGATGATCAAAGCTCAACGTTAGCTCGCAGATGGAACGGACTTTGAGTCGCCCGTTGACCACCCATGGCTTTTCGATGATGCGCCCGATGCCAAGAATGGCTGCCTCAGGATAATTAATGATGGCTGCCGAACCGTCCACATTAAACACACCATAATTGTTGATGGTGAAGGTGCTTCCGGAAAGATCAGCCACTGAGGCCTTGCCTTCACGAGCAACCTTGGCGAGGCGAGCGAACTCAGCAGATACCTCTTGAGCATTGAGCTTATGAGCATCGCGTACATTCGGTACTACCAAACCACGGTCGGTTTGCGCAGCGAAACCAAGATTGACCCCTTCAAAAAGAGTATGGCGCAGGGCGCCATTAGCTTCGGCATCAATTCGGCTATTAAGTTCTGGGAAGCGCTGCAGTCCAGCCACGGTGAACCGTGAAATCAAGGCCATGACGCTCGGCGCCTGCCCATCAGCTTCCTTGATCTTAGACCGCAGTTTCAGCAGCTTGGTCACGTCCACATCGACCCACACGGTAGCCTCAGGGATCTCGCGACGCGAAGTACTCATGGCGTTCGCAATAGTCTTGCGAACACCGGAAAGAACCTGAGATGACGCCACTGGCAGACCAGTACGGGAATCCGCCTCGCTCATTGCTGCTACCTGCTCTGGACGTGCAGACGCTGCGGGACCCTCGGACTGCGCAGCAGTCTCGGTCATAGGTGCATTAGCAGAGGTCTCGGTATTAGAACCAGCCAATGCGGCTTCAACATCAGAACGAAGGATCAGTCCCTGCGGACCGCTTCCCTTCACCGAGTTGATGTCTAGTGAATTCTCACGTGCCAGCTTGCGGACCAACGGGTTGATCACGCGAACTGCTTCGCTCGGTTCCTGAACGGCTGCTCTGGCCCCACCGGCCGCGGTCCGTGGCTTGCGTCGACGACTAGTCTTACGCTGCGCCGAACCAGTCCCATATCCGATGAGCACATTGCCGCTGCCCTCATCTGCATCAGAATCACTGTCGGATTCTTCGGACGGAGCCTGAGTTCCCGCCAGTTCTTCTTCGCGATAAGACTGAGCTCGCTCGCTAGGAGTCTCTGGATTAGTTGAGGCTTCCTCCCCACCAGTATTCACAGAGATAAAAGGCTCATCAACCAACATCATCTGACCGGCTTCACCGTGCAGGGTCGATACAACGCCCTCAAAAGGGCAAGGAATCTCTACTAGTGATTTGGCAGTTTCAACTTCAGCAATCGGCTGATCCACGGCGACACTGTCACCAGCTGCAACCATCCAACGTATAAGCTCTGCCTCGGTCAGTCCCTCACCAAGGTCAGGCAGCAAGAAAGTTTTGACAGTCATTTATGCCTCCCATTGAAGCTGATCAACGGCATCGAGGATGCGTTCTGCGCTGGGCAGGTGGAATTTTTCCAGTGTCGGAGCTGGGTACGGAATATCAAAGCCGGTCACACGCAAGACCGGAGCAGCCAGTGAATGGAAACAACGTTCCTGCACTCGTGCAACGATTTCGCTGGCCACGGAAGCGAATCCTTGTGCCTCGGCCACCACGATGGCACGGCCAGTCTTACGCACCGAGGCGCTCACAGTCTCATCATCGAAGGGGACGATGCTACGGATGTCGACAACTTCTAAGCTGATGCCTTCTTCGGCGGCCATCTTGGCTGCGTCCAAGGCTGTGGAGACGCTTGGCCCATAGGTAATCAACGTGGCATCACTACCGGCGCGAGCAATACGTGCACGCCCCTCGGTCCGAGCGCTCTTTTGCGCTTCATAGGAGCGCGCTAGATCTTCAAGGTCTACTTGCTCCTTGGACCAATACAACTTTTTCGGTTCAAAGAAGACCACTGGATCATCCGAATCGATGGCTTCACGCAACATCAAGTAAGCGTCCTCCACGCAGGATGGCGTGAACACTTTTAGTCCTGGCGTATGGGCGTAGTAGGCTTCCGAAGAATCGCAGTGGTGCTCCACGCCGCCGACTCCTCCGGCGTACGGAATGCGGATCACCATTGGCAAAGACAATTTGCCCTGAGTACGGTTGCGCATCTTGGCCACATGCGATGCAACCTGTTCAAAGGCAGGGTATGCGAAAGCATCAAACTGCATCTCTATGACTGGGCGCATACCGTTAATGGCCATGCCTACGGCCATGCCAACAATTCCCGACTCGGCCAATGGAGTATCAAAACAGCGCTCCGAGCCAAAGCGCGCTGTCAGACCGTCGGTAATACGGAAGACGCCTCCGAGAGTTCCTACGTCTTCACCAAAAATGACGACGGAGTCATCGGCAACCAATGCGTCGGCGAGCGCCGTGTTCAAGGCCTTGCCGAAGGTCACCGGCTGGTTTTCGTTGGCAGCTTTTGCAGCCGCTCGGGCGGTAGCGGCGCTCACGTTCGGATTCACGCTCGATGTCGTGGCAGTCAACTTAGGCCTCCTCACGGTCTAGTTCGTCAGCAAGTAGTGCTTGCTGCTCTGCGAGCTGGGTGCTCTTGGTGGAATAGACATGTTCAAACAGTTCACGGGGATCCGTATTGGCATCCTGATTCATGCCATCGCGCAGCGTCTTGGCAACTTCTTCGGCATCCTGCGCGATTCTGTCAGCGGCTTCCTCAGTGAGCAGACCGGCGTCTTCGAGGTAGGCCTTCATTCGTGTCACCGGGTCTTTGGCGATCCACGCCTGGACTTCGGAGTCTTCGCGGTATCGCTTGTCATCATCCGCGTTGGTATGAGCCTGCATACGGTAGGTGTGGGCTTCAATCAAGAGTGGTCCGTTACCTTCGCGGGCCATGCGCACGGCACGAGTCATGATTGCCATCAGGGCCATCAAGTCGTTGCCATCCACGCGCTCGCCGGCCATGCCGTAGCCCACAGCCTTGTGTGCGAGTGATGGGGCCGCGCTCTGCTGAGAGAGTGGAACGGAGATGGCGTATTTGTTGTTCTGCACAAAGAAGATCACTGGCAAATTGAATACTGCAGCAAAATTCAATGCCTCGTGGAAGTCGCCTTCACTGGTTGCGCCGTCACCGCACATGGCGACGACTACAGTGTTTTCGCCGCGCAGCTTGGCTGCGTGAGCAACGCCCACCGCGTGCAACAGCTGGGTGGTCAGCGGGGTGGACATCGGCGCACAGCTGTAGGCTTTAGGGTCATAACCACAATGCCATTCGCCACGGAAGCTAGTCATCACTTCCATCGGCGCGACGCCCTTGGTCAGCACAGCGACCGTGTCGCGATAAGTAGGGAAGAGCCAGTCGTTTTCTTCAAGGCAAAGTGATGCTGCGATCTGGCACGCTTCTTGGCCGTGGCTTGATGGGTATACGGCCATGCGGCCCTGGCGGACTAGCGCCGAGTTCTGGTCGTTGACTCGGCGGCCGGTGACGAGTGCGGCGTAGGCTTCCATGAGTCGAGCTGGGGAAGGCAGCGGATACTCGTGACCTGGTTCGGTGCCCTGTTCATTCTCCGGGCGTAGCGTTCCATCCGGGTTCAACAGGTTGATCATGTGCCTCGCTGGCAGCATGTAGTCTTCTGGGCTAATGCCGAACTTTTTGCTGACTTCAGAAATTCGATCCGAGGTTGCGTCCGCGCTCATCTCCCCCACCTTCCATCTTTTGGGCTCAGTCCACGGGCACACACCCTTGTGACTCAGTTCACCTAAACATCATTTGCAATCAATTATGCGTAGAGATTGCATTCTGTATCCAGCCCGGTCGAAAATCATGGAAAGTTGAGAATCAGATACGTATACTTGTGGACGAAACGTTGCATTAAATCGTGTTTAGCGCTGAGACGTCAGACACATTGAAAAGGGGAGTTATGGCCGCGGAAGCGGAACTTAAACTTGATGATGTTGACCGGGCCATATTGGCAGAATTAACCCGTGACGGGCGCCAGTCGGTAACAACGGTGGCGCAAAAAGTTCACGTGTCACGTGCCCATGCCTATTCACGGATCGCCAAGTTACAAGATGCCGGGGTGATCACGCGTTATACGGCCGTGGTTGACCCAGTCAAAGCTGGGCTCAAGGCCAGCGCCTACGTCACGTTGAAGCTTCGCCAACACTCGTGGAGAGAGCTACGCAATCACCTTGCCTCGATCCCGGAGGTCCAGCACATTGGTCTGGTCGGTGGAAACTTTGACGTGATTCTTTTGGTGCGTGCTAAAGATAATCTCGATTTACGGCGCGTAGTTTTCGAAGAGCTACAAGCACTTCCCACCGTGCTCGACACACAGACTCATTTGATCTTCGAGGACACCGATACTCGCTAGACCGAGGAACACAAGAAGCTGCTCCCCCGACCATAGGTTCACAGAGAACCATCGGCCTTGGAAGCAGCTTCATGTTGTATTTGAGAACTGAATTCTCTGGGTTTACTTCTTGCCAGTGAATACTGGCTGTCGTTTCTCCTGGAAAGACTTAAATCCTTCGGCATAGTCTGCCGTGTCGCATAGGGCAGCTTGAGCACGATTTTCGTTAGCTATAGAAGCCCAGAGCCCAACACGCTGGTCACGAATTTCTTGCACGAGCTGCTTTGAAGCAACAAAGGCTTGGGTAGCACCCTGAGCGACTTTTCCGATCAATGCTTCCGAACGACTCACAAGTTCCTCCGCAGGGAACGCCCGTGAAAACAGGCCCGAGCGCACGGCTTCAGCACCAGAAATCAATTCGGCCGTGTAAATCATGTCCAAGGTGCGGTGAGCCCCCAGGCGCTCGGTCAGCAACCAATGGCCACCGGAGTCAAGGGTTGCCCCAAGATTGGCAAAGGGCGACCCAATTTTTGCATTCTCGGCGACATAGACCACGTCGGTGGCGATCGCTAGACCCAGTCCGACGCCCAGACAAGCTCCCTGTACCAAGGCAAAGGTTGGTGCCGGAAAGGTCGACATCTTCTGGAGTAGTGGCTGCACTTTGCCCTCCAAATAGCCGATGACATCATCATCTGCCGGATTCACGCCAGAGATATCTCGTCCTGCACAAAATCCCCGGCCTTCGCCGGTGAGTATCAACGCGCGAACGCTTCCATCGGCAACTCCAGCAGCCGCAGTGTCATAGGCTTCAGCAAGCTCAGCCAGTGCCGCTTCGTCCAAGGAATTCATCTTCTGCGGTGCGTTAAGCACCACGCGAGCAATTGAGTCAGCAATCGTCAATTCGATCATGAGTGTTCGGGAACCTTCCTAGGCGTCAAAATCGACGGTGAGTTTTTCGCTGGTTGGATGCGACTGGCAGGTCAGCACGTAGCCGGCTTCGACTTCTTCTGGCTCCAATGCATAGTTTTCGGCCATCGTCACCGAACCACAGGTCACCTTGGCACGGCAGGTACCACACACGCCACCGGCACAAGCAAAAGGAACATCCGGACGCACTCGCAAAGCGGCGTTCAGCACCGTTTCGTTAGCGCGAACTGGGGATTTCACTTCACCCTTGAGCCCATCGAGGTTAAAGCTAATCTCATAGCTTTCCTCGTTTTCATCCACCGTCACTGGGCGTCCAATGTGTCCCTGTGGTTTGTTCGGCTCACCTGTAGTAAAGAGTTCGAAACGAACCTTTTCGGCCGGGACTTCCAAGGCCGTGAGCTGGTCTCGGACCAGCTGAACAAGTTCGAATGGCCCACAGAGGAACCACTCATCAACGGTTGGAGCCTGCACGACATTGGTCAACAGGGTGCTCAGCTTTTCCGCGTCAATGCGGCCCGAGAGCAAAGGAGAGATGCGCTGTTCTCGGCTGAGCACGTGGTGCAATGCCAGTCGTGATGGATACCGATCTTTCAGATCCGCTAGCTCTTCTAAGAACATGACGTCCATAGCCACTTTATTCGCATAGATCAGATCAAAGCGAGAATGATCATTAGCTTCGAGGATCGTGCGGGCAATGGCCAACACAGGGGTAATACCCGAGCCGGCGGCAACCGCCACAAATCGGTCCTGGCTGGTCGTATTGATCTTCGTTGGATCGTTGATCTCGGTGAGCTTGTGCTTGGAAATAAACGCGCCGGCAGGACTCATCACGTCAATCTGGTCACCAGCGGTGAGCTCTTCGTTAGCCCAGGTGGAGAAGAGACCACCAAGGTCACGCTTGATGGCCACCTTGATTTCGTCCCCGGTCGGTGCGGCACAGATCGAGTAAGAGCGACGCAGCTCTACAAGTTCACCCTCTGCGTTGGGCAGTTCTTTGCGTAACGCCACATATTGGCCTGCGACGTAGTCGTATTCATCGCTGAGCGCTTCGGGAATTTCAAAGGTTACTTCGATGGAATCTTTGGTCAGTCGGCGCACGTTCGAAACGGTGAGGCGATGAAATGAGGCCCTACGGCGTGTGGAAGTTTGTTGTTCGGTCATGAGAGCACCTTGAAGTAGTCGAAGGGTTCCAAGCAGTCTTTGCAGGTATAGAGCGCTTTACAAGAAGTCGATGCGAAGCGGGCTAGTTCACGGGTATTGAGCGAGTGGCACCGCGGACACTTCACGCTCATACCTAGGGTGATGCGCCCAGCATGGCCCCGCCCGGTCGGCGGAGCAATACCGTATTCTTCAAGCTTCTTTTTGCCTTCCTCGCTCATCCAGTCAGTCGACCAGGCAGGCGTCAGCACGAGCTTGATGTCCACCTTGTTGTATCCGGCTTGCTCAAATACCCGGTGCAGATCTTCGGTGATCACGTCCATGGCAGGGCATCCGGAATACGTGGGTGTGATGACAACCTGCACCTGTCCATCGTCGCCAAGATTGACCTCTCGCAGAATCCCGAGATCCGCAATGGACAGCACGGGAATTTCTGGGTCGTTAACCTTCGCGGCGATGGCGAACAGCTTTGTGGTGTCAGCGATCAGTTTGCTCAAGACTGCTCCCCCCTCGTGGGCTTATTGTGTGGTTACCAGCTGGCGCCGGGATGTTTGCGGGCAAGTACTTGCATTTCGGCTAGCAAATAGCCAAGGTGCTCGGAGTGCTCACCGCGACGGCCAAAAGCCATGGCTTGACCGGTTGCTGGAATTTCCAAACCAGCTTCAGCCAACACGGCCGAGATTTCTTCCTGCCAAGCGTCTTTCAAAGACGATGGGAGAACTGCAATCGATTCAAGATTCTGATGAACCGGCTCGTCGCGGAACATTTCATCAACATAAGGCCAGAGAATTTCTAATGCATGGCGCATCTTCTGGGCTGATTCGTCGGTGCCTTGACCCAAGCGAATGGTCCACTGGATCGCATGGTCACGGTGGTAGTCCACTTCTTTGACTGCCTTGGCCGCGATAGCTGCGAGCGTTTCATCCTGGGAAGTAACCAGCTTTTGGTAAAGCAGGTGTTGGTAGATGGAAACGATGAGCTGTCGAATAATTGTGACGCCGAAGTGTCCGTTGGGCTGTTCGACGATCCATAGTGAAGTGAACTCTTCTTCTTCACGCCAGTACGCTAAGTCGTCTTCGCTCTTATCCCAGGCCAGTCCGGCATAGGTAAGGAAAGAGCGGGCGTGACCGAGGATGTCTAGGGCAATATTGCCCAGTGCAACGTCTTCTTCTAGTTCCGGTGCTCGTGAAATCCAATGTGCCAACCGCTGGGCCAGAATCAGTGCGTCGTCGCCCAGGGTCAGCGCATACTGCGCAACCTCGTCACTCGGTGCAACGCCGTCAACCGCAATGTCTTCCGGGCGCAATGCGTTGCCGGGGGTAACGCGGGTGGCCGATGCCAGCGCATCGCCGAAGCTGTCCAGGGCGGCATCTAGTTCTTCGTGCTTCACAGGTGCTTCACCCCTTCACTGGCCTTGTAGTACGTGGCATGGCGATAATCCTTGCCCTGTGGCGATTCAAAGAACGAATCCTTTTCATCCGGATCAGAGCTGATGATGTCAGAGGACTTCACTACCCAGAGGGAGACTCCCTCATTGCGCCTGGTGTACAGGTCACGGGCATTGCGCACCGCCATCTGTTCATCTGGTGCGTGTAAGGACCCAGCATGAACATGCGAGAGGCCTCGGGAGGAACGGACAAAAACTTCCCATAGGGGCCAATTGTTTGACTGGCTCATAATTAGGCGACCTCGCTCTGTGCTTGTTTTGCGGCGTACGCCGATGCTGCTTCCCTGACCCATGCGCCTTCGCGGTGTGCTTCGCGGCGGCGCTCTAGACGCTGAGAGTTCACTGGGCCATTGCCCTTGATCACTGCCATGAACTCATCCCAGTTCAGATCCTTGTGGATCCACTGCTTCTTCTCTTCGTCATAGTGCAGTTCTGGATCTGGCAGGGTCATCCCCAGAACCTTGACCTGTTCTGCAATCATGCCCACGAAGCGCTGGCGCAGTTCATCGTTGGAGAATCGCTTGATGTTCCAAGCCATGGACTGTTGGGAGTTAGGCGACTGGTCATCTGGTGGCCCAAACATCATCAGCGATGGCTCGTAAAAACGATTGATGGCGTCTTGGGCCATCTTCTTCTGCGCCTCAGTTCCCCGGGACAAGGAAAGCAGGATTTCAAAGCCTTGACGCTGGTGGAAGGATTCTTCCTTGCAGATACGTACCATTGCACGGCCATACGGTCCGTAGGATGCACGGCACAGCGGTACCTGATTTGCGATGGCTGCGCCGTCGACTAACCATCCAATGGCACCCATATCAGCCCAGGAACGAGCCGGGTAATTAAAAATTGACGAGTACTTGGCGCGGCCGGTCAGTAGTTGCTCGTTGAGCTCGTCGCGACTGGTACCTAAGGTTTCAGCGGCGGAGTACAGGTATAGGCCGTGGCCTGCTTCATCCTGCACTTTGGCCATCAAGATGGACTTGCGCTTCAACGATGGAGCGCGGGTAATCCAGTTAGCTTCTGGCTGCATGCCAATAATTTCAGAGTGCGCATGCTGGGAGACCTGGCGGGTCAGAGTCTTGCGGTAGGGCTCAGGCATCCAGTCGCGTGGTTCTACGCGGGAGTCCTGATCAATCAAGGCATCAAAGCGAGCTTTAGACTGCTCTTCTTCGTAGCTAGGGACGGCACTTAGTCCCGGTTCCTGCGGTGTGGTCGGAGCCATGGGTTCACCTCATCGATTACAAATTACATACTGACCGTTCGTTCAGTATGTCAGAGTGCGCTCCATCACGTCAACATGGCTTGCCCAGGTAAAGCAAAACCCCAAGGAAGATTCCTTGGGGTTTTGCCTAAAGCACTATCAACTAGGCGTTAACTGAATCGCGCTGCGCGCCCTTTCGGCGAACAAACAGTCGATCCAATGCCCAGCTACCTGGACCCATCAATGCCAAGGCAGCTGCACCTGCACCCAGTGCGAGGACTAGCTCAAAACCGCCCTCAGCAACAAAAACGCCACCTTGGGCGTGAACCAAAACAATAGCGCCAAACATATCCAGAGCCAAGAGAGCTCCGAAGATTCGAGTTGCGATACCAAGAATCAACGCAATACCGCCAACAAGTTCCAAGGTTGCCACGACAGGCGCGACAAGGTTTGCCACCGGGACACCCATCTCGGTGAAGCTGGCAGTGGTACCCGCGATGGTGAATTGTGAGAATTTTTGCCATCCGTGAGCTGCGAAGAGGAAACCGATCGCCAAGCGCAAGACGATCTGCGCCGCGGCAAGCAAGCGGTGATTATTTTCCAACGTGGTCATGGTCTAGCTCCTAAATAGAGACTTCCGGCCAGGGGTTCCAGCTCGTTTTCCTACCCCACGCTATTCACATCAAGTTGAACCTTCAAGCACATTGACGTCAAAAGTCAGTAAGCTTCCTCACGCAAAAAGCCGTACTGCCCATGCCCAGAACAAGCTGGAACGAACAGTACGGCTTTTGAAGAAACCACTAGGTTAGACGCTAGAGAACCTTGGAAAGGAAGTCACGGGTGCGTTCTTGTTGAGGGTTACCAAAGAGCTGCTCAGGTTCGCCCTGCTCGCAGACGACACCATCAGCCATGAAAATCACGCGGTCACCCACTTCACGGGCAAAGCCCATTTCGTGAGTCACCAAGACCATCGTCATACCCGACTCGGCCAGCTCCTTAATAACCTGGAGCACTTCACCGACCATCTCCGGGTCAAGAGCACTGGTGGCCTCGTCAAAGAGCATGATGCCAGGAGCCATAGCTAGGGCTCGGGCGATGGCCACACGCTGCTTCTGACCACCGGACAACGAAACAGGTCGGGCATCTGCTTTGTCCCGAAGACCTACTCGCTCCAGTAGCTCCAGGGCACGTTCACGCGCCTGTGCCTTATTCATCTTCTTCAATTCCACCGGGGCGAGCATGATGTTCTCGGCCACGGACATGTGTGGGAAGAGGTTAAAGTGTTGGAACACCATCCCCACATGACGGCGGACTTCATTGATATCCACTTTGGGGTCGGTGACATCAAAACCATCAACGACAACCTTGCCGGAGGTGATATCTTCCAACTTGTTCAAGCACCGCAACAGGGTGGACTTACCGGAACCCGAAGGCCCAATCACGCACACGACTTCGCCTTCACGGATATCGATATCAATACCCTTGAGGACATTGTTAGAGCCGAATGACTTGTGCAGGTCTTTGACCTGAATTTTCACCTCGGAGCTTTTGACAGTTTCAGTGCTCATTTGTTGAACCTCCGATCGGCGTAGTTAGCCAACTTGGTTAGGGCCATGATGGCGATGAAGTAAATGACACCCACAATGAGCAGGGTTTCGGTGACGCGGAAGTTCGCTGCGTAGATCTGCTGACCCTGGTAGAGCAATTCACCAAAGCCAATGGCCAATAGAAGCGACGAGTCTTTCAAGCTGATGATCAACTGGTTGATCAACGATGGGGTCATCATCTTGAAGGCCTGCGGAACCACGACCTTCTGCATCGACTTGCCGTATCCCAGACCCAGCGAACGCGATGCTTCAAGCTGTCCTGGATCCACCGACTGGATACCACCGCGCACGATTTCAGCAACGTAGGCGCCGGCATTCAGCGACAGGGTCAAAACACCCGCGGTCCACACGCTGATATCAATGTGCAACAACTGCGGCAGGCCGAAGTAGAACATGAACGCCCACAGCAACAATGGGGTACCGCGGAAAATGTTCACGAAGGTCGTGGCAATACCGCGCAATACGATGTTGCTGGAGATCTTCATGAAGCCGAAGAGCAAACCCAAGACCATAGCAATGGCAAAGGAGATCGCGGTGACTAGCAGGGTGTGCCACAAACCGCTCATCAGCGCTGGGAAGGACTTCACTACGAGGTCAAAGAAGTTACTCGGTACTGCAGCGCTTGGATCTGCGAGATACTCATCGAGGATCTTCTGGTATTCGCCGCTTGCCTTCAACTCGGCTAGGCCGTCATTAAAGGCCGCGAGCAGCGCGGTATTTTCGCCCTTATTGACTGCGAAGCCGTAGGATCCGCCGGGAACCTTATCGGTCACGGTCTTCAGCCCATTACCCTGCGCAATACCGTAAGCCAGCACCGGATAGTCATCGAAGACCGCCACGGCAGAACCGGCCTTGACTGACTCGTACATCGTTGCCGACTGGTCTAGAGACTTGACCGTGAACCCATATTCCTTGGAAATGGACTTCGCGTAGGACTCGCCTTCGGAACCGGTCTTAGCGACAACGGTCTTTCCATTGAGATCCTCGTAGCCTTTGACGTCCTCATTGTTCTGGGCCACGGCCATTTGTACGCCAGACTCGAAGTAAGGCTCGGAGAAGTCATAGATTTCTTTGCGTTCATCGGTGATCGACATGCCTGCGATCACGCCGTCCACCTGGTTAGCCGACAAGGCAGCCAGGGCAGCGCTAAAACCGAGCGAGCGGATTTCAACCTTGAAACCCTGGTCCTCGGCAATCGCGTTCAGAATATCCATGTCGATACCGGTCAGTTCCCCATCCTTGCGGAATTCGAAGGGGGCGAAGGTGGTATCGGTACCAATAACGTAGGTCTGACCTTCGACGCTTTCACTGCCTTGGGCCATTGCAGATGGTGCGCCAACAACCAGAGCCATCAGGCCAATGGCTGCGGCGGCAACCCATCGCCTCAGGCGCCCGGTGGGGGCAACTCTTTGTTTCTTTTCCACTGATGATCGCTTTCTCGTGCTAAAGGGCGAGTGGCCCAAGCTGCAGATAGGTTCCTATTCCAGCAAGCCTAAGCGCAATAAAGTCTAGCCGGAACCCTTTGTCCCTCGTTGCCACAGGTTTTCAGTTTTGGATCTGGCGAATCTGTCCGCGCTGAGCATAGCTTGTGCCCAATAGCCGCAGTGGTGAGATTGAATAGGGTTATGACTGAACCATCGTTGACCGCTATTCCACCGCGCGCCGTGCAGCGTCCGACTACTCGCAGCTTCCATGATGATGATTTCATCGACAATTATGAGTGGCTCCGCGAAAAGTCCAGCCCCGAGGTGATCGACCACCTAAAAGCCGAGAATGAGTTCACCGATGCAGTCACCGCCAACCAGCAACCCTTGCGTGATGAACTTTTCAACGAGATCAAGAAACGTACCGTAGAGACCGATCTATCGGTTCCAGTACGTCGTCGTGGCTGGTGGTATTTCACCCGTTCCGCCGAAGGCAAGCCCTACACGGTGCAGTGCCGAGTCAAAGCGAACGACTCCTCGGATCTGGTGGCCGATTGGACCCCGCCGGTCATCGACCCGGAACACAGCTTGCCCGCCGAAGAAGTTTTGCTCGATGGCAATGCACTAGCCGAGGGCCAACCATTCTTCTCCCTGGGAGGCATGGCGCTGAACGAAGAAGCGAACCTGCTGGCCTACTGCGTGGACAACGCCGGCGACGAACGCTTCACCCTGTACATCAAGGATTTGAACACCGGGGAACTATTACCTGATGTCATTGAAGGCGTTTTTTATGGCCTTGCCTTCTCACCTGATTCATCGACCGTTTTCTACACAGTGGTCGACGAGACGTGGCGCCCACATCAGATTCGCGCGCACCGCCTCGGTACCGATGCTTCCCAGGATCAACTGGTTTTTGAAGAAAACGACCCAGGAATGTGGCTGGGCTTCGAGCTGAGTCCGGATCGCAAAACGCTGATGATTTCCAGCGGCAACTCTGAATACTCAGAATCCAGCATGCTCGATCTGGTGGCAGAAGACGCTGAAGTAACCCTGTTGGTCCCCCGTACTTTGCGAGTGTTGCACGGTATTGACCTCATGCCGGGCACCGATCAAGCGCTGATTACCCATGATTACCAGGCACCGAACAACATGGTTTCGTTGGCTTCCTTGGATCAGCTAGGCCAGCACACCACCCCCGAACAGTGGCAGACCGTGGTGGCCCATGAAAGCACCGTCAAGGTTGAAGGCACCGCGCTCAGCGGTTCCCACGTGATCCTTTCGGTCCGTCGTGACACCTGCGAACGCGTCCAGCTACTGCCACTTGAAGGGTTGGGCACGGAGCAACAGGCTTCGGTGATCGAGCCAGAGTTTGATGATGAGCTGTTCACCGCCTCACCTACCTTCGCTGAACCTGATGCACCACTGATCCGCATTAGCTACACCGCAGACTTCACGCCAGCTCGCGTCTACGACCTGTGGCTAGAAGATCAGTCATTGGTGCTGCGCAAGCAAACGCCAGTCAATGATTATGATGCGTCGAAGTACGTGTCTACCCGTGAATGGGCCACGGCCGCCGATGGCACCAAGATTCCTCTGACCATCATGCGTCGCGCGGATCTGGATACCTCGGTGCCGCAACCGGTTTTGATTTACGGATATGGTTCCTACGAAGCTTCAATGGATCCGGGCTTCGGCATTCCTCGTCTAAGTGTCTTGGACCGTGGCGTGGTGTTTGTCATTGCTCATGTGCGCGGTGGCGGCGAATTGGGCCGCGACTGGTACCTGCAGGGCAAGAAGCTGCACAAGAAAAACACGTTCACCGATTTCATCGATTCCACCCAGTATTTGATTGACGCTGGATGGGCTGATCCGCAGCGCATTGTTGCCCTTGGCGGATCTGCGGGTGGACTGCTTATGGGCGCCATCGCGAATATGGCACCGCATTTGTACACCGCGATCATCGCCCAGGTTCCTTTCGTTGACGCGCTCACGTCAATCTTGGATCCTGAGCTTCCCCTATCCGCCTTGGAATGGGAAGAATGGGGTAATCCGATTGAGAGCAAGGAAGTCTATGACTACATGAAGTCCTATTCTCCCTATGAGAATGTCACGGCCCAGGCCTACCCCAAGATCGCTGCGGTGACATCGCTGAATGACACCCGTGTGCTCTATGTCGAGCCAGCCAAGTGGGTGGCTAAGTTGCGCGAAGTTGGCACCGGGGATGCGCCGATTGTGCTCAAGACCGAAATGGACGGTGGCCATGGTGGAGCTTCTGGCCGCTACGAATCGTGGAAGTCGCGGGCGTGGGACTATGCCTTTGCCCTAGATGCTTTGGGCTGCACCAAACTCATCTAGCTGAAAACAGGAGGAGCGGCCATGCGCCATATCAACATCAAGGACTATCGTAACGATCCGTCGGTACGCCAGTTATTGGTGCTGGCCGCTGATCCTGTGGGTGTGCAAGGACTCGAGGACCTGCTTGATGAATGCCAGAACCTTCAGGTGATGGCTCATTTCACCGAGAATGGGTCCATCACGGCTCTGGCTGCCTATCGACCCAGCGACAGGTATTCGCTCTGTCTGGAATATCTTGCGGTACTTCCCGAATTCCAACAACGAGGCTTGGGACGAGCCTTGGTCGAAGAATTGCGCGGGGTGCACCACAAGAATGTCTGGGCCACCACAGATGATGATGCCATCGATTTTTATCGGTCCTTGGGTTGCGTCATCTCCTCAGGCCCCGAAGATCCACGGTGGCCCGGAATTTCACGTTATCTGTGCACGCTGCCCTATTTTCCATTGTTGACCAGCCAGCCGGAAGAAGATCCTGAGTATGAGGCAGTCAATGGCCAACTGATGCGAGGAAAAATTGTCCTTGAGGATCCTTCTGAGAACTGGCCACAAGAGTTCACCGTGCTCGCAGAAAGGATCAGGACTGCGCTAGGCCCTGCTGCTATGGCCATCGAGCACGCTGGATCCACGTCCGTTCCCGGTCTTGCAGCCAAACCCATTATCGATATTGCCTTACTGGTGTTAGATGCCAACGATGAAGCCAGTTACGTTCCCGCACTAGAAAATGCGGGACTAGTGTTTTGGCATCGCGAGCCTGGGTGGTACGCGCATCACATGTTTAAGCCCCGGGCTGAGCATGATCGTATGGATGCCAATATCCATGTGTTTTCGGTCGGTAGCCCCGAATACTTACGCATGATGCTCTTTCGTGAGCATCTACGAACCGATGCTGTTGACCGTACGGCTTATGCCCGCGTCAAACGTCAGGCAGCCGCCCAGCTATTACGTGAGCAGGGCGAAGATGGTCTCGTCATGGATTACAACCGGGTCAAGGAACCCTTCATACTTCAGCTACACCAAAAGCTCTTCAGCAAATAGTCTGCATTTCTTCTTCGCAACAGAGCGTTGTTTTGCATTTCAAAACTTGACTTAGCTCACATTATGTTATTACCTAATGATCGTTCGGTAAATAAATCGGCGAAGGACAATGATGACCAAAGCACAAGTAGAAGAACCAGTACCGCACGCCATTCTCCGTAATGACTACGCCACCCAGTGGATGGGCATCAATGTCATCGAAGTACGTGACGGGCATGCTGTCATCACCATGGAGCTGCGCCCCGAAATGCTCAACGGTTTCGGCATTGGACACGGCGGAATGATCTTCGCCCTCGCCGATACCGCCTTCGCGTTAAGTTGCAATCCAGTAGAAGGTTCCGAGCAGAACATCACCGTCGCCTCCGGCGCAGATATCAACTTCCTACGGCCGGCAATTCCAGGACGAACACTCACCGCCACCGGTAAACGAGTCTCGCAACAAGGACGTAGCGGGGTTTATGACATTACCGTGACCCAAGAATCATCTGAGGGCACCACCGAAGTCGTGGCTGAATTCCGCGGCCGATCCCGCACCGTCCCTAAGCCTCAATAGCGCCCACTCTTCTGTACACTCCACACGAAAGTTTCACCATGTCCCAGACTTCCAGCCGAGATTCCCTTCCTAATCCGCTTGATCCCGAAGAGACCATGAGTCGTGATCAGATCGAAGCTATTCAGCTTGAACGGCTCAAGGAAACACTGCACCACGCCTACACCAACGTTCCGTATTACAAAGAAAAATACGATGCTGCTGGGGTTCATCCAGAGGATCTGAAGGAACTGAGCGACCTTGCGCTCTTCCCCTTTACCGACAAAGAAGACCTGCGTAAGAACTACCCCTTCGGGATGTTCGCTGTTCCCCAGCATGAAATCTCGAGGATTCACGCGTCTTCAGGGACTACCGGACAACCAACAGTCGTGGGCTATACCCAGCAGGACTTGGCAGACTGGGCAAAGCTCGGAGCACGATGCCTTCGTCTTTCCGGAGTGAAGCCAGGCTGGAAAGTTCACAACGCCTACGGTTACGGACTCTTCACTGGAGGTCTAGGTGCCCACGCTGCAGCCGAACGTCTGGGAGCCACGGTTATCCCAATGTCCGGAGGCCAAACGGATAAGCAGATTTCACTGATCCAGGACTTCGCTCCCGATGCGATCCTGTGCACCCCTACCTACCTGCTGACCATCGGAGATGCGATGCAGCGCAAGGGACTGGATCCACGCAGCACCTCGCTGAAGGTCGCAGTCCTGGGCGCTGAGCCATGGACCGAGGAAATGCGTCACGAGCTCGAAGAGATGTTCAACATCGATGCCTGCGACATTTATGGTCTCTCAGAGGTCATGGGCCCAGGCGTTGCTGGTGAATCTAACGAGCGCAAAGACGGTAGCCACATCTGGGAAGATCATTTCCGCCCAGAAATCATTGATGCCTTTGACTCCAGCAAGGTGCTCGGCGACGGTGAACACGGAGAACTGGTCTTCACCTCGTTGACCAAGCAGGCTCTGCCGATTATCCGTTACCGCACCCACGACTTGACTCGGCTCCTGCCTGGCAGTGTTCGACCGGGTCACCGTCGCATGGGACGCATTACCGGACGCAGTGATGACATGATCATTCTGCGCGGAGTCAACCTCTTCCCGAGCCAGATCGAAGAACTCATCTTGAAGGTTCCGGGCCTCTCCCCTCACTTCCAGCTGATTCTCACGCGTCCAGACCGCATGGACCAGTTGGCAGTGAAGGTTGAGCGACGTTCGGATGCAACCGCTGAGCAGGCAGCACTTGCCGGCAAGGAATTGGCCAAACTGATCAAGATCCACATTGGTTCTTCCTGCGCCATCGATGTTGTAGAGCCGGAGTCACTCGAACGTTCCATGGGTAAACTCAAGCGCATCTATGACCTACGTAACCAGTAATATCCTCAGGGACATGGAATAATCGATTCATCATGGACACAACCGACATTGCTAGTCGCCCAGTAAAACGCGGGCGCCCCGGGTACGATCAGGAAACCGTACTAAGAATTGCCGTTGAGGCTTTTAATGAATACGGCTATGACGCGACCTCTATGGGCAAGCTCGCCGACCGATTGGGAATTAGCAAGTCCGCGATTTATCACCACGTTCCGTCAAAAGAGGATTTGCTCCGTCTGGCCTTAGACGAGGCGCTGTTTCCACTGGAAGCTGTGATCAGCGAAGTACGCACGCACGCAGGTAGTGCCGATGAACGTTTGGAATTTTTCTTACGTTCAACCATCCGCATCCTGATCGACAAGCGCCCCTACGTGACCTTGTTGTTGCGCCTTCGCGGTAATACCGAGTTAGAACGCGATGCGTTGCAACGCCGTCGTGCGATGGACCGTCAGTTGGCGGAATTAGTCACCGCCGCGCAAAGCGACGGCAAACTGCGAGATGACCTAGAACCGCGCTCGACCGCTCGTTTGCTGTTCGGCATGATCAACTCGGTGGTGGATTGGTATCGTGTTGATGGCCCGATCGAAGCTTCATCGTTGGAAAACCAGGCGGTATCGCTACTCTTTGATGGTCTGCATACTGTAGCGAAGTAGGAATTCTTAGATAATCACTGATGGGCCCTCTGTTCGTTGAACAGAGGGCCCATTGGTCTTCAACCGATAAATATCTAACGCCCTGTGGTACATGCAACCTTTGGCAATTCACGTACTCACAGGTTTCACCGCTAGCATCTAAGGGGTGCCTTGTGCACCTGTCGTTGCCAATCAATCGAGTGAAGAGCACCGTGGATTCCATCTTAGAAACCCTGTTCATGACTACTGCGGACGGCGGTAGTTCCTACGTTCAGATCCTGCTGTCTGCCGCTAGCATGTTGTTAGTTTTCGTCTCCGCAATTTTGCTTGCGCATCGCAATGATCTGGGCTGGTGGACTCTAATCCTCTCGGTATTTGTCGGCCCGATGATCTCGGCCTTGCAGTACGATCTGATGGGTTTGATCTACGCGATCCCACTGTTGTTGCTCCCTATTTTTGGGCTTTGGCGGTTCTCGCAGTTCAAACTTCGCGGCAAGTTCACCCGTGAGGTGACCAAAACATCTGTGACCCTTTGGTCTGGAATCGGCATGGTCGTGGGTTTGATCTTGCTTGTCGCCCTTCGCTTTGGCCCATTCCTGTTCAACTCTGGTTTCCTCTCCGCAACGCCTGAAGTCTGGGTCATGTACTTTGCGGACGCAGCCATTTTTGCTTCTTTCGTCATGGTTGCCCGCGGCGTTCGCGAAGGCTGGTTGCTACTGGCTGTGGCTGCCATCGCCGATTTGGTGGTTTACTTCCTGATTTCACCAATGCTTGGCATGCTGGGCCTATATGTCTTTATTGCGTTATCCGCGCTCTACGGCTACTTCCTGTGGCGCAATTTGCCGGTGGCAGGAAGCGAAGTCGAAGGTGTAGAACTGAGCGAGGAAGAGCTGGCACTGCAAAAAGCTAAGCAGGCGACCTTGGATAAGTTGAACACCAAAACCGAAAACTAATTCAGTGCAAAAAGTGTTCCCGCCATTGTGGCGGGAACACTATTTTGTTGCCTAGTTACGCCAGCTGTCAGCCAACTTGAGCGATCCATCGGCTTTCACCGTGGCGGTGCGGTTGCTTCCCGATTCCCACACGGTGTTGCCACTTTGATCATATTTGACGTACTTGTACTCAAATTGGGTTCCGGCCGGCAGATCAACCGTCCCGGTCCAGCTGGGGTAATTCTTGGCAGATAGCTGGACTGCGTTAGCCGGATTCCAACTTCCAAGTTCTGGCTGATTGCCAACGATGCGGATGTTCTGCCCCATGACGGTTTCAGCAGTCACTGCCACATTAATGTCCGCTACACCTTCTGTCGGATCCGGATCCGGAGTTTCCGTCCCACCACCGGCGCCATCGGAGAGAGCACCGACGTGTAATGCAAGAGCACCGTAGGCTGGCAGGGTCGCGGTGAATTTTCCGTCGGCTCCGACGGTAATGGTCTTCGAGCAATCCCCATCAGCAACCACATCGCAATAGGTTCCTGCCGCCAGGGCGCTGGTGTATTCATGGGTGGTAGCAGACCCAGTGTTATTGATGGCTACGAACCCCTTATTTCCTCGACCGTAAGCGATCTGGTTGCTCCCGTCGTCCCACCAGTTACCAACCGCGGCATCTCCTACAGCATTGTTGAATCCAACCATGCCGGTAATTTCGTCTTGGCGTTGTTCGCAGGTCCATGAGGAAGAATCGCAGTTTGCGTTTGGCACGGAAGCATCGCTCGCACCAGGTGCACCTGCTTCTTTGTCAGTGAAGGTAAACCCTGAGTACACCGTAGGCGACCCATATGGCCACGAGAGCATAAAGACGTTGGCCAATAGGTACTTGGCACCCCATTTGTAGTTCATGGACTCGCCATTACGTTCGGTGTCGTGGTTGGTCACAAAGACCCCGGCACGGTCGCTGGCGAGTTTGCCGTCAGCGATAAAGCGTAGGTTGGCGATCTGCGCGTCAAAATCATGCTTGAGCTGGCGGGCATAGTCGAACTCATGCGAGTCACCACTGCCAAGATATTCGGTTTCTTGAATTGGTTCTCCGGACGCTCCGATCACTTCATGCACCCAGAAGACGCCCGAGTTTTTCATCTTGGACTTGATGGCTTCAAGATCGGTGGCCGGAATATGTTTTGACGCATCGATGCGGAATCCTGAGACACCGAGTGAGACGAGATCGTCCAAGTAATCGGCGATGTTCTGCTGAACGTAACTGCTAGAGGTCTTGAGGTCCTGTAGGCCCACGAGACGGCAGTTCTGCACCTGCCAACGGTCAGAATAGTTGGAAATGTTGGTGCGGCAGTCGTTAAAGTCTTGTGCCGAATACTCTGGAAAATTGTCATCTGAAAAAGGTGAGCCAGCGGTTCCTGTTCCCGACTGCCCAGCACCGGTCATGTGGTTGACCACTGCGTCAGCGATGACCTTGACCCCTGCATCATTGCAGCTTTTGACCATGGCGGAGAACTCTTCGCGGTTACCCAGCTTTGAATCAATCTTGTAGCTGACCGGTTGGTACGAGGTCCACCATGCTGTGCCTCGCAAGTGCTCGGCCGGAGGAGAAACCTGCACGTACCCATAGCCCGCGGGCGCGATGGAGGACTTGCACTCTTGAGCAACTGAATTCCAGTTCCACTGGAATAGATTGAGGATAACGTCTTTCCCGTCATTGGACGGAGTGGCAGCCTGAGCTGGTGCAGAGAACAGCGGGGCCGCAAGCAAAGCCAGGGAGGCTCCCAAAGCTGCGGCCGGTTTGGCAATCTTTGTACCTTTTCGTCGTTGTGTTGGGTTAGCACGCGATGACAAGAGTCCCACAGAAAAGCTCCTTCGATGTGATGATTGGGCTGCGATCGAACGACGCGACTGCGTCGATATCGCTCAACCACACGCTCCCCATCAACGTGTGACCTGCGACATAACTGTAAACGTTTTCCTAGGTCAAGCCAACAAGTAAATTTCTGTAAATACTTTTAATCCGCGAATTTACACGTCTATATCAACGAAATAATTTTTCGAAATCTCGAAGAACGCGCCAGAAATGGAAACGCTTCCAGCATGTTTTGATGAGAAAAGATGCTGCTCGGAACATAAGAAAGGGTGGAGACCGCATGCGGTATCCACCCTCGAAAGGACTATCGATTAGCTCTGAAAGTTGGCGTAGGTAATGTCCTCTTTCTCCACCAGGGTCAAGACATCATAGGTTGCAACAGTCTCGCCATTCTGGTTATGCAAGATGGCATCCCAAGCGACTTCACCATACTCGTCAGTGACACGAGGCGTGATCTTCTTGGCCGTGAGTGTCACACGAATCGAGTCTCCTGCCGCCACAGGAGTGATGAAGCGCAAGGACTCTAAACCATAGTTGGCCAAGACCGGCCCCGGAGCTGGCTCAACGAACAGGCCGGCTGCCCAAGACACCAAGAGGTAGCCGTGAGCAACGATGCCAGGGAAGAACGGATTAGCTTCTGCGGCCTTAGCATCGGTATGCGCATAGAACGTATCACCGGTCTTCTGTGCGAATTCGCTGATGTCCTCCAGATTCACAGTACGTAAGTCCGAGGCAAAGCCATCGCCCACACGCAATTCGGCCAGTGACTTCCGGAATGGGTGAGTGTATTTCGCTTCTCCACCGAATTCTTCGCAACCTGCCAAACGCTGCTCGGCCCCCGTATGCCAAACCCCGCTGAGCGCCGTCAACATGTTGGGTGAGCCCTGAACGGCGGTACGCTGCATGTGGTGCTTAACCGATCGAATTCCGCCTAGTTCTTCACCACCGCCGGCTCGACCTGGACCGCCATGGACCAGATGAGGCACCGGCGAGCCATGGCCGGTCGTCGAACGAGCGGTCTCTCGATTGAGGATGTGCACGCGACCATGGTGGGCAGCAATACCCAAAGCGAGCTTGCGCACGCTGTCAGCGTTATTACTGCACACCGTGGCGACCAATGAACCGGAGCCCATTGCAGCAAGTTCCACTGCTTCTTCAAGGTTCTCATAACCGATCACAGAACTGACTGGTCCGAAGGCTTCGCGAGAGTGCACGAGTGGATTGCGCGCATCTGCCCAGCGAAGAACAACGGGAGACATAAACGCACCTGACTCCGCCACGGCGTCTTTTTCAGGAGCCACGCGTACCGCAGGGGCATCCAGACGACCATAGGCCAGCTCGCCACCGGCGTCGATCATGTCTTGAACCGCCGAGCGTACATCCGCCAGTTGTTCCAAAGATGCCAGCGCACCCATGTTTACGCCCTCAACACGTGGATCACCAATGACTACTCGCTCGTCAATGCGTTTTCCGATAGCAGCGATGACTGGCTCAACCAGCTCAGCAGGGACGATGTTTCGACGGATAGCAGTACATTTCTGGCCAGCTTTAGAGGTCATCTCGGTCACCACGACTTTGACGAAGGCCTCAAATTCTGGGCTACCTTCCACCGCGTCCGGCGCCAGAATTGCAGCGTTGAGCGAGTCAGTTTCTGCCGCGAACTTCACTCCCCCATCAATGACGTTTGGATGAGACTTGAGCTTACTGGCGGTGGCAGCCGAACCCGTAAAGGCGAACATGTCGCGATAGTCCAGGTGATCCATGAGGTCTCGGGCCGAGCCGGAAAGTAACTGCAAGGACCCCTCTGGAAGAATTCCAGATTCAAGCATGAGTCGGACGGTAGCCTCGGTGAGGTAGCCCGTTGGAGTTGCCGGCTTCACGATAGTCGGCACGCCGGCAATAAAGGCTGGGGCGAATTTTTCGAGCATGCCCCAGACAGGGAAGTTAAAAGCGTTGACCTGAACCACAACACCACTCATTGCAGTGTAGATGTGGGTGCCCACAAATGAGCCGTCCTTGCTCAATGGCTCGCTGGGTCCATCAAGAATGACGTTGCTGTTGGGTAGTTCGCGACGACCCTTGGAAGAAAAGGTGAAGAGCACGCCGATGCCGCCATCAATATCCACCATGGAATCAATTTTGGTGGCGCCGGTCTTAAAAGAGACCTCGTAGAGGTCTTTTCGTAGATCATTCAGATACAGCGCTAGCTCCTTGAGCTTGAGCGCACGCTCATGCAAGGAGAGCTTAGCTAGTTCTTGTTGCCCGGTGCTACGGCCATAGTTCACGGCAGCCGCGACATCTAATTTGTCGTTGGTGACTGTGGCAAGTAGTTCGCCGGTATTAGCATCTCGGACTTCTGTTCCGCCCGCGGTGGCGGGGGTCCACCATTGTCCTGCGATGAAGCTTGGGACTACGCTGATCTGTTTTGTCGACATTGACACAATTCCTTCCTGAACGGTCGGTCAGTATTACCGTTAACCTTATCAGCAAGATCGTGACGGAGGACACCCAAATCTTCCGCGGCGTAATTTTCGCGCCTAGCGCCATTCAAAAGTTATGGGAGATAGGGCAGGAATACATCAACTGCTCTTGGTCAGCGAACGCAACCGCTCAATGGCATGCTCACTCATCCCCTGGCCTAGCAGGTACGAACTCGCTGTTCCGATCCAGTCGCAGAATTCCTCAAGCGCTGCGGCACGCTCGGAAATAATTGCCTGTAGCTCATCCTCCTGCTGGTAACTCTCGTAGGGATGCTTTCGTGGCGAAACTCGGTGCCATTCGTTAATGCCCCGCACGGCCAACTCGTCATGCGCCAGGATCTGATCCCTATATCCAGCAAGGTCAAGTAAGAGTGTGGCAATGAGCCCGGAGCGATCGCGTCCTGCTGAACAGTGGATGACAGTAGAGCCTTGGGAGTCCGCCAAGTTCTCAAATACTGCACGCACGTGCCCGCCGAACTCCTCACAAACCAGCTGGTACATGCCCGTGTGGTTCATATAAGGCACAGCGATAGCTTCAAACCGTGGATTACCAGCGGTTTCCAGCGGAAGGTTAACCAGTTCTATGCCGGATAGACTGGCCGCGGGCACCTCAGGGTCATATTCGCGCCGGTGAATCTCCTGCGGGTTACGTAGGTCGATCACCTTAGTAATGCCGTCCTCGCGCATGCGATCCCAGCCGGAGGCACTGAGCCATTCATGACGGCCCATGCGGTAAAAAGCGCCGCAGATATGTCGTGCGTTGACAGCTCCTGCCCACGACAAGTCTCCGGATTGCTTTTGATAGTTCACCTTTTGGCCCATAGACCCATTGCAACACACCAATTCTCTAATGTAGAGTTACAGCCATTGGCAAATGTCAATCAGTCTATTGAAGGAGGGGTAACGATGAATGTTTACCGCCGTTCCCAGTCACGTATCTCCCTTTCAAAGGACTTCCCCCAATGCATTTTCCAGCTGGAGAAAAATCCACCAGCGCACAGCTGATCACTTCTGACTTCGCAGACAACGACAGTCAACTCAAATTCCTCAAGCGTAAGCCTGTTTGGAAAGAGTCTGCTCCCGATGAGCCTCCTGCGGGCCAACGGTACTCCACCTGGCCATTCGTAGAGAAGGGTTTGCGCGGTCCGCAACCCTACCCGGTGTGGTTGATCGAGGATGCAGCGGCCATTGACACCGAGCTAGGCATCCTCAAGACGGGCAAAGAGGGCGATGTCTTTTTGCTTGAACGGGCCACTGCCGAACGCAAGAGCCTACTGGCCGCCAAACGCTATCGTTCTCGCGAGCATCTGCAATTTAGCCGTTCGCAAGCCTATAGTGATGGTCGCTCGGCCCGGCGATCTCGCGATAATCGAGCCATCCGCAATAATTCCACGTATGGTCGGGACATCGCCGCCCTTCAGTGGGCCAATGCGGAATGGACGTACCTGTTGCGGTGTTACGCCGCTGGCATTCCCGTCCCGTATCCGGTGCAGATTGATGGCACCGAAATCTTGATGGAGTTCATTGCCGACCCGGATAATCCATTGACCGCTGCGCCACGCCTTCAACAGCTCTCGCGCTTTGACCCACGCCTACCTTCACTGTGGGAACAGCTCACCGAGGCCTTGGAAAAGTTCGCTAGCTTGGGCGTGGCCCACGGTGACCTCTCCGCCTACAACCTTTTGGTTTCCGGCGAGCGCTTGGTCGTCATTGATGTACCGCAGTGTGTCGATCTGGCCGGTAACCCGCAAGGAATGGACTTCCTTCACCGCGATTGCGTGAACCTGTGTGAATGGTTCGTCTCCAAGGGGCTATCCAACGATCCTGATGAGCTCTTTGCTTCTCTTCTAGGGCACTTGTTCTAGTAGCTCAACGCAGGACAGTCCCCGTCGGAACCTTTGCTCCGACGGGGACTGCCATATTGGTGTCGCGCTACCCGCGATTTACCAGGAGTAGAACCCTTGACCGCTCTTACGTCCTAGCTTGCCTTGGGCCACCATGTCTTTGAGGATCTGTGGTGGTGCGAACCGATCCCCCAAAGTTTCATGAAGATATTCGGCAATTCCCAGACGCACGTCTAATCCGACAATATCGGTGGTTTTCAGTGGGCCTGTCGGATGCTTGTATCCGAGCACCATGGCGTTATCGATGTCTTCAGCCGAGGCGACACCTTCTTCCACCATGCGCATGGCTTCCAATGCGATAGCCACCCCCAAACGCGAGGAGGCAAAGCCTGGAGCATCGTTAACCACCACAGCGGTTTTGCCTAGGGCCTGAACCCAACCGCGCGAAGCTTCGACCAGGTTTTCGTCGGTCTGTTCACCGATAACCACTTCAATCAGCGTTGACGCCGGCACCGGGTTGAAGAAATGCAATCCCAAGAATTTGCCCGGTCGCGCCAATTCTTTAGCCAACCCACTGACCGAGAGTGAGGAAGTATTTGATGCCAACACAGCATCGGGATCCAGCACCTTTTCTACGGCCTGAAGCGAGGAAACTTTCAGCTCCCAAATTTCCGGCACCGCTTCAATCACCAATTGCGCGGTAGCGAACTGCGCATAATCCGCACTGACCGAGAAACGCTGCATCAGCTGATCTTTGGACTCGCTGACCACGGCACGCGCGATGGACTTGTCCACGGACTCAGAAACTCGTTCGTATGCGGCTTGTGCGGAGGCTTCGTCTCGTTCAACGACCACAACGGTACTGCCACTGATAAGTAGCGCGTGAGCGATGCCGGCACCCATGCGGCCACCGCCGAGCACACCACTATTCTGTGGAAGTTGACCTGATGCGATGCTGTTACTTGCACTCATAGTTACTTCTTCTTTCGATCAAGAAAATCTTGCATGCGGTCAAACTTAGCCTGCGATTCAAAGAGCATTCCTTGCGCAAGGGTGTCGATCACCGGATGGACTTCGCGCGGGGTATGGAATACCGATTTGGTGATCCGAACGGCCAATGGGTCTTGTGACGCGATGCGATCTGCCAACGCATTCGCAGCCTGTTCTAGTTCTGCCGCAGGATGCAACTCGGTAATCAGGTTTACTGCCAAGCACTGCTCACCGGTGAGCACCTTGCCAGCCAAGAGGATTTCCTTGGCCAAGGGCTCGCCTACGAGCTCTTTGAGCCTCCAGGTTGCCCCGGCTGCTGCCATGATGCCCAGGTTGGTTTCGGGGTTACCCATGCGCAATTCTGGGGTACCAATACGGAAGTCTGCCGCGTAGGCCAGCTCGGCACCACCACCTAGAGCGAACCCGTCGAGAGCTGCGATCACCGGCATAGGTAGTTTGGCGATACGGTCAAAAATCCCAGAGTTGATTCCAGCGAGCGCGTCATCACGGCGACGCTCACGTAACTGTGAAATATCCGCTCCGGAGGCAAAGATTCCCTTAGCGCCCTTTGGATTCTGATCGCTGGGTGCTTGGCTGGCAGTTCCTGCCAAGATGAGAATTTTCGGATTCTTTTCTAGATAACTACACACGGCATGCAGCTCGTCGACCATGGTTTGATCAATGGCGTTACGCACCTCGGGACGATGCAACCGAATCCACAGCCGGTCCTCGGTTTCACTGGCAAGAAGCGTTTGAAACTCGGTCTCGCAACTCGCCATCTTTAGGCCCCTTCCAGCAAGATGGCAGATCCCTGCCCAACGCCAACACACATGGTAGCCACGCCGAGCTTACGCTCTGCTGTTGCCAGCTCACGTTCCATCCGGCCCAAGAGGGTGATGACAATTCGCGAACCGCTTGATCCCAATGGATGTCCTAGCGCAATCGCTCCACCGTCACGGTTCACGATCTGTGGGTCCACCCCTAGTTCACGGATGCTGGCCAGGGATTGGCTTGCAAAGGCTTCATTGATCTCCATGGCTCCGAGCTCACCGATCTTTAGCCCGGCACGATCAAGAACCTTGTTAGTGGCCGGCACCGGTCCCATACCCATGATCTCTGGTTCCAGTCCTGCTGACTGTCCGTCAATAATTCGGGCGCGAGCGTTCAAGGAGTACTTCTTCAACGCTCGTTCGGAGACCACCAGGATGGCCGAAGCCCCGTCATTGAGCGAGGACGCGTTCCCGGCAGTGACGACTTCGCCGCCACGGACGACTGGCCGCAGACCGGAGAGCACATCCATGCTGGTTCCCGGGCGGGGTCCCTCATCGGTATCTACGATGGTTTCGCCCTTTCGGTGCTTAACTGTCACCGGCACAATTTCATCTTTGAAGTGTCCGGCCTCGATGGCAGCAATGGCTTTGGCGTGAGAATCAACCGCAAACCGGTCGCAGTCTTCGCGGGAGATTCCGTAAACGCGGGCGACTTCTTCGGCCGTCTCGGGCATGGAGAAGGTCGCTTTGCCATCACGGGAGAGATCACCCGAGAGGAATTGTGGATTAGTGAAGCGCCAGCCAATGGAGGTGTCAAACACGGCTCCGGGCTTGGCAAAAGCCTTGTCCGGTTTTTCCATGACCCACGGTGCACGCGACATTGACTCCACACCGCCTGCGATCACTACGTCAGCAGCTCCGGCTTTGATCATGTGGCTAGCCATCGTAATGGCGCTCATTCCGGAGGCGCACAAACGATTGACGGTAATGCCCGGCACGCTCACCGGCAGACCAGCCAGCAAGGAAGCCATGCGGGCCACGTTGCGATTCTCTTCACCAGCGCCGTTGGCATTACCGAGAATGACTTCATCAACTGCTGACGGATCGATGCCAGATTCTTCGATGAGAGTCCGAATGGTCAGCGCGGCTAGATCATCGGGGCGCACTGCGCTGAGCGCTCCACCGTAGCGTCCTACCGGGGTACGGGTCCCGCCGACGAGATATGCTTCAGTCATTTGTGCTCCTTTGGCCAAAACTGTTCAGTGATCCTCAACACCTAAACTTACCGACCATTCGTTCAATAATAAAGTCGAAGGCTACAGGAATTTTCAGATTCTTAGAGATCCGGCGGAAACCGACTAGCATTCATAGGGTGAGTAGCCAGAATAATTCCGCAGTGCCCCAGAAGGTTTCCGATGTCTTTGATCCCATGCGTTGGCGCGTGATTGAAGGATTCGATTTCACCGACATCACCTACCACCGACAGGTAGAACGTGATGCCCAAGGCAACATCCTGCGTGATCTACCGACGGTCCGCATCGCCTTCGACCGCCCCGAGGTACGCAACGCATTCCGCCCACATACCGTGGATGAGCTTTATCGCGCCATGGATCATGCGCGCATGACCAGCAATGTTGCCACGGTGCTACTCACCGGCAATGGTCCTTCACCCAAAGATGGCGGACACGCGTTCTGCTCCGGCGGCGACCAGCGTATCCGCGGGCGCGACGGCTACCGCTATGCCGAAGGCGAGACCCGCGAATCGATCGATCCCGCCCGCGCCGGACGACTACACATTCTTGAAGTACAGCGCCTGATGCGCACCATGCCGAAGGTCGTCTTGTGCGTCGTCAACGGTTGGGCCGCTGGCGGTGGGCACTCCTTACATGTGGTTTCCGACCTGACCATCGCATCCAAGGAACACGGAAAGTTCAAGCAGACCGACGCCACCGTAGGTTCTTTTGATGCCGGTTACGGCTCCGCATTACTGGCCCGTCAGGTGGGACAGAAGACCGCACGTGAGATCTTCTTCCTCGCCCGTGAATACTCCGCAGACGATATGGTCCGCATGGGCGCTGTCAACGAATCGGTGGACCACGAGCGGCTTGAAGAAGTTGCCTTGGAATACGCGGCAGACATCGCCAAGCAGTCCCCACAGGCCATTCGCATGCTGAAATTCGCGTTCAACCTGGCCGATGATGGGCTCGCGGGCCAGCAGGTCTTCGCTGGTGAAGCCACTCGTATGGCCTACATGACCGATGAAGCAGTAGAAGGACGCGACGCGTTCTTAGGCAAACGCGACCCCGACTGGTCCGACTACCCTTACTACTTCTAAGCGGCGGCGCCGGCACAAGGACGACTCTATGGACGCACTGCATCAAGAACTGCTTGCCGCATTGGCTAACGTCGCCAATGACAACGGACCGGCACTGGAAGTTATTGCCGACGACACCACCAGCACAGGCTGGCGCATTGAGTATCTTCACGACCAAGATCTCCCCGGGTTCGAGAAACCTATGGTCGTGGTACGCACCTCAGGATCCACTGGTCGAGCAAAACGCACCGTCTTGAGCGTTCAGGCTTTAGCTTCTAGCGCCCAAGCCACCGCAGAATTCCTAGGATTTGAAGGCCAATGGCTGCTGGCGCTTCCGGTGCATTATGTCGCCGGGCTTAGTGTGCTCACACGCTCGCTCTTCGCTGGAACCAAACCAGTGATCATGGACCTCAACGGCAGTTTCTCAGCTTCGGCGTTCACCCAAGCTGCCAACGAAATGGTGGAAACCCATCGGCTGACTTCATTGGTCCCCACCCAGTTGGCTCGTCTGCTTGATAGTCCAGACCCGGAAACTCTTCAGGCGCTAAAGCGTTTTGATGCCATCCTTCTTGGTGGCGCCCGCGCCAGCAAGGACTTGCTGATACGCGCACGCCACCACGGCCTGAAGATCTTCCAAACCTATGGGTCTTCAGAGACTTCGGGTGGGCTGGTTTATAACGGCACGGCACTTCCTGGGGTGCAACTGGCAGAGCATGACTCACGCATTTGGGTTTCTGGCCCGATGCTGGCCGACGGTTATGCCAATGCTCCAGAAGCCACAGCCGAACACTTTGTCCATAGCGAAGGACGTCGTTGGTACGTGACCGATGATTTAGGAACCGTCGACGGGCAAAGATTAAGCATCGTGGGACGGGTTGATGACGTCATCAATACCGGCGGGATCAAACTTTCAGCGTCCAAGATTGAGGGGCTGCTCGAAGAATTCTTCACCCAAACTCTTGTCGTTTCAGTACCGGATCCGCAGTGGGGCCAGAGTGTCGGCCTGGCCTATTCCGGCCCCACTAAAACGGACGATGCCTTCGACGCGGTACGCCGAACCTTGGGCAAAGAAGCTGTCCCCAAACATGTGCGCCACTACCCACACGGCTTGCCCCTGCTTCCTAACGGTAAGTTCGACCGCCGCTTGATCATTGATGAATTAGCGGTTCACGAGTAGTCTCGATTCGCCTTGCCTGCATAATCGCGGGAAACTAGAGGGTACGATTTTTCTTTTGCCCTGAAAGGACTGAAAGTGGCCACACTTTCCCAATGGGTTTCGGGTGCACGACTGCGCACCTTGCCTATCGTCATCGCCCCGGTTGTTATCGGCACCGCGGCCGCATTGGGTGAAACAGGAACCATTCATTGGTTGCGTTTTGTTCTTGCCTTGCTGGTCGGACTGCTACTGCAAATTGGAGTGAACTACTCCAATGACTACTCCGACGGCATCCGCGGCACTGACGATGAGCGAGTTGGGCCGTTGCGTCTGACCGGTTCCAAACTCACCGACCCGAAAAATGTGCGAAACGTGGCCTTTGGTTGCTTTGGTCTTGCCGCAGTGTTCGGTTTGGCTCTGGTCATCATTTCGGCATCGTGGCCACTGTTGCTCGTCGGCGTGGCTGCAATTTTCGCCGCATGGGGGTACACCGGAGGCAAGAACCCGTACGGTTACCGAGGACTCGGAGATATTTATGTCTTCATCTTCTTCGGCCTCGTCGCAACCTTGGGTACGACGTTCACCCAGATCAATGAGCTGACGCTGACCTCCCTATGGGGTGCGATTGGTACGGGTCTGATTGGCTGCGCACTGCTGATGGCTAATAACGTGCGTGATATTCCCACTGACAAAGAAGTTGGGAAGATTACTCTTGCGGTTCGTCTCGGGGAAAACAATGCTCGGCTCAGCTACGTTCTGATGCTCGCAATAGCGATCTTGTTGCCTTTGCTTTCCACCGGAACTTTCCCGTGGATGTGGCTGATACTGATTACTTTCATCCCTGCCATCGCACCTTCTATGCTGATGCTGCGTGAAGCGGAACTTCCAAAACTTGTTCAGGTGCTGAAGCAGACCGGAATGCTGAACATGGTGTATGCAGTTCTCTTTGCGTTAGCAATCGTTCTTGATGTTTGGTTCTAAGTTCTAAGTAGCTTCAAGCCTCGTTACGTAAAAAGCCTTGGCTAGTCAGTCCGATTTTTGGACTGATGGGCCAAGGCATTTTCGTTTAATATCTGCAGTGACTACTGCTTTGTTCTCATCATTCAAGGACAGCTTGGAAATTACTGAGCAGGTGGCTGCATCTTTCGATGCGCTTCGTCGTATTCATCCTCGATAGCTTCTTCAGCCAGCTGCTTGTTGGTCTTATTCGCTGAGGTCTTGTTGAAGGCCTTGCGCACATCTTCACTTGCCTTGAGGCGTAGCTTGTTGAAGAACAAGTAGGCCACGGCAAAGGCAAAAATCAGGCCAATAATTCCGGAGACGAAGATTGGCCAGTGCAGGCCAAGGAACAGACCTAGGAACACCACGCAGAATATGCCTAGACGAAGAACTGTATATTTCAGAAACTGCATAGCTTCAAGTCTACCGATGAAGCTGTGAACAGGATTATCACTAGAATGGAATCATGGTCCGCTTCTTTATATTTGCAGCAGTAGTTTCGGTCGCATTGATGATTTACACGTTGATCGAATGCAGCCGTGCGCCGAAGCATCTCGTGCGTTCATTGCCGAAGTCAGCATGGGTCGCCGTGATCATTGTCCTGCCACTGGTCGGCGCAGCCTTATGGTTCATTCTGGGGCGCCCTGCAAGCACCTCCAATCAGCCAAGCGCGCAGCAAACGGCTCCCGATGACGATGAGGATTTCTTACGCCAGCTAGAAGTCTGGCGTCGCCAGCAACAGCGCGATGCAGAGTCCAAGGCTCGTGAGCAAGAACTCAATTCTCAGTCCAAGAAAAAGAAGAATGATGACTCTGTAACCAAGCCAGAATCCAATCGTGCCCCAGGCGCTGAGAAGCCCTCCGACAAGTCGGAGGACACTGACAGTGGCTCGCCAGATACAAAGGCCTAGAAACTAGCTTTAGTGGCTCCTGACCGTATCTCATGCTGTCCTCTGAGCCTGGCCCTGATCCTTCCCTTGATGTTTTACCCACGCTGCTCGTTTCAGGAAGTCACGATTAGTCTTTGAAACCAGAAGTGTTCCGATACTCTGCCGTGTAGCTACCGTGTGAAGAACATCGATTAAACCCAATGAGCGATACCCCTTGGTGGGGTATCGCTCATTGTTTCTTAGGCTAAGTCTAAGGCTTAGACACCGGCGTAGGAGTGCAGACCGTTGAAGTAGATGTTCACGATGGTGAAGTTGAAGACGACGCACAGGAAGCCGACAATCGACAGCCATGCTGAACGCGGGCCAGTCCAACCACCGGTGGCGCGTGCGTGCAAGTAACCGGCGTAAACAACCCAGATGACGAAGGACCAAACTTCCTTCGGGTCCCAGCCCCAGTAGCGGCCCCAGGCAGCTTCAGCCCAGATAGCGCCGGCCATCACGGTGAAGGTCCACATGACGAACGCGATGGTGTTGATGCGGTAAGCGAAGTTTTCCAATGCACCAGCACCGGGGACAACCCGCATGAACGGAAGCTTATCGCTTAGTCCAGCGGACAGGCGGTTCATACGAGAGTGCTGCATCAGCTGAAGTACGTTCATGGCAAAGCTAATGGCAAACAGTGACGAGGACAGTACGGCAATGGAAACGTGGATGACGATCCATGGCGACTGCAGGGCAGGAACCAGGTGACCTACGGGAGTTGGGAAGCCGATGGTAGCGGCGCACAGCATCAAGGTGACGAGACCGGAAATGAATGTTCCCATAAAGCGCAGATCCTTGAAGATCAGCACCACTAGATACACCAGGGCGACCAGGAAAGCACCGGTGGTCAAGAACTCGTACATGTTGCCCCACGGCACGCGGTGAGCCGCTAGGGCACGTGAGACCACAGCGAAACCATGCAGAGCCACAGCCAGCCACATCAGGACAACGGCAATACGAGCCATCTGACGCTTGGATGAAAACTTGGTATAGGTCATCTTGTCGGAAACGATGTCATCGCTGATGTTATCGGCACGTTCGGCAACACCGCGACGTTTGCGTCCCGAGCCTGCAACGGCACCGTTGGCCCCAACAAGCAATTCTTCGTCGCGCTTAAGCGCCGCAGAATCCATTTCGGAGATCGACTTGTTGGTTTTTGCCAGGTCCAAGGCAAAGACGATGAAGACCACTCCATAGACCATGGCGGCCAGCAGCATGAATAGCTGGCTGTATTCACCCAACTGTTCATTAATTGGCGCTAATGCCCCAGCGTTACCCATTTACTGCTCCTTGGTTCTGCTCCTGGCTTGCCAGTGGCCAAGCCTTGTCAAAGATCTTCTGTAGTTCTGCTGCTTCGCGTTCCAGGCGCGGATCTTCGCCACGTGCCAACAATGCATATTCGATCTTACGCTTGCCGTCTTCGTGCTTCAGCTTGATCCAAACTCGACGACGTGGAGTGAACAATGAAACTCCCAATCCGAGCAAGGCAAGAGCCGCAAAGATACCAATGGGAAGCTTGCCCGGATCGTAGTTCACGTCCAACGCGACGTAACGCTTGAGATCGTCGAAGCTGATGCTGCCTTTACCGTCCGGCAGTTCATAGGTTTGACCAGCTTCGAGGATGATGCCGCCTGTGTCGAGTTCACGACTGTTCAGCTTCGTCATCTTGTCGGTGTCCAACACAAACACGTTCTGCGGATTGCCGCTATCCAGTCCTAGATTTCCGTAGAAGGAGTTCAGGTGTAACTGCGGGTTAATAGCATTCGGGTCACCCGAAATACCGAAACCATTTTCGTCAACCAATGCTGTTGGAAGCAAGAATCCTTGGAAGCCCAGCTGGTCTGGTGCTGCGTCCGGAACCTTCAGAACGAACATCGAAGTGTAGACCGAGTCCTGTGGAATCGATGCCGTTGGGCCGGAGTAAGCGATATTGCCCTTACCATCACGCACGGTGATGACCGGAGCGTAGCCATTACCCACCAAATAAACGTCGGCACCGTTGATGCGCAGAGGGTGGTTCACCTTCAGGTCTTGCTTTACCGGCTCAGACTGCGCCGTCTTGCGCACCTCAACATGCGCGGTGAAGTCCAACGGCTGGCCGAAATGTGATTCGGATTCGCGGTCAAAAACAATGTCGAACTTGTCCAGCTTTACCGAATAGCCTGGCAACTTATCCGCGTTAAAAGTCGTGCCCGGGGTGAATGAATCGTAGGCGACTAGCGAGTTGACGAAGGTCTCCCCTTCGACCAGAACACGCTGCCCGGTGTATCCAAAGGCGCCACCAACTGCGGCAGAAACAAGAACACCGATCAGGGAAATGTGGAACACCAGGTTACCGATTTCACGGGTGTATCCGCGTTCCGCCGAGACCGAGCGGCCACTGGCATCATCACGACGTTCCACCCGGTAGCCGCGTTTTTTCAGAATCTTGAATGAGTCATCAATGATCTGATCATCGTCGGGAGTGTCCGACTCACCTTCAAGGATTTCATGCGAAGCGTACTGTGGCAGCCTGTCCAGTCGTACCGGAGTGCGCGGTGGCGGGGTCCGCAAGGCCTGCGCGTGCTTCTTCACACGCGGAACAATACAACCGACAAGGGAGACAAAAAGAAGGATGTAAATGGCGGAGAACCAGACGGAGGAATACACCTCAAACATCTGGAATCGGTCAAGCCAAGGACCGGCGACAGGGTGCTGATCCAGATACTGCACGACCGTCTCTGGATTTGATGCGCGCTGCGGGAAAATTGAACCCGGTACTGCGGCCACGGCCAGCAACAGCAGCAAGAACAATGCTGTTGGCATCGAGGTCAGCTGGGTCCAGATCCAGCGCATGAACCCTACGAATCCTAGCGCTGGGGCGTCCTGGTGCCCTTTGATTTTCCGTTGTTGTTTCGCCATTAAATTGGCAACCTCACTTCATTGGCAAACCAGTTTTGCAGTTCCGAAACCCATGATCCCCACAGGCCGGTCATCATGACCACGCCCAGTGCGATGAGCAATGCGCCGCCAAAACGCATGATGAACAACTGGTGTTTTCGGAAGAACGCCAGTGCCTGCATTCCACGTTGCAATCCCAGTGCAATGAGGATGAATGGCAGACCGAGTCCCAGACAATAGAACACCGTCAGGAGGGTACCTCGGGCCACATTGGCATCAGTTCCCGTGGACATAATCAATACGGCGCTCAAGGTTGGACCGATACACGGGGCCCAGCCAAGACCAAAGGTCAGGCCAAGTACCGGTGCTCCCCACAATCCCGCAGGTGGTTTTTTGTGAATCTTGCGATCTCGTTGCATCCAGGAGAATCCGCCCATGAACACAATGCCCATGAACACAACAACGAGTCCCAAAATTTGGGTGACCCAGGAACCGTTAAACCTCAACCAGGCGGTCGCTTGGCTAAAGAGGACACCTGCGGCAATGAAGACTACCGAGAAGCCCAGAACAAAGAGCAAGATTCCCAAGATGACGCGACCTCGGCGGTGCTCTTTTAGATCGGCACCGGTCAATCCGGTGACGTATCCGAGATAGCCGGGCACCAGTGGCAGGACGCAGGGAGAAAGGAACGAAACCAATCCCGCCAACAGGGCCACGGGCGCGGCAAGAAGGAGCGACCCGTCTAAGACGATGTCAGCAAATGGATTTGAAGTCACCGCTTGAATCACAACTTCTCGGTCAAGGCGGTGTCAATCAGTGACTTCAAGGTGCCCGGCTCCACGGCGCCAATGATTCGCGCACGCACGCGCCCCTCACGGTCCAGAACCAGAGTGGAAGGAACGGCCTGCAACGGCACGTACTTGGTCATGGCCAGCTGTACATCACCGTTGGTGTCCTGAATTGATTCGTAAGGAAGATCAAAGGTGCGTTCAAAGGCCTTCGCGGCTTCAGCTTCGTCACGAACGTTGATACCGATGAATTCGACCTTGTCGCCGTAGTCATTGGCAAGTTTCTTGAGATCTGGTGCTTCAATTCGGCATGGTGCACAGGCGGCGTACCAGAAGTTCATCACAATCGGCTTGCCCTGCCAATCACTGAAATCAACGTCAGTACCGTGATAAGTCTTTGACTTGAGCTCTACAGGATCGCTGCGTTTGGCAACTTCGTATTCTTCAACGGCTCCATCACCAGCGATGTAGTTTTTGCCGTCGCCACTGTTGGCTTGTGCGGTCAAGGTATCTTCCTTGCCACTGCAAGCTGCCAAAGGGACGATGGCGGCAGCTACCATCAGCGAACGCAGCATGGTGCGTCGGCTCAGATTATGAGGATTAGGCACAGGACTAGTCATTTCCTTAGGCTCCTGGAATGTTTGCGGCACCGGCCAATAGCTCGGGGCATGGTTCGGTGTACCGCACGGAAACTAATTCGTCCCCGTCAAAATCAAAGCTGGTAATAGAGGCAAGGGTGCATTCGCGTAGACGCGGATCGTGCCACAAGGGTTTATTCTCCGCATCCCGGCGAGTCACCCAGATCGGCAACTGGTGGCTCACGATGATGACCTCGGCATCAGCACCGTGTTCGGCAACGGCAGTACGGCGGTGATCATCCATCGCTTCACGCATGCGCTGCACCTGCTGAGCGTAAGGCTCACCCCACGAGGGTTTGAGTGGATTCACCAATAGCGGCCAATATTTCGGCTGGCGCAGATGATCAGCAACTTTGGAGAGCCCCTGAAGTTTATTGCCGGCTTCAATGACACGGTCATCAGAGTGAATCGGAAGGTTCAAAGCTTGACTGGTCGGTGCGGCAGTCTGCTGCGCACGGATCAATGGAGAAGCCACGAGCCGAACCACATTGGCTCCCTCGGCCTGACGCTGTGCGAAGAATTCACCAGCAGCATCAGCCATCTTGAAACCCAGCTCCGAGAGTCCGAAACCGGGGATCCGTCCGTAGAGGATACGGTCAGGGTTGAAAACTTCCCCATGGCGCAACAAATGGACGGTCGTTAAAGGCATGAGTCCAGTGTCTCAAAGATTCAGTGCGAAACCGCCATATTGTGTCCACCATCAACTATTCACAGCGCATGCATGGGATTCCCATATGGAAAAACCATCCTTTCGGAGGGCTTGCTCACAAAGCTGTGCCACTAGTCTTAGTAATAAAGGTAATTCGACCCAAAGGATGATGAATCATGAGCAACTACGATCCGAACCAACCGGGCCAGCCCTACAACCCGGAATCAGGTGCTCAGAACCCGAACCCGAACCCGTACGGTGAAAACCCCTACGCGCAACAGCCTTCCTCCTACCAGCAGAACCCCTACGGGCAGTCTCCGATGGCACCGGGTTTTAACCAGTACCCAAATCAGGGCGGTTACGCTGCAGTTCAGGCCCCCAAAGAGCGTCCGAAGACTCTGCAGATTTCCTTCTTGCTGATTCTGCTTTCTGGCGTCGTGGGCGCCATCGCCAGCTGGATGATTTCTACCTCCAACATGTTTGGCAACATGATTTCCACGCAGTGGTCATTGATTGAGCCAGAATTACAATCGCAAATGCAGTCCACGCCTGAAATGGCTCAGGACCCAACCTTGCAGCAGATGATGAGCAGCCCTGAGGCATTCATTTCACAGGCCAACGCCATGTTGTCCAGCTTTGCTTTGGTAGGCGCCGTTATTTCGGTCATCTTGTACTTCTTGGTTGGTTTCTTTGTTGGCCGCGGTGTCGGAGCCATGCGTGTCATCGCCACGATCTTGGCTGTACTCTCGCTCTTCGGTCTGTTCTCCACGGTGCCGATGATCAGCATGTACGCTGACAGCGAGGCAGGTGCCCTGAACGCGATCTACATCATCGGGATCCTGCTCGGCATCGCCGGTGTAGTCTTCGCGTGGTTGCGTCCGTCATCGGAATACATTGCGCAGCGCCGTATGGCACGTCGCGCTGGCTACCGCTAAACCGATAGCTCACCCATAGCCAAAAATAGCGTTGTTCTTTCGTCAAAACTGACGAAAGAACAACGCTATTGGTTTATCAGCTTGGCTCTAGCCTTGAACCGCTAGGTAGGCCAAGATCTGAAGTTCTGTTGACAGATCGACCCTGCGCAGGTTCATACCAGTTGGAACTTTCAGTGGCTTAGGAGCGAAGGACAGTACTGAACGCACCGACAGGTCCGCTAGTGCGTCCACCAAGTCTTGGGCCGCATCGCCCGGGACCGCGAGTACTGCGATATTAATTTCTTCGCGGGCCACCACGGTCGCGAGTTCGCCGATGGGTTCAACACGCAGTGCGCCGACAGGCTCACCGATGAGAGCTGGGTCAACATCCAAGATGGCCTTGACGTTAAAACCTCGTGAGGTGAATCCGGCGTAGCCACTCAGCGCACGTCCCAGGTTACCTGCGCCGAGGATGGCGACTTTCCAGTCTTGATTCAAACCCAAGGTTCTGCTGATGTGTTCGGCTAATTCACGCACAACGTAGCCGACGCCACGGGTGCCGTAGGAGCCTAGCCATGAGAGGTCTTTGCGTAGAATCGATGGGTTCACGCCGGCTTCTTTAGCCAGCACTCCGGAACTGGTGCGCTCTAGGCCTTGGGCTTCTAAGGCATTCAGAGCACGCAGATACTGTGTGAGTCGAGCCAATGTGGCTTCAGGCAGGACACGAGCTTCAAGCTCAGACATCTTGATTCTCCTGCACTTTCCAATGGGCTATTCGAGCACAACACGTCATCATCTTTACTGCTGCGACTAGTTGCTCAGCAGACGTTCTAACCGTTGCGGATCGATGGTCCAGAAATCTCGAACCTGCCCATCGATGAACAGCACCGGCACTTCTTCGTGGTGTTTGCTAAGAAGTTCTGGATGCTCGTCAATATCAAGTTCCGAAAATTCCATGTTCAAGCGGCTCGTTACCTCAGCAACCGTTGCTCGTGCAGCATGACAAAGATGACAATCTTTACGAACTAACAGCTGAATCTGATGCAATGTACTCACCTGACTATAATCTCACGAGCCGTAACCTCACTTGAACTTTATGATGAAATAAACTGGATCAAATGCCTTCCATCGATAACAACACCTCGCAGGCCTCGACACAGGCCCAAGGAACCGTTGCCGCCTTTTTTGACGTGGACAACACCCTGGTTCGTGGTGCTTCACTGTATTTGCTCGCGCGGAAGCTTCATGAGCATCGGTTCTTTCAATTCCGAGAGATTCTCTGGTTCGCGTTGAAGCAGTTGCGTTTCGCTGCGCGCGGTGAACATTTGGGAGATATCCATCAGATTCGCGACCGCGCTTTGATGATGGTGCGCGGAATCCCGGTTGCCGATATTAAACAAATCGGCAATGAAATCTATGACGAATACATTGAACCGAAGCTGTGGTCTGGAACGGTGGCCATTGCCCGCCAACATTTACGTGTAGGTCGCGAGGTCTGGCTAGTGACGGCTACGCCTCTAGAAGTGGCGAATGTCATTTCAAATCGTCTCGAACTTTCCGGTGCTCTGGGCACTGTGGTGGAAAGTCGCGATGGTTTATACACCGGAGCGTTGGCCAGTCCTATCTTGCATGCCGCCGAAAAAGCGCAGGCGGTGAGGTCGCTGGCAAAAGCCCGCGGCATCTCACTCTCGCGTTCTTGGGCGTACTCGGATTCTTATAACGATGTTCCGTTGCTGGAGGCAGTAGGCCACCCGGTCTGCATTAATCCAGATGCGCGTCTGCGTTCCTACGCCAAGCGTCGTGGCTGGCAGGTTTACGACTTCCGTACCGGCCAACGCGCCGCAAAATTCGGTCTGCGGGCCGCTGGCGTGTTTGGAGCCCTGTGGGCTGCTAGACGCTCAATCCTGCGCCGTTCCGGCTCCTAGCGGGCCGTACAAGGCCTTAGGGATAAAGCAATCGCCACCGTTTGCAGGTGAACTGCGAATCGGTGGCGATGATTGCCTAAAGGCAACGTGCTCGAAGTATATTTACTTCTTATTGCGACGCTGGTGGCGAGTCTTACGAAGCAATTTGCGGTGCTTCTTCTTGGACATACGCTTGCGGCGCTTCTTGATAACAGAGCCCATAATGGTTCCTCACAAACTAATTAAATGCGTCAACCTAAAGCATCCGCTTGCACTAAAGCAAGAGGGCAAGGTTGACCGGACGTTAAACGTTCCTTAATAGATTACCCGCTTTTCGGCCATGCTCTGACCATCGCGCGGACTATCGACCGTATGAACCGGTACCGTGCTGCGGATCAATGGCCGCAGCGCTGAGGTAAGATTCCACAGCGTTCTCTGGAACGCGATAGGAGCGGCCGAACTGAACGGCAGGCAGATCGCCTGCGTGAATCAGCCGATAAACCGTCATTTTGGAAACACGCATCATGTCAGCCACTTCGGCCACC
>Ga0308157_10000753_pt1 | contig 89904 bp, 78 predicted proteins | sample PhyBR1_FD_201035 | JGI IMG/M metagenome (GOLD analysis project Ga0308157, IMG submission 201035) | Phyllosphere microbial communities from UC Gill Tract Community Farm, Albany, California, United States - DLSLB.R1 | ecosystem: Host-associated > Plants > Phyllosphere > Unclassified | place: USA...
TGATAAATTTCAAAGCCATGGTTAAGATCTTGTGTCTGGTTGATACCCACACTCATGGTTACATCGGTTGCGGTAAACTTATACCAAAGGTCCTGCGAAGCACTGGTAGCGCATGCGGGAGTACCTCCATCTTTCAGCGTACCGCTGAAAGATGCTGTTGTAACGTTACATGTGGTTCCCGGGGTGAGCTGTTGCGCATTGGCACAAAGGTCGTTTGCAGGCGTCGGATATTTGGTAACGCATATCTGGAAGTTGGATGCGGTAACTGTACCCGCATTAAATACCCGCACATGATATTCCTGCCCCACAATAAAATTATTATTAAAATAGTATTCTCCCCATCCTTCCGGTCGGGCATTTGCGCATGCAACCGGAGTGCCGCTGCATCCGCCCTGATAAATTTCAAAGCCGTGATTGAGGTTGGAAGTAGCATTCAACCCTACAGACATGGTTACATCGGTTGCAGTAAATTTATACCATACATCCTGAGAGGCACCAGAAGAACAGGACGGCCCGGCTCCGGTTATGGTTGCACCGCTGAAAGTTCCCGTAGTATAACTACAGGATGTACCAGGCGTTAGCTGGATAGCATTGGTGCATTCGTTATTGGCATACGAAACGAAGCTCCAAAGTGATAGTAAAAAGAGTAATAGATTCCTCATCGTTTGATTGATTATTATAACTGTATTATGGCAAAAGTAATTTATAGTCTATATAGGGATTTTAAGCGGTGTTGCATATTTATGTACTAATGTTGTATCAATATTAAGAGTCTTGATTTTTAATGAATTGCGATGGGTTTTTCCCAAAATGTTCCGTGAAGGATTTGGTGAAATACGACTGGCTGCTGAACCCGCATTTGTATGCTATTTCTGAAATGTTTCCATCGTTGGCAAGCAATAAATCCCTTGCTTTTTCAAGGCGCACCATACGGATAAAGTTGGTGGTAGAAAACCCGGTCAGGGCGGCAAGCTTCCTGTGGAGCTGGCTCCGGCTTACCGCCATGTCTGAAGCCAATTCGTTTACCGAGTACTCGTGGTCGTCGATATTATTAATAATAGATGCGATAACTTTATTGACATAGGCATTCTCACTTTTAATGCGCTCTTCAAAAGTTTTTGCCGTTTGAATCCCTGCCTGGTAATTCTCCCTGTTTTTCCGGATGGTGCTAAACAGGTTGCGGATGGTGAGCTTTAGCTCCTCAGGCGAAAAAGGCTTCGGGATATAGGCGTCCGCACCGTGGCTAAGGCCTTCCAGGCGGCTCTCCAGTGATGCCTTGGCCGAGAATAAAACTATAGGGAGATGACTGGTTAGTTCGTCTGTGCGTATTTCTTTAAGGAGTCCGATGCCACCTTTTTCAGGCATCATAATGTCCGAAAGTACAATGTCGGGTAAACTTTCCCTGATTATGCCTATGGCTTCCTGCCCGTTTTTGGCATGTATGACACGGAATTCTTCCTGAAGTACTGCTATGGTAAATGCCGCGGTATCCGGGTCATCTTCCGCTAAAAGAAGTACAGGGATATCTTCATTTGTCGAAAGTGCCCCTGCCGGTTTTTCCGCTTCCTCTATTGGGATAGACAGGCTGAATGTTGTGCCTGAAGCACTGCTTTGCAAAAGGATAGTGCCGTTTGTGAGCTGTACCAGTTCTTTTACCAGCGATAACCCTATGCCTGTACCATTGGTTCCGGATGAGTGCCTGCCCCTGAAGAAACGGCGGAACACCTTTTTTTGCTCTTTTTCAGGGATTCCGGGGCCATTGTCTTTTACTTCCGCAACCAGCCTGTTTGCTTCGATAGACGATTTGACGCTGATCTCCGATCCTGCCGGGCAATACTTTATGGCATTGCCAATAAGGTTCGAAAATATCTTTTCTATGGCATTAGCCGGGAAGGAGTAGTTTCCGGCAGCATTTTGTTCCGGGATAAGCTTTATATCCTTAGATGCTGCTTCATTGGCAAAGCTTCCCACGATATCGTCAATAAAATCGCCAATATTTCCGGTTGTATAATCTACCGTGAAACTGCCTTTCCCCAGCTTTGAAGCATCCAGAAGTTCATTTACCAGTCGGATAAGCTTTTTGGAATTTCGCTCCATCAATACCAAATGCTCCCTGTTTTTTAGTTCAGGTTGCTGCTTCATGAGTTGTATGGGGCCGTCAATAAGGGTTAGCGGCGTCCTTATCTCGTGGAAAATATTCTCGAACATTTTTAGTTTCTCCTGCTCAAATTGCTGCGTGATCTTTCTTCGCTGGAACAGGAGGTAAGTGATAAACCCTGCAATGAGCAATACCAGGAATGCCGCGAAAACGATCAGGTTGCGTTGGTTTTTGCCCCGTTCTATTTCCTGTTTGTTAAGCTGTATTTCCTTTTCCTTTTTCTCACTTTGATAGCGAATCTCCAATTCGTCAATCTCTTTCTGTTTTTGAACTGTAAAGAGGCGATTGCGGGATTCGGTCTCCAGTTTTTTATAATGATACGCATTCCCGAAATCGCCCATAGCATCATACAGCATACTGATGCGTTCGTATAGGGCAGGTTTAAACTGATCTTCCGGCCGTTGGTCATTCACCGCAATTGCTTTTTTCATGTATGCTATCGCTGCCGGGTAATTTTTCTGTTCCAGATGATAATCGCCGATATTCTGCTGCGCTGTCATTTGGTTTACCAGATCTTTATGCTTTAAGGCAAATTCAAGGCTTTTTTCGTAGTAATATACGCATGAATCGGGTTTAACGGCCTGATAGGCTGCCCCAAGCGAATTGTATACGGTTGCAAGATATTGTGGCTGCTTCTTTTTTATAAGTGTTTTTTCAGCGTCTTTTAGTGTTTTTATAGCATCATTCGGCAGCTGATTTGAGATTTGCAGTATCGCCAGGTTTGTAGATATGATCGCATAGTACTGGTAATCATTAGCCTCTTTTTTGGCCTGTGCGGCAAGCGTAAGATATTGCTCGGCTTTTTTAGTATTGTTCTGGTAAAAGTAGCATACTGCAATACCGTTATAAATGGTACCTGCCAGCGATTTTTCACCATGTTTTTCTGCCAGTTCCAATCCTTTAAGGTAATTGGAAACAGCTTCTTTCATTTTATTTTCCTTTTGGTACGCTTCCCCAATATGGGCATATGACCGGATAATAATAACATGGTTGTTGTTTTCTTTCCCGATTTTAATAGCCTTGTTGGCATAATAAATAACAGAGTCTGAATTTCGAGTGAGAAAGTAAGCAGCCAGTTCAATATTTATTTCCCCCTTTCGTACAGCGTTGGCATTTCGCATTAAAGAGCGTAATGAGTCGGTAGTGTTTTGAGCGTTTATCCTGAGAGGTAAAACGGTAAACATAAGGATGATAGCGAGAAATTTGAAGCTTCGCATAATGTTAAATAAATCTTAAACAAGATGCAAATATAAGAAGTCTCTGTTTGGTGACTAAAAATTTTTCATTTTCTTAAAAATTATAATACAATGGTAGGTTTTTTCTTGTTTTTTTTAACAGTTTACTGAGTTTAAGTAGAAATGTCAGTATTTAGAATATCTTTAATACTGCTGTGGTGACTTTTTACCTAATTTAGTTTATGGATGTAAATGTGCAGAAATAAATATGAACATTATTTTCTTTATTTTATTCGGGACAGTCAATCTCATCCTGCTATTCAGAATACCTGATGCAGATGCAAAACTCAGGTATCTGAAAATATATGGATGGGGTATACCGATAACATTTGCTATTGCAGTGTTAGCAATGCTGTTGATGAAAGCCATGAATATGCGTCCGGACGAAGCTGTTAAAGGGATATTTTTTGGGATACTGATGTCGGTACTCACCCTTTTGCTTTTAAACATTATGGTGATAGGGGCGGGATATCTTATTGAAGTGCTTCTGAAATTTCAAACTAACCATAATTCCGCAAACACAAGCCGCTTTCCCGTTCAATTTGTAGTAAAAAACAAAGAGGGTATCATGTTGACCCTGAAGATAGTATTTTTTCTCAGCTCGCTGCTCATGCTTTATGGGGTGTGGCTTGGGAAAAAACAATAGCCGATCCTGTAAGGATCAGCTATTTAGTTTGTAATATAATTCAATTCGGTTACCCCGCACGTAAACTGTTTCGTATTCAGCAGTTTCAGGTTAACTTTTTCGCTAATGCCTTCAAACAACGGTACACCCTTGCCAAGAATAACGGGATTAACAAAAAGCCAATAACCATCAAGTAATCCTTCCCGCATAAGCGAGTGTGTTGCCCTCGGGCTGCCGAACAACAGAATGTCATTACCTCCCTGTTGTTTTATTTCTTTTATCCTTTCGGAAAGATTGTCACCAATAATTGTCGTATTAGCCTGTCCGTTATCTTTCATGGTTTTTGACAGTACTATTTTATGTACATCTTTATACCATTTTGAATGTTCAATATCATGGTTGGAGGCATCAGGTTTGTCTGCCGCTGTAGGCCAGTAGTTTTCCATCATCTCGTAAGTTGTCCTCCCGTACAGTGCAGTATCACCAGTACCTATTCGTTTGCCAACATGGTCAAAAATTTCTGCGTCAACTTTTATCCAGTCCATTTCCCCGTTTGGGCCTGCTACAAAGCCGTCAAGCGATATATGCATAAATGAAATTATCTTCCTCATAGTATTTGGTTTCTTGTTTAGATTCGTCAAAAGTACCACTATCCGGTTTTTGTATAAGTGTGTATTGAAGACAACCGGAAGGGGGGAATCAGACAAACTTAAAAGATCACCGTGTTTAACAGCTTATTTAATTACCGCCTTTTCAATTACCACTAAAAGACTGGCGAAATTCAAGTGGTGACAGATTGGTTTTCTTCTTGAATAATGTGCTGAATGATTGTGCGTGTTCAAACCCAAAGGTGTAAGCAATTTCACTTACCGATAAATTTGTAGTCGATAGTTTTTCCTTCGCCTTTTCGATCAGCCTCTGATGTATGTGCTGTTGCGTATTTTGTCCTGTATGCATCCGTAGCAGATCACTCAGGTAGTTTGGAGAGAGGTTCATGAACTCTGCCATGCGGTGTACGGTTAATAGTTCCGATTGTGTTGCCGTGCCGTTTTCAAAATACTCATCAACAAGGCGTTCAAATTTAACAAGCAGTTGATGGTTGTGATTTTTTCGGGTTATAAACTGCCTTTCATAAAATCGATTCGAATAATTGAGCAATAGCTCGATCTGAGAAAGGATAATTTCCTGCGTATACTTATCAATATGCAGGCATTCCTTATCTATTTTATTCAATATCGTAATAAGATCCTGCTCTTCATCCGCCGAAAGGTGCAGCGCCTCATTTACAGCATAAGAAAAGAAGCTGTAACGGTTTATGCCAATTGCCAAAGGATGGGCCAGTAAAAAATCAGGATGAAAAACAAGCAGGTAACCTGATCCGCATTCTATGTTGTCCAGATCCAGGTATTGAACCTGATTCGGCGCGGTAAAGCTCAGTACACCCTTGTTGTAATCATAGTGTTGCTGGCCATACCGTATTTTTCCCGTTGCATCCCTTTTGAGGGCAACACAATAAAATTTGTTTACAAAACCTTTCCATATCTCGTCGTCCAGAAAAATGCTTTCGGCGAGGTTAATTACGCTTACCAACGGGTGTCGCGGCTCCGGCAAAGAGAGTAACCTGTGAAATTCTGAGATTGAGCTGATGGCATTCATGATACTAAATTAAACAATTAATGTATAGCGTATTGGCTGCAGGCTTAAATATAGTCCCCAAAAATTGTTAGTCCAGGAGGCTCATGCTAAACTCATCATATGGTTTGCCGGTATCGGTTCCCAACGGAACAATACTTTCAAGTTTTGTGAGATCGGCATCGTTTAAGTCAATTTCGGTAGCTGCAATATTTTGCTCTAAATATTTTCTGCGTTTCGTGCCCGGTATCGGTAAGATACCCTTGCTTATAATCCAGGCCAGGGCCAGTTGCGACGGGGTTACTTTTTTCTCTTCGGCCATTGCCCCGATCGCATTAACCAACTCAATGTTCTTGTGGAAGTAAGCCTCCTGAAAACGTGGAATTGCCCTGCGGAAATCATTTTCAGGCAAGTCGTCTATGGTTCTGATCTGTCCTGATAAAAAGCCACGCCCCAGTGGGGAATAAGCAACAAACCCTATCCCAAGTTCCTTCAGCGTATTTAATATTCCGCGTTCTTCTATTGTACGCTCAAACAGCGAATATTCACTCTGCACAGCTGTAATAGGGTGAATCGCGTGCGCCCTTCTTACAGTTTCTGAAGATACTTCAGACAAACCGAGATAGCCTACTTTTCCTTCTTTCACCAACCCGCTCATCGCTTCAATGGTTTCTTCTACAGGGGTGTTTTTATCAAGGCGGTGCATGTAATACAAATCAATGTAATCGGTGTTGAGATTTTTAAGGGAACGCTCCACCGCTTTTTTTACATATTCTTTTTTGCCATTAATCGCCCAGGTTACTTTATTATTGTCGTCAATTTCCCATCCGAATTTTGTAGCTATACTATACTTATCCCTGTTACCTTGTATTGCTTTGGCAATTAACTGCTCATTTTTAAAAGGGCCGTACAAATCGGCAGTATCTAAAAAATTACCGCCTAATTCGAGCGATCGGTGAATGGTGGCTACAGCTTCCTGCTCATCGGCCTGACCATACATATTTGCTTCTTCAAAACCGGTCATCCCCATACAGCCTAATCCTATAATTGGAACAACCAAACCCTCGCTTCCTAAATTTATTGTCTTCATTGTGATACTATTATTTTGATGAGACAAAGTTCGCAAAGGATGTTTTGGCAACTGTATGCAAAGCCCTGAAAGTTGTATGCAAAACAGGGTTGTAGATAGGGAAGGTCAGACTAGCGAGTGCTTTAGGTCAATTTTACCGACAGTTACGATGATCCCTGGCGACACCATCAAAATATGTTCTAATTGAAAGAACGTCTGAAATCCAGGGGAGAGATGCTGGTTTTAAGCTTAAACAGTTTACTAAAGGACTGTGGGTGTTCAAATCCTAACCCATAAGCTATCTCGCTTATCGAAGCCTGACTTGTAGATAACTGTTCCTTTGCTTTTTCAATCAGATGGTTATGAATGTGTTGTTGTGCATTTTGCCCGGTAAGCGATCGTAGCGTGTCACTTAAATAACTCGCACTTACGTTTAATTCCGCAGCAAGGAACTGGACCGTTGGAAGCCCCTGCTTTTCTGCGTGTGGTGACTGGAAGCAGGCGCTTAAAATGTCTTCTACCTTTTGAAGTAAATCGCTGTGTACCGCCTTACGGGTGATGAATTGCCGGCTATAGAAACGGTTGGAATAATTTAGCAGCAATTCAATCTGAGAAATAACAACATCCTGGCTGAAATTATCAATTCTGCCTTTTAATTCTTCTTCAATACTTTGAAAAACAGCAATAATCGTGTTTTTTTCTTTCTCAGATAAGTGCAATGCTTCATTGATCGAATAGGAAAAAAATCCATACTCTTTAATTTTTTTGGCGAGTTCGTAACCCAGTATAAAATCCGGGTGGAATAGTAAAGTATAACCCGATTGATCACTGAGTGGTGCATGGCCTCCGGTGATTTGATTTGGCGAAACGAAAAACATTCCTCCCTCATCAAAATCGTAGTAATGCTGCCCGTATCTGAACTTTCCCTTAAAGTTCATCTTATACGATATCTTGTAGAAATTTAGAATGTGGGGACTGGGGAGTTTTTCCAGCGGGATGGCTCCTTCAGCATTATTTATTAAACTTACCAATGGGTGCATAGGCGCCGGCATGTCCAGCGCCTTATGCAACCGTGATAATGAATTGAATCTATGGTTAGACATTTCATCCTTCATACTGTCTGTTTATAATTTGCTTTCAATGCTGCCTAATGCACCCTGTATACCGTTCAGCGTTTTTTTGGATTCCTCCCAACTTTGATCTTTCGGATCGAATGTACTACGAATATACGCAAGAATGGTTTCGCATACAAAGGCAACACGCTCCGGGTCTTCATCACTTGTCTCGAGGGCATCATAACCTGATATGCCACCAAAGATGTGTTCAGCGCCAAATACGGTTAGCAGATCCTTTGGTCCCGGACTTTGATAATAAGCGTCGGCCCGCCAATTGTCAAGGTCGGAGAACATGGGGTTTTTGTCTTTGTCGCCGTTTACAATGAGCGCCGGTAAAGCCATTGAACGGAAGTTCGAAGCCGCTAATATAGGAAAACGATGGCTGGCTATTGCGCTAAGTCCTTCAGGACCGCCGGGTAAACCTATCATTACAGGAGCTTTTATCCGTGGTTCTGTTACATTCACTATTTGACCTGTTGAGGGATCAGTTACTTCCATGCCGGCAAGCATAGCAACGGTATGGCCGCCTAAAGAGTGGCCAATAGCAGCAACTTTTGCTTTGTCGATTCTCCCGGTTAATCCGGGTACTTTGGAAATAATTTCGTCCAGATGATCCAGGATAAATTTCATGTCCGCTGGCCGCGAGCTCCAAAACAAGGGTGCTTCGGGAAGTGATGCAGAAAGTCCGAGTGCTTTGGAATTTTGATGAGTTGGTTGAATTACAACAAACCCTTCCGCGGCAAAAAAATCAACGATGGGGCCATATCCTCTGTACGAAGAGAGAAAGTTAGAGGCACCATGGCCATGTGAAAGAAGAATGACCGGCAGGTTGTTTCCGCTTGCGGGAGCAGAAACTTTTATTTCAAGGTCTGCATGGCGGCCGGGTACAGGTAATACAACCGGACTAAAACTGATGATGGGTGTTTGTGACTGTGTCATTTTTATTATGTATTAAATTTTGATAAGACAAAGGTCATCATCCCTTAACTTCCCGGCGTAGTCAAATCGGGGCATTGCATAGCCAAATTCCGGAAAAAGTGAAAAGCGCTAAAGATTAAAATCTATTGATTGGGGTAGTGCTGAATAATGTGGAAACGTATAGTAAGAATTCAGCCAAAATGTATCGAATAAAAAAAAGCCTTTAAAGTAAATAACTTTAAAGGCTTTCATTTTTTTTCAAGTGACCACAATGGGATTCGAACCTATTTCTGTAAGCCCCAGTAAAACCTGGCTATACCAAACTCAATAACAAAAGTGCCACGAAAGGCGAGAGTCCGGTAGAACACTTGATAAAAAGCAGTTTAACTATTTGTTTTTCAATATGTTAATCCTGTTTTTACAATTGCTTGCTAACCAAATCCCACATCCTGAAAAAATTGCCTTTATATCCCGTAAACCAAAGCCGTTTTGAACACTTTATTATGTACTATAATTCATTACAAATGTATGATTTTTTTTGGTTTTAAATCATAATGATGGCATTGGTAAGTAGTAATAAAATATAAATGGGAAGGGGGATAGAAATAATAAACAGAATATAATAAAATATTGACGTAAGACGCTATAGTATTAAACTGGGCAATTTATAAAGTTTAAATATAAAGACCTTTCATATATGCTATGATCTGGCAAAAGCAAGCAGTGGCGCATAATCAGCGCCATCGGCCGCTTTTACAGCCTGAAGGTATAATGTACGCGATTCCCCGGCGGATACTAGATTGGCAGCTCCCCAACTAAAAAGCGCCCCATCTAAAAGTTTTGATATTATCAAGTCGGCAATTAGCCGGCTGTGCCTGCCGTTGCCATTAGGAAAACAGTGGATGCTAACAATACGGTGTTTGAAATGTAGCGCAATCTCATCGGGTTGATATGTGTTGTTCTGAATCCAGAAGAGTGTGTCATCTAGCAATACTTTAAGTGCGGGCGCAATTTCCCATTTTTTTATACCAATATTTTTTTCTGTATTTCGAAATTCTCCCGCCCAGGCCCATACTTTTCCATACATTCTTTTATGTAAATCGCAGATGAATTTTTCAGTGAGCACTTGCTCTGTTTTGAAAGAACGGGTCATCATCCACTCCATGGCTTCCTCTATATTTTGTTGCTCAAATTCATCCAACTCTTCGCGGGTTGCAATAGAATCTATGAGCAGCCCCTCTACCTCTTCCGATTCTAAAGGAGTTTGCCCGGGAAGGTATTCTATTTCTAGTCCCATAAGGTCTTAGGTATCTTATTTTTTATTTCCTGTGTACGTTCCTTTATTGCTTCTTCAATACGTTTTTTTGAATTTTCCTGATCCTCAAGCCTCATGGTAGTTGATGTTCTCATCACTACTTTACGTGCCAATTCTGAAGCCTTACGGTCAATGAGGTTATCAAGGCTGCCATCTTTTGGAATTAATCCATATACCAGTTGCATATCCATTGCATTTGCGGTTTCACGAAGTGCCCTCAAGGTAATTGAACCTTCTTTTTCTCTTTTTTCAATATCCATAACACTTTGTTTGCTAATCGCCAAGCGGTTGCCAAGTTGTTGCAGCGACATACCCAGCGAGGTACGAATTGCTTTTACCCATCCACTTGGTGGGACAGGCACAGCCTGAAGCTTTTTAAATGCTGTCATCTTACTGCTTAAGTGCTTTATTTGAAGTTTTTTATAAGGCATGGTTATTCACTTTGATATACAAATGTAATAATATAGTTTGACATTATTTTAATATAAGTAAAATTATTATTTGACATTTGTACTTTTGAAGTAAGTCTATTATTTGATTAATAAGATAAATAAGATAAATAAGTAAAATTATTATTTGACATTTATATATTTAAAGTAAGCCTATTGTTTGACTAATAATATAAATAAGTAAAATTATTATTTGATATTTATATGTTTAAAGTAAGTCTATTATTTGATTAATATTATGTATAAGTAAAATTATTGTTTGACATTTACCTGTTTAAAGTAAGTCTATTGTTTGATGTAGAAGATGTTCTAATGTCTTGTTGAAAGTATTGGCTATCCGCCACAGCTATAACAATCGGCAAAAATCGGCCTTCAGTTTTTTATCCTTGCTAAGACTTTATTTTTAGTAGTTTAACTGGATTTTACGAACTATGATCTTGTCGCAAATATTTACTAAATTTGCGACAAAAAATATAATTTACCAGTTCTTTGCACCACTTGCTTTTTGAGTTAAAAAAATGTACCTTAGGGCTCAAGCGAGGCGGCGCTTGAGGGGTACAATAATGCCATCGTGCATCCCTTTAAACGGGATGCCCGATAGCTAAGAGTAAGTAAGGATCATACCGAAAGTTTTGCTTTCGGTATGACGTACTGTACTACTTCCGTCTCGTGTACCGCTGTATCTTTTAGAGAATCTTTTGCCACACCCGTGAAACTTGATGCGATTTACATTTACATTGAGCAGTCGATCATGGCAACCTTAGTGGAGGCAATGCGGCGCTCCTTTTGCATCAGGACATCGTTGAGATAGACCAGAATACCAATATTATTAATTCTCGCACCACTGGCGCGAGAATTAATAATATTCAGGATTTAATATTTTTTTAGTTTTCGCATTACCATAGTCCCGTAGTGCACGCTTCAGCTTTTGAGGATTCATTGTACGCGCCTTGTTTTTGACTTTTTGTAAAACTTCACTGTGGTCTTCAGCCAGTTGATCAAGATTATTAACCATATCAACTAAAAGGAATTCCAGTGTTGCCTTTTTGGGAAAATGAGGCTTTACCCGAAACGAAAAAGTTTTATTTCCGAAGGTAAAATCACCATGGCGCTTGTGGTTGTAAACGGTTTGGCTATTATAAAGCTGTGTTGTTCCTACACCTAAGGCATTATAAGCATTTAAAGAGGTCAGTAAAAAACGGTCGTCTTTGAGGAAACTTTTTACCAAAACTTCTTCACGTGGTGGCGTTTTGCCAAAGGATGACAATTCTGGATAATAATATAACCCCTGGGAAAGTTTTTCAAGTGTTCCTTGATTGACAAGTTCGTCCAGATGTCTGTCAACTGAACGTGACCACTTGGATAAATCGGATCGGCGATAAACACGTCCCCTCCTAAGATGCTTTTTAAGTTCCTCTAATCTTGACATATTACAAATATAATGAATCTTTTTTTTACATGTAATTTTATTGAAAATTCATGCAAATAACTAATGGTTTAGATTCCTTTTGTACTTAATACGTCAAGTTTTTCCCATCATTTACTTGACATTTTGATGTAGCCCAAAAATCCCACCTCACTTTTATAACCCGAGTGATAGGAAGGATTGTACCTAATTATTCCTATTTCCTGAGGCTCTTTAAAATACTGGTATGCGGGTAAGGTATTTATATGCGATGAATTGTCTTTCGAGTTGTCGCGTTGCCAAGTTATTTTAATGGTTTCGGAAATCTAAAATTCCCTTTGATCTTATTTATCCAGTCGTATTATCATTTTATAATGCTGACATCCCAATTGCGAACGCACTGCATTCGCAATTGGAATGTTCTACATGAGTATACTACGGCTAAAATTAATAATCTTTGCCTGCCTTTGCTTTTTACCAAGCACGGTTGTTTTATTTTACTAGTATAAACGGAAATTTTCCGATTTATATATTAATATATAACATAGGGATATGTTTAAATGCTCCAGAACCCAATTCGTTCAGTAAGTAATCCAAAGATTAAAATTTCTAAAGGATATGTACTTATTATGATTGGATGGAAGTGTTGTTGTGTGGAAAAGGGAATTATTTTTTTATTTTCCAGTTTACTTCGGTAACACGACCTGCAAGAAATTTCAAAGTTGCCATAATTGCCTCTTCTTCAGGAAGCTCTCCAGTAACGAGTTCTTTGAATGTACTCGTATATGTTTTTCGTACCGTATGCCAGACTGTGATAGGGTCTTTAAAAATAAGTGCATCAGCGGGATGCTGGTATATCCATTCTTTGTCATTCGGGATTGCCTTATCATCATCTTTTCCAACCTGTTGCAACATTGTTTCAAATGCCGGTGAATTTAAAAACTCCTGGATTTGCGGAAGCAACAGTAACTGGTGCAGATCATATATATGGCGTACCTTTCTGGAAAGTGCTTCCAATGGTTTCTCATCATACGAGAAGCGAACCAGACTAATTATCTTTTCGCAGAAAGTCCTTTCTATTGATAATACTGAAACATCGAAATCCTCCAGGCCAAATTGTCTAATGAGCTCCTGCCTGCCGGTATCTTTTACATATTGGGCTATTAGTGTATTTATGGGTAAGGTGGTGTGAGGGTTAAAGCTGCCAAGATGTGAAACTTCGAGTACAATGTTTTCACTTACCTGTTCAAATTTACCGGTTACACCTGCTTTAGGATACGAATATATTGTTTTCCGCATATTCCCGTTTTTGTTAGTCAACGGATCATCAGCGAGAAGATACAGTACCGAATTGTCAACTACCTGTGAGATGCCTTTCATCATTTTTTTCAGTTTATCCCCTGATTCTGTTCCTGTTTTTATCATAACCAAATCAATATCTTCTGAAAACCGGCTAATGATTTTATAGCACTTTGACAAGGCAGTTCCGCCCTTAAAGACGATTTTATCTTTTTCAGGGGAATGAAATAGCTGGTGTAAAGCATAAGTTACCCAGTAGTCCTTCTCAATGAAGATCTGTGGTATTTTAAAATATTCTGCAGCCTGGGTTATTGCTGCTTCAAAACTGTCTTTGTCTTCGTGTAGTTTCATTATATGAGATTCCAGTTGTTTGCATTGGGCAAAAGTTTAGGGCTAATGCCATATTGATATTGGCTCATAGGGTTTATGGCATTTTTTAGTGATCTGTAATCAGCGGAATCAATGTTAGAGTATTCCAGCAAAGCACCTAAAAGCGATTTTACCTTTGGCGGATATTCCAAACCATAGGATACAAGTTTTTTGATTTCTTTATTGTTGTTAAAACGAATAATTTCACTTTTCAGATAATCAAAGCCATCCTTCTTAGTAAGATCAGGAATTTGATTTAAATCCTTTATTACATCCAGAAATTCCAAAAAGCGGATGTTTCCCTGAGTAACCTTCACGTAACTTTTGGCGGGTTTAATCAACAGGTTTCCTACTTTGCCTTTTACCTGTTTTTCTGCGGATGCTACATGTACTGAATTTGGCACCTGTGTTGTAAGCCCAAGCCGGTTGTATAAACGTATTCCAGTGATGTAGCCTATTTGCCTGTTATCATCAAAAAGATATCTCGAAAGCAACACCTCTTCTCTAGGTTTTACTTCGCCAAAAGCGCTTTGTTTTGGCTTATAGTAAATTCCTTTCTTAGCTCTTCTTATAATACCTTCTGCCGTTAACCTGCTTATTGCCTTAGATGCAGCTAGTACTTCATCAGGTGTAATACCTAATGTATTATAACCGAATAGAGTTCCTTTATCAATTCGGTCAATCTTCTGTTTTATTTTCTGTGCTACTGTCATATCTAAATACAAAAGTAATCATTTATTTAATATGTCAAGTTATTTCCATAATTTACTTGACATTTTATAAAAACTCCACCTCACTTTTATATCCCGGATGATAAGACGGCGTGTACCTAATTATTCCCAATTCCTGAAGCTCTTTAAAATACTTATGATATGTAGGAAGCGTCTGGATATGAGAAAGAGCCATGAGTTTACTACGGCTAACATTAATTACTTTTGATTGGCGCTGTTTAATACCTAGTAACAGTATTGCTGTCAGGAGCGCGAAATGCCAGACGTTAAGCCTGGCATCTCCTTCTAAGTGTACTAAGTGCTTTTGAATATCTTGTAATTCCATAACCACTCAATTACCAGTGAATAGTTTCATCAGGTCGGCTCGATTGTAATAATAGGAACCTAATACTTTCCTGAATCTAACCTGACCTGTTACTCTTAGGTTTTGCAATGAACCCGGCGACATAGTAAGTAGTTTTCGGGCGGCTCTGCTTTTGAGCCATTCCAAATTGTCGTCTTTTTTGATTTCCGGTTTTAACTTGCGCACTTCGTCAATAATCATAAGGCTGAATTGCCTTAAATCGTCTTTTGTTACTTGCTCGCTCATAATCTTTCTTCATTTGTAATTCGACATTTATCTCATTCATTCTTTCCTATCCTTAAAATAAATCATGCTGGCTTTGGTTTTTTTAAAGGAGTGTTTGTATATGATATAACCATAGTCACTTAATTCCCTTACACACTTGTAATAGGTCATTCGCGAGGCTATCTTGGCAATTCTCATAATCTCGTGACTGTATACATGAATTGGGTTTGCAAAGCCGTGCTGAGCCCTGTAATTAAGCAACGCAGCATATATACAGATATGGGTACTGCCAATGCGACCATCATTTTCAATAGCGTCAAAGAAATCGCAAAGCGGTTGCAGCCTGTCCATTATTCTGTGCTTTTACGCTAAGGACTGACTAATACAACTTTTCTACAAGAACAACTTGGGGTACAACTTTAAAGTTGTACCCCATAAATGATATCTCGCATATTGTAAAGATAAGTAGCGTTTCTGATTTTTTCCTGCTCAAAATATGTGCAGGATTGCAGTATCATTCAGGTTCTTTCGCCTTCAGTTTCAGATGCAACTCGTAGCAATGGTCAAGTATTTGGGATTCTTCCATCGGCATCAGTTCAAGCGCGAGCCCTAAAACTTCTGCAATAGTGTATGCCGATGCATATTTTCTGTCTCTTTCGTTGTCTTCCATGCCATAGAGAGCAGAAATGCAAACTTTCATGATATCCATGACAGTCAGGGTAAGGTCATTATAGCCGCTAAAATATAACTTGGCAGTATATTGATTCTCCCGTCTTTCACAAGGGCGCAGTATATGAAACTCTCTTGCATCTGTGAGCTTTTCAGCGAAGTCTGTTAGTGCTTTTAAATCATTTTCCATAAGTTAGATATTTGAGTTTTTTAATTTTTGTATTTGTTCGTCAGCCAATGTTGTTGCAGACTGGTAGAAGCTTTGACAAATTGCTTCAAGCTTGTTACTGTCTGTAATGCTGTATTGTTTTACATCTTTGTAGCGCGCCATATCGGGATTAGCCGTTAGTAACACATACAGAGCACTGTCCTCGCCATCTTTAAAGTCTGCTGTAAAATCTTTATTGAAAATATATTGGAGAACTGAAAACAAATGCCCAATATTAATTCTGTTTGGCCTGTAGCTTAAATACAACTCGATTAGACCTAGAGACAGGTTAACTACCGCCTGGTGCAAGAAGGTGTTTTTGATCAACGCCCCGTTATCCTGAGTAAGCATTTGTGCAGAGGAAAAAAAGGAATCAGCTGCGAGTTGCCTGTCATACCAGTAACATACTGATTCCTGAATATCCCTTGTGAAAGCTCTGTCTTCAATTTCTAAGTTGCTCCCAATTTGCAAACCATTTACTGTAAGCTTGTTTAAGAACCATCGGTCATTATCCCGCTTCTTTCTTAAAGATTCTTTTCTGTGTAGCAGGATGGTTACTTTATGTTTTCCACTAAGCAGGTCACGTACTTTCGCTTCAATAACCGAAGCAGCGCCATCCTTAAATTCCTGTGTAAACACCACAATATAGAAATGGAATCCGGGGCTTCTGTAATGTTTTTTCACTTCAAATGGGCGATAACCAAAACAGAATGCTGACTGTGTGTCAATATAGTCATAGATAATATTGCCAATCTGTGAAAGCGCAGAGCTAATAATGTAATTGCTATCCATTTTTTCATTAAGGATACGGCAACCTAAATAGGGTTGTGCCTGCGAAGCCTTAAGATTGCCCTTATAACTTATAAGCCTGTCATTTAAAAGTGCTTTGCTAAGAATGGTCAGATTAGTGACTTTCTCGTATGCCAATTGAAGTGATTCCTTTTCGATAGTGGATGCTTCCTTAAAGTAAATAGCGTAATAGGTAGAATTTAAAAATTCAATAAGTTCCCTATCAGCGGGTTTGTCGAGATCAATACAATCTTTAGCAGCCGGGACAAAATCGATCATCCATTCATATTGCTCGATTAAGCAATTGCCGCCAATAAAGGAATCCCCAAAAAGTTCTGATAAGGACATAAGTAAGTAGCGTAGTCCCTAGTGTAGGCAATAGGCAGCTTCGAGAGTCTTATCTGAACGGTTCAGGTCTTTATAATTCTTGATACATGCATCCGTTGCCCAGGCCATTTCTTCAAACCTGTGCTTTACTCTTTTAAGGTATGGCTTTGTATTAAGGTAACTTGGATAGAATACTTTCACATCCGGCACAGCGTAAACCAGATTATCAAGCGAACAATGCTCAATGAAGAAAGGCATTCCTTTTTTAAAGGCATGTTTTGTCCAGTCCGCAGTGAAGAATTTAAAAGTACATTCTGGATAGACATCAATAATCTTGCTTCTTTGGTAATCCTCCAAGTCTTGGATATTATTCTCGCTTACTATAATTGTAATAACAGCGTGTAAATTGTCATCATGTCTTGATATTGAAACATACACTGCATCAGTGTGCACAAAGCTCACTATGCTTTTAACAGCTTCTTCCAAACGTTCACGATTGGAATAGTCTTGCGGAATTTTAATTGGGTAATCCATATTCTCTTACTTTTACTATTGTACATCATTAAAAAATTTTATTTTTGTTATGTACAGCAAGTAAAGAAGTTATGGCAGTTTACCGAACCACGGGGACTTGTATCGTACCACGATATGCTTGTATTTTACCAACTATAAAAACCTTACAGAATTTTCAATACCTTTGAGTTATGAACGCACCAACAAAAAACCATATAGGAAGAAAAATTAGCCGCATACGTGAGCTTCGTGATATGAAACAGGAAGCTTTAGCTGCTGCCTTGGGAATTAGCCAACAGGCCGTTTCTAATATTGAAAACAGTGAAACTGTTGAAGATGCTAAACTGGAAGAAATTGCCAAAGCATTAGGCGTTTCAGTTGAAGGAATTAAGAATTTTAATGAAGAAACTGTTCTCAACATTATCTCTAATACTTTCACGAGTAATGATAGTTCTACTATTAATGCCATTAATGTTCAGCCGACATTTAATCCATTAGATAAAGTTGTTGAACTTTATGAAAGGTTATTACAGGCAGAGAAAGATAAAGTAGCTTATTTGGAGAAGCTTATCCAAAAATAAAAACGCCTTATAAAAGCTTTTTCTATAAAATGTAAAGAGTACTCTATTTAAAATCCAACATAAGAGACCATGTCATAAATGAAATCTGAAATAAAAATACTTCTTGAAATTGAAAAGTCTAATAAAGTAAAAGGCAACTGTTTTGAGTCATTAATTAGAAACATATTAACTTTACATCAATATGATATTAGAGGCAATGTAAATTTCGGTGGTATGGAAATAGATTTGGTTGCTGAGCATAAACATACCCAAGAAACATTATATGTTGAATGCAAAGCAAAGGAAAAAGTTTCTTCAGATGAACTATCTAAATTTGCTTTTAATGTTAGCCACAAGGAAGTTGATAAGGGATATTTTTTTAGGACTCAAGAATTAGAAAGCCAGGCAGCAGCATTATTATCAGATATCCGCTCAAAAGCTAAATATAAAAATCTAAATTTTTTTGAACCTTCTGATATAATCAAAATGTTATCTGACGGTAAAATGATATTTGAGCCAAATGCTACTCTTAAAAGTCAGACTATTTCAAAAACTGTATTAGCTGTAACTTACGTAGGTGATTTTCTTATTTACATCATCCATGAATATAATGCTATTCCCACTAAATGTTTCGTAGTTAATGCAAAAGAAAACTCCAGAAAATTATTAGATGAAGAGATTCAAATTTTGAAAAGCCGCATAGACGAACTTTCAGGATTGGAATTTGTTTTCACGCTTGATAGCTTAACATCTAATAATCTAGCCCCAGGCGAAGAGTCATTAATTGAATCAATTTCAGAAGTACAAGAAAGCGAAAATTGGTATGATTACCTTCCCGCATCTTCGGAGAAAAACCATTTCGTGGGCAGGGATGACATTAGAACTCAAATTCTACAATATTTTAAGGATATTGCTAATAACAGAACTGGGAAAAGAATTTTTTATCTAAATGGTAAATCAGGTTGGGGAAAAAGCTCCCTTGTTTTGGAGATCAAAGGGAGAAGTACTAATAAGCATTACAAGAATAAGTTTTTTGCATTAGCTATCGATACTCGTAGTGCAAATTCAGACAATTTTGTAGGTTTATCATTTAAAAAATTAATTGAGAAAGCTTACACAGATGGGTTTATTAGGCGTGATATGTTTAGTAAAGAAGTTGTTTTTACCTCAAATGTTGATCTGATATCATCCGATAGCATATTATCATTGTTTGATAAACTTAAAGCGGAAAACAAATTTTTAATTTTGATTTTTGATCAGTTTGAGGACGTTTTTAGAAAAAAAGATTTTTTTAAAACTTTTTATAAATTTTTGAGTGATGTAACTGATAAGAAACCAAATTTAATAATCGGTTTTTCTTGGAAATCAGACTTCTTTATTCAAAGCGATGATCCATCTTATCATATTTGGCAACAAGCAAAGGAACAGGCGCGCGAATTTACTGTTAACGAGTTTGGGGAGAAAGAGATCGAAGGGATAATTAAACAGCTTGAAGGATCGGTCGGAGATATTACAAAAAGTATAAGAGACAGAATTAAGGAGAGTTCACAAGGATTACCTTGGCTTACTAAAAAACTTTGTATTCACATTTATGATCAGTTGGAAGCGGGACTTTTTAAGGAGAACTTATTAGAGTCAAATCTCAACATTGTGGATTTATTTAAGAAAGATGAAGAACATTTAAATGCCGAAGAACTTAAAGCTATAAAGCTTATAGCTAAAAGAGCTTATGAAGGCTCATATTTTGACGAAACCGAAGTTGGTGATGTTATCGAAGGTCAAACAATAGCTTCATTGCTTCACAAAAGACTAATTATTCGTTCAGGTGCTAATTATAATATCTATTGGGATATTTACCGGGATTATCTAGTAACTGGACAAATTCCATTAATTGGAGAAAGCTACTTATTGAGACAAGGTGTAAATTTATGTTTAGAAGTATTTTTACTTTTTGAGAATAATCAAAAGGAAACAATAGAAACATTGGTGTTGAAACACCCCAAGGGAATAAGTCAAGAAACTTTAAATAACATTCTTATAGAATTAAAAAATATTGGTTTAATAACAAAGGAGGGTGATTCTGTTTACGTTCATGAAAATATCCAAATTACCAAAGAAGTCTTTATAGACTTCATCACTTCAAAGTTTCAAAATTACACACCTTACTTTGCTATTAAAAAACTTAAAAGCGCTCAGATAACGAAAGACGACATCATAAATATCTTGAAATCTATTTTTAAGCAAGAATTCCAAGACAACACATGGGACGCGTATGCTAAAAATCTTATCAGTTGGTTTATGTTGTCAAATTTAGATATCAAATCAAAGTTAAGGGTCTCTACACGTGGGAGATCATCATCTGAACTTACCTTCAATCTTTTCGAAAATAAAACATTCTGCCCTAGAAGTTCATTAAAAGAAATTGTTGAAATTATACCTTTATTTAATATAGACAAGCATTCTATTAATAGTAGATATAATAAAGATCTCTTTTTCTTAGAATTAATTGACCGCAATAAAGAGCTAACATCTTTCGGGGAATTATTGCTTTCCAGCGATGAAAAGGAGAAAGTAAGATTATTAAAAAATAAGGCTAGTGAATTTGAAAAAATTGAAATTATAAAATCACTTGTTAAAGATAAAAAACTTAAGGCTAAGGAGTTAATTAAAAAACTACCATCAGATTTTTTTGATGGTGTTATTGAAAGTTCGAAGATCGTCTATGCAACGAAAGCTTTAAGCTGGATTTAAAAAATAAATAACTAAATTAGAGACATGGCAACTTGTAAACTTTGTTTGAAAGAAAACCAATTGCGAAACTCACATGTCCTGCCTGAGTTTATGTATCAGAATTTGTATAATGTTGATATACGGAGATTTCATAGCTTTGAGATCAATCTAGATAATTTGGAAGATGCCAAAAAGAGGATTCAGCAAAAAGGCGTGCGCGAATATTTACTTTGTCAGCAATGCGAAACTCTTCTAAGTCGGTATGAAAATTATGCCGCAGAGACCTTGTATGGAAAAAATCTAAAGAATCAAACTTATTTGGTGGAGGCTCAACAGACACCAGATGAAAAGTATTTTGTTTACAATTATGCAGGATTTGATTATCAAAAGTTTAAAATATTTCTATTCTCTATTTTGTGGAGATTGATTATTTCGGAATCATTTAAGACTCCAAAAGTTGATGATGAAATTGTAGAAACATTACGCGGCGCTATCCTAAGTGAAAATCCACTTTCTCCCAACGATTTTGGGTGCCTTCTTCAAGTAGTCAAATATAAAAAAGGGCAATTAGCAAAAGGGTTTATTCTCTCGCCCTACATGACTGGTTCTAAAGATGAAATTCTAAATATTTTTGTAGATGGTTTTATCTACAGCTTTTATTTACAAAAAGACAACACTAAAGAAGAATCCTTTTTCCTTCAAGAAAATGGTAGAATGAAAATTTTTGGGAGAATACTTTTTGATGATAAGCAACTATTTGAAAAACTATCTACTGCATTTGATTTTTTTTCAAAGCAATAAAAACCTTTTTTTCTTTTTTAGAAAAGAAGATTGATCAAGCTGAATAGCACAAAATCTTCCGGCGCACCGTCAGGATTTGTTTTCGGTATTGTTTCAAGAGCATGCCCCTTTAGGCATGCACTTCCGTACTCTCAACATCCTAAAGATTCTTTATTTTTGCTGATTGTTTTTCAGTTCCAAACGGATAAAAAGAAGGCTAAGTTATTGCGGGCGCAGCTCATGATGGTAAACCAAAAGACTACGGAATAGCAACTCGTGCCTCGCCACCCGGAGGGCTATTTCCACCTTATAGTATCACAGACTGTTCTTTCAATCACTGGTTCTCCATTTATTAATTTTTTATAATCCTTGCAGGCCAACCATGTCGTGTCATTCTGCATACGGTAATTCGAGTAAACCTCCGTGTATTTAATCTTACCTGCTTTATCAAAAGAATGTATTGTGCTATCTGCACCATACCGATATTCGTTTCCCGTAATTAACTTTCTATTCTCTTTGTCGACTCTATCAATCCGATTGTCTGATAGTTCATCTGAAATAGTATACCCTTTAGTGTTGGGATTATATAAATATACATGCACTACATCATTCATGGGTGTGCTGGTATAGTTCCTTATGAGGATATCAGTAAATCCGTCAAAATTCACATCTGCATATCCATTTTTACTAACTTCTGTAAAATAATCTTCCGCATTATAATTTGTGGGTTGAAATACGTCATCTAAATGCTCCAGAAGGATCTTCTTTGTTTTGCTAGCCCGGAGTTGAATGATGATATCTGTATTACCAATATTTTGGTGTTTCCAATAGCATTTAATATTGTTGATCTTAAAAGGTTTGCTCATTTTAGACACGGTATCCGATCTAATTTCTAAGGGAGCAGTTATAGAAACAGGGTCTGTGCCTAGCTGGCCGACCGAAGAATTGGTATAGCCCTTATTCCTGCAAGCAGTAAAACTTAGCGTTATAAAAATAATTACTACTATGGCCTTCATATATATTGTTCTGCTTATCAATTAGCTCCTTGTAAAGTTAATTATTTTTGGTTCAGCCAGCACATATACAATACTTATCCAACACATCTTCAAAACAAAACCTTCCGGCATACGTCAGGATTTATTTTTGTACTGTTTCAAGAGCATGCGCCTTCAGGCATGCACTTTTGGACATACCACACCTATAGATTCTTTTTATTTTTTGCTGATTGTTTTTCGCTCCAAACGGATAAAAAGGCAGCTAAGTTAGCGTGCGTCGCAACTGCGCGCACATAATGGTACTGCTCGTCCCTCACAGTCCACCCTTCGGGACTTATAGCGCTCCGTATTGCTTACCGCCCGCTTTCAACTGGCTTTCTTTTTTTCCGTTTTTTGTTTTGAAAAACTAATGTGTTTTATGGAGGCTGACGGCTTAAAAAGAAAAGTGATGAATTCGTAATACATAACTTTTTTAAAACTTAGAAATTATGGGACACAATCTGAATTTCAACGAAAGGACAGGCCGTTATTCCTTCTTTAGCGTTAAGGAAAAAGCATGGCACAATTTAGGTCAGGTAGTAACCGACTACCCAACAAGCTCGGAAGCAATCAAACATGCGGGACTGGATTATGAAGTGATAAAATCTCCGCTGTTCACTAACAGTATTGAAACGGCGCAAGCTACCACAGATTTAAATACTGGCGAGCCTGTCACAGTACCGAACTACTTTGCCAATGTGCGAAGCGATAACAATACCGTTTTAGGTGTAGTAGGTAAAGATTACCACATTGTACAGAACCGTGATGCGTTTGCTTTCTTTGATGCTATAGTGGGCGGTGAGGATGGAATATTATACGAGACAGCTGGGGCTTTAGGAAATGGCGAGCGTATTTTTATAACTGCTAAACTGCCTGATTATATCCGTGTGGGCAATGGCGATGACATAACCGAAAAATATATTTTCCTGACTACCTCGCACGATGGGAGCGGAAGCATAACGGCAGCCTTTACACCCGTGCGCATTGTCTGCCGAAACACTTTAAACGCCGCATTAAAAAATATGACCAACGTAGTACGCATTAAGCATACTTCAGGGGCAAAACAGCGTTTGGAAAATGCACACCAAGTCATGGGAATAGCAAACACCCTGAGCAGCCAGTTAGAAAACATCTTTAATGAGTGGGCAACGGTCAGGATAAAAGATGAAGAAGTAAAGAAATTAATACAGCTTGCACTATGCCCGAATAAAGAAACCTATGACCTTTTAAAGAAGGGAGCTGAAGACGAATTATCGACAGCATTTAAGAACATGGTTGAAGATGCTTTTGCCTACGCGATGATAAACGACACCCAACAAATGGAGACCACAAAAGGCACTTTGTTCGGGGCTTACAATGCTGTCACAGGCTACTATCAAAACGTGAGAAACTACAAAGACGAAGAAGCCAAATTGCAATCCATCGTGATGGGCGGGACAGCACAAACAAGAGCGCAAAAAGCTTTTGAATTATGTACAGGTTTTGCTAAAAATGACAGAGGGATATTCCTCTTAAACTAATACAGGATTGTACCAAATCTAAAGCGGGCAGGAGTTTATCCTGCCCTTATTTATTCTATCATAGGTAAAATTTAGCCATGATTGCTTTTGTCCTCCAAACCGTATTACATTAGTGGGAAGCATAGAAAAGGCTGCGGACGATTGCCTTGTCTGCGGCAATGGCAAGATGTCCCGTTGTCGGACAACGGCATCTTGCCGCCCCATACTCCGGAGTCGTGGGCGGGGGGACACTGCTATGCTTTAAAGCTGTTGAACCAATGAAGAGGATATTATGGAGACTGAAAACAACAACCGCAAAAAGCGTATTTATGTGCGCCTGACCGACAAGGAATTTACCACACTTGAAAGCCGCTGCAAAAACACCACCTGCCGCAGCGTAAGTGACTACGTTAGGCGCTGCCTTTTTAGCAAGACCATTACTACCATTACAAGAGATGCTTCAGCCGATGAAGCAATCATGCAAATGAGCCACCTGATCCGTGAACTGAATGCCATTGGCAGTAACTTTAACCAACTGGTCAGGAAGGTAAATACAATATCGCAGGGTGCTGAAATTAAAGGATTGCTTTTGCTTTTTGAAAGCCAAAAGAAAGCAATGTTCTCCAAGATTGACGAGGTTAAAGAACAAGTTCAAAAGCTGGCTGAAAAATGGTTGCAATAATCAAGACCGGACATTCTATCAGGGCAATGGTCAACTACAATGAGAACAAAATAATAGAAGGCAAAGCCGAATGCATTGGCCAAGGAAATTATCCTGTGGATACCGATAGGCTGACTTATGTAATGAAGCTTAACAGGCTTGAAAAGCAATGCAAGCTGAATGAAAATGTGAAGCGTAATACTGTTCACATTTCCCTGAACTTTGATCCCAGCGAGGCAAACCTGCCAAAAGAAAAACTACTGGAGATAGCAGGGAATTATATGGAGAAGATTGGGTTTGGAAACCAGCCTTATTTAGTCTATCAGCATCATGATGCAGGACATCCGCATATCCATATTACTTCTATCAATGTACAGGAAAATGGAAAGCGAATTGCAATGCACAACATTGGCAAGGATAAGTCGGAACCCGCGCGCAAAGAAATTGAGCAGGCTTTCAATCTTGTAAAAGCGGAGAACCAAAAGAAAAAAGAATACAAGCCGGAGCCTGTTTCGGCAAGAGTCCAATATGGCAAAACAGAAACTAAGAAAGCTATTGAGAACGTTCTGAACTTTGTGGTAAACCACTACAAGTACACCAGTCTGCCGGAACTGAATGCTGTGCTTAAACGGTACAATATTGAAGCTGATAGAGGAACGGAAAGTTCAAGAGTTGCAAAGCATAACGGATTACTATACCATGCACTGGATGCAAAAGGAAACCGTGTTGGCGTGCCAATCAAGTCCAGCAGGCTTTACGACAAGCCCACATTGAAGAATCTGGAAAAGAAGTTTACGATTAATGAGATCAAGAGGCAGCCGGACAAAACAAGGATCAAAAATGCAATTGACTTGGCTTTTTTAAAAGGCAATATTATTATCATGCCTCAACTTATAAAGCAACTACAAAAGGAAGGAATTGATATAGTTCTGCGTCAGAATGCGGAGGGTTTGATTTATGGGGTGACTTTTGTCGATCACAAGACTAAGAGCGTTTTCAACGGGAGCAGTATAGGAAAAGAGCATAGTGCTAAGGGACTTCAGGATAGGTGTAATGAGAATCAACAGATATTCCAAAATAGACAAGAGATGTCGTATTCAAGAAGGGAATTAACGGAGATGCTGGAAGAACACAAGAGCATTATGAGTATTATTGACCTAACTAACTTTCTGGAGGTGCTTACTAAAGTAGAAAATAATTTAGATTATGTGCCAAAGGAGTTAAAACGAAGCAAAAAAAACAGGAAAAAATTTTAAAAAAAATAATTGTTTTACTATATTTAACAAGGTCTAACATGCATAAAATTCAATTCATAATGATTACTAAAATCAATAATATCGACGATGTTACAATCTTTTTTCAAAATTTATATTTGGAAGGTGTGAGTGCTCATCCGGATGATGATTTTAATGACTATGTTAACTATGAAACAAATGAGGCAAGTTATAATATGGAAGAGGCAACTTTAAGAAATAGGCTGATGAACGATTCTTTCGAGATATGTGAAAAAGTTAATGTAGATATTTATGACCTAATGATGAATGTATTTTTTAATAAGATAGATACTGAGAGTACTAAAAGCAATTAATTCCCATTGTTGTCAATTAGAAAGAAATTAAAGTTTAAATAGATTGAAAGTCTGGATAGGTAATCGATACTGAAACTAAATTTTCCGTTTTCTATCTTTGAAATCGTTGAACGGCTTACATTCATTAAATCTGCCAGATAGTCCTGACTATAACCTCTTTTTTCTCTAATTAGACGTATACTTCTACCAACTTTTAGCCGATTTTCCTGAACTAGATTCGATATCTCATTTAGGGATTGATCCATTACTTAATTTACAAAGAGAGTTCCTGAATGCTCTTCACCATCTTTGTCAACTATCGTCACAAAAACATTTGTATCGACACCCTCAGCATTTGCTAATAAATTAAGATCAATATTTTTGCTGCTTACAGCAATTATTCTCCCTAGGACTTTAGAAGAATCGGATTTTTTGATATATACAACATGGCCAATTAAATCTTCAGTTCCAACTTCAATAACCTCCAAGTCATCTACTTTTACAACATTAATTCCAGGAAATGGTAAGCCAGTGTTTAACGCTTTGATATGTGCCCGATGAATTTCTCCTTCGTCATGCAAATCAACTATAACATATTGCTGATCCGGATTTTCATTCTCAAGTGGAGTATGGAATTTTACAATTTGGCCTGTTTTTATAGGTTTCATAAATGCGTATAGCTTAATTAAAAAAGAGATATCAAAAATATAAAAAAAATAATTATAGTGCAATATATTGAACACTAATATGTGTGGTATTCTATTACTTTTGATATGGAGTGTTTATCAAAAAATTTAACTACTTATTTGGACAAATTGTAGTTAAGTTATTTATTGAATTTTAAAAAAAGTAATGGATAGTAAACTTAATTATATTGATTTATTTGCAGGAGCAGGAGGCTTATCTGAAGGATTTAAAAGGGCTGGCTTTGATCCTGTTGCCCACGTTGAAATTGATTTCGCCGCATGTCAAACATTAGCAACAAGGGCTGCATACTACCATTTAAAAGAACAAGGCACATCTGATATATATAAGAGCTATCTAAAAGACGAAATAAAAAGACAAGAGTTGTTCGGTCACATTCCAGAGGAAATAAAAAAAAGCATTATTAACCTGGGAATCGGAGAAGAAAATAACAGGGAGATTTTTAATAAAATTGATCTTCAGCTTGGCATAAAAGATATAAAAGATATTGATTTATTAGTTGGGGGGCCGCCTTGTCAGGCTTACTCGCTCGTTGGAAGAGCTAGATCCGAACATAATATGCAACGAGACCCCCGGAATTTCCTATACGTTCAATATGCTAACTACCTCGAAAAATATAAACCAAAGATGTTTGTGTTTGAAAATGTTTTGGGGCTTAAGTCTGCTGGGGGAGGAGTTTATCTTTCAAATATGGAACGCCTTTTTAATAAGAAAGGATATAAAATGCATATTTTCCAAGTAAAAGCAGAGAATTTCGGAGTCTTACAAAAAAGAAGAAGGTTAATAATTATCGGGTGGAGAGATGATTTCGTTCCAAATTTACCTGATTTGGAGAAATATAATAGCGGTATATCCAGTCCTGTGAACAACATTTTTAGTGACCTGCCGTCGTTGCAGGCAGGTGGTGGAATGGATAAGTACACCTCATACACTTCTGAAACAAATTCCTATCTGGCCGACTCAAGCATAAGAAACGGAATTGACATACTAACACAGCATATTTCGAGACCACAGAATGAGCAGGACAAGTTAATATATAAAATAGCGGTAGAGAAGTGGAATGAAAATCAGGAGAGGTTAAATTACAATGATTTGCCAGAAATTCTTAAAACTCATAAAAACAGAGCGTCGTTTTTCGATCGCTTTAAAATAGTTGCCGATAATATCGATGCATCGCAAACTGTGGTAGCCCACATTGCCAAAGACGGTCATTACTATATTCACCCTGATATCGAACAAAACCGATCAATAAGTGTTCGGGAAGCTGCAAGATTACAATCGTTTCCAGATGATTTTTATTTTGAAGGTGTAAAGGAAGGGGCTAACAGGACAGCTTCGTTTAAACAAATAGGTAATGCAGTGCCTCCACTACTTGCAGAGAAAATTGCATTGGAATTAAAAAAGATATTTTAATATGAATAAATATCTAAACCTGAATTTTGAAGACGCAAATCCTAATCCTGAGTACTTAATAAAGTCAATCGCTGAACAAGGGTATAGTCTGGAAACTGCATTAGCGGACTTAATGGACAATTCCATATCAGCAAATGCCGATAAAATTGAAGTCTTAATAGAAACTGATGAAGAACCATTTACTCTTTTCTTAGCTGATAACGGTGATGGTATGGATGAGAATTCTCTTAAAGCAAGCATGCAATTTCCAAGTAATTCTCCCGAACATAAGAGGGAGGGGTTTGATCTTGGCCGTTTTGGACTCGGCATGAAGACAGCTTCCTTCTCTCAAACTAGATGTTTTACGGTTTTATCGAAAAAAAAAGGAAGCCTAATATACCATGGAAGAACCTGGGATGTTGATTACCTCAGAAGCAAGAGAGAATGGCGGCTAATAGTAAATTCTGAAGATGAAGTAAATCATTTACTACAGAGATATCAGCAATTATCAGACAGCTCGCTCAATAAATTTAGCGCATTTGATCCGAACACAATTATTGTCTGGAAGGGGCTTTACAAATTTGAAAATTATTTAGAGGCTGAAAACAGACAGAATGCCTTAAAAAGAGAAATAACTGAAATTACTTCCGATTACCTCTCATTAGTATTTCATAAATTCATGGAACGTGAGAGGAATCCTGTCAATATTAAAATTAATAATAAAATTTTGAGCCCGTTTAATCCTTTCCCAACAATGGAGAAAGATTTTAGACCTATTGCTTACAAGCAAAGGCATTTTAGCACAGATACTATTAAAATGGAGGGATTTGTATTGCCATCAAGAAGTATTGATGAATCCAGAAAAGGGCTAACAAACTGGACTACAAAGAACAGAAGCCTTATGGATATGGAAGGTATCTATATTTACAGAGCCGACAGAATTATTTTATTTGGGGGCTGGAACGGTCTTATAAAAAAAGCACCCCGACTACAACTTGCAAGGCTAAGAGTTGAAATTGGTAATAGTGTAGATCATCTTCTTCATCTCAATGTTGCGAAATCACAGGTTGTAATACCACATGATCTTAAAAAAGCTTTTGAAAGGTATATTGAGGAACTAAAAATCGAAGCAGAAAGGGAATTTTTCAATAGAGGGATTAAAAATTTCGCAAATAGTAAACAACAGAATAAAGAGACACTATTCGAAAGAAAGGCATCAAATAAAGGTGTTTTACTGGAATTGAATAATGAATTTCCTTTATTGAAAGAGATCAAACAAGATATGACAGGTGAACAGGCTTCTAAGTTTAATTTGGTTTTAAGAATGATTAATACGTCTGTAAATAAAATCCGCCATGTTCACGAAGATATTTCTTTTGTCAATGTTGAAGAAAGGGATGGTTTATCAGTAGTTGATATTTCAGTTTCAATAAGAACATTATTAAACAATGGATTTACGCCCGAACAAATTAGAAAAGATATTTTGCCAGGATTAGGATTTCATGAGTCCTCGTTACCTGAAGAGATAAACCAATTATTAAAGTAGAAGATGGATAACAATAAATACATTGAAGTAATAAAAAAAATAGTCTCAGGTAAGGCAATCACATTTTCGAAAGATAATGTTTTAACTCCCGAATATTTTGTTGAGTTATTCCCTGCAATAACAGAGAATATCCTTATGGTTGCCCAAATGTTTTCATATGCCGAGGTCGATGCCACAACCTTAAAAAATTACTACGATATCGCAGTTAAGGAATTTTTATCGATCAATCCAATTGATATTGATCCAAGTAATTCATTGACTAAAAAAGGCTTTAAAACCTGGCTTACTACTGAAAGGATAGAGAAAATTCATTGGAATTACAGTAAGCGCTATTTTACACTTCTGGAAAATTCAGGGCGTTCGGAAAAAGTAGTTGATGAAACAAAAAACTCCAGCCTTGAAATTTTAGAGAAAATTGGAGATCCAAAATCTGATAGCCCTTTCTATGTAAAAGGCTTAGTTGTAGGTAGCGTTCAATCTGGCAAGACTGGAAACTTTAATGCCGTAATAAATAGATCAATCGATGCAGGATATGGGTTAATAATTGTCCTTTCGGGAATCATGGAAGATTTGCGAAGCCAAACTCAATTAAGAATTGAGAGTGACGTAATTGGATCGGGAATAATTGACATCTCTACAGAAAATAAAGGAGTTAAGGGAGTTGGGAAGATTACGCGTTTTGGTAATCAAGGCGATACTTCTGTGAACCAGGTTTTCTCAATTACCTCATATAAGTCAGACTTTAGTAAATCACTTATCGATGCAGATTTCTCTATTGACCATACAAATGTATTGGTATGTAAAAAAAATGTAAGTGTTTTAAGAAACCTAATTGTGTGGTTACATGATTATCTTGAAGAAGATAAAGACAGACATAACATTCCATTATTAATATTAGATGATGAGGCAGATAATGCTTCACTAAATAACGCCGGTGCTAAAGGAAGGGAATATGCTTCTAAAACTAATGGACATATACGTGCTTTACTAGATCTGTTTACAAGAAAAACGTATTTAGGTTATACCGCTACACCATTTGCCAATGTGCTTCAGGACAGAAATGAAGTTCCTGAAATTAAATGGTCAGTGAAATATAGGCTTAAAGGAGAAACTGAGGAAAAGCAATTATCTCAGGTGTCAAATATATTTCCTGATGACTTTATTGTTCTTTTAAATCCGCCATCTAATTATATAGGTGCAAAACAAATATTTGAGACTGTTGAGCCTATAGATAATTTGAAAGGCTTAAAAATTCCGTTGATAGAAGTAATAAATGATAATATAGAGGAATTTCCTTCCCGCGTTTATCCTAAAGAAGATGGTTCTATAATTGGCGTTCAAAACTTTAGAACCAAAGACGAATTTGACGATGAGGGAGGTTACTTAGATTTTGATAGTTTTCAAGAGTATAAAAAAATAACTAGAGCAGCCAAACCAGAAGATAATTTCCCAAAAGCTATTCCAAAATCATTACAGGACAGCATACTTTGTTTTGTCCTTTCTATAGCTATAAGGGATAGCAGGAAACAGAAAATGATGTATTCCTCCCTCTATAATCCGCACCATACAATGTTGATACATGTGTCAAGATTTTCATTGTGGCAAAATACCACAAGGGATTTATTAAAAGAATATGTAAATGAAATTCAAAGTCGTGTATTAAATGAAAATCATACGCACGCTGATTCAATCTTCGGTATATTAGAAAAAGCTTGGTATAAATATTATGCTCATATAGTTGAAAGTATTGAAGCGTACCTTCCAAAGGGGTATGATGACAAATTTCTAATTCCAATAACTTTTGAATCGCTGAAAAACTTTTTACCAGACGCAGTGGAAGGTATTGAGGTAAAGGCTATAAACAGTATTACGAAGGATAATCTTGAATATCCTAAAAGCACACCTAAAAAACTCATTGCAGTAGGTGGAAACAGATTATCCCGTGGCTTTACTTTGGAAGGGTTGACAATTAACTATTTTATAAGATCTACAGACTATTCTGATACGCTACTGCAGATGGGGAGATGGTTTGGTTATCGCCCAGGCTATCTGGATTGCTGTAAACTATTTACAACACAGGATTCAATTGACAAGTTTGATTCAACCACACGTACCATCGAAGAATTAGAAGTTGAATTCAGAAAAATGGAGGCAAAAAATAAAACTCCAGAGAATTTTGTCCTAAGAGTAAGAAAGCACCCTGGTACTCTTAAGATAACACGTCCCTCAATTTTGAAGCTCACAAAGGAGGTAAAATGGTCATATCAGGATGAATTAGAACAGACAACAGTTTTTAATGTTGAGAAAAAAAAGATAGAGGCAGTATGGGAAGCTTTTAAGCAAAATATCGCGCCAAAATTTGTTAGCGCAGGTTCTGAAGGTTTTTTAACTTACAAAACGGATATTCCGGGGATTGTAAATATTTTAAAATTAGATAATAACTTCGACGAGGATTCAAGAAAGAGCATAATTATGTTTCTTGAGCTATGCCTTGAAAAAAAGAAGTTAACTGATTGGACTGTCGCACTCAAAACAACAGGAAACGCATCATTATTAGATACATCAGGATGGAATACAACTTCTCCGGTTACTATGTCAGTAAGAAGAGGACCAGAAAATGTAAATGAAAGAGATCGCTTTATCAATACTAAAACTTTCAAAGCTTCAGGTAAATCAGCAAATATTATTTCCTCAGGTAAAGATTTTTCAATACTACTTTCCCAATCTGAAATTGATACTGCTGTTATGGAATTTAGAGAGGAGCAAAAAAATCTGATCTTAAAAAAGGATAAAAAAATTACTGAACAGGAAGCGATTGAAAAAGCATTTAAAACAACTATTCCAGAAAGGGTTTACAGGGAAAAGATGTCTGATCAGCAGGGCTTACTCGTAATTTACCTTTTTGATACGAAGTATGTTTTTAGACAGGAAAACAAAGAAGGATATCAGGATTTTGATGATATGGTAAAAGAAAATAATTATGATCTTTCAATTCCATTAATTGGTTATGCTCTAGGGTTTCCTCCAATTGAGCCTGATCCAGGAGGAGTATATTTGCAAGGAGATTACAATATTGAGGAGGAAGATGAAGAAGACAATATTTACGGTGATTCCGATTTACCAGATGATTTGAAAGAAGACTAAAGAAAACTAATGGAGATAGCAGAAATAAAGATAAAGTGGGATTTAATATCGGATAAGATTATCGATAAAGGGTTTAAATCTATTATACTTGCGCCTGAATGCAGGGCAGATTTATATTTAGGAATTAATAAAGATGCAAACAGGTGCCTAATCCTTGCACTACCAAAAAATCACCATGTTGATTTTAGGTCTGTCGTTAAAGAAAATTTATCAATCGAATTTTTTCCTGAATCAAACTATATTGTATTAAAATTGACAGAAAATAGTTTTTATGAATTATTTGATGACCTGATAATTTCAATGTACAACAGAATAAAGGATGTAGAAGATATAGAAGAATATTCTAATGAATTTATCCAGACATTTTATAAATGGAGTGAGTTTTTTAGCGATAAACTTTCAAACTTACTATCCACCGAAATAATCAAAGGTTTGTTTGGGGAATTAATTATGCTAAAAACTTTTGTTGAGGCAGCGACTGCTTTGGATATTAATAACGTTTTAAGTTCCTGGACCGGTCCAGTTGACCAGCGACATGATTTTACTATGGACAGAAAGGATCTGGAGGTTAAGACGAAAAGTGAATTAAAAATAGATGTTACAATTTCCAGTGAGTATCAGTTAGAAAAGAATTTGGATAAGGAGCTTGAGTTGATTGTTATATCAGTAACTGAAAACGAGGGATTTCCTGTCAAAAAATTAATTTTAGACATTAAATCGCTGATACAAAGTAAATCAGGGGATTATGTGCTGTTTTTGAAAAATTTAAGTCTGATAGGGATTAATCTCAAAAATGCTTCACAGTATGATCACCTGATCTTTAAACCTGTTAGCAGAACGATATATATTGTAGATGAAAATTTCCCCAGAATAATTAGATCAATTGTTCCGAAAGAAATTAGTTCAGTTAAATATAAACTAAGGGTTAGCGCATTGAATTCTTATAAAATTTCAGAAATATATTATTAATTATGGAAATTTCAGAATATCTAAAATATAGACAGGAACTCTTGAATGAATCTAAAGATGAGGATGGATTTATATCTGAAGCCTCATTTATTAATCTGGTACTTCCTTCAATGTTAGAAGCGAAGTTAATTGATTCTGAAGAATGCAATGACTGCTATTATAAATATGATTCTGAAAAATTCAAGCTCAACGGCTATTTAGTTAACGAATCAGGTGAAAGGCTTCAGCTTTTTATATTGAATGAAGACTCAATTGATGTTATGCAATCAGATGATGGGCTGCAAATTTCTCAAAAAAGTTATTACGACAATCAATTCAGCAGAACTTCAAAATTCATAAGCAAAGCGATTAAGAAAAATTTAGATGATGAGATACAGGACTCAAGTCCTGTAAAAGCATTGATTGCTCAAGTATCGACATCGTTTGGAATTGATCAATTTGATGTAATTGAGATTTTTTTAATATCAGCAACAGCAACAGTTGAAACCCGGGGTGCTTTACCGCAGCCAAAAAGAATAGAATTTGAGGATGAAAAAATTAAGATTTCCTTTACGAGGAAAGACAGAGAACAGGTGTCAAAGGAAATTCTGATAATAAAAAGACTAATTGATTTAAACTTTCTTTACAGCGTCCTCATTTCTCAGGGCAATAGAGAGCCTTTAGCAATAAATTTTAAAAATCTATTCCCCGACTATAAAGTAGAGGTTATAAAGGCGGCAGACGAGCTAAATTTCGAATCTTATCTTTGTGTACTACCTGCAAGAATCCTTGCAGACCTCTATAAAAGATATAGTTCGCGATTATTAGAGAAAAATGTAAGGTCATTTCTACAATTCAGAGGTGTAAACCAGGGAATAAGAGAAACGATTCGTTTAAATCCAGAAAAGTTTATAGCCTACAACAATGGTATTACAGTTACTTCAACTGGTAAAGAGGTAGAAGAGGAAAACGGAAAGCTATATTTGAAAACGCTCACTGACTTTCAGATTGTAAATGGTGGACAAACGACTGCCAGTATTTATTTCACAAATAAGGACGGATTTAGCATTGATAAAGTGAGGGTAATGGCAAAGATAAATGTTGCCAGGGATGTCTCTGAGGAAAACTTAGATGATCTAATTTCAAAAATCAGTCAGTATTCAAACTCTCAGTCAAAAGTATCCAATGTAGATCTGAGGTCAAGAAATCCTCAGCTGACAAAACTAAAAACTTTGTCGGAAAGTATAATTACCCCATCCGGGCGCAAATGGTTTTTTGAAAAATCGAAAGGAGATTTTAATACTAAACTGAGAATAGCAGGATCTGCCAAATCAAGAATTGAAAAAGAATTTCCAAAACATGTAAGATTTTCTAAAGAGGAACTTGGGAAATATTTTACAGCATGGGGTGATCAACCGTATATCGTCAAAAAAGGTGGTGAAAAAGTTTTCAGGCATTTTATCGAAGAAATAGGCGGCGACAGTGATAAAAAAGCGATTATGATAGATCGAAATTTTTATGAAACCTTAATAGCTAAAATTATTTTATTCAGGGAACTGGAAAAACTTTATGGGCAGGGAAAAAATTCAATCGGACAAATAAGGTCTGCTGTAATACCTTACTCGATATCGATTATTTACAAAAATATGGATGGGGCTAAAGGTGACAGATTATTTGATTTAAACAGGATATGGAATTCAGAAGGGCTTGAGAATGACTTAAGTGACTACCTAAATGATCTGATGAAATTGATGAATAATTTGATTAAAAAATATTCTCACAGTGATGACCTCGGCGAATACAGTAAGAGAAAGGAATTATGGGATGACATTTCATTGTCAAAAGAAATATCAGATTTTGTTAAGTCTGAAGATTCTTTAAAAATATTTGACAAGTATTCCGTTTCAAGAAAAGAATTAGAGAAGAAATTAAAAGTAAAATCTAAGGTCAGTGATGTAGATTTTAAATTGCTAACCGATAATGTCAATATACATTCAAAAACTCCTGAGTTCTTTAAAAAGATAAATTCATTACTTTGGGATCAGTTAAAAGATGGTGAAAGAAATAACCTTGCAAATATTTCTGCTTTAATCCAGCAGAAAGACGATCTAACCCAGGATTTAATTAATTTTGAGGAACGTTTAATTCAAAAAATAAGGATTGATAATCCATCCATATTTGATGGAATAAAATTTACAGAAAACACGCTCCTGCAGGATACTCTGCATTATGTTATAAAAAAATATAACTCTTCTTTATCGAAAAAAGACGATATTTATCTAGCTTTCGAAAAAATAGGTGATGTTGCTAAGGCTAAGGGAATTCAATACAATTCTGTTTTTACAGAAATTGGAAAAGGCCTTAAAGAAGGAAAATCACCCACAACAAAACAATTATATTACGCTTCATATTATGTCTCAAGCTTAAATTTATAAACTAAAATGGATGTTCATAATGCAGAGCAGCGTTCTAAAAACATGGCTGCGATAAAAAGCACCGGCACAAAAGCTGAGGTACTGCTTGGAAAAGCTATGTGGTCCATTGGTTTAAGATACCGAAAGAATAATAAAACAGTTTTTGGCAAACCAGATTTCACGTTTAAAAAGCAAAAGATAGCCATTTTTGTTGATAGCGAATTTTTCCATGGCAAAGACTGGGATACAAAAAAGAAGCCACAAAATAATGCTGATTTCTGGGAGAAGAAGATTAGCCGTAATATAGCCCGTGATGAAGAAGTTAATAAGTATCTAATGGAAAATGGATGGATCGTAATACGTTTTTGGAGTAATCAGGTAGTAAAAAACTTAGATATATGTATTAAAATAATACAATCAGAAATCACCCCCAAATAATATTCTACTTTAGGCTTGATAATACCGAACTTATTTCATTGAAATCCGTATTTTCATTATTTATCCAAGCTTGTATAAATTGTTTTTGTATTCCTAATATAGTAACCGAAGAGCGGTCAGAAGAGATAAATTCTGCTAAAATTGAAAATTTATTTTTGTAGTTTAATTCGCTAGATATTAATGTAGCATATTGATCATACCTTTCATCGTTAAGTATCGCTCGTGCTAAATTCGTTGCTAAACTTTCATCCCAAATTATTTCTTCTGGTATTTGTTTTGGTAAGTAAAACACATTGTTTTTATAATAATCTAAATATTTTTTCAACAAATCAATTTGCTGTTCATCATTTCCCTGTCCACCCGAACCGTCAACCGAAAATTTAATTTCCTCGCCAGTTTGCTGTCTTACCTTCGATTTAAGTGATATAGAGGTTAAATCTGATACGGGAAATGATCTCCAATTAGGATTAGGATTACTTGGTCTTTGATCGCCATCAAAATATATATAATTTTTAGAATTGATTTCCCGACAGAAGACTGGTGCAAACTCTCTCTTTAAAACAGTTTCACCACCAGGATTAAAATTGATATTAAATATATTTTGTGATTCATCTCCCATTTTTGCTAAAACTGCGGATAATATTTCCTGTGCTAAAATATCCTCTACTATAATAGTTTTTTTCTCATTTAATGGAAATTCAATATGATAGAACGCTTCTTCAGGAGTGAGATTTTCTTTAACCAAGAATCGTCCATTACTTGGGTTTTGATAGAAAACTTTAATTGCCTCTTTGGGAAGGCCTTGTACAATTGAAGGAGAATGGCTAGTCAATATTATTTGATGCTTCTTTACCTTTATTTGTTCTAGCAAAAAGAATTTTAATCTGCTTTGTGCTCCTGGATGAAGAGACACTTCAGGCTCGTCTAAAAGTATTAAAGAGTATTGTTCTGCTTCTAAAATACGCAAAACTAATCTAACAACTGCAACTTCTCCGCTTCCTGCGAATGCTTCAGAATATTCCGCATGAGCTGTTTTAAATATAACTGTGTATCCTTCATTTCTAAAAAAAGAGTGTTCCAGAAATTTTCCAGCTAGATAATTTTTACCAAGAATGAACGATATCCATTTCAGTTCGTTTTCTGTAATAATCCTCAGGGTTTTATTTACTTTACCTGCTTTTGTATAATAAAAAGGTGTCGTTCCAGAGAGTATTTTTTTTAGCTGAATGGATTTTTTTCTTATAAATTCTTGTTTCGTTCTAGAACTTGCACCTTTAATATTTCCAAAATAAAAATATTTATCGAAAGCACTTAGTTCACCTCTAAAATCAATATAGATTACTTTCTTCTCAATGGGTTGATCCCGATCTTGTCTCCCTCTACTTTGCATCCCTGCCCATACTAGTGGACGGCTGGTTTCCCAATAATTTGGATCATTATTCCTTCTAATACGAGCCTTTATAACCTCTTTAAAGGTTCCATCGTGATGCTTAAATGAATACCAAAAAGAATGTCGCTTTTTTGTATCGTCGTAATATTCCACAGGATCAACACTGGTATCGAACCAAAAAGAATATGGTGTATAATTTTTAGGAGCACCATATAATGCGTGTAAACAAGAGCTTTTACCGCAACCATTTTGGCCTATGAAGACTGTTAATGGGAATTCGAAGTTAATTCTGGTATTAATTTCGAGATTTCTATAAAAAGGAAACTGTATTAAATCTATATAATTTTGAAATTGGCCTCCACTTTTTATTCTTTTAACAGTAGCTATTAGATCGTTTAAATTATCAATCATTTCTTCTTATATGAGGTAAATCTATTCCTACTGCAGTACCATATCCAAAGGCTTTATTTGCAATTCTTTGAGCGAAATTTTCCTTTAATGTCGTTACGTATCTCAGTTCTATTGGACTATTTTGATATACAGAGTTTAAATTGTCAATAGTATTAGGATTTATGTAAAGAGTAAAGGGCTTGCATTCACCCCATTTGACAGATTTAAAAATCGTTGCGTTTTTTATTATTGAATAGTATTCTGTTTCAATTTTTTCAAGTCCTGACTTAAAATTATCAGATGAGCTTTCACTTTTTATAAAATAAAAGTTATTATCAATTTTGCACTCGTCCAAGCAAACACAATGTGGCGTTATCGATAAAAAGAACGACTCAGATTCTATCTTTTCGTCCATGTCTGACATTGTAGTTAAATTGAAAACATCTCCAAATCTAATTTTGTTGTCTCGTTCAAAACGGTCATGCACTATTGTTGAAGATAAGATTGCAGCGAGGTTTGCTAGAGCAACAACGTTATCACTTCCCTTTGTGTTTTCAAGTCCTGCATTAACGATATATTCATCAATTACACTGAATATCTCGGGTTTTAAATTAGTATTATAATTATTCAATTCATTAATCCAAGATTTCAATAAAAAATCATAGAACTGTACCTTATAACTATCTTCAAAGCGGCTTTGGTAATTTTTCAAATGGACAAAAAAAGCTTTTTCGTCAATTGAAGAGATCTCGTTTCCAATCTTGCTAAGATCCTCCCTAAATCGATCTCTCATTTCTAAAGCTAATAGAGTTATAAAGTTGTGAGGAGCGCTTGATATTAAGTCGCTAAATTTAGTGAATACGTTTTCTGGATCAATAGATTCCGCATTATTTTCTCCTGGTTTAGAAAACAACGTTATAATGCAGTTATTAATTTTAAAACCGATATCATTAGTCTCTATTCGGTCAAATTTATAATTATTAATTGTTTCTGATCCAATAAAAACATGAGATATATTGAATAGTGCTAATAAAGGTTCTTTGCCAAAAACATTGTTGCACACAGTTTTAAATTTTTTTTGAACCTTGTCTTTGGTGTCAATTAAGAATTCTTTCATGATTGCCTCATAAAAAAGCTCAATATTTTTTGACCTTAAATTGGGAAAAAGAAAAAAATCTAAAAGCAAATTAATTATTTCAGGTTTTTCAAAAAATAACTCACTTTTATCGCTTTCCCATTCTTTATTATCTGAAACTTTAGAGAGATGTTCATCAAATTGCTTAATCAGTTTATTTTTATTTTCCTGAATATTTTCTTTGCTATAGCTATTAAATCTTTGGATAATATTCTTTGAAATTTCTCGAAAATCCGCAATAGGCTTATAAGTATATATAATCACAAATGGGACTTTATCAGATTCGATAATTTCCTCCAAAATCATCAAAGTACTATTATACCCATCTTTCCCTTCAAGTTCCCAATCCAGTATCACTAAATCTTTATTGTTCAACATATAGTCAGGATGCCAACTCTCATCAAAAGTTTTAAAGTTATATATGTCCAGATCACATTTACCTTTTGTTCTAAATGATTTATACAAGTTTTTAGGAATATCAGTATCTAATTTCAGTCCAACGGCTTCTAAGTTCTGATTAAGAGTTTTCTTTTCTTCCGTAGTCATATACGGCTCTTCAAAAACATCGTCAAGACAGATAGCAGAACGAATTGAACCTTTAATAATCCTCTTTGCAATATCCTTGAATGTGTCAACCTGTAATGCAGTTACTGCCTTCTCCATGTATATTGATGGGGTGTTTGATTTTAATCTCGACTTTAATATCTTTTTAACTCTCTTTTTTAATGACAAAGCAGGCTCCCTTTAGTGTGTTATATGACTTGTCGTTCGTAGCATAAATGCTGTATCCTACTGCATTAAGGTTTTTCTTTGCTAAATATAAACCAATTCCGCGACCATCTCTTTTTCTTGTGAAAAACAATGTAAAAATATCATTGAGATGGTCATCTTCAATCTGCTCTCCAGAGTTCATTATCCGAATTTCCTCTCCAATAAGTTCTATTCTTATTTTTCTATCTTTTGCAGGTATTAACCAATAATTAGCATTATTTACAATGTTTAAAAAAGTAGGCTTTATTATTGAATCATAACTGAAAAATTCATATTCTCTGAAAGCATCGTTAACACTAAAATCAATCATATACCTTTTAAATTCGTTCTGAAAAAAATCTTTTATGTATTTTTCGAGCTCTCTTCCTGAGATTATCTCCCTCGTTCTTCTGCTGGTTCTATACAAAGGTTTTAACAATTTATAATTAACTTCAAGATGCTGAAATGCACTTTTCAATTGTTTAAAACTGTATTGAGAATCGTTATGCTTTTTTGAGAAAACGTCGATTTCATTTATAGCGTCGTGCATTTGAGCATACATTACATTGAATTGATGATCAATTATTTCTATTGCCATACCCAATTGCGCTAGTTCTTCATAATCTCCAATTTTCTTTTCCAAATTCTCATTTTGCTCCTGATACCAACCCCTCAAAAAATCATCGTCAACATCAATTTGGAGATTTGAAACGTGATTAATAAAACCATTAACCGAATTCTCAATTGCAGAATTCTGTTCTTCACTCAAATCAATTAATGCTTTAATTTTCTGAGATATATCTTCGTTATTATCTTTTTCCGAAATCTTTAAAGATTCGGATTTGGTAACAAAAGAATCAATTTGTAATTTTTTCTCTTCTTCAAGAAGATTTTTTATTCTTTCAAATGAAATTTTTGAAGTTTCTTGAAATGACGAAAATCTATTTTCAATCAATCTGATATGAGAACGAAACTTTTCGTTAAATTCTAATCTTAGGTTTTCAACGTTAATCCTGCCCCTCGTATGATCTATAGTTTTTATACATTCCTTAATTATATTATCAGCGGCTAAATAATTTAATTGATAATCTTTAAATTCTTTTTCCTTTGTAGTCGTTAATTTAATTCCTTTGGGTTTTGTTAAACGGAGCAATCTCAATTCTGACCTTTTAGTATCTAAATTGCTAATTAATGTATTATAGATATTATAATTAATCTGCAGGTTTTCTGCTTCAGATATTAATTCTTTCTCTAAACCTTCAATCTCTTCAGTCAATTCTTTAACTTTAGAAAAATTGTCAGAGAGATTTTCTAAAAACGCTTTTTTAGTTTTTTCATTTTTTTTCTTTGCAGCTAATGCTTGCTGATCATACTTTTCATTTATTTCTTTTAGCTGACCTTGGCGTAAGCTGTCTTCTTCGCTTTCCTTTGTCAAACGCATATATTTCGTTGAAATATCAATGAAAAATTCTATAAGATCATCTCTGAATTGTCTGAATGAATTGTTTTGTATAAAACCTTCGCGTCCTGCTTTATCCTTTAATCCAGCATTGTTTTCGCGTTGGATGTCTATATAGCCTATAAATCTACGGTGGCTAAAGAAATAATATCCTGCGCCTCTGGACCTGCGTTCTTCAAATTCTAAAAAGTCTACTTCAGGTCGTCCATATGGTAATACACGAAAATCATCTCGATAAATATATAGTCCTCCAAGCACCTTAAGTTTATCGTTTATATATCGATATTGTTCAGGATTTAATGTACTGCTAGTTTGTGCACCTTCAACAGAACCCCATTCAATTGAAAATGGCCCATAAGGAGTTTTGCCAGGCGGTCTGTTAGGTTTAAAATTATATTTAAAACGTTTTCCAAAAATCCTTAACTCGCCTTCGAAAAATCCATACTCATTAAAAGTCCCTTTACACCAGTGATCTGCATTTCGCATTTCGTCAATTGTAAAGAAATCTTTTATTATATCATATCTACCAGAATCATTATATATATAGAAATTACTCTCAAAATCTTTTTCCTTTTGTTTTAAATCATTGTGTAAACCACTTAAAGATGCTCTCAAATAATTCAAGCTACTATCGCTTTTATTTGATAGTAAGTCTAATCCAGAGAGTTCAAGAAGCTGTTCATGAGGTGTGAAAATAATAAAGGAAGTTCCGTGATATTCCGATTTACAGAAATCAGAAATTATTTCATCACTTAAAAAATCTGGTAAACGTAGAGCTTCCCATTCATTAAGGATTTGTGTACGTAAAACAACTTGTTCGGGCCATTTTTTTTCCTCGAAATTTTTTTTAAAATTATCTTTCGAAGATGTAAATTCAGATGTAAATTCAGATATACTCTTAAAATTGAAAACCGGAATATCTAAGTCTTCAAGGAAAAAGTCGTAGTTATCAAGAATTCTCCAATCCATCAAAAACGCATTTGCTTCATGATTAGCTTTTTTACTAATCATCAGCATTTGATTACCTAAGTAGGAAACGGATAGTCTACCAATTCCTTTTTCGCCCATTGGCGTCCTTCTACTTAAATTGAAATGAGGAGAAACCTTTATGTTTCTAGCTTTTGAATCGGTACCTAACACAAACCACTTTTCTAATATATCAGATTCTGACATTCCAAAACCATCATCTGACAATTGAAAAATGGGATTGACATTATCTTTGTATGAATCTAAAAACAAATTACAGGTAAGATTTTTTGCATAAGCGTCATAACCATTCTTCCATAATTCAGTTATAGCGGTTGGTAGATCTGCAATCTGACCCTTTCCTAATAGTTCTACAGCCCGCGCTTTTGCTTTAAATTTTGCCATGTATTCCAGTAAGTTATTAATGATTGCCCTATAGCTTCTGCCAATTTTGGAGGTACTGCATTTCCTATCATTGTTGCTATTGCACCTTGATTAGTGGAGTGAAACTTATAATCTAAAGGAAAGGATTGTAAGGTAGCTCCTTCTCTAAGTGATATACCTCTATTCTGCTCTGGATGAGTGTATCTGCCTGTACTCGTATAAATGAATCTTGTTGTTATAGTTGGAGAAGGTTTATTCCAGGCAAGTCTGCCATACACATCGGAATGCCCATTATGATCCTTATAACATTCTAATTGTAATTCTTTATCATTCTCAAAAGCTTTCCTACTGCCTCCATCAACGGGTACTTTTAAAACCCGTTTTAGGTTTGTTTCTGATAATCTGGCAACTGTATGTTGAAAAAATGTATTATCTCTATGGCCGTGGTCCACTACAGGAAACGTACTATAGTCTCCAATAGCCTCCTTAACAGTCGGTATATTTTTAAGTTTTTGTTTTGGAAGTGGAATTTTCTCCCCTAATCTAGTAGCGATTAGAACAAACCTTCTACGGTTTTGAGGTACTTCAAAATATTTGGAATTAAGAACGTTTTGTTCAAAAACGTAACCTTTTTTTGCAAGTTCAGTTTTAAATTTGTCAAGAGGGCTTCCTATCTTCGTTTCTAATCCCGGAACATTTTCGATAAATACAATACCAGGTTTATAGTAAAGAACAAACTTTTTAAAGTCGTCCAGTAGAAGTCTGCCTACCTCAGATTTGGTTTTATCGGATTTTAAATTTGAATAATATTGGCATGGGCTGCATCCGACAAATATTAGGTTGTCATCATTTCGCTTTATCGGTAGTAGTTTAGCTAGGTTTTTAACCGGGAGATTCGATACATCTTCATTTATGAATTTTGCATTATTATTAATTTCATATGTATCTTTAAATTTTGAATCAATATCAATTCCTCCTAGTACTTCTATTCCAGCATTTTTAAAACCACAAGTTACACCGCCAGCACCGCAAAAAAAATCTACTGCCCTGAGGTTTGTGTCTTGAACCATCTAATAAAATTTAAATTATTTCAACTTTTTATCAAAAGTAGAATAAAAAAACAGCCTATACAAAAAAAAGTTAATATACGCAAAAACTATTTAGTTAGTACATTGTTACTAAATATATAAGCAGATATTTGTAAAGACATATATTGATTATATTCCCGTATTCTCAATTTTGTACTTATCGTCGACTAGGTAAATTATTAAATTACTTCGTGGATTATAGGTATATTTTGACTATTTAAGATTGCCTAAATTTAGTAAATAAGAAGGATCTTAAAATATCATCAAAAAAAGGATGAAATAATTCTGTTTTTAGAATATATTAGCGTAGCCCAAGCCCTCAAATAGTATAAGTAACTATTTATATTTCCTCTTTTTCACTGATTAGTAAATAGTGCACAATTCAGTATTATATTCCTTCTACATGACCTATCATAAAGGCATCATTATTTTCAATTATAAAGTCAGTTATGATTTCAAAATCAATAATCACAGAAGACAAAATTTTATTTTTACGATCTTGTAAAGATAAATCTTGACCTTCAGTAAGTAGTAGTTTCTCATCTAAAATTTCCGGAGTAACTTCATAAACGTCAACTTTAAGTTCTTTATCTAATAACTTCTTATCACTTCTGTACAACATCTTAAAAGCTTCCTGGAAATTTGCGACTATAAAACTGCCTTGTAAAATGTTATTATTAATAGTAAATAGAGGAATGTCTTTATAGGAATATTTTGGAAATCCATCTGACTCTACTAATAAGTTTTTGAACCCATCTTTATACAGAAGGTTACTATCAATAATTATGGCCGTTACTTTAAAATCTCTCTTGTTTGTTATAAAATCTTCAAGCCCTTTGGCAAGGGTTTCATAATTTATAAGAATTTTAGCTTCGTAAACTTTAGTTAAAAATAAGGTTTCCTCGTCAATATTCATTTGACGTACATAATTTTCAACTCCGTAAAGATTGACATGATGTTGACCATTTATGAATAAGACTTTTCCGTTTTCAAAATAGATACTCTTACTATTTGCTTTGAGTTTTTCATCTCCCTTATACTCTATTTTTTTTCCAAAATAGTTGAATATATCTCTTATAGTTTGATGTTCTTTCCAAGCTACTAGCACTCTATTTTTGTAATTTTCGATTAATATGCTATCTAATTTAGTGGTAGCAATTTCTTTTGCTTTTTTACGTACGAATACAAATTCTAAGATATCCAACTGCTTTATAATATTTGAATCATCAATGTCACCTAAATAAACTTGCCACCTTGTATTATTCCTGATCTCACCGATGTCTTTTTTAAGCCAACCAATTAATAGTTCTCTATTTTGAGGATTATTTGAGATGATTTCAGGACTAATATTTATAATAGACAAATTTTTAGATTTCAATGAATCAATTGCATATCCTTTTCTTATCCATGATAATACATTTGGGGGTGAATAAAATTCACCTTCATTATGCTCCTCATAGTCCCACGTATTCCAACCATAAAGATTTAGTCCTTTTATTGAGTTCAATTCAGAAAATAGATATTCTATCTCCCAGAAAAAAGTATTGATTTTTCTTGTGTTATCAAGATACTTTAAAAAACTTTTCATTTCTTCAATTTCAAGCTGACCTTTTTCATAAAGAAAATAAATCCAATACTTTATTCCCAACAGAGTTTGATTGTAATATATTTGTGATCTCATGTCGACAAATAAATTTTGTTTGTGTTCAATCGTAGGATTGTCAACTATGCTTTGAGATAAAGAGTAGAGGTCGGGGTTCTCTCCCATAAATATCAGGTTGATCTGCTCTATATTCCTTTTAAAATAAACCATATCTTTATTTTTGAGCGTCTCAAAGAAAATTCGGTTAAAGGATTTAAAAATTTGATACTTATACTCATTGATTTTTTCCTTATCTTTCAAAGTAGCTTTTTCAAAATCATAGTTTGGAAGAAACATGATTTCATATAGCCTTTTACTACACCTCTCTAAAATTATTTTAGAAGTATCATTTCTTTTTTGATCAATTGATGCAACAATATAGTATTGTTCAACAAGTTTCAAAAAATTCACAAACTCACTTAATCGATCTTTTCTAAAGAAATCATTTATGGATTGAAGTATAAAAGCATCAATAGAATAGAAGCTTTCTTTGGCATCTGATTTAATTGCGGTTTTGATAATTGCAACAATATTCCTCTCTATTTCTTTACTGATATCGTATTTAAGCATATTGTTTTATTTTAATTTGAAGGTCAAAATACTCAGAATACATATCTGTAAATTCAGCAACCAGTTTGTGATTATTTTTAGAAGTATGTTCAACTATTTTTTGATTGATATAATCTAAGGTTGCTTCAATTTTTAATAATTCAACAGTGTTTTTTTCTAAGATTATACACTCGTTAAGTTTTTTTACGACCTCTCTGTGTTTCTCATCGTTGCCCAAAATGAAAAAGAAACCATGTTGATTTGAGGCCAATTTATCTTCATAATTGATGTTTAAATAGATAGTGTTATGGGGTATTTTATTTTTTGATAAAACTTTTTTAACCTTTTCTATCTTTATATTTTTAACGATGGAATTGGCAGGTAATTGATCATTTGTGTACCCTGTAAATCTATTTTGGTTATAATTATTATAAACGCCAAAACCGAGTTCATTGAATAAAATTCCCTTCATAAAATCAACCCTCAAAGTTTCAATTAAATATTTTTTTGACTCTAAAGAAAAATCTTCACGTATAATTTTATGTAAATATTTATCATTAGTATAGATGATCAATCGTGTAAATAGATAACCAATGCAGCAAATAGCAAGAATTATCAAATATGATCCGGCTACAAAAATTCGTTTTAGTTGCTCCGTTGAAATTTGACCCTTTAAGGTTGATAATATTATAAAGCAAGCAATTAGTGTTAAAACAAAGTAGGTGATTGAAAAAAAGCGTGAATTTATAAAAATAAGGTTATAAATATAACTGTCTTTTATAGCTAAGTTTGCAATTAAAAAACCTATTACAGCAAAAGTTACACTGATAAGTGTAACAATATTCGTAGTACGGCTTTCAATAAGTGGTTTAATATCCTCGTCACTTATTTCTAAAAAGTTAAGAAATTCTATATCCATTAGTTGTGTAAAAAAAAATACGGATAAAGTAAGAAGTATAACGTAATACCAATGTTTAAAGTGCAACAGGTGGTTAAGGAAAATTTTGCTGTAGCTCTCATAAAGGAAGGAATTTTCCATTTTCACTCTAAGGTCTGCTTGCCGCTTAAGAGTTAAATTTATTTTAGGTAACATGGCTAATTATTGTTTTTACGGGTAAAAAAATTAAATTATTTTGGTGTAAGATAAGTATATATTTATCTATCTATACAAGATTATGGACAGATAATTTCGTTTGACAACGCTTTATAGAAAATATCAGAGTTAAAAGACTTACTATCATTTAATTTTTTTAAAACCTCGTTTAATAGAGCCATAAGAGATGCAAGGTTTTCGACTGTGATCTCTGACAGCCCAATAAAAAACCTCAATGATTACATAATCATTGAGGTTTTTACTTTCAATATTTGCAAAAGTGTGGCACTTTTATAATTCTGCATTTGGTGCCACAGAATTGGATTAAATTGTTTATAGAATGACTATTTAAGTATATTTCGCAGGGTTTAAAAGTTATTTAAAATAAAGAGTTTTGAAGCATACCGCATAGTAATGATGCTAAAAGTGTGGCACTTTTTATAATGTCGCCGTTGGTGCCACAAACTTGAAGTGACTGCATGGGGATGTTGCTCTGGGAGTTGCTATAATCACATAAACATTCTTAAGCGTACCGACCCACTATTAGCCGCTTGAGATCATCCATTTCTTTTTTCAGTTCAATCAATATTTTATCTGATTCCGTTATAGAACTATCGGTTGGAAATTGTAATTTTTTATTTAAGACTTCCATCTCTCTGCCTATGGATACTTGTTCGGTAATTGCATACTCTTCAGTTTGTTTTACGGAGCTATGTCCGAGCATTTCTTTCACGACATGGATAGGAACGCCATTTGCCAAGGTAACGGTGCTTCCGAAGGTTCTACGAGCCTTATGAGTGTTAAGGCTACAGGTCAGTCCGCACAGGTCTGCAATTTCTTTAAGGTATTCATTCATTTTCTGGTTAGATGCAACCGGGAGTATTGTGCCTCTTTGTTGGCAGGTAGGGTTATTTTTGTAAAGCTCTATGATTTTCATTGCCTGGGGTAGGAGAGGCACATGAAATGGACTGTCAGTTTTTTGACGGGTCTTTATAATCCATAATTTTCCGTCAATACCTTTTTTAATATCAGAATGCTTTAAATTAAAAACATCGACGTAGGCGAGGCCGGTATAGCACTGAAAGATAAAAACGTCACGGATGACTCTTAACCTTCTTGTTGAAAAATTATAGTTCTCGATAGCAGTGAGTTCTTCGAGGCTAAGTGGACTTTTGATCACTTTATTTCTTTTTCCCTTAAAGCTGGCGAACGGATCTTTTTGAAGGATGTCCTTATGTACAGCCCGCGTTACCATCTTTCGTAGATAGGTAATGTGCTTAAGTGTCGTGTTATTATTACAATGCTTGACTGTTTTAAGGAAGAACTCATAATCTTTTATGAAATCATATTTGAGGTCACGAAATTCAATGTCGCTTGAATGGTACTTAAAATCAATAAATTCTTTTACATGTCTTTTAGCAATCACAAAACGTGTATGTGTACCGATTGCATATTCGCCAGTAGCTACTAATGCTTTCATTTCGTCGTTGTGCTGCTGAAATTCGTCCAGCAACTTTGCTCTTGAATCATCCTTACCTTGTATAAAATCGATGAGACGCTGCGTTGTTATGGCGTTTGAGCTTATTATTAGTTCTGACTTAAATTGTAAAATTTTATTTGTGATCGAATCAAGATAAAAATTTAAAGCCCTTGCATCTTCTTTATTACCGGTAGCTCTGCATGTTTGTTGGTCCCATCGGTTGGGATCCCACTTTTGTTTGGTGGAAGTCTCCTTTGATATACCGTCAACGGTAATTCTCAAATAAATTATTCTCTGGCTTGTCACTTTCTTAGGTGACTTTAAAAAAAACGTAAGCCTAAAACTGTTTTCTAACATAATTCAACTGTTTAAATTAATAAATGTAGAATTATAGTGTCTTAAAATCAAGTCGTTAAGCAGGTTAACAGGTTGATTATCAATTGATATGTTTTTCTGTGGCACTTTTTTACTAAAAATCGGTGGTGCCACGAAAGGCGAGGGAAATTACATGCATTTTTAAAAATTTTGCGATAGGGCTAAAACTTAAAAAAGCCTGCAATCCCTTGGTTTTGCAGGCTTTTGTGAGCTTTTGAAAATAAGTTCGCTGTTGCGAAAACAGCTAAAAGTGACCACAATGGGATTCGAACCCATACGCCTTGCGGCACCACCCCCTCAAGATGGCGAGTCTACCAATTTCTCCACATGGCCGGTAGCATTTCAAATAAAAAAAGTTAAGCTTGCATAGAGCGGCTTAACTTTTTGTGACCCGGCTGGGATTCGAACCCAGGACCCCATCATTAAAAGTGATGTGCTCTACCAGCTGAGCTACCGAGTCATTGCATCAGGAAATAATGGGTTTTGTGACCCGGCTGGGATTCGAACCCAGGACCCCATCATTAAAAGTGATGTGCTCTACCAGCTGAGCTACCGAGTCATGTTTCATTCCCTGAATGCGGGTGCAAATATACGGATGTATTATTAATTATTCAAAGCGAAATTATTATAAATTTGAGTTTTTTTTGATTAAATTATTCAACGCCTTAGTTTATAAGGGCTTATTGTTATGAAAAAGATTTTACTTTGCGGGTATATGGGTTCCGGTAAGACAACTATTGCTAAATTATTGGGCAAAGCTTCCGGAATTTCATCGCTGGACCTTGATGATATGATAGAAAAAAAGGTAGGAAAAAGCATCCCGGAGCTGTTTGCCGAAGATGGTGAGATCAAATTCCGCAGGCTCGAACACGAAGCCCTTAAGGAACTTTTGGGCACGAATGAAACATTTGTGCTTGCCCTGGGTGGCGGCACGCCCTGCTACGCCAATAACCACGAATTCCTGAAAGGGGAGGATGTTGTTTCGATATACCTGAAAACAGGCATAGGCGAGCTTGCAGGCAGGCTGAAGCTGAAACGACAAGGGAGGCCGCTGCTGGAAAAGTTATCCGATGCCGAACTGGAAGAGTATATCGCCAAGCATCTGTTCGACCGCAGTTACTACTACTATCAGGCAAAACACATTCTAGCTACCGACGGCAAGAGCCCCGAAGCTGTGGTAAATGAGATCATGAGCCTGTTTTAATCCTCCAGGTAGGCGTATTGTTCCGAATCGGTTAGCACTACCTGTACGCGTTCGCGTAGCGAGGTAGACAGCGATAATCCTTTAAAGTCTGCTTTTACCGGGTACTGTTTGTGGTTTCGGTCAACCAATACGGCTGTCTTGAATTTCTTTAAAGGTACATCAAGGAAATGCTTCACACCATATATAAGCGTTGTGCCACTGTTCAGTACATCGTCAGCCAGTACAAGGGCCTTATTGGCATACGCTTCGGGAGGAAGCGATGTGTGTACGGGTGAGAGAGGTTGCTCTTTATTGATCTTAACCTCGCACAGCGTTACTTTTATATCCGATATTTTTTCGAGTTCCGCAGCGATAATTTTTGCGAAAAGGTAGCCATTTGCGGCTATCCCCGCAATAACCACCTCGGTTTCATCCGGAAACGTTTCATATATCTGGTAGGCAATACGCCTGGTTTTATGCTGTATTTCCTGTTGTGTTAGGATGATGTTTTTCATGTGTTGTTTTATAGGTAAATAGTTGTTAGTCAGCCACCGATTCGTCTCCATCACTGTCAGTGCTGTAATCATCGAGGTCGCGGCGGTCTTTTTTGGTAGGCCTTCCGGTTCCTTTTGCCCGGTAATATTCCTTAGTCATACGCAACATTTCCAGATGCTCGAACGATTCGACCGGGGTTTCGTCTTTACGGTACAGGTCAACAAGCTTTGGGCCTACCCGGCTTTGCGGGATGTCTAGTACACTAAGGATATAATTGATCTGGTCGCGGCGTACCGTGATCTTATCGCCCGCAAATACATCGCGCGATGCTTTGGCCTGCTGGCCGTTTACCGTTACATGGCCTTTCTGGATGGCCTGAGTGGCGATGCTGCGGGTTTTGTAATACCGCGTACACCATAAATATTTGTCAATCCTCATACTAATTGCCGAAAATCGTTGTTATAAAGCAATACAAAAATAAATGAAAATTGTATCTTGCGCCCATTAAAAAAAAATTAAAATGAACAGATATATAAAGGCTTTCGGCCTTCTTTCCCTTATAACCCTTTTTGCCGCCTGTAAAAAAGACGATGGGCCTAACGTAGCCCCGCCACGTGATTATACCGTGCAGTACGCGACTGAAAAGGTGGAGATAGAGAATTTCCTGAAAACGCATTATATGACGGTGGATGCCACCACATGGGATGCCACTTTCACCGAAATACCCGAAGGCGGGGATCAGGTTTCTGTCTGGGACCAGACCGATTATCCTTTGCAACATAAAATGGTAAACAGCAACGATGTGGATTATACCGTGTATTATATCACATTTGCAGAAGGTGTAGGGGAGCAGCCAACGAGGGCCGATAATGTACTGGTTTCGTACCGTGGTACATTATTTAACGGTACGCAGTTCGATTATGTTCCTTTCCCGCAAACCGCGTCTTCCCTTAGGGCTACCATATTAGGATGGCAGGAAATTATTCCTTTGTTCAAAGCGGGAGAATACATAAACGTACCGGGAAGTCCGGATCCTGCATCGTACCAGAATTATGGCGCGGGCGCTATGTTCCTACCTTCAGGACTGGCATACTACAATTCGGTTCCTTCGGGACTTGTATCTGCTTACAGCTCAATGGTATTTACTTTCAAACTTTACGACCAGGAGTACACTGATGCCGATGGAGATGGTATATTAAATAAAGATGAAACAGTACCGGGGGTTGATATTGCCGACTATGATACTGACGGTGACGGAACGCCGAACTATCTTGATACTGATGATGACGGCGATGGTTACCTGACCAAAGACGAAAGAAGGATACCGAATACTACACCGGCACAGTATTATGAATTTGACGCCATACCTACCTGCGAAGGCGGAACACTGAAAAAGCATCTTGACCCTGCCTGTCACTAAAATAAGATTATAAAATAAAAATCCCGATGTTGTTGAAGCATCGGGATTTTTTATGGACTATAGCGAACGAACAAAAAAATCCCGCTCAATTGAACGGGATCAGTTATCTATATTCGAAAGAATTACTTCTTACGTTTTATCACTTTTTCTGCGGCTTCAGTAATGGCCTGGTTGTTCAGCTTGTATTTTTCCATAAGCTGGTCAGGTGTGCCTGACTCTCCAAAGCTGTCATTTACGGCTACAAACTCTTGCGGTGCCGGATTGTTTAGCGACAGTGTACGGGCAACGCTTTCGCCAAGGCCTCCAAGGATATTGTGCTCCTCGGCAGTTACCACACAACCTGTTTTGGCTACCGATTTAAGGATAGCTTCCTCATCAAGCGGCTTAATGGTGTGAATGTTGATCACCTCGGCAGAGATGCCTTTTGCTTCCAAAGCTTCAGCAGCAACAAGCGCTTCCCAAACCAGGTGGCCTGTAGCAATGATCGTTACATCGGTACCTTCGTTAAGCACTACAGCTTTACCGATAACAAACTCACCATTTTCAGGCGTAAAGTTTGGTACAGCCGGCCTTCCGAAACGCAGATATACCGGGCCGTGATGCTCGGCAATAGCGATAGTCGCGGCTTTTGTCTGATTGTAATCGCACGTGTTTATAACAGTCATTCCCGGAAGCATTTTCATAAGTCCGATATCTTCCAGTATCTGGTGGGTCGCACCGTCTTCACCAAGGGTAAGTCCGGCGTGCGAAGCACAAATTTTTACATTCTTGTCAGAGTAGGCTACCGACTGGCGTATCTGGTCGTACACCCTTCCTGTAGAGAAGTTGGCAAAAGTACCGGTATACGGTATCTTTCCGCCAATGGTCATACCGGCTGCCATACCAATCATGTTGGCCTCGGCAATTCCTACCTGGAAGAAACGCTCCGGGTGGTTCTTTTTAAAGTCGTCCATTTTTAGCGACCCGATTAGGTCGGCACAAAGAGCAACTACATTTTCATTGGTTTGCCCAAGTTCGGTAAGGCCTGCGCCAAAACCCGAACGGGTATCTTTATTTCCTGTATTTGTGTATTTTTTCATGTGTTTTCATTTAAGATTTAAAGATTGAAAATTTAAGATTGGATACTCTTAAATCTTTAAATCATTCAATTTTAAATCTTTTAATAATCCCCAAGTGTTATCGCATTCTGTGCAAAAGCAAGCTGTAGCTGCTCGTCATTCGGAGCTTTGCCATGCCATGCGTGTGTATGCATCATATAGTCTACACCATTACCCATTTCAGTACGAAGCAATACGCAAACCGGCCTGCCTTTCCCTGTGCGTTCTTTGGCTTCGGTCATATCTTTGATAATGGCTTCGATGTCGTTGCCCAGAAGGATCTCTACTACATCCCATCCGAAAGCGGTAAATTTGGCGCTCAGGCTTCCCATTGGCAGTACTTCGTCGGTTGGCCCGTCGATCTGCTTGCCGTTTACGTCGATAGTCGCAATGATGTTGTCCACTTTATAAGCAGCGGCATACATGATAGCTTCCCAGTTTTGTCCTTCCTGTAGTTCGCCATCGCCATGAAGGCTGTAAATAAGGTGATTGTCACCGTTAAGCTTTTTAGCTTGTGCCGCTCCAAGCGCAACGCTCATTCCCTGTCCCAGTGACCCTGATGCGATACGAACGCCCGGAAGTCCCTCATGGGTTGTAGGGTGGCCCTGAAGCCTTGAATTCAGCAGGCGGAAAGTGGCAAGTTCCGATACCGGGAAATAGCCGCTGCGTGCCAGTACGCTGTAGAAAACAGGAGAGATGTGTCCGTTAGACAGGAAAAACACATCTTCATTGATGCCGTCCATGTCAAAGCCTTCTTTACGGTCCATCAGAACCTGGTAAAGTGCTACAAGAAATTCGGTACAGCCCAGCGATCCGCCCGGGTGGCCTGAATTTACAGCGTGCACCATGCGCAGGATGTCCCTGCGTACCTGTGTAGTTAAGTCGTTAAGTTGTTGTGTGTTAGGTTTCATTTGCGAGATTAAAATTAAACTTGCGCAAAAGTACCTTTAATTTTTTCGTCTGGCAACAGGTTTGAGCCAGGAATTGCACAAAATACACAAATTATACAGGATAGATAATATCTTAAGCCCTTTGCGGTAATGATTGATAATTCGTGAAATTAACAGCAAAAAAAAGAATAAAAAAAACTGTTCGATAAGCGATTACGCCTATAGAACAGTTTCGGAATATGTGGTACGTTTTTCATGAGGGAAAAGGCTATTGGAATAAAGAGAGTATCTCTTTCTTTGCCTTGCCTAATTTCTGCTCAAGTTTTCCCCACATTTCATCTTCTTTGCCTTCCTGATACGTAACGTCATCGTCAGTAAGTTCGGCATATTTTTGTTTCAGTTTTCCTTTGAATTCGTCCCAGCCACCCTGGATCTCAGTTGAATTTGGCATAATATTACTTTTTTTTGTTATTTCGGTATTGTAAAGTTACATTCCGAAATCAAAAAATACAGCCAAAGCAATCCTAATTAAATCATAATCTTCTATTTGCTGAAACGGTGAAGGGTATACGTCATAGATGTAAGCAGGAAGAATGCGACTACCTGATGCGCCAGCCCCAGCCATAGCGGTACACGGAGCAATAATGTGAACACACCTAGTGCAAACTGGATAAATACGATCAGCACCAGGGCATTAAGTCCTTTCTTTTGCTGGGTGTTCGCACTTTTTTTTGCTGCAAAGTACAGGTATAGTATTATCCCCACTACAATATAGGCCATCGTGCGGTGAACGAGCTGTACGCCGCCTTTGCCTTCGGTAAGGGATAAAAGGGCTGTTGGTTTTTCTAAGAAAACACTGTCATGCACCAACTGGCCATCGTTCATAAGCGGCCAGTGATTGTGTATCAGCCCGGCATTAAGCCCTGCTACAAAACCACCATAAATAATCTGCAGTAACAGGATCACAAGCGCGATGCGCGATATAGTACGGAATCGCGTATTTACCGGCAGCTTTTCAGGATAGATAAGATCCAGTGCCACCCATAGCGTATAAGCAAACGTGAGGAAGGCAAACGTAAGATGCAGCGAAAGCCTGAAGTGGCTTACATCGGGGTCATCAACAAGTCCGCTTTTTACCATGAACCACCCGAAGAATCCCTGTAATGCTCCCATTCCGAGAAGGATAAGGCATTTCTTTATTGTGCTGCTGTCCAGTTGTTTTTTAATAAGGAAATAAACAAACGGCACAATAAACACAATACCGATAATACGTCCTATAAATCGATGGAACCACTCCCAGAAATAAATGAATTTATAATCATCAAGCGTAAAATCGTTATGGATATTGATCTTTTGGTACTCCGGAAACTTCTTATATTGCTCAAAGGCGGCATTCCATTTTTCCTCGCTCATAGGAGGGAAGGTGTCGGTTACCAGGTGCCAGTCGGTCATCGAAAGGCCGGAATTTGTAAGGCGCGTAATACCGCCTACTACTACCATGATAAACACCAATATGCAGCCCGAGAGCAGCCACCAGATTACAGCTTTATTGTGCTTCATATTACTAACTAATTTGTTTTTTCAGGCCCATCTTTTCGGCTTTTGCCATCATAAAGGCGTGCGCTGATTCGTAATCATTATGGATTTCGCCTTCCAGTATCGCCTCTTTTATTGCTTCCTTCAGCACACCGATCTCGCGGCCGGGTGTAAGGCAAAATGTTTCCATGATCTCCTCACCGGTAATAGGTGGCTGAAAGTTGCGCACATGGTCGCGTTCCTCCACCTCTACGATCTTCTGGCGGACGATCTTGAAATTGTTATGGTATTTCTTGAACTTGTTCGGGTTCTTGGTCGTAATGTCAGCCTCGCAAAGTATCATCAGGCTTTCAATATCCTCACCCGCATCGAACACCAGTCGGCGCACGGCAGAGTCGGTCACTTCATCCTGGGATAATACAATAGGGCGGGAGCTTAACATCACCATTTTTGAGACGAACTTCATCTTTTGGTTTAGCGGCATGTGCAGGCGTTCAAAGAGTTTCTTTACCATCTTACCCCCCACGAACTCATGCCCGTGGAATGTCCAGCCCACTTTTTTACTGAATTTCTTTGTCGGCGCTTTACCAATGTCGTGCAATAGTGCAGCCCATCGCAGCCATACATCCTCTGTATTTTTGGCAATATTGTCTACTACCTCGAGGGTATGGTAAAAGTTGTCCTTGTGCGTTTGCCCTTCTACTTCCTCAACACCCTGAAGGGCGGTAAGCTCCGGAAGTATAATATGCAGCAAACCTGTTTGGTGGAGTAGTTTAAACCCGACAGAAGGCACAGGGGCAGAGAGAATTTTATTCAGCTCGTCCACGATACGTTCACCGGATATAATCTTAATACGCTCCTTGTTGCGTTCAATGGCTTTCAGCGATTCTTCTTCAATAATAAAGTTGAGCTGTGTGGCAAACCGGATGCCGCGCATCATGCGTAGCGGGTCGTCACTATAGGTAATATCCGGGTCTAGCGGCGTGCGGATAATCTTGTTTTGAAGGTCACCGATCCCATTGAAAGGATCTACCAATGTTCCGAAGTCATGCTCATCCAGGGAAAGCGCCAGGGCATTAATGGTAAAGTCCCGGCGGTTCTGGTCGTCTTCCAGCGTGCCGGTTTCCACCTGCGGGTTGCGGCTGTTCTCTGTATACGATTCCTTGCGGGCGCCAACAAATTCAATGTCGATCTCCTCAAAGCGCAGCATGGCTGTTCCGTAGTTTTTAAATACCTGTACTTTAGGCTTCTTTGGTAGTAAGGACGAAACTTTTTGGGCAAGGTCTATACCGCTGCCAACGGCTACAATATCGATATCCTTTTTAAAATCGCGTTTCAGCAGGAGGTCACGTACAAATCCGCCGATCACGTAGCTTTTTAAGTCAAGTTCCTTTGCGGCCTGCGAGGTAATGCTAAAAATCGTATTGTTTAATGCTTCTTTATATGAAGTTTTGTTTTCCATTTAGGGTCTAATCACTTTCACCTGCAAATTGTTTCCCAGCTTAATGATAGTCGAGGGCTTTGCGGCTGTTTTTTCACGGTGCAAATTTACAACATAGTCTACGCCGTCCAAAATATGGTGATCGATTTCTTTAAAAGAAGTTGGTGTGGGCATTCCGCTAATATTTGCAGATGTGGAAACCAACGGTTTTTTCATGCGCTCCATAAGCTTATAGCAAAAAGGTTCCTTTACCAGGCGCACACCAAGGGTATTATCGTCTGCGATAAGGTTTGGGGCTATATTCCGTGGGTTATCAAGGATGAGTGTGGTTGGCTTTTCGCTCAGGTCGAGTATCTGCCAGGCTACCTCTGGTATTTCCTTAAATACATTATGCATCATACGATCGCCGTTCATCAGTACGATCATGCTTTTGCTTTCTTCACGCTGCTTCAGGGCATATATTTTTTTTATGGCTTCGGGATTGGTCGCGTCGCAGCCAATGCCCCAAACCGTATCGGTGGGGTAAAGGATGATACCGCCATTCTTTATAGCCTCAAAGGCATTGTGTACTTCTGCGTTTATGTTAGATTCGCTCATGGCTAATATTTGTTAAGTGTTTCAACTACTTTTTGTAATTCTTCTTTTTCCATCACAGGGCTTATTGGCAAACTCAACACCTCCTTATGAATCTGCTCTGTTATCGGGAAAGTCAAATGGTGCAGTTCCGGATAGGCTTCCTGTTTATAGGGCGGGATAGGGTAGTGTATGAGTGTTTGTATGCCATTGTCCTTTAAATGTTGTTGCAATCTATCCCTTTGTTTTGTGCGAAGAACAAATAGGTGCCAAACGTGTTCCTCCTCGTTTTCAGGAGGCAAGGGCAGGATAATTTCGGGATTAGCGATATTCTCCAGATAGTAACGGACTACCTCCCTGCGCTTATCATTCTCCTCATCAAGGTACTGTAGCTTTACATCCAGCACAGCAGCCTGCATCTCATCCAGCCTGGAGTTGAGTCCCTGGTATTTATTAATGTATTTTTCTTCAGAGCCATAATTCGCCAACGCCCTGATGGTTTTAGCTAATGCGTCATCATTAGTCGTAACAGCACCCCCATCGCCTAGCGCCCCGAGATTCTTGCCCGGATAGAAGCTAAAGCCTGCCGCGTCGCCGAGGTTGCCGGTCTTTGTGCCGTTCCATTCCGCGCCAATGGCCTGCGCGTTGTCTTCTACTATTTTGAGTTTATGCTTTTGGGCCAGGGCCTTCAGTTCGTCCGAAAATACCGCCCGGCCATACAGGTGTACTATCATTATGGCTTTTGTTTTCGGAGTCAGCGCTGCTTCTATTTTATTGATATCAATATTATAGGTATCGATATCCGGCTCGACAAACACCGGTACCAGCTTATTATCGGTAATGGCAAGTATCGATGCGATGTAGGTATTGGCAGGCACGATTACTTCGTCACCTTCCCGTAGTATACCCAGTTCGATATAGGCCTTCAATATCAGCCGCAGTGCGTCAAGCCCGTTGGCAACACCGATAGCATGGCTACACCCGATATAGGCTGAGAGGTTCTGTTCAAATTGTCTTACTTCTTCGCCCAGGAGGTACCACCCACTTCTGAAAACTTTCAGCAGGCACTCTTCAATTTCCTGTTGGTGCAGGAGGTTTATTTTTTGCAGGTCGAGGAACTTTATCATCTTACGGTTTTACAGAACAAAAATATCGAAAGTTTACGGACAACACATAAAAAAACGATTCCATACCCTTTTATTATAGTACCCCACACCGATTTTAATACCTTTGCCCAACTAAAAGCTATTTATGAGATTATTACAGGTTACCGCTTCCAGGGGATGGCGGGGGCACGAACAGAAGATCATCTACTTGTATGAAGCATTTCGTGATTTTGGCTATGTAGAAGACCAATGGATCGTATGCGTAAAAGGCTCTGAAATACAAAGAATAGCCGAAAGCAAGGGTATGCAGATAATCGCACTTGATTATAAGGGTGAATATGACCGCGCTTTTGCCAAAGCCCTGAAAAGGATAGCCGATGAAAAAGGAGCGGATATTATGTTTATCCATAATAGCGAATCGCACACCCTTGCCGTGCTGTCGTCATTGCTGTACGGCCTTAAACTGCCACTGGTGCTGTGCCGTACACTCATCAAAAGGGTCGATACCAACTTCCTTCGTAAATGGAAGTATAATTATAAAGGCATCAAAAAAATCATCTGCGTGTCGCAGCCTGTGGTTGATGTACTTAAATATGCCGTGAAAGACCATAGTAAGCTTTGTGTGGTGGGCAGCGTGACCGACATTAATAAATTTCAACATACCGATACCGGTATTTTACGTAAAGAGTTCAACATACCTGCCGATGTAAAGATCGTCGGAAACATTGCGGCTTTTACCGCGATGAAAGACCTGTTTACATGGGTACGAACTGCAGCCGAACTGAAGAGTAGGGGCGTAAAGGCGGCCTACATTATCATTGGCGACGGCCCTCAGGAACCCGAAGTGAAAGCCTTGGCACAGGAACTGAGAGTATATGACGATATTATCTGGGCCGGTTTCAGGAAAGACATTCCACAGGTGCTGCCCGAGTTCGACCTGTTCCTTTTCACATCCAACAATGAACCTACAGGTGGGGTACTATTGGAGTCGTATGCCTGCCGTGTGCCGATCGTGGCCAACAATGCCGGAGGGATCGGCGAGGTACTCATCAATGGAGAGACAGGGCTAATGGCGGAAGTGGGCAACCCGGCTTCTTTTGCCGATAAAGTACAGGAATTGCTTTATAATGATGAGCTACAGCAGAAATTTACCGATAATGGCTATGCGTTCCTGAAGCATAATTTTACGAAGGAAGTGATCGCCAAAAAGATGTTTGACGAACTGAATGATGTCTTAAAGAACAGCCGATGAAAATTGTTTTTTTTACCAGTGAATATTCTCATGAAAAGCTCCCTGCAGCAGGCGGATTAGGATCTTTTTTAAAAGTAATGGCCGCGGAGCTTCACCGAAAGGGACACGAGGTATACATTATTGGGTTTGGAAAAAGAGATAAGGAGGTGGATGATAATGGTGTATCGGTAAGTTTCAGAAGAAGCTACCTCAAGCGCTATCCGCTTGCCGAGATGGCGCGTTCCTTGGCTGCCAGCCTCAAAATAAGGCCTCTGGAGAAAAGGATCATGGCAGCCGACAGAAAATATATGGCACGGGAAGTAGCCCGTTTTTGCGAACAGAATAACGCGGATATTGTTGAAGCGCCCGCTTTCAATGGGCTTTCGGCCTACTGGCGCAGCTCTGTCCCGATGATTGTGCGATTTCATGGCTCGCGTGGATTCTGGCATAAATACCTGGGTAAAAAGCCGGAGCCGCTAAAAACGTGGTTTGAAGACAAGGCGCTTAAGGAAGCTGACGGCGTGATCGCTGTTTCCAATTTTGCCGCCGAGGCGATAAGGGAGATCTATGGTATTTCACGTGATATAAAAGTGATATACAACGGCATTGATGCTTCGCTGTTTTCCCCCAAAGATAAAAGCGCTATTATACCCGGCTCTGTATTTTATGTAGGGACACTTTCTGACGCTAAGGGTGTAGATGTTTTGTGCAGGGCATTTAATGCTATAGTAAAAACCAACCCGAATGCTTCGCTTCACCTTATAGGCCGTGGCGAAGACTACTTTATCAATAAGGTAAAAACGATACTCGACCCCACTGCTTTTGATAAGACGACCTACTATGGTGGCAAACAGCTCGAAGAGATCCCGGCACTGCTTGCAAAAGCAGAGGTATGCGTTTATCCTTCGTTAAATGAAACGTTCGGGCTGGTGTATGCTGAGGCTATGGCTATGGAGAAACCCGTAATCGCTACGCAAAACAGGGTTTCAGCAGAAATTATACAACATGGTGCAACAGGGTATATAGCAAAAGACGGGAATGATATTGCTGTGATTGCAGCCGGCCTGCTGAATAATGCTATCAACGAAGATACGGGCAGGGCAGCAAGAAATAGTGTGCTTAGCCAATTTACGAAAGAAGCAATGGCAGATGCTACGATAGCGTATTACCTGACTGTTCTTAAAAGGAAAAAGTAAGAGGCTATTTTTTTAGCCTGTAAATTCCCAATGCTTTTTTCAACGATTTGTTGAAAAGCACCCAGTTTACATAAAGGCCATTCTTAAAGCTCGTCCACCACCATGCGGAATGGGGTAGTATGCCACTGCTTATGGTCGCTTCCATGGTTTTAGATACGATAAAGTCAGTCTTTACATCATCCCACTTGATGTTGCCGTAGCCGTCAAACTCATTTACCTTGTTTTTCTCATGGATAATGCTCATCCATAGTCTTTTGTCGGTTACCTGTTTTACGCGTGTCTCCTTTTTCCAGTGGTTGTGGTCGTTGGCCCAAACGGTTGTAGGGTCGTCATTCTTTTCGATCAGGCTGATGAAAGGGTTAAAGATATGCTCTTTCTTGCCCAGCATAATTACGGGCTTTATCTGTAGCGAGTAGCCTTTTATCACATCTATAGCAAGGTAGTCCTGGTTGCTGAACTGCTTTTGCACTTCGCTTATAAAACTTTTCCGAATGCAGTCGTCGTTATCAATGCGTGAAGTAATAAGATAGGGTACACCCTGTGTTTCTTCGGTAATGAGTTTTTTTATTTCCGGGTAAAAAGCCGGCATTCCGTCAATGTAAAAAAGCCTTACGTTGGACTGGCTGCCAATTATTGCCGCTATACGTTGCTTATACGCCTCCGGAGTGGTAACGTCAAAGTAAATAAGCCACTCAAAATTGGTAGTGTCCTGTGCTGCTACAGAAGGAAAGCAGAAGTTCTCAAACAGCCACAGGCGGTGCTCCAGCCATTCATCGTTAAGCAGGGTCTCGTTGTTTTTGGTAACATCCCACTTAGGGTTTTTCAGGTTGAAACGCGTGATGAGGTAATGCTTGAACATAATGCGGCTTAGGGTTTGGTTTGGTAAAAATAAAGCAATTATTTGAAGTGCAAAGCGCAAATTGGTTACTTTTGCACAAATTTGCTATTGCTGATGAATAAAGCCATCCATCCGAAATTTGCCGACAAAACCAATGAGATTACCCATATTATTGAAAATTTTGGAAGCGAAGGTGTTTTGTTTATTGATGGTAAGCGCAATAAGATAAAACTGTTTCCGCTGGGCGGGATGACAGTAAACGTTAAGTCGTTTAAAGTCCCGAATATCCTCAACAAGCTGGTATACCGTTTTTTCCGTAAGGGCAAAGCACAGCGTTCGTATGAATTTGCAAACAAGCTGCTGGAAAAAGGCATTGGCACGCCCCAGCCAATAGCGTATTTTGAGAATAAAGGCCCTTTTTCGCTAAAAGACAGCTATTACATGAGTGAGCAGCTGGAAGCCGAGCTTACCTACCGCCAGCTCATCGAGATACCCGATTATCCGGAACATAATATTATCCTGAGGCAGTTTACGAGGTTTACCTACAAGCTGCACGAATTAGGGATCGAATTCCTCGACCACACGCCTGGCAATACGCTAATTAAAAAGACCGGTCATGAAGAGTACGAATTCTTGTTGGTCGACCTGAACCGGATGAACTTCCACAGCAGTAAAATGACGCTGAACCAGAGGGTGATCAATATGGCGAAACTTACGCCAGAACCCTCGTTAGTAACCGTAATGTGCGATGAATATGCAAAACTTTACGGCGTGCCGTATGAAGAGCTACACAGGCTTATGATAAAGCATACACAATACTTCGCCAACCGTTTCCACCGTAAGCGCCGCATCAAGGAAAAACTCGGTCTGCGTAAAAAAACAAAATAATTATCTTTGTACAGGAAATGGCTCTATTATCCAGAGTCTTTCCGTAGAATCTCAGAACTTAGAAAATGAAAATATCCGTAATAGTAAGTACCTATAATGCAGAACGATGGCTGGAGAATGTTCTTATTGGCTACAGCAACCAGACCTATAAAGACTTTGAACTTATTATTGCCGACGATGGTTCGCGCCCTTCTACAAAAGAGCTGATCGATCGTTATGCTGCCAATTATCCCGTTCCTGTCCGCCACTTATGGCATGAGGACAAAGGTTACAGAAGGCAGGAGATACTGAATATTGCTATAATAGAAGCCGCAAACGAATACATCATCATGACGGATGGCGATTGTATTCCGCGCAGGGATTTTGTGGAAGTGCATGCTAAATTTGCCGAAAAAGGGAGATTCCTCTCCGGCGGTTACTGCAAACTGACCATGAAAGCAAGCGAGGCTATTACAAAAGAAGATATCCTGAACGAGAACTGTTTTGATGTAGCATGGCTGAAAAAACAGGATAAGCTTGGGTTTTCGCAGTCACTGAAGTTAACTGCCGGGCCTGTGCTGAGTGCTGTGCTTGATACCGTTACAACAACTACGCCTTCTTTCAATAACTGTAATTCTTCCGGTTTCCGTGAAGATATGATCGCTATCAACGGTTACGATGAAAGGATGAAATATGGCGGGCCTGACCGTGAATTTGGCGAACGCCTTGAAAATTACGGTGTGAAGGGTAAGCAGATACGCCACAAAGCGGTTTGCCTCCATCTTGACCACGCTCGTGGTTATAAGACACCGGAATCGCTTGCTGCCAATCTTGCCATACGCAAAGAAGTAAAAGAAAAGAAAATAAAGTGGACGCCTTACGGAATCGTAAAAGAGCCGGGGATTACGGTTGAGTAACCGGTACTGTTACCCTTTTTACAAATTTTACCAACTTACCCCTAAACAGGCTTACCTTGAGCTGGTTGTAAAGCTCCAATGATTTTTCCTTGAATTCTTTCGGATGCCTTTCACCATAGATCTCCGGGTAAAAATCCTGTAGATGTACTGCTACGTGCAGGTCGTCATCGGCAAGCATACTCCATGAACCTTTATTGATCCAGGGGGAGAATACCGTAAACGTAGGTACGCCCACAGCCTTAGCCATGTTAACTGCGCCTCCCTCGTTGCCGATGAGCGCGTCGCATTGCGACAATACCGCTATGAATTCCCTTAATCCTTTAGTATACAGGTCGAAAAGAATACGTTGTTGCGTTTCCGGCCTGCAGAGGTTATAGATCTCGGTAGCCTTATCCTTTTGTTTCGGAATGTAATTGAAAAGCAGCTGCGCATTACTGTTGGCGGCAACTTCGTCCAGGAGTACAGCCATTTCAGAAGACGGCATACTCTTGATATCGTCACTGCCCAATACGCTTATCATGATGACCGGCAGGGAAGTATTGAGGCTTTGGCCTAAAGCGTGCCTGGCTGCAGCTACCTCGCTTTCGGTAAGGTATATTTTCGGGAATACCATTGCGTGCTTTTGGCCTGTAAGGGCTTCGGCAAGCTGCATACGATGCGCCAGTGCCGAGTTTGGCGCTTTCCAGTCGGGTGTGATGGTTTTGTTATAAAAGAAGGAGGTATACCATTTCTTGAAGCCTATCCTCGTTTTTGCTCCCGAAAACAGCGCAATGATACCGCTTTCCCATTTGTTATACGCGTCGATCACCGCATCATACCGGTTTTTCCGTATCTCCAGGGCAAACTTAAGAAGCGACAGGCGGCTCTTTCTGTAATCCTGATTAAAGATAATGATGTTATCGATATTCGGATTATGGTCTACCACGGGTCTTGTAAAATCGTGTACCATGTAATCTACCTGATAATACGGGCACGACTCTTTCAGCGTATTGCAGATCACGGTGCTGGTAAGCACATCACCGATCATCTTCTGCTGGATCACGAGTATCTTCTTGCCGCCTTTGGCATACATTTCCTTCAGGTATACATACCGCATGTATACATGGTAGCCCAATATTGACGCGATCTCATAACCGCGCCTGCCGTTTACAAAGCCGAACTTCAGTACATAGTACTTAAAGAAACGGAATGCCGGGCGTATGGTAAAATGAAAAACATGGGGCTTTATGCCTTCTTTATAGAATTCCTTGGCTTTTAGTTTGGAATACTGCAGCCTCTTGGTTAAAAAGTCTTCTTTGTCTTTGAAGGAATAATGCTGTATGGCATATTTAAGTACGCGGCTTTTACCATTAATGGTTAATTGCTCGTGTACCAGTTTGTCGGAATAGCGGCATTTGGACTTGCGGAATACCCTTGCGGTACGGTCTTCGTTCAGGCTGTTGTTTACAAGCGGTTTACCTTCGTAATAAAAAATACGCTTCACCCAGAAGGCTACTTCCTCTGGGTTGCTGTTTACGGTCTTTACAATCTCATCGATGCCTTTCTGCGTTACACGCTCGTCGGCATCAAAAAAGGTAACCCAGTCGTTGGCAGCCAGGCTTATGGTATAATTCCGCTGTGAGGAAAAATCGTCGAACACACGCTGGTAAAAGCGCACATGCGGGTACTCTTCCTGTATGATCTTTTGGGTACTATCGGTACTAAAGGAGTCTACCACAACAATCTCGTCGGCAAACGACATGTTGTCCAGATATTCCCTTATGTTATGTTCTTCGTTAAAAACAATGGCGAGGGCCGATATTCTCGTTTTGTGGTCGCTCATAGAAAAGTGTTAAACCGCTACATCATATTCCCTTAAGGCATTGTTCAGCGAAGTCTTTAAGTCGGTCGATGGTTTGCGTTTTCCGATAATCAGGGCACAAGGCACCTGGTATTCTCCGGCAGCGAACTTTTTGGTATAGCTACCCGGTATCACTACGCTGCGGGCCGGTACCACGCCTTTCATTTCTACAGGCTCATCTCCGGTAACGTCGATAATTTTGGTCGACGCCGTAAGGCACACATTCGCGCCAAGCACCGCTTCAGTCTCTACGCGCACGCCTTCCACCACAATACAGCGGGAGCCGATAAACGCGCCGTCCTCAATGATAACAGGGGCTGCCTGCAATGGTTCCAATACACCGCCAATACCCACACCACCACTAAGGTGTACATTTTTACCGATTTGAGCGCAGCTGCCTACGGTGGCCCAGGTATCTACCATGGTGCCTTCGTCTACATATGCGCCGATATTCACATAGCTCGGCATAAGGATTACGCCCGAAGAGATATACGCGCCATGGCGTGCCACGGCATTCGGTACCACGCGTATGCCCTTTTCGGCATAATTGCGCTTTAGCGGCATTTTATCGTGGTATTCAAATATCCCTGCTTCAAGGGTTTCCATCTTTTGGATAGGGAAGTACATCACCACCGCTTTCTTCACCCATTCGTTTACCTGCCAGCCGTTTGAAACAGGTTCGGCAACGCGTAGTTTTCCGGCGTCTAAGAGTTCGATAACTTCACGAATAGCATTTGTGGTTTCTTCATTCTGGAGGAGGCTGCGGTCGTCCCACGCCTTTTCTATGATTGGTTGTAAAGCGTTCATTGTAATTGATGGTTTCGGCAAAGATAATAATCAGGATGAATTAATCATTACCAAATTTCACGGGCAAAGTACAAATATTTTTCAATGCGCTGCCCTGTTTCTGCTACATTTTTTAAATTTACCGTAAACCCTGAAAAATGAAAGACAATTTCTCTGCACAGGCCAAAGGCTATGCCCAATTCCGCCCGCATTATCCGCCCGAAATGATTGAATATATTGTGTCGCTCACTGCCAATAAAAAGACCGCACTCGATGTGGCTACCGGCAACGGACAGGTGGCTGCAGAGCTTGCCCGGCATTTCGAAACCGTATATGCGACCGACATCAGCGAAAAGCAGCTGGAGAATGCCACGCAGGCAAATAACCTTATTTATAAAGCAGAACCTGCCGAGCGGACTTCTTTTGAAGACGGAATGTTTGACCTGATTACTGTGGCGCAGGCCATACACTGGTTTGATTTTGATGCCTTTTATAAAGAGATTTCAAGGATACTGAAGCCCGATGGCCTGTTTGTGGTAATGGGGTATGGCCTGTTGGATACCAATCCGGATAGTGATGCGATATTGCGGCACTTTTACCACGATATTACCGGGCCGTACTGGGATCCTGAGCGGCGCTACCTCGATGAGAATTATAAAACCATCCCTTTCCCGTTTGACGAAATCTCCACGGAAAATTTCAGCAATACATTCACATGGACGTTCGGGCAGCTTACGGGTTACCTGAATACCTGGTCGGCAGTACAGCATTACGTCAAACAGAATGGTACTAACCCGTTGAACCTGATTTACGATGACCTTGAAAAATCATGGGGGAAAAGCGACGGGCGCGTTACTTTTCCGCTACTTTTGCGGCTGGGTAAGCTGAAATCGTAAAGTACGGCTTACTAATAAATCTAAAATCGTAAAGATGTCTTAATTGTACTATGAAGAATTTTTTTATTTTATTTATAACCAGTGCTTTGATCTTGTCCTGTGGCGACGGATCAACTAAAAAAATGTCTGATAAGCCCAAAAGCACCGAAAAGGTATTGCTTCGACTTAAATACGACAAAGGTGCTAAAATGATCCTGTCATTCGATATGGACACTTCTGCCGAACAGGGTGTTTCGGTGATGGAACAGATTGGGTTGGAACTGGCAGTGGCCGATATTACAGCGGGCGACAACCCTGTTTACAAATTTGACGGGCAGGTGACCTACATGAAGATGGATAGCCGTATGATGGGGCAGCACGATCACTACGACTCGTCTAAAAAAGTAGAGAACATGACGAGTAGCGAACTGGAATGGCACCGCGAGTTTGAAGGCCTTATCCGCAAGCCATTGTCTTTCAGCCTCGACAGCAAGGGTAAGATTGTGAAATCATTTGAATATTCCGAAGCCGTTTATGGAGCAATGGACCAACCGGTGGAACTGAACAATTACCAGATTCAGTTCCCTGAAAAGGAAGTTGGTATTGATGATACCTGGAAAAGCGAATACAAGAACCCGCTTACCGGTGGCACCGTGAAGAATACCTATACCCTGGCAGACATTACCGCCGAAACCGTTGTGGTAAAAGTGGAATCTCTAATACCTGGCGTAAAAGGCGTAATGGGCGAGAACACGATGAAAGGAGAATATACCCTTGACAGGAAGACAGGAATGTTGAAAGAAGGCGTGATGGAGGGTAATATGAACCAGATGAATGCCAAACTGAAATATACATTTACAACCACTATAATACAATAACAAGAGATTAATAACCAATTATTTAAATAGAAACTATGAAAGTAAAAATTTATGTTGCCGCCGCACTGGCATTTGTAATGTTCAGTTGTAAGGATGATGCGAAAACCGAAGGCGGTAAAGCAGGAGAGGAAAAAACAACATCTGCCGAAGGCGGGTCGTCGTCAGATGGCGGGGAAGCTTTGGAAGACGGAAGCGCGCTGCTACGCCTGAACTACCCGAAAGGCTTTAAGCAGGAGCTTGTATATGAAATGTCTACAAAAGCGCAAGGCATGGAAATGGATATGGCAATGGTGATGAAGATGGATGTAGCCGATGTAAAAGAAGGTGCTAACCCTGTATTTGATATTGATGCGAAGATTGCTTCCATGAAAATGAATACTACCGCTATGGGCGAGGAGATTAATTACGATTCGTCTAAAGCAGAGGCAAAAATGAATGAGCAGGAAAAAATGATGCACCAGGAGATGAAGAAAATGATCAACCAGCCGATCGCCTTCTCTATGGACAGCAAGGGTAAAATGGTGGGAGAAATGAAATTTACCGGAGTTGATACGCCAAACGAGCCGCTAGACATGAGCAGCTACCAGGTAGCCTATCCGGAAAAACCGGTAAAGGTGGGTGACACTTGGACCAATGAGATCGACTACAAGCAGTACGGCGGCAAAATGAAATGTACATATACGGTAAAGAAAATTACACAAGAGGATGTGGAATTGGGTTTCAAAGCCACTATACCACCGATGAAAGGCATGGACAAATCGACCACTTTTAACGGAAGCTATACTGTAGACCGTGCAACCGGAATGGTATTGAAAGGCAGCATGGGCGGCAAAATGGCAATGATGAATGCCGATATTAAAATGACTTTTACAGGGAAGAAAGTATAAAAGTTTAAAGTTGATTTGAAGTTTATGGGTTGATGTGTTTATTCGTTTATAGGTGAGTATGTCACTTATTATCATTACACAGTATCAGCCCATAAACAAATCAACCAAAACAAATGAGCCTGTCAACTCGAAACAAATCACCGAATTATCAAATCCACCAAAGAAAATGAGGATCCTCGCCATAGATTACGGACAAAAGCGTACCGGTATTGCGGTGACCGATGCGATGCAGCTTATCGCGTCGGGGCTTACCACTATTCCGTCGGAAACGGCGCTTGCCTTCCTGAAGGAATATTTCACAAAGGAGAAGGTGGAGCGGGTACTTATAGGTGAGCCGAAGCAGATGAACGGGCAGCCTTCCCAAAGTGCACCCATCATTGAAGCCTTTATTGTAAAATTCAGGGAACATTTTCCCGATATGCCGCTGGAACAGGTGGACGAACGTTTCACCAGCAAGATGGCCTTCCAGACGATGATCGACAGCGGCCTGAAGAAAAAGCAGCGTCAGGATAAGGCGCTTATCGATGAGATTTCGGCAACTATTTTACTTCAGGATTATCTATCACGAAAAAAATAAGCGGGTTTTTTCACCTTTCGTTAAAAGTATTCTTTTAAGCTTTTTACGCTTGGCGTTAAGATAATATTTAGAGTGTTGTGAATTAAATTTGTGCATACAAATTTACACGATGTCCACTACCATAAACCACGAACCCGATGTGGTTCTGATAGGCGCCGGAATCATGAGCGCCACCTTGGGTATGTTTCTTAAGGAACTTATGCCCGAAGTTACCATAAACATTTACGAAAGGCTTGATGTGGCCGCTGCCGAAAGCAGCGATGCCTGGAACAATGCGGGTACCGGCCACTCCGCTTTTTGCGAGTTGAACTATACTCCCGAGCTTCCGAATGGCAGGATCGATACAACGAAGGCTGTAAAGATCGCTGAGCAGTTTGAAGTATCCAAGCAGTTCTGGGCGCACCTCGTGGAGCAGGGACTGATAAGCAATCCCGGTGAGTTTGTAAAGAGCGTGCCGCACATGAGTTTTGTGTGGGGAGCGAAAAATGTGGAGTACCTGCGCAAGCGCTATGAGGCGCTTAGTAAGTTTCCTATATTTCACGGGATGGAATATAGTGAAGACCCTACCGTGATCGCGCAATGGATGCCATTGGTGATGGAAGGGCGTGCTACCGATGAACCTATAGCGGCTACGAACATGCCGATTGGTACCGATGTGAATTTTGGTGAGCTGACGCGCGATATGTTCAACTGGCTGGGTGCCCAGGAAGGGGTGAACCTTCACTTTGGGCATGAAGTAAAGGACTTGCGCCGTTCGGCTAAGGCTCCAAAATGGAAACTGAAGATAAAGAACCTTGAAACCGGAGAGAAGACCAGGCTATATACCAAGTTCCTATTTATTGGTGCCGGCGGCGGATCACTTCGCCTGCTGGAAAAATCAGGGATACCCGAAGCGGATGGCTATGGAGGCTTTCCGGTGAGCGGGCAGTGGCTGAAATGTGTAAACCCTGACGTGATCGCGAAGCATGAGGCTAAAGTTTACGGTAAGGCTTCGGTAGGCGCGCCGCCAATGTCGGTTCCGCATATCGATACCCGTGTCATTAACGGCAAGAAGGAGCTGTTGTTTGGCCCCTACGCCGGCTTTAGCACCAAGTTCCTGAAAAATGGCTCGTACTTCGACCTGCCGTTTTCTATTAAAGCCAATAATATTGCACCAATGCTGGCTGCGGGCTATCATAATATATCGCTTACAAAATACCTTATCGAGCAGGTGAGGCAAAGCCCGGAAGACCGCCTGGAGGCGCTTAGGGAATACCTGCCGGATGCTAAAATGGAAGACTGGGTACTTGAAACCGCAGGGCAACGCGTACAGGTGATCAAAAAAGATGAGAAGGAAGGCGGTAAGCTGGAATTTGGAACCGAGGTGATCAATTGTGCCGATGGTTCACTGGCGGTGCTGCTGGGTGCTTCTCCTGGTGCAAGTACCGCAGTAAGCATTATGCTCGAACTGATGGGGCGCTGCTTTCCTCAGAAAATGCAAAGCGCGGAGTGGCAGGGCAAACTGCGCGACATGATCCCGTCATACGGACAATCCCTGAATGACAACCCGAGCATCCTTTCCGCCGTAAGGCAGCACAGTGATGAGGTGTTGGGATTAAAACTTTTGGTGGAGGCTTAAAAGGCAAAAGGGATAAGAGAAGAGGCAAAAGGCATTAGTTTTAAGATACAGACCGGCTATTATGGCCGGTTTTTTTTATGTCGTTTACCGTAGAAAATACCTGTTTTATCGAAACACGTAAAATTACCTATTACGGATTGAAAATAAATGTATACTCTTGTAAGGTATTGAATAGTAGAGTTTTTTGTGAAAAATTAACCAACCCGATATACTTTATGAAAAAAAACTTTAAGAAATGGCGGCCTCTGGTGTTGCTGGCCATACTTTGCGTGTTTACCAATTGCCAGGAGGAGTATGATGTGATTAAAAAAACATCGTCACGCAATGATATAACCCGTAGAATGCTCAAAGGTAATGAAGCAGCAAAAATTGCAAAGGAAGTAAAGCCTTACCTTAAATACAAGGGCGCCGGTGCTGTTGAAGCTATTGTAAAAATGGAAGGCAGACAAAACGTATCACTTAGGTCATTTGCAGATGTTGAAACCATGGTTGACTACAGCCGGGTAATTGAAATAAGTTATCCTAATGGTGATGTAAATTATACCTTTGCTTTTAATGAGCCTAAGGCAACAGATGAGATATTTTACAACTTGGTTATAAAGAAAATCAATGGACTTTCTAAATCGTTTATTGTACGCTATCAGATGAATCCTGCTTATGCAATTGAATACAATTCCGGAAAAAGGGGGTTTGAAGATTTTACCGGTATAATGACATTTGAAGTATTGGATGTAGATCCAGGCTTTCCGTGTGAAGAAGAACCAGATATACCTATACCTGTAACAGGTGGTAATGGTTCCGGTGGGGGCGGCGGCGGTACAGGCCCCGGTGGCGGAGGATCCGGATCTGGTGGCGGCTCAGGATCAGGTGGTGGTTCCGGTTCGGGCGGTGGCGGAGGTTCCGGTGGTGGTAGTGGATCTGGTGGCGGTTCCGGTTCTGGCGGGGGCGGTTACAGCCAGACAGTGGTAAACATGCAACACCTTTCACTGCAAATGGCCGTTGTAGTTATAGATGCCGATGATCCTAATGGTGATGATAGCGATAACGGTAAAGAAGAAGAGGATGAGGTGGACGATTCGGACTGGATCGAAGTAAGCCATTCACCGCGGTACTACAGGACAGCGCCTGTTGATCCGGATGGTATTGACCCTGATAATCCCTGTGGTGATGAAGAAGAGATTGGTATTGTTGAGCCCATGGTGGATTCGCATGAAAAAAATTGTGAGGAGTTGAAGAGGATGATAGAAGATCAGAATATCAAAAATTCTATAAATGGATTAAAAGAAAAAACCATAGATACTAGGGATGAGTTCGGGTTTGGATTTGCGGATGGGACGTCGCCATATCCGCTTGATAAAGTTGTAACGAATATGGGTGCTGCGGTAATTTTACCATCAGGAGGTTTGGTTTATGGGGGAGCACATACTCATCCTGATCCGTTCGGCCCCGATAAGCATATACCGATGTTTTCAATAAGCGATATTGCAAAGCTGGGAGAAATAGCGTCGAAGTATTACAATCCTGAGGAAACAAAAAATTACAATAAATTTGTATTAACATTGACGGTCAAAGGAGGGGAAAATGGCACAAGTACATATGCACTTAAAATTGAGAACTGGGATGAATTTTGGATTTTTTTAGATGAATATTATGCTGAACCAGAAAAAAGAAAAACATTAGGGCAAGGATTGGCATACCAATATTCTAGAAATTCTTCTAACTTTTCACCGCAAGATCATTTAAAAACTCTGTTTAAGTATATGAGAATGAAAGATATTAATGGCTTGACTATTTATAAAGCCAATGACGATTTAACACAATGGGAGCAACAAGTTTACAATCCAAACTCTAACGAAATAACACACGTGCCATGTTCAAACTGATAACTATGAAAAATATATTAATCGTATTAACAATAGCCCCCTTTTGGAGTTGTAAAGGGCAGACGATACTTCCGCTATCCAATAGCGATATGGATGTCGAAGGTGCTTATTATAAAGATGTCAACAATGACTTGGATAACTTTATTGGAACTTGGAAATACGCAACTGGGACGACTTCATTAACCATAACGCTGCAAAAAAAAATAATGCAGAATTTCGACGATGGACATATACAATATTTTGAAGATATCATTATTGGAGGTTACAAGTATATTGACAATGGAATTGAGAAAATCAATACTTTACCCCAATTAGCAACTACCTTAAGTGATAACTATAGCTATCATATTGTAGGTAATGTAATTGCGGAGTATGACTCTTCATATTGTATTGGGTGTTCATCTGGTGATAAAGCGATATTATTGCAATTTAGCGATCCGGACCGTGAAATATTGGGAATGGAGCCTGAAATCATTATCAGGCGTGTGGATGAGGGAGGCATTCAAAAAGTAAAGCTGATATTTAGGACGATTTCCGGACCGATAGTCCGGGATGGCCAGCTTTTATTGTATACAAGTTATACAATTCCGTTTGGAGAATATCTTTTAGTAAAACAATAGATAGCTGCCCTTCGGGGCAGTTTTAGTTATGATAGAAACCTTCTCTTGAGAATTGTGGTCTAGTTCTATAATTATTGCAATGTAGTAAACTGTTTTACTTTTCAGCCTGAATAGCTCTCCAAACTTAGTTCATGATTTCGAGGCGTTTTGTGGCACGCAGTATTTTTTCGGATATCGTATTGAGCCATACCAACTGTTCTATTACAAGCTGTGCTTCTTCCATTTTTAGCCTGAATTCCTCTTCGTCAGTAATATGTATTTCGCGGAGTTCGGCGGCCCGGATATTCTTAAGTTCCGTAATTCGCATGGCGAGTTCCTGGTCGTTGGCTTCCTGTGCTTCGCCAGCCTGGGTTTCCATATTGAGGAGCGCCATAGCATTGTCGAGATTTCGCGTAACTGCGGTAACTACAACGTTAAAAGCTTCCGATGCCTTTGAGGTCTTATGCGACTGGATGTAGGTGCCGAGCGATGCCAGAGATGATAACAGGGTATGGTTTAGTACGGCTAACTTGTAAACCTGTTGCTGCTGCTTTTGCTTCGATTTTGGCTCCTGGGCCATACGCTGGTAAGACGACATAAGGTTGCCCAACTCTACAAAAGCATTCTTTCGTGCTATTTTGTAAGATGTTGTTACTGCGCCTTTTTGGTTGTAAAAGTCAGATATTTCAGCAAGGTAGTCCCTGTTCGCCTCGATAGATTTTTTAATGAATCCCGGCATACTGACAAACTCCCACGAAGGCCATAGGAAGTAGTTGGCGATAAATGCAAGTGCGGCTCCCACAGCCGTATCGAGGATACGGTATTGTATTACATTGGCGATATCCGGTTCCAGAAGCCCGTATACACATACGACGTAAATGGTGACAAACGTGGCGCCTACCCGGTAATTGACGGCAGTAAAAGCGAAGCCAAGTATCATACACACGATGGCTAAGGTGCCAATTGCTATCGGGTTATGCAGGAAACTAAGGATGCCGAAAGCGATGATTCCCCCGGTGATGGTGCCAACAATACGCTGGTAAGAGCGCTGTTTCGTAAGGCCGTAGCCGGGACGCATGATTACCACGATGGTAAGGAGTATCCAGTACACATTTTGTAACGGGAATATCATCCCAACGATGAAGCCCGCTGCAATAGTGAGCGTTAGCCGGAGCGAGTGCCTGAAAATGGTGGACGAAAACGTCAGGTTATCACGAAGGGTGCGCCACCGGTAATACTGCGGCGTAAGGAACTTCTCCAGTTCGCGGTCGCGGCCTTTAAGGTCTTTAAAATCAATTTTATGAGTAAAGGCGCGTTCGATCACACGTATCTTTTCGATCTGTTTTTCAGCATAGTGAAGCATATTCGAAAGCATCCAAACTCCTTCCGAGGCAGCTTCCTTTCCAAGTTGCAGCTCATATGCGGCTATTGCTTTCTCCAGAGCTTCTACATCGTTTAGCAACTGGTGTTTAGGGATGTATTTCTTACGTTTAAAAATACTCCTGGAGATACGCTTTAGCGTTGACGCTATATTATAGGCGAGGTTTTGATAGGTGTTGAGTACGTGCGGGTTATTACTGAATTTTTCATGCAGTTTGCTGTGATCGAAGGATGTGGAGAGCGCCAGCTCAAGTATTTCCATTAAGGAAATGAATACCAACAACATTTTGCGGTTGCGGTTGGAATTGCCGGTATTGCGGTTTCGTATCAGTATTTCCCGAAGGTTTTCGTGCGTTGTATTGATTTCTACCTGCAGGTGCAGCTGCTTCTCGATAATGGAGGCACGGTCGGCATCCACATTCCAGAGGTCGCCGCGGAGCTTCATGTATTTTGCCGTGAGCTTCATGCATTCGGCGATCTGCAATTCGGTATACCGGTGCGGGTTGAGATAATTAAACATTACAGAAACAGCCGTGTAGAAAAGGCACCCGATGAATACGAGCGCTGTATAAGTGGCAATGTCCCAGCCTTTATGGATATGCCCTGTGGACAGTGCTATGGCCAACAGTCCTGAAAATGAAGCCATTGTAGCACGCTGCCCGTATACCGATATCATAGAAAGAAAGAACACCATAACGGTTACTACCGGATAGAAAAGCCACTCTGTGGGATGGAGCAGGTTTACCGTGAGCATACACCCGGCAACAATAAGGGAGGCCACAAGAAGCCCTTTGGTACGGTGCAGCAGGTTGCTCGGTATGTCGGAAGGGTAGGTAAGGAATGCCCCGATGGCCATGGCAAAACCTGCCTCGAAATGGCCAAGCTGCGAAAGTGTAAATACAGGCAGCACTGCGGCTATCGTTACAATGATGGCCCTTGTAAAATTGGTGCTGTCGGTAAATTCCCGTATCTTTTCGAACATACAAAACTACTGTTCCACAAAGGTAAAGAATGCCTGATTATTCCCGGTTGTATAAAGTGAATTCTCACAAAACTTTAGCATTTTCCACTACTGCGCAAAATCACATAAATTTACTACTTTTGCGGTCTGTAAGGCATTATGCCTTAATAAAAATGACTTTGATATGATACTACCAATTGTTGGATACGGCGATCCGGTGCTGAGAAAGAAAGGAGTGGATATCTCCAAGGACGATCCGAACCTGAAACAGATCATCGCGGATATGTATGAGACTATGTACAACGCTTACGGCGTGGGCCTTGCCGCGCCACAGGTTGGCCTTGCAATACGCCTGTTTGTTGTAGACACAAAACCTTTTAGTGATGATGAAGACCTCCCGAAAGAAGAGCAGGAGCAACTTGCCGGTTTCAGAAAGACGTTCATCAATCCTGTAATGGTAAAGGAAGAAGGGGAAGAGTGGGGCTTTAACGAAGGGTGCCTTAGCATTCCGGAAGTTCGCGAGGATGTTTACCGGCCGGAAAAGATTACTATAGAGTATTACGATGAAGACTTTAATAAGCATACCGGTGTATACGATGGTTTGATTGCGAGGGTAATACAGCATGAATACGACCACATTGAGGGAATATTGTTTACCGATAAAATATCATCGCTTAAAAAGCGTTTGATACATAAAAAACTTCAGAACATAATGGAGGGTAAGACAAGACCGGATTACAAAATGAAATTTGTTGCCAAAAAAGGCAGATAATTTTTGATTTTTATGACAAAGATTAGATATTTGCCTTCCTTTAAAAAATAAGAACAGAATGAGTGTTGATAAAATATTAGCTATTTCGGGAAAACCGGGATTATACGAACTGAAACTACAGACACGTACAGGCTTTGTAGCCGAGTCACTTATAGATGGTAAAAAAATAACCGTTGGGATGAGAAGCAATGTGAGCCTCCTTTCAGAAATATCGGTTTATACTTATGACGGAGAGATCCGCCTTTCTGAAGTGTTCCGCAAAATTGCTGAGAAAGAAGATAACGGGCCGGCTTTGTCTCATAAAGAAGATAATGCAAAACTGGAAACGTATTTCCGTGAAGCGCTTCCTGACTTTGATGAAGACAGGGTTTATGCTTCCGATATCAAAAAAATACTAAACTGGTACAATATGCTTCAGGCAAAGGGCCTTATAACCAAAGACGCGCTACAGGCTGCAACTGAAGAAGCCCCGGCAACTGAAGAGGTAAAAGCTGAAGAGTAACATTTAGTTATTATATTATGAAATCCCACTGCTGAACGGCAGTGGGATTTTTTATTTAAATTGTTATAATAATGTTGTAACTTTGTTGAAATTTGAAGTATGGAAACCAATATTATCAATGTAGGCAATTCTAAAGGAATAATAATACCTGCAAAATTTCTTAAGATGATCGGGCTTCACAATGTAGTTAATGTGGATATTGAAGAGGGCCGCCTTATAATAAGCCCTGCAAATAAACCACGGGATGGGTGGGATGAAATGATTAAACGTGAGGTAGAAACGAATGGGGAAGCAAAAGCCCTCGCGCCTGATTTTTTCGCTGATGAAAATGATGACTGGACATGGTAAAGCAATATGATATTCACTGGATTGTACTTGACCCTACTCTTGGCAGTAAAATAAACAAAATAAGGCCATGCCTGGTAATTTCGCCCGACGATTCCAATAAATACCTAAATACAGTTATCATAGCGCCAATTACTTCTACAATCAGGAATTTCCCAATGAGGCAAGCTATAATTTTGGAAGGGAAGAATGGGCAAATCGCATTAGACCAAATCAGATGTATAGATAAATTAAGTATAAAAGGTAAAATGGACTCCCTTTCTAAGAAAGATATCCAAAAGGTGAAAAGTTTAATAAAAGAATATTTAGTTGACTAATGAACACACGCCAGCAACAGCTCGATGCCTTTAACAGGCTTTTGGATATAATGGATGACCTCCGCGAAAAATGCCCATGGGACAAGAAACAGACCCTGCAAAGCCTTCGGCACCTTACCATTGAGGAGACTTACGAATTAGGAGACGCTATTCTCGACAATGACCTCACTGAAATAAAGAAAGAGCTGGGCGACATACTGCTCCATATTGTGTTTTATTCTAAAATTGGCAGCGAGACAGGTGACTTTGACATAGCCGATGTAGCCAATGAGATATGCGATAAGCTAATTCATCGCCATCCGCATATTTATGGTGATGTAGTGGTGGAGAACGAAGAGCAGGTAAAACAGAATTGGGAGAAACTGAAGCTGAAGGAAGGTAAGAAGTCGGTTCTCGAAGGCGTGCCAAAAAGCCTTCCCGCGCTTGTAAAAGCCAGCCGCATACAGGACAAAGCAAAAGGTGTGGGCTTTGACTGGGAAGAATCAAGCCAGGTGTGGGAAAAGGTACAGGAAGAATTGCAGGAGTTTAAAGATGAGGTGGACAGCGGCGATACCGATAAAATAGAATCAGAGTTTGGCGATGTGCTTTTCTCACTCATTAATTATGCACGTTTCCTGAATATTAACCCGGAAGATGCACTTGAACGTACAAATAAGAAATTCATAAAACGCTTCACTTACCTTGAAAGCAAAGCAGGGGAGATGGGTAAGTCGCTATCGGACATGACGCTTGCGGAAATGGACGTGTTCTGGAATGAAGCTAAGAAATTGTAGAAAATAGAAATGAGTAAGTTTTTAATAGTACTGTTGTTTACAGGTTTTGCGTTCGGGCAGAAAGTAACAGTAGCCGACCTCCAGATAAAGCTGGAACCCAATTCTACCCAGGAGCTTATGTATGGTTTTGCCGATGGTGACCGTATAATCCTCACCATTGAAGAGGCCAATAAGAATACGATAAGCGAGGTTTCCGTAACGGAATATCCAAACAACCTTAAATATAAGGGACAGCAGGTTGCTAAAGAAAAGGACAGGGAATTTAAAGTTACGGGAAAATCAGTATTCGTATTTAAGCTCACCAATACTACTAAGGGGAAGCGTACCTGTAGTATAAAAATACAGCGAGTGCCTAAAAAATCGGAGTATAAGAACTTTAATACTGCCGTAAAGTGGGTTAAGGTGCAGGATACCATATGGAATTCGGTAACGCGTGATGTTGTGACAGGCTACGATACCGTATACACCCAGAAAACCCGTAAAGTTGTTGCTTCGTCCAAAAGATATGAAGAAATGGTACTCGACAAGAGCCAGCGTGTAAATGCCGTAACCAGCTTTAAAGAAACGAAGACAAGCGTATCTTTCGCGCTTCCTGTTAATGTTATTACCAAAGATCAATCGAAAAAGGTTGTTGCGTGGGCGTATTGGGTTGGCGTAGGTGAGGAAAGCAATGAGTTCTGGAAACAGAACCGAAAGATGATCGTTGGCGCTGTACAGGGCGCAGCCAGTTATTTTACAACCCCATTGGGAGGTATTGCGGCAGGAGCCATTACCAACCTGGCGCTGCCGGTAAATGGCGAAGATGTGGAGTATGCCTTGGTAACGGAACAAAACAGTAAACTCTTCTTTCAGGAGAAGCCTTATAAATCTATTGATTCGGGGCAGGGTATCGCCGCGTACAAACGTATCACCGATACAGACAAGCAACAGGGGAAATTTGTAATTGTACTGGCAAATGACAACTATGTTCAGCCCTTGGACGTGAATGTAAAGATTTCCGCAATCATCGAACATACAAAATTTAAAGAGGAAGCTTACCGTGATATGAAAGTAACTCCGCGATATGGAAAGAAAATCATCGCTGAACCGCAAATAAATACACGTGAAATACCAATTTCCGTAGAGAAATAACAATCATAAATTATTTTGTTAAACAAAAAGGCTTTTCGAAAAGGAAAGCCTTTTTGCTTGATTCTATTTTATTCAAAAACACTTTTTGATGATTTTTTCATAATCTTAAACTTATTTTTCCTGTTAAATTAAATATAATACATCAAAAAGTTGATTTTTCACACAAAGCAATAAAAATAGCAAGTTGTTTACGAGTTTGTAAGGCTTTAACTAATTTAATATCAGAAAAATAGATTGCTTATTAAACCTTAAACACTCAAATTGCATGAAGAAAAAAGTACCCTTTTTACTTGCGGTTTCTGCCCTTTTCTGCGGAAACCTTTCAGCACAAACGTATCAGCATCTCCAAGTAACCTCCGGTTACTCAGCGGATGTTATTGCCAACGGTTCCGGCCCTGCAATGGCTTCGACAAGCTTTGCGGTTGACGATGCCGACTTTAACTTTATGGCGAATGATTTTCAGCCTACTTCGGCGGCACCGCCGGCTTACGCGTTACCTGCAAACGGATTGATCAATTCTTATGTAAGCAGTGGCCTTACTTTTCAGCTTGGCCCTTTATCCGGAAACAACTCGCTTCGCATCCCTGATTCGGGCAACAGTGGGACCCTGGCTTTTAGTAATGGCATGCAGGCTACCAAACTCTATTATCTTGCTACAACAGGAAGCGGGGATGCCACTATTACAACTACAGTACATTTTACCGATGGCACTTCCCAAACCGATATGGGTACTTTTATACCCGACTGGTTCTACAGTTCTGCCCAACCCATAGCATCTGCCGGATTCGGAAGGGTAAACAGGACAAATGACAATATTGAGAATCCGGATGACAATCCGCGCCTGTACCAGATAGCGATAAATATACTGCCCGCCAACCAGCTAAAGACCGTAGCAAGTGTTGAGTTTACAAAAACATCTTCGGAACAGGGAATAGTGAACGTTTTTGCTGTGACTGCGGAAGTACTGGGCACCTGCCCATCACCCGGCGGACTTACAGCCGTTTCCGGTGCGGTGGATGCCACGATTTCCTGGACTGCACCTGTACTACTTCCATCCGGAGGCTACGATTATTATTACTCATCCAGCAGTACCCCTCCAACAGAATCAACTCCCATATCAGGTAATGTGCCGGTGGGAACCAACAGTGTAAACCTCACATCTCTTATCACGGGTATTCCATATTTTGTATGGGTACGTTCCAATTGCGGTACAACAAATCATGGATCCTGGCAAATGGCAGTATTTGTAACCGGGCAGGTATCCGCCACATACACAAGCGGCGATATCCCTGCGCTTTATTCAGAAGACGAGCCAACACCATCATCAGCGACAACCTGTATCGGCACATTGTCGGTAAATGTACCTGTTGGGTACAGGGTAGCATCTGTTGCAACAACCTATGTTATGAGTACACAGTCAAATGGCTGGACATCAGAGCAACGTTCGCTTTTAGCCTGCACAACTACAGGAAATACGGAAGCAAATGTTACGGCAGGGACGGAAAACCAGGGAGGCTCAATGCCTTACACCCGTACAGGACTGGATATTGCGGACAACGCTACCGGCACTGTAAATTTTGAGCTGAGGGCATGGAGAACCTATCAGGGATGGGAAGCGCCATTGTGCGGTACAACCCATAATAAAGTAGATAACAATACATGGACGGTAACGGTAACCTACGAAGCCATCAACTGTACAACACCGCCAAACCCTACCGCAGCCGCGCAGGTAGTATGCCCTGCGGCTACTGTAGCCGACCTTGTAGCTACAGGTTCAACCACAACAGCAACGCTGCATTGGTATAGCGCCGCAACAGGCGGGACTGAATTGGCAGCGACAACACCAGTTACGCCCGGCACTTATTATGTGTCACAAGTAATAGGGGGGTGCGAAAGTGCGAGGGTTGCAGTTGCGGTTACAGCTATATCGGTAGCGCAGCCAACAGCTATTGCACAGGAATATTGCGGTGGTGCTACTGTCGCCGACCTTGAAGCTACAGGCGTAAACCTGCATTGGTATGCCGCTGCTACAGGAGGAACACAATTGGCCGGCACAGCTTTGCTGGCTTCAGGAAACTATTATGTATCACAAACCATTGGAAGCTGCGAAAGTACAAGGCTATCCGTTGCCGTTACTATAAATATTGTTCCGCTTCCGGATGTGGAAGAGGAAGCTGTAGGATGCTATGGCATAACGGTGGAAGATGCTACAGAAGGCAACGAACAGTTTAAGGTTTACCAGACAGCTACAGGTGGAAGCGCACTGGCAAACAGCGTACTATTTCAAACAGGTACATATTACGTTTCGCAGGTCATTGATGACTGTGAGAGTGGAAGGGTAGCGATAGATGTGACGATAATAGACCTTGACGCGCCACAATTTACCGCCGACCAGATCTTTTGCCAGGGTAATACTTGCGCGGAAGTTAATGTGAACTATTCTAACGGAGCAGACCTGCATTGGTATACCACTGTTGGAGGTGAAGAGCTCCCGGAGACCACAACTCTTACAGACGGCATGACGTACTATGTATCCCAGAGCATGTATGAGTGTGAAAGCAGCACTACCGCAATAACAGTATCTCTTAATCCCACACCTGCCGCTCCCGGAGGTGACGACACCCAGGATTTTACATCGGGTGATACTGTTGCCGACCTTGAGATTACTGCCGCTACAGGTGCAGCAATTACATGGTATGTTATGACCACTTCCGGACTGGAGCCTGTTACCACAACTACGGCCCTTTCTGACGGTGCTATATACTGTGCAACGCAAACCGTAAACGGTTGTGAAAGCGCTATCTTTATGATCGAAGCCAATGAACTTTTAGGAGTTAACAGCAGCGTATTCGGAAACCTTTCGGTACATCCAAACCCGGTGAAGGATATACTAACCGTATCAAACAATGAGGAAATAACCGCCATTACTGTTACTAACCTTTTAGGCCAAAAGGTACTGGAGGATAAAATGACAGGAAATGAAGTGAAAGTCGACACTTCCGGTCTGCCACACGGAACATATATACTCCAGGTGTTCTCCGGAACCCGGTCGGCTTCCGTCAAAATAATCAAACACTAAGAATTTGAAGCCCTGCGAAAGCGGGGCTTTTTTAATGGGCATAGTAGCATTAATAATGCCGGAAGAAATAAGTTATTTCAGGAATTCTGTCAGCTTATCCTTCGTCAGCACTGTTGGCCTGCTGATATTGCCCTGTATTTTACCTGATTTCGATAACAGGGTATAGATAGCGCCACCGGAACAGAAAGAAGCTATGTTTTTAGCTCCAAATGCATCGAGGGTATTGGCATTGGTTTCTATCGGCATAAAAAAGTGCCTGCCTTTCCATTGGCTGTCGATAATTCTGGCTGCCCATAATTTTTTATATTCGCTTTTATCGATACATATATTTATTACTTCTAGCCCATACTTCTTTTGCAGGTAATTAATAACAGGGAGGCTTTGGACAACCGAGGACCCGGCATACTGTGCCGACCAAAAAACAAAAAGTACATTTTTCCCTTTGTAGTGTTCTGTAAGCGTATCAAACCCGGCTTTATCCAACTCCTGTGCTTTCGTTCCCAAATTGTATATTGGGTCATTTAGCCCTATATCAAGCTGTTTTTTAAAGGCATCAATGCATTGCTGGTACTTTTTGTCGGTTGCATTATCTTTCAGGTATTGGTAGGATTGTTCATCAAAATCAAAATCTCCTATGGTCATCAGCCAGCTTGTTATATCAGCGTAATACTTGTCATGCACCTCAGGTTGAAACCTGCTTTTAAGGTAAGCCTCAGCCCACTTGCTGTATTGTCTGTCCTGCAGGGCTGTATTCCATTCCTTAAAAATCAATTGGGGGTTTTCCTTTAGTTTTACTTTTATGTACTCAAATTTTAATATCTGGTCGATAGCATTCCCAAAATGGAAATGATTTATATTTAGTATGTTACGGTAGCCTTCTTCTTTAAACGCGCTGAATAAAGCGCTGTCCGGATTTATAATGGAGTTACCGTAATCTTCCACTGCAGAAGTTGCGGAGATATAATCGGATATCAGATATCTTTGAATCTCAGTATCTGCTTTTAGCCATTCGTATTCTTTCCTGCTCAATGGAGTATCTTTAATGATACGAAGTAATTTCGCCCTGTTCGCAGCGTCTGCTATAATACCGGCATCCGGCTGCTTTTTATAGATCGCTTCTAAAAGTGCCAGGCGTGTAGCAATAGTACTTTGATTTTTTGTTACAAATTCATCTAAATTAAGGTTGGTGTCAATGAGCTTGTAGTCGAATTGAGGGAGATGTAATACGTTGATCTTTCCGGCTCCTTTACCTGTAACAAATATCGATTCGGCGAGGTTGTTAAGGTCGGCCTCTATTCGGAGCCTGTCGTCCGGAAATAGCACTAACCTGATGATCTTCTTGTCGAAATCCAGATAGTACTCAGCGCCATCGGTTATATTTCCGGTTTTGAGCGAGAATAGCCCTTTGTTGTCTATTTCGGCACCGGCAGTATGGTAACCTTCAAAGCTTAATGCTCCCCGGAAACGGGGCTGGTAATTTAATGTAACATATTCCTGTCCGCTATTCTTTACAATTCCATGAATAGTGATTTCATTTTCTCTATTCCCTGAAAAGAGGAGCGTCCATAGTGATCCTACGAGTAGAAAGAGCTTATTCATTAATGGGATGGTTTAGAGTATAATAACTTGCACTGTTAAGTTATAGTATACTAAAAGGTTGTAAAAACGAAACCCGCCTGATAAAAGACGGGTTTCAAATAAAGAATAATGGATGCCTTATCCTTTCAGTGATGCCATATCGATCACGAAGCGGTAGCGCACGTCGCTTTTCAGCATACGTTCGTAAGCTTCATTTATGTCCTGTATCTTTATCATCTCAATCTCCGAAACAATGTTGTGTTTTCCACAGAAATCCAGCATTTCCTGTGTTTCGGCAATACCACCTATAACAGATCCTGCAACTGTTTTACGTCCCAATATCATTGGCACAGTATTAAGCAACGGTTCCAACGGACCCAGATACCCTACCATTACAACAGTACCGTTGATGGCAAGTGTAGAAACGTAAGGATTAACATCGTGCACATAAGGCACCGTATCGATGATAAGGTCGAACTTGCCCTGTACACTTGCCATCTGCGCATCATCCGTAGAAATGATAACTTCGTCGGCACCCAGTTCCAATGCATCTTTTTCTTTGCCCGGCGAGCGCGAGAATAAGGTTACACGCGCACCAAGGGCTTTTGCCAGTTTTATAGCCATGTGTCCGAGCCCGCCAAGGCCCACAACCGCAACGGTACTGTCTTTACCTACATTCCAGTGCCTTAGTGGCGACCATGTGGTAACGCCGGCGCACAATAGTGGTGCAGCAGCTGCCGGATCAAGGTTGTTTGGAACAGTAAGTATAAAATGCTCGTCTACCACTACTTTTTCGGAGTAACCGCCAAAAGTCTGTATGCCCAGATGCTTGTCTTTTCCATTATAAGTGCCGGTAAAGCCATTCAGGCAATATTGCTCAAGATCCTCATCGCAGCTCGAACAGTGCCTGCATGAATCAACAATGCATCCTACAGCAACAAGGTCGCCAACTTTTACTTTAGTAACGTCGGTTCCTATAGAAAGTACTTTTCCTACGATCTCATGGCCGGGAACCACAGGGTAAACCGATCCGCCCCAGTCGTTTCGGGCAGTATGCAGGTCGGAGTGGCATACGCCACAATACAGGATGTCGATCTCTACGTCTTTCGGCGCGGGCAGCCTCCTGTCGATGTTCAGTTGTTTTAAAGGTGCTGTGGTATTTTCGGTACCATATGCTTTTACTTGTATTGTTTCCATAGTGTATTGTGAATTAGAATTCAGTCACGTAAAGTGATTTTTTAGGAAGACTAAAGGTAATAAAAAACGAAATATGCACATCGGCATCTTCGAATGAAATTAGTTATCGTATAAATGCCTGTCCACGTGTTTTTCAGGGATCAGAAAATTAAAAATGGCTCCGTTTTCTGAACTTCCGTAAGCATTAAGGTCGCCATTGTGATTAAGCGCGATCTTTTTGCACATGGCCAGGCCGATGCCGGTCCCTTCGTATTCCGACTTGCCATGAAGCCTCTGGAAGATATTGAAAATCTTTTCAGCATACTCTTCGCGAAAGCCTATGCCGTTGTCGGTAAAAATGATCTTGTAATTCAGGTTATCGGCACGTAAACCATTTTCTTCAGCTTCGGATTTAGATACTATCTCCGCAGCTATATGTATGGTTGGCTGCTTGTCGGTTCTTGCGAATTTTAAGGAGTTGCTTATCAGGTTACCAAAAAGCTGCGACATTTGCAGGGGTATCGCTTCGATAACCGGAAGATTGCCAAAGGTAACCAAAGCGCCTTTCTGTTCTATAAGCAGTTCGAAATCATTGATAACGTCCTCTAACACGTCATTCAGGTTAGTATCGATGAATATTTCTGATTCCTTAACCAATTCGGAATAGGTAAGTACATCGCGTATAAGGGTCTGCATCCTGTTGGATGAAATCTTTATTTTATTGAAGTAATTGAGCGAAACCTCATCCAGCCTGTCTCCCGAACGAGACTCGATCATCTGTGTAAAGGTGCTGATCTTTCTGAGAGGTTCCTGGAGGTCATGGGACGCTATGTGAGCAAACTGTGCCAGTTCGGCATTCGACTTTTTAAGCTTATTATTGGTAATTTCCAGTTCTTTTGTACGATCCTGAACTACTTCCTCGATTTTTTGCCTGGCAATAACCTGTGCCGTAACATCTACCGTAATGGCGAGGATACCTACCACATCACCTTTATTGTCTTTATAAGCCTGATAAACAAAATTCTGGTATACGGTATCGGGCTTTCCATACCGTATTAGGTTTACAGGCATTTCACTTGCCACAAAAGTTTCGCCTGTTGTATAGACATTGTTCATGAGTTCTTCCAGTCCCTGCTCACGCGCATCGGGCAGGCCTTCAAAAATGGGCCTGTGCATTACATCTTCTGCCGGTTTCCCCCACAGATCGATGATGGCATCGTTCGCAATTTCAACCACATGGTCAGGTCCTATAAGGATGCACATGGCAACCGGGGCCTGGAGTATCATATTCCTGAAGTTTTCTTCGCTTTGTTCTATTTTTTCCTTGGCTATAATAAGGTCAGTTACTTCGGCAGCTGTATTCATTACACCGTAGATCTTTCCATTGGTATCATAAAGCGGCGTAAAGTTGTAGTTAAAATAAAACGGCTGTAACAGTCCGTCGACTACAAGGTCTACTCTTTGATTCCGTGCATGGAAAGGTATTCCTGTAGTATATACTTTATCCAACTGGCCATATATACCGGTACCTTCAAGTTCCGGCAGTATTTCCATGTATGTTTTTCCGATGATATCACCACCTTTACCCCATACATCTATAATAGATTGATTGGCCATTGCAATACGCATCTCTTTTCCTGTATAAACACCTATCGGGAACGGCGCGCTTTCAACAATAGAAAGCATACGCTGTTCACTTTCTTCAACGCGTTTCTGTGCTTCTGCGTTTGGGGTAACATCATGGCATAGTATCATAACTCCGCCAATATTACCTTCAGGATTACTGTACGGCTGGTATATAATATTAAGAAAACCCTCTATCCGGACACCATTTGACACAATCGAATAACCGTAATTATTGAGGTAATAAGGCTTACCCGATTCTTTCACATCTTCAATGATTTTCCTGAAACGGGGTTCGGCTTCAGGTATCGCCAAAAATAGCGGTTTTCCTAAAAGGTCCCTGTAATTCCGTCCGGTAAGCCTCAGGTACGTTTCGTTCACCATTTCCACGGTATGATCGTCACCTGTAAGTACAATGATTCCCACCGCGGCCTCACGGATAAGCGATTCAAAATGGCGTTCCGATTCAGACAGCCTTCTGGCAGTATGCACTTTTTCGGTAGTTTCGGTACACGCTACAAAAACACCATTGATTTTGCCTTCATCATCATAAATCGGGCTGTAACTAGAATTCCAGTAAATATTTTCGGTTTTCCCATTACGATAGAAGGGCACTAACTGATCTTCGAACCAGACAGGCTCGCCGGTAGTGAGTACCTGGTCAAAAAGTGGTCCGGCAAAATCCCACACATCACCCCAGAGTTGCTTTCCTCTTTTTCCAATACCCGGATGTTTTCCATCGTTGCCAAGGCTCGGCCTGAAGGCATCATTGTAAAAGCAGATCATGTCATCGCCCCAGAACAATATCATCGGAAAAGCCGAATTGAGCAGGATTCCGAGCGATGTACGCAGGCTCAGGGGCCACTTGTCGGGTGTGCCCAGCGATGTTTCTGCCCAGTTGTGATTGCGGATTATTTCACCGGCTTCCCCTCCGCGGGAAAGAAAATTATATTGGATGCTGCCCAATGATGGTTCCATGCAGTTATAACGAGTTTGATTCACTAAAGATAATGAATTTCGATAGCTTTCCAATCCTTGTTTTTAAGGTATATTTGAACTGTTTCTTTGAAGATTAATTTTTGTATGGAAAATATTACGATTATAATAATGATGCTCTTCGGGATTGCCTTTTTGGGTATTCTGAGCAACAGGTACCGGTTTCCTTTCCCGATAGTGCTTGTACTATGCGGCATTGTTATCAGTGTTATTCCGGGGCTGCCTGTTGTAGCGCTTAGTCCGGATATTGTTTTTCTCGTATTCCTGCCGCCATTGCTTTACCATGCCGCCTGGAACACCAGCTGGCACGATTTCAGGAAGGCCATACGCCCCATATCCCTCGCGGCTATTGGATTGGTGTTATTTACAACACTTGCCGTAGCAGTTGTCGCGCACGAGCTTATAGCCATAAGCTGGCCTCTGGCATTTCTTATTGGCGCTATTGTTTCACCTCCCGATGCCGTAGCGGCAACATCCGTTACTAAAGGATTGGGTCTGCATCCGCGGATTATTACCATACTGGAAGGGGAGAGCCTCGTAAATGATGCCAGCGGGCTTGTAGCTTATAAATACGCGCTTACCTCTATAACAGCCGGAAACTTTATTATGTGGGAAGCCAGTTCCAATTTCTTCCTGATGGTGGTAGCCGGGATTGCCATAGGTTTGGGAATGGGCTATATCATGTACCTGATCCATAAGAAATTTGTGTGCGACCCGATTGTAGAAACTACCTTGACATTCCTCACACCTTTTGCCGCTTACCTGTTCGCGGAGCATTTCCATTTTTCCGGTGTATTGGCAGTTGTTACTACCGGTTTGTACTTATCATTCCGTTCAGGGCAGATTTTTACCCATCAAAGCCGCATAATGACCACTGCGGTATGGGATGTAGTAGTCTATATCTTAAACGGGCTGGTTTTCATCCTTATCGGGCTGCAGCTTCGCCAGATCATGGAAGGCATTGATGATTATTCTGCTGGGGAACTTATACTTTGGGGTGGTGTCATCAGCCTGGTTGTAATACT
>Ga0308157_10000755_pt1 | contig 89628 bp, 125 predicted proteins | sample PhyBR1_FD_201035 | JGI IMG/M metagenome (GOLD analysis project Ga0308157, IMG submission 201035) | Phyllosphere microbial communities from UC Gill Tract Community Farm, Albany, California, United States - DLSLB.R1 | ecosystem: Host-associated > Plants > Phyllosphere > Unclassified | place...
TCGCGAAAGGGCCGCATAGCGGCCCCAGCAATCTGTACACCTGCGCTGAATCCTGGGGCCGCTGCGCGGCCCTATCGCGACGCAAGGCCGCTCCCATAGAAAGGAGCTTCAGCGGGTGACTGTACGCATGGTCACGAACTCTTCGGCCGCCGTCGGGTGCACGCCGATGGTTTCGTCGAACTGCTGCTTGGTCGCCCCGGCCTTCAAGGCAATGCCCAGGCCCTGGATGATCTCGCCGGCGTCAGGGCCAACCATGTGGCACCCCAGCACCTTGTCGGTCTCGGCATCGACCACCAATTTCATCAGGGTCTTTTCCTGAATGTCGGTCAGGGTCAGCTTCATGGCGCGGAAGCGGCTTTCGAACACCTGCACCTGGTGCCCGGCCTCCAGCGCCTGCTCCTCGGTCAGGCCGACAGTACCGATAGGCGGCTGGCTGAACACCGCCGTCGGGATGTTCTGGTAGTCCACCTGGCGGTACTGCTCCGGCTTGAACAGGCGCCGCGCCACGGCCATGCCTTCGGCCAGGGCCACCGGGGTAAGCTGCACACGGCCGATCACATCGCCAATGGCCAGGATCGAAGGCGCAGTCGTCTGGTACTGCTCGTCGATACGAATGTAACCACGCGCATCCAGCTCGACGCCGGTGTTTTCCAGGCCCAGGTTGTCCAGCATCGGGCGCCGCCCTGTGGCGTAGAACACACAGTCTGCAACCAGCTCGCGGCCGTCCTTGAGGGTGGCCTTGAGGCTGCCATCTTCAAGTTTGTCGATACGCTGGATATCGGCATTGAACTGCAGGTCGAGGCCGCGCTTTTCCAGTTCTTCCTTCAGGTGTGTGCGCACCGAGCCATCGAAGCCGCGCAGGAACAGGTCGCCACGGTACAGCAGCGTGGTGTCGGCCCCCAGGCCCTGGAAGATGCCCGCGAACTCGACGGCAATGTAGCCACCGCCCACCACCAGCACCCGACGTGGCAGGTCTTTGAGGTAGAAGGCTTCGTTGGAGGTGATCGCCAGTTCCTTGCCAGGGATGTCCGGGATCTGCGGCCAGCCACCGGTCGCGATGAGGATGTGCTCGGCGGTATAGCGCTGGCCTTCCACCTCCACTTCATTGGCGCCTGTCAGGCGTGCGTGGCCTTGCAGCAGGGTGACGCCGCTGTTGACCAGCAGGTTGCGGTAGATGCCGTTGAGGCGCTCGATCTCACGGTTTTTGTTGGCAATCAGGGTGCCCCAGTCGAAGTGCCCTTCTTCCAGAGACCAACCGTAACCTGCGGCCTGCTCCAGTTCATCCGCGACATGCGCGCCGTACACCAGCAGTTTTTTCGGCACGCAGCCGACGTTGACGCAGGTGCCACCCAGGTAGCGGCTTTCGGCCACTGCCACTTTTGCGCCGAAGCCCGCGGCAAAGCGCGCTGCGCGCACACCGCCGGACCCGGCACCAATCACGAACAGATCAAAATCGTAGGCCATGTATTCAGTCTCCTAGGCAGGCGCACAGCATAACGCCGTTGGCCACCGCAAACAAAAAAGCCACCCCGAAGGGTGGCTCTCGTACCAGCTGGGCTTATCAGTAAGCCTTGCCAGCCTTGTAGAAGTTCTCGAAGCAGAAGTTGGTCGCCTCGATGTAGCCTTCGGCACCACCGCAGTCGAAACGCTTGCCCTTGAACTTGTAGGCGATCACGTTACCTTCGGCCGCTTGCTTCATCAGCGCGTCGGTGATCTGGATCTCGCCACCCTTGCCCGGCTCGGTCTGCTCGATCTTCTCGAAGATATCCGGGGTCAGGATGTAGCGGCCGATGATGGCCAGGTTCGACGGCGCATCTTCAGGCTTGGGCTTCTCGACCATCGAGTCCACACGGAAGATACCGTCACGGATCTCTTCGCCGGCGATGACGCCATACTTGTTGGTTTCTTGCGGGTCGACTTCCTGGATCGCGACGATCGAGCAGCGGTATTGCTTGAACAGCTTGACCATCTGCGCCAGCACACCGTCACCGTCCAGGTTGACGCACAGGTCGTCCGCCAGCACCACGGCAAACGGCTCGTCGCCAATCAGCGGGCGGCCGGTGAGAATCGCGTGGCCCAGGCCTTTCATTTCGGTCTGGCGGGTGTAGGAGAACGAGCACTCGTCGAGCAGGCGACGGATACCCACCAGGTATTTTTCCTTGTCGGTGCCCTTGATCTGGTTTTCCAGCTCGTAGCTGATGTCGAAGTGGTCTTCCAGGGCGCGCTTGCCGCGACCGGTCACGATGGAGATTTCGTTCAGACCGGCGTCCAATGCTTCTTCAACGCCATACTGGATCAGTGGCTTGTTGACCACCGGCAGCATTTCCTTGGGCATGGCTTTGGTAGCGGGCAGGAAGCGAGTGCCGTAGCCGGCCGCCGGGAACAAGCATTTTTTGATCATATACGTCCTTAACAAAGGCTAGGCCTGTAGAATTCGGCGCAGTCTAATCAGGCGGCACTTACCTTACAATGCCCCTGATAGCGACCGATGCCATCATAGAGATAACCCAGTGTAGATAGTTCCGGGGGATCGTAAATATTACCGTCATACATGACGGGCGGATGACAGCAAAATCAGGGTGCCTGTACCGGCCCTTTCGCGGGTAAACCCGCTCCCACAGGTAGCGCAACAGGCTTGAGCTCTGCACAGATCTGTGGGAGCGGGTTCACCCGCGAAGAGGCCGGCACAGGCGCTGCATCAGCTACCGCTGCCCTGCCCGATCAGCACCCCATCTACCTTCTGACCATACAGGTTCACGCCGTCATTGGCATGGAACTTCACACGCGTCTTCTCGATGGAGCCTTCCACCAGTCGCGGGTCCTGCGGCCGTTCATGGCGGTTGACCCACGCGGCAACGTCCCAGGCCTGCTGATCGCTGAGGCTGCCCGGCTTGCCCAGCGGCATGTTGTACTTGATGAACGACGCCGCCGTGTTGATGCGATGCATACCAGCGCCCCAGTTGTAGGAGTCCTTGCCCCACAGCGGCGGCATCACGTACTCACCGGCCACCTTCTGCCCTTCGCCGTTGTCGCCATGGCAAATCGCGCATTGCTCGCCGTACACCTGCTGGCCCCGCTTGAAGTCATAGCCGCCCTCGGGCTGCGGCACCTCCGGGTAACCACGCCCGGCAATCTCCACGCCAGTGGGCGCCTTGGTCGACAGCCAGTACGCATAGGTCGCCAGTGCCGTCATCTGCGGGCTATCGGCGGCAGGTGGCTTGCCGTTCATGCTGAACTGGAAGCACCCCTGGATGCGCTCTGCGTAGGTATTCACCTTGTCGTTCTTCTTGCGGTACGCGGGGTACATCGGGTACGCGCCCCACATCGGCGCGGAATGGGCCAGGCGCCCCTGGTCGAGGTGGCAGTTACTGCAATTCATGCCGTTGCCTACGGCCTCGGGCATCAGCCGGCGGGTATCGACGAACAGGGCATGGCCCTCGCGCACCATCTTGCCAAAGGCATTGTCGGGCAACTCGCTTTCAGCGGGCGGCACAAACTGCGGCGCGGCCTGCCCGCCGGGTACCTTCAGCTGCGACTGGTCTTCCATGGCGATCGGGGCGGCTTGGGCGCTGCTCATGGCTACCAGTAAAAAGGCTGGAATCAAGGGTTTCATGGCGTGACCTCCTGGCTGGCGGAGCGGGCGAAGAACTCGGCGACAGCCTTGATCTCGTCATCGGTCATGGCCTTGGCCACGCCGACCATCAGCTGGTTGGGGTCATTGCTGCGGCTGCCGTCGCGCCAGGCATTGAGCTGTGCCACCAGGTAACTGGCAGGCTGGCCGGCCAAAGGCGGGAAGTGTTCGCCAACCCCGCCGCCGCCAGGGCCATGGCATTGCACGCAGCCCGGTATTTGCCGGTTCCAGTCGCCATATAGGGCCATGCGGGTGGTCGGGTCATCGGCAATCTGCTGGCGCCACAGGTTGCCGGCGGGGTCTGCCGGCAAGCTGGCCAGGTAGGCACTCACCGCCTTGATTTCATCTTCGCTCAAGGCCTTGGCGAGCGGTTCCATCACCGGCTGCTTGCGGCTGCCATTGCGCCAGTCATGCAGTTGCTTGCTGAGGTAACCAGCCGGTAGCCCGGCCAAGCGCGGAAAACCGGCGGCGGCAATGCCCTTGCCGTCGGGGCCATGGCACCCGAGGCAAGCCATGGCAGCGGGGTTGGCCCCGCCCTGGGTGAAGACTTTCTGGCCATCGGCGGCATGCGCCATGGGCCAGGCCAGGATCAGCAGGCTGCCGATCACGACGCGTCTCAACGGTGTCATCACGAATCTCCCTTTCTTTTGTTATATGTTTAGGCTTAAAACATATAAGCAAAGACAGGAAGGTCCGTTGCCTCAGATCAATGTCCGGAGATGCATTGGGTGGCGGCCGTGCGCACATCGCCCAGGCGCAGGGGGAAGTTGTTCAGCCGCTCATGAAGTTTGATGCTGCTGCCGCTGCCACGCTTGTCGATGTCCACCAGCGCAGCCGGGCCCGCCCCGGAGCTGAGCTTCTGTGGCACGATCAGGCGCAGGCCATCGCCACGCGGCTCTTCCACCAGCGGATCGCGCGTATCGGCCAGTTTCTGCTTGATGCAGTCGGCATATTCACGCGGGGTCTTGCCAGAAATCACATCCAGCGTTTCGTGCGATTGCTCCAGCTCCGAAACGCTGACACAACCGCCCAGCGCCGCCACAGACACCACCGCCACCATCCACTTCATTTAGAGCACCTCAGCCTTCAAGAATCCTGTTCGACCGCAGCCAGGCAGTTTTGCTCCCTGCATTGGCAGATTTATCGGGGCCTGGCCATCGAGCGCGCCAGTGTAACGGCACATCGTGGTATCTTTTGCCTTTACAGATCCAAACCTTGCGGAGCATCACATGAAATTCGTACACCAGCGCGAGCACCTCAACGAGGACGACATCGTCGTTATCGAATGCTCCCAGCGCTGCAACATCCGCCTGATGAACGACGCCAATTTCCGCAGCTTCAAGAACGGCGGCCGTCACACCTACCATGGCGGCCAGTTCGTTGACTTCCCGGCCAAGATCACGGTACCCAGCACCGGCTTCTGGAACATCACCATCGACACCGTGACCACCCGCCCGATCTCGGTAACGCGCAAGCCCACCTTGAGCCACAAGATCAAGATCATCCGTCGCTCGTCGTCGAAACTCAGATAAGACTGCCATGACCCAGAACATCAAGTACGTCATCAAATACAAGCTCGACGGCCAGCGCCGCTGGGATTTCGCCGTCATGCCCGACGCGTCGCAGGAACAGGCACTCGATGCCCTGCGCAAGATCCACGGCGACGACGCCGACAAGATCAGCGATATTCAGGTGAGCAAGGCACTTTAAGGCTGCGCGCCAAGGAGAACTGCATGAGCAACTGGCCCGACCGTCGTATCCTCGATCTGCTGGGCATCGAGTTGCCCATCCTCCAGGCGCCCATGGCCGGTGCCAGCGGGTCGGCGATGGCCATCGCCGTGGCCAACGCCGGAGGGCTTGGCGCCCTGCCCTGCGCCATGCTCACAGGCGAACAAGTACGGGGCGAGATCGCAGCCTTTCGAAACGCTTGCCCGGGCCGCCCGCTGAACCTGAACTTCTTCTGCCACCAGCCGCCAGCCCCCGATGCCGAGCGCGATGCCCGCTGGAAGCAGGCCCTCAAGCCTTATTACAACGAAACGGGTGCTGATTTCACGGCCCCCACGCCCGTGTCCAACCGTGCGCCGTTCGACGAACAAAGCTGCCAGCTGATCGAGCAACTGCGCCCGGAGGTGGTGAGCTTCCACTTCGGCCTGCCCAAGGCTGACCTGCTGCAACGGGTGAAGGCCAGTGGTGCCAAGGTACTGTCCAGCGCCACTACGGTAGAAGAAGCGGTTTGGCTGGAACGCAATGGCTGTGACGCGATCATCGCCATGGGGTATGAAGCCGGCGGCCATCGGGGCATGTTCCTCAGCGACGACATTAGCAGCCAGATCGGCACCTTCGCCCTTGTGCCGCAGGTGGTGGACGCGGTCAGCGTGCCGGTGATTGCCGCAGGCGGTATCGGCGACCACCGTGGCCTGGTGGCGGCGCTGGCACTGGGCGCTTCGGCAGTGCAGATCGGCACGGCTTACCTGTTCTGCCCCGAGGCCAAGGTTTCGTCGGCGCATCGCCTGGCGCTGGACAGCGCGCCCGCGAGCGACACGGCGTTGACCAACCTGTTTACCGGCCGCCCGGCGCGCGGCATCAACAACCGCATCATGCGCGAGCTGGGGCCGATGAGCGACCTGGCACCGCGCTTCCCGCTGGCGGGTGGAGCGTTGATGCCATTGCGGGCGATCACCGATCCGCAAGGTAACAGTGACTTCAGTAACCTGTGGTCGGGGCAGGCGTTGCGGCTGGGGCGGCACGTGCCTGCGGGGGAGCTGACCCGGGATATTGCCGAAAAGGCACTGGCCCTGGTTAATCGTTAGGCATCTTCATATACACGTTCGGCCTCTTCGCAGCACAAGGCTGCTCCTACAGGCGCCTGTAGGAGCAGCCTTGTGCTGCGAAGAGGCCGAGCCTGCAAATGCATCACCCAGCCCCTTCCCGGCAAATGGCCTATCGCTATATAGTTCAGCACATAACGATAACCCCAAGGAGCTGTCTTCATGCGTATCCGCCCATCCCACCTGGCCGTCACCGCCCTGGCCACCCTGTTCTCCTTCAACACTGCCTGGGCCGATGAGGTTCAGGTCGCGGTCGCAGCCAACTTTACAGCCCCGATCCAGGCCATCGCAAAAGACTTTGAAAAAGACACCGGCCACAAACTGGTCGCAGCCTACGGCGCCACTGGGCAGTTCTACGCACAGATCAAGAACGGCGCACCGTTTGAAGTGTTCCTCGCCGCTGACGACAGCACCCCGAAGAAGCTTGAAGAAGAAAAGGAAATCGTCCCTGGGTCGCGCTTCACCTACGCCATCGGCACCCTGGCCCTGTGGTCGGCGAAGGAAGGCTACGTAGATGCCAAGGGTGACGTACTGAAGAAAAACGATTACAAACACCTGTCCATCGCCAACCCGAAAGCGGCACCTTACGGCCTGGCCGCCACTCAGGTGCTGGACAAGCTGAAGCTCACCGAAGCCACCAAAGGCAAGATCGTCGAAGGGCAGAACATTACCCAGGCCTTCCAGTTCGTCTCCACCGGCAATGCCGAGCTGGGCTTCGTTGCCCTGTCGCAGATCTACAAGGACGGCAAGGTAACCAACGGCTCGGCCTGGATCGTGCCGTCCAACCTGCACGACCCAATCCGCCAGGACGCGGTGATCCTCAACAAAGGCAAGGACAATGCGGCCGCCAAGGCGCTGGTCGAATACCTCAAAGGCCCGAAAGCCGCTGCGGTGATCAAGTCCTACGGCTATGAACTCTGATGCCACTGGACGCCAGTGACCTGGGTGCAATCTGGCTGACCGTCAAACTGGCCAGCCTGACCACCCTGATCCTGCTGGTTATCGGCACCCCCATCGCCTGGTGGCTGGCGCGTACGCGCTCATGGCTACGCGGGCCGGTGGGTGCGGTGGTGGCTCTGCCGCTGGTATTGCCACCCACGGTGATCGGCTTTTACCTGCTGATCGCCCTCGGGCCGCACGGCTGGTTCGGCCAGGCTACCCAGGCGCTGGGCTTGGGCAGCGTGGTGTTCAGCTTCACGGGCCTGGTGATCGGTTCGACGGTGTATTCCATGCCATTCGTGGTGCAGCCGCTGCAGAATGCATTTGGCGCGATCGGCCAGCGCCCGCTGGAAGTCGCCGCCACTTTGCGCGCCAGCCCATGGGACACCTTCGTTCATGTGGTGCTGCCGCTGGCCCGCCCCGGTTTCGTCACCGCCAGCATCCTCGGCTTCGCCCATACCGTGGGCGAGTTTGGCGTGGTGCTGATGATCGGTGGCAACATCCCCGACAAGACCCGCGTGGTCTCGGTGCAAATCTTCGATCACGTCGAGGCCATGGAGTATTCGCAAGCCCACTGGCTGGCCGGTGCCATGCTGGTGTTTTCCTTCCTGGTGCTGCTCCTGCTGTACGCCGGACGCCGCGGCAAAGCTGGCTGGAGCTGACATGACCGCATCGATAGTGGCGCGCCTGAACCTGGCGCGCGACGACTTTACCCTGGACGTTGACCTGCACCTGCCCGGGCGCGGCATCAGCGCGCTGTTCGGCCACTCGGGCTCCGGCAAGACCAGCTGCCTTCGCTGCCTGGCCGGCCTGGAACGGGCCGCCAGCGCCTACATCGAGGTTAACGGCGAAGTCTGGGAAGACAGCGGCCGCGGCCACTTCCTGGCCCCGCACCTGCGGCCGGTGGGCTACGTGTTCCAGGAGGCCAGCCTGTTCCCGCACCTGTCGGTGCGCGGCAACCTGGAATTCGGCTGGCGCCGGGTGGCGGCGGCTGAACGCAAGGTGAGCCTGGACCAGGCCTGCCAGTTGCTGGGCATCGGCCACTTGCTGGAACGCCGCCCCGCGACGTTGTCTGGCGGCGAGGCGCAGCGGGTGGGCATTGCCCGTGCCCTGCTCAGCAGCCCACGCCTGCTGTTGATGGACGAGCCGCTGGCGGCCCTCGACGGACCGCGCAAGCGTGAGATCCTGCCTTACCTTGAGCGCCTGCACGATGAACTGGACATTCCGCTGGTGTATGTCAGCCACGCCCAGGATGAAGTGGCGCGGCTGGCCGACCACCTGGTGTTGCTGGAGCAAGGCCTGGTGGTCGCCAGCGGCCCGATTGGTGAAACCCTGGCCCGCCTCGACCTGCCGCTGGCCCAGGGCGAGGACGCTGGCGTGGTGTTCGAAGGCCTGGTGGTCGGCCACGACCCGCACTACGACCTGCTCGACCTGCGCCTGCCCGGTGGCTCAGGGCCGGTGCTGCGCATCGCCCACCCGGCCCACGTGATGGGCAGCACCTTGCGCGTCAAGGTGCAGGCCCGTGACGTCAGCCTGGCGCTGGCGGCCGACAGCACATCGAGCATCCTCAACCGCTTGCCGGTGCAGGTGCGCGAAAGCCGCCCGGCCGACAACCCAGCCCATGTGCTGGTCAGCCTGGATGCCGCCGGCAATGCCTTGCTCGCGCGCATCACGCGCTTCTCTGCAGACCAGCTCGGCCTGCACCCGGGCCAACTGCTGTTCGCCCAGATAAAGTCGGTGGCGTTACTGGGCTGAGCATCCTGCGCGCGGGTGTTGTCCATTGATCAACGACCTGATCGAGGCCTGCCCGCCATGCTCGACTGCCCCCTGCCGCGCAGCTTGCACTACGTTGACGACAGCCAGCCGGGCCTGACCCGGCGACGCTGGCGCGACCGTTTCATCTACCTGGATACCGATGGCCAACGGATACGCGACAGCGAAACCCTCGCGCGCATCGCTGCCTTGGTAATCCCCCCTGCCTATACCGACGTGTGGATCTGCACCGACCCGCAGGGCCACTTGCAGGCAACCGGCCGTGATGCCCGTGGCCGCAAGCAGTACCGCTACCATGCGCAGTGGCGTGAACTGCGCGACCAGCACAAGTACGGGCGCATGCTGGCCTTCGCCAAGGCCCTGCCAAAGCTGCGCGAGCAGCTCGAAGCCCACCTGGCGCGCCCAGGGCTGGACCGGGAAAAGGTAATGGCGCTGGTGGTGAGCCTGCTGGACCACACCCTGATCCGCATCGGCAACCAGCGCTACCTGCGCGATAACCAGTCGTACGGCCTGACCACCCTGCGCAACCGTCACGTACAAGTCAAAGGCAGCACCATCCGCTTCCAGTTTCGCGGCAAACGCGGCGTCGAACACAACGTCACCCTCAACGACAGGCGCCTGGCCAGCCTGCTCAAACGCTGCATGGAACTGCCCGGCCAAGCGCTGTTCCAGTACCTGGATGAAAACGGCCAGCGCCACAGCATCGGCTCCAGCGAGGTCAACCAGTTCCTGCAGGAGCTGACCGGCGCCGACTTCACTGCCAAGGACTACCGCACCTGGGCCGGCAGCAGCCTGGCCCTGAACCTGCTCAGGCCCTTGGCCTGGGAGCCCGAGCCCGAGGCAAAGCGCCAGGTCGCTGCCATCGTCCGCCAGGTGGCTACACGGCTGGGCAACACGCCCGCGGTCTGCAGGCGCTGCTACATTCACCCGGCCGTACTTGAACACTATGCCCTGGGGCGGCTGGGCAACTTGCCGAAGCGCCGTATGCGCAAAGGCCTGGACCCGGAAGAAGTGGCCTTGTTGCTGTTTCTTCAGGCACTTGAGGAACAGGATGGCCATTAAGCCTGTCTATTTAGTCCATGATGCGAAGAAATTTCCCATTGGCCGCCAAGCCCCCTATTCTTGCCATCGAGCACCTTGGCCGACAAACCGCTGGCGGTTTGTTTCGGCACCTGCAACTGAAGATACGCAACAGAATTTGTCTGTCGGGGAATTACTATCCGCCGAAAGCGTCTTTAATGAGAAGGAAGAGGGACACGCTCCCACCGCCGCGGCAACTGGCCCAGCGGTTTTTTACATCACCAAGGAGAACTACATGCTGATACTCACCCGCAAGGTTGGCGAAAGCATCGTCATCAACGATGACATCAAAGTCACCATTCTGGGCGTCAAAGGGATGCAGGTGAGGATCGGGATCGATGCACCGAAAGATGTCCAGGTCCATCGCGAAGAAATTTTCAAACGCATCCAGGCCGGTAGCCCAGCCCCGGAAAAGCACGACGACTCACACTGAGCCTACCCTCTCAAGCGTGCAAGGACGCGCTCGACCGCCAGCCTCAGGTGCCCAGTAGCTGACGCACCTTGGCGATCATCTCGTCCATGTCGAACGGCTTGTCGAATATTGCGGCGAACAGGGCCGGGCATCCTTGGCTGGCCTGCGCGCCGCTCATCAGAATGACCGGCAACTCGCACAGCGTCGGGTCTTCGCGCATGGCACGTACCAGTTCCTCACCGTTGAGCAGCGGCATCATGTAGTCGGTGATCACCAGCTCAACGCGTTTCTCCCTCAACGCCTCCAGCGCCTTGCTGCCGTTGCTCGCTTTTTCCACCAGATAGCCTTCGTCCTCCAGCGCAAAACCGAGGATATCGGCAATCAGGTATTCGTCATCTACGATCAGGATGGTGTTCATTGGCTCATCCGTCACCCACTCCCCTGTGGTGTCGGCGTACCCGAGAGCACACCGCAGGCACCTTCGAATGCCCTGCGCAGGGTAATGCCCTGCGGCCCGATCAGCAGCTCGTGCAAGGCAGGGTCGTGGTGACTGTCACGCACTTTGAGGATCGACAGCATGCGCCGTAGTTGCGAATCCAGCTCGGCGAAGCGCATCAGCATCAGGTTGTCGACAATGCTCGACAGGTCCGGGGCCGGGGCGCTGATCTCGGAGCCGAAGATGTCGCGCATTTCCCAGGTCAGCATCACGCTCACATCACGCGCACGCAGCTCGCCAGCGATGGCACGGAAAAACGCATTGAGCCGCGTCGGGTCGACAGCGAGGCGACTGAACGCCCCGAGGCTGTCAATCAATACGCGTTTGCTGCCATGGGCCTCCACACGCTCAAGCAGGCGCGCACCGATCTGGTCCAGCAGCCCCTCGGTAGTCGGTTGCCAGCACAACTGCAGGCTACCCTCCTGCTCCATGGCTGCAAAGTCGTAACCCAGCGATGCGGCCTTGTTGCGCAGGCGGTCGGGCGTTTCGTAAAAGCCGAAGTGCAACCCCGGTGCCTGCTTGGTGCTGGCGCCAAGAAAGGCCAGCCCCAGTGAAGTCTTGCCGATACCCGACGGCCCGATCAACAGACTGACCGAACCCATGGCCAAGCCACCATCGAGCATCTCATCGAGGGATGGCACACCGCTGCCGATGCGCGCCGGGGTGGCGCTGCCCATCTGGCTGGGGTGGCTGAACAACGCCTCCAGGCGCGGGTAGACGTGCATGCCGCTTTCATCGATAAGGCATTCGTGGCGCCCCGACAACGCCCCACTGCCGCGGGTCTTGCGCAACTGGATATGGCGCACGGCGCGGCTGCCCACCAGTTGCTCACCCAGCTCGATCACCCCATCGACCATGGTGTGCTCCGGGCTGCCCTCGTCCAGCCGTGCGCTGGTAAGCAACAGCACGGTGCAGCCGGCAAAGGCCGCGTGGCCCTGCAGCTCGGAGACAAACTTCTTGGTATCCAGCGCGGTTTCGGCGCGCACCCGGGCATTGAGCACACCATCGACAATCAACAGGCTGGCCTGCTGCCGAGCGATTTCCTGGCGCAGCAGCCGCACCACGGCATCCAGCCCTTCCTGCTCAAGGGTGTCGAAGGCACTGACGAACTGGATCTGGTCGCCGACCAGCGTCGGGTCAAAAAAGTCCAGGGTGGACAGGTACTGGAACAGCCGTTCATGCGATTCGCTCAGCAAGGTGGCGACCAGCACCCGGCCGCCCGTACGCACGTGCCCGCAGGCCAACTGATTGGCCAGGATGGTCTTGCCGGCACCCGGCGGGCCTTGAATGATGTAGGAGGCGCCGGCTACCAGGCCGCCCTTCAGCAGCGCATCGAGCCCTTCGATACCTGTCACCAACCGCCTGAGTGCCTGCGCCATGATGCTTACCTGTCGAGTGGGCTGTTGGTCTTGTCCTGATACGTTGGCAAGTAAAGCTGCATGGAAGTTCCATGGCCGAGCTCACTGGCGACACAAATGGCGCCACCGCTCTGCCTGGCAAAACCATACACCTGGCTAAGGCCCAGGCCAGTGCCCTTGCCAAAGGGCTTGGTGGTGAAGAATGGCTCGAAGATGCGCGGCAATACTTCTGGTGCAATCCCTTCGCCGCTGTCTTCCACCACAAAGCGCACGAAGCTGCCTTGCAGCCCTTCCACCTCGCCAGCCAACTCGACCACCTCGGCCGTCAGGCCTATCCGGCCCTCCCCGGCGATGGCATCGCGGGCATTGAACAGCAGGTTCAGCAGCACCATCTGCAACTGCCCGGCATCCACTTCGATCAACGGCAAGCCCGCTTGCAACTGCACCTGCAGTTCAATCGAGCTGGGCAGTGCGTGCTCCAACAGGCCACGGGTGGCGGCGACAAGGTCTTGCGGTGCGACGCACGCCACATCGAGGCGGCGGTGACGGGCAAAGCTGAGCAGCTGCTGGGTCAGTTCGGTGCCCCGCTGCCCCGCATCGAGAATGTGCTGCAGCATGCGCTGGATACGCGCCGGGTCCTGACTGGCCAGCGCCAGGCGCGCCGAGCTGATGATGATGGTGAGCATGTTGTTGAAGTCATGCGCCAGCCCCCCGGTCAATTGGCCCAAGGCTTCCAGCTTCTGCGCCTGGAACAGCTGGGCGCGCACGGCGTCCAGTTGCGCCGCCGACTCGCGACGGTCGGTGATGTCTCGCGTGACCTTGGCCAGGCCGATGATCTGGCCCTGGTCATCGCGGATCACGTCCAGCGCCGCCAGCGCCCAGAACTGTGTGCCGTCCTTGCGCACCCGCCAGCCCTCATCCTGCGCCACACCCTGCTCCAGCGCCTGGCGCAGCAAGCGCTCGGGGCGGCCGTCGGCACAATCCTGGGGGGTGAAGAATAGCGAGAAATGCTGGCCGATCACTTCATCGGCGCGGTAGCCCTTGATCCGTTGCGCGCCGGCATTCCACGACACCACATGGCCGGTTGGGTCGAGCATATAGATGGCGTAATCCACCACCGACTGCACCAGCTGTTCATAGCGCTGGGCAGGTATGGCGGGGTGATCGAGACAGTCAGCTGAAACCATGAAAACTCCACTGGCACAGCAGGAGGGACGATGTGAGCTTAGCCGAGGGTAACCGCCAACGGCCCCCTGTGGCTACCAATGGTCAGCGTTCAGGCTCGACCAACGCAGGGCTGATACGGCGTGGCATGGCAACTTTCAGCAGCCACAGGCCAACCAGCATGATCCCCCCGCCGCCAGCCAGAGCCATCCACCGCTGCGGCTGTGGGTGCTCGGCATCGAAACCGAGCATCAACAGGTAGCCACCCAGGCTGATCAGGCTGAGGTAAAGAAACGCCCCCAACACGATCACCAGCGCAAACAGCAGCCGCCAGAACAGCCGTGGGCGCACGACACGCTCGCTAGCGTCGGACTGAGCCATCGCCGCATACTCTTGGATCCAATAAAGGGGGCAACAGTGGCGTAATGACAGCAAGGTGTCAATTATCCAGTGGTTCGACCCTTCATTCTGTTGATCATAGGTGCTGCAGTTGACTCAACTATAACAATGGGTTATAAAGCGCGCTTGATTGCAAAGCCCTTCTGCTTAGAAGCGAGCTGGTCGTTGCGGCCCTTTCAAGCGTGCGAGTGTGGTGGAATTGGTATACACAGCAGACTTAAAATCTGTCGGCGTGAGCCTTGCGGGTTCGAGTCCCGCCACTCGCACCAAACTTCGTTGAAAAGGCGCCCTTGCGGCGCCTTTTTGCTGCCTGCCAGCAATGTCTTGCGCAGCTGCTAAAGTGGAACTTGTCCCCGTCCACTGGAACGCCACCATGCGCTACTCCCTGTTCGATGGCCAACGCGACATCATTATCCTGATCGCCCGCGTACTGCTGATGATCCTGTTCGTCTTGTCTGGCTGGGCCAAGCTCACCGGCTTTGATGGCACGGTTGGCTACATGACGTCGTTGGGTGCCCCTGCCCCCATGCTGGCGGCTGCAATTGCCGTAATCATGGAGTTTGTCGTCGCCATCCTGCTGATCCTGGGCTTCTACACCCGTCCGCTGGCGTTTCTGTTCGCGCTGTTCGTGCTGGGCACGGCGCTGCTGGGCCACCCGTTCTGGAACATGGTCGACCCCGAACGCAGCTCCAACATGACCCAGTTTCTTAAAAACATGAGCATCATGGGCGGCCTGCTGTTGCTGGCCGTGAGCGGCCCAGGGCGTTTCTCGGTGGACGGGCGCTGAGTCAGTCGTCTTCGCAGTCATCGAACCAGGCTGGGTGATCACGCTCCTCGTCATCGAGGTCATCCAGCGTTTCCTCGTCTTCTTCCACTTCATCCTCGGCGCCTTGGGCATCCGCCTCGGGCTCCATGTCGTCGTAGAGAAATTCATGGTCAAGCAGGTGATCGTGCTCGGGTTCGTGCAGGTCGTCTTCGTCGTGCATGTGGGCTCCTGGGGTGATGGCAGGCCTGTATAGGCGTATCAGGTTCCGAGGTCAATGTGTTGCCGCTTAATTCTGGGTTAACCGGCCACGCGCAGCCTGCAGACTCTCCCTTCAAACGTCTTTTGCCCGCCTTTCATGGCGGGCTTTTTTATGGCTGTGGGAGCATGACAGCCTCATGACCTGAGCTTCACGAAATACTGACAACCGGATTGGCACACTGGCCCCGCTCCGTACGTTTTTGCAGCCCGCCGCATCATTGCCGCGGGCTTTTCTTTTTGCGACGTGTTCTTGAAGCATGACCTGAAGCAGTTTTGCCCGACCCGGCAAGGGCTATGCTAACCCAGCGATAACCCAAGCTCACTCGGATAGACACGGAGGCTCTTATGAAAGCTGCTGTTGTTGCACCAGGCCGTCGCGTGGACGTGGTAGAGAAAACCCTGCGCCCACTCGAACACGGCGAAGCGCTGCTGAAGATGCAATGCTGCGGTGTCTGCCACACCGACCTGCACGTGAAAAATGGCGATTTCGGTGACAAGACCGGCGTTGTGCTGGGCCACGAAGGCATCGGCGTGGTTCAGGAAGTCGGGCCGGGCGTCACCTCGCTCAAGCCGGGCGACCGTGCCAGTGTTGCCTGGTTTTACCAGGGTTGCGGGCATTGCGAGTATTGCAACAGCGGCAACGAAACCCTGTGCCGCGAGGTGAAGAACTCCGGGTACACCGTGGATGGTGGCATGGCCGAAGCCTGCATCGTCAAGGCCGACTATTCGGTCAAAGTACCCGACGGCCTCGATTCCGCTGCCGCCAGCAGCATCACCTGCGCCGGCGTCACGACCTACAAGGCAGTGAAAATTTCCAACATCCGCCCAGGCCAATGGATTGCCATCTACGGCCTCGGCGGGCTGGGCAACCTGGCCCTGCAATATGCCAAGAACGTCTTCAACGCCAAAGTGATTGCCATCGACGTCAATGAGCAGCAACTGCGCTTCGCCAGCGAAATGGGCGCAGACTTGGTGGTCAACCCGCTCAACGAAGACGCCGCAAAGGTTATCCAGGCCAAGACCGGTGGTGCCCACGCCGCCGTGGTGACTGCCGTCGCCAAGGGCGCGTTCAACTCGGCCGTCGACGCCCTGCGCGCTGGCGGGCGACTGGTTGCCGTCGGGCTTCCGTCGGAATCCATGGACCTGAACATTCCCCGCCTGGTGCTGGATGGCATCGAAGTGGTGGGCTCGCTGGTAGGGACACGCCAGGACCTGCAGGAAGCTTTCCAGTTTGCGGCTGAGGGCAAAGTGGTGCCCAAGGTGACTCTGCGGCCAATCGAGGATATCAACCAGATCTTTGACGAGATGCTGGAAGGCAAGATCCAAGGCCGCATGGTGATCCAGTTCGAAGGTTGATAGCCTCAAAGCTGATCATTTCGCACGACCACAACGCCCGTAGATGATCCTCTACGGGCTTTTTGCCTTCTCAACAGTCAAGGAACAGACCATGAGCTTCGACTGGCACGCCGGCCCGATCACCAGAGCCACCCCGCTGGACAAGCGTTACCGCAACACGCAGAAGGTTCGTCAGTTTCTGCTCAGTGAATGTGGCGCGTCATTCAAGTTCGACCGTGCCTTTATGGCATGGATCAAAACCGGGGCACCCTCAACGATGGGCGAAGTCGCGGACGAATGGCAGCGAATCCATCGATGACAGCCGGCACCTGATGCCTGCAAGCCGGATTGTGCTGTAGCCGCGTCTTTGAGCATCTTGTCCAACGATTCAACCATGCTGGAATAATCCATTTCCTGACTCCATCAATGTTGGATTGGGCTTGAGTTCACCATAGCTTGAGAACGTTTCAATATTTGATGAGGGCGCCGACACGATATCACTCGCCCTCCTGCTGATGACCATCGCCTCAGAGATGAGGTTCAAGATAAGTGCTCAAGACGCAGTGTGGGGCCTGGCATAGACTGACGGGATCCATTTGGCCACAGCGCGCTGTGCCAGCATCGGGTTTTCACTGTCATCAAGTTGAACACGCAGCGGGTGCAGTGACCGAGTGCTCGATCTCCTGCGACTAATCCTGATCTCAGACGCTTTGTGCTGTTTGACTTCAGATTCCCTTCAGATTCGCCCCTGATAATTCTCTCCGTCGAACCCAATCGGGGGAGTTTTATGAGCGAATCTGAATGGAGCAGCCTGCTCCCGCTTCCTATAGGCAGTCATGCCAACCACCACGCGCAGTTGTCGCTTCATCTGGCAGGCGACGCTTCACGCGAGGATCTGGAGCACTTCATCCACCAGTGCTTTGCCACCATGCACCAAGCGGATGTGCAGCACTACTTGCCAGAGCTGCTGGCATTGCATGACAGCCACGGACGCCTGATCGCAGCGGCCGGCATGCGATCAGCCTGCGACGGGCCTCTGTTTCTCGAGCGGTATCTGGACGCCCCTTTGGAGGTCGCTGTTTCGCGGGTCGCCGGTGTTGCCCTGGACCGTACAGGCATGGTCGAAGTGGGCAACCTGGCCTCACTCAGCCCTGGCAGCGCCCGAATCATGATCATTGCCGTGACTTGGTTGTTGGCTTCGCGTGGCCTGGAGTGGGTGGCATTCACCGGCGCGGCGACACTGATCAACAGGGCAGTCTAATAAGTGGGGAACATACTACGACCAACGACCACAGGTGTTCGCCGGCAACATCGGCCATGGCTTCGATGCCCTGACCCGGGCGGGGGTGTTCCAACGCCTTGGGTTTCCCAAGCTGGCCCAGGAGACCGGTCATGCCGCATGAACTGCATCTCTTTCACGCGTTGTTGCTCCAGCATGCCCAGCAAAAACCCGATTCTGTAGCTGTTCGGGGCCTGGGGCAGTGTTTCACCTACCGGCAATTGCTTGACGAGGTGGAATTGCGTGTAGCCCGCTTGCTGACCAGGCCAGCGGGCACGTTCGTCATGGTGCTGGATAACGGGCCTGAACTGCTTTTCTGGGACTTGGCGGCTCTTTTCGCCGAGCGCACTAGTGTGATCGTACCGCCGTTCTTCAGCGCGGCTCAGTTCCGGCACTGCCTGCAGCAGAGTGGTGCCACGAGCGTGCTGTGCGAGACGCAGTGGACCGCCCAGCTTCTTGAGCAAGGGTTTACCCAAAAGCTGGCAGAAGGCTTCCTGACGCATAATGACGTCGTCGCGCCTGAATTGCCGGCGGGCACCGCAAAAATCACCTACACCTCCGGTAGTACCGGGAGCCCCAAGGGCGTATGCCTGGGCGCCGAGGCCATGCTGCGGGTAGCGCGGGAGCTGGAAGCTGCAAGCCGACCAACCGAGCCTCAGCAATACCTGGCGGTACTGCCACTGGGTGTATTGCTGGAGAACCTCGGCGTATATGCCGCGCTCATGGCGGGCGCCTGCGTCCAGCTCTACCCGCAGCAACAGTTGGGCATGGGCGGCGCAAGCCAGGTGGATTTCAAGCGCTTGCTCGCTGCGATTGCCCTAAGCGGTGCACAAAGTCTGATCCTCGTGCCGCAACTGCTGATGGGGCTGGTCACCGCTATCGAGCGCAGGCTCATGGGGGTTGGCCCACTGCGATTCGTGGCCGTGGGCGGCGCCCGGGTATCACCCAACCTGCTGGCTCGGGCCGATGCCGTGGGCTTGCCAGTATTCGAAGGCTATGGCTTGTCCGAATGCGCCTCGGTGGTTGCGCTGAACCGACCGGGGGCCGTTCGCCCTGGCAGCGTCGGTAAGCCCTTGCCCCATGTGCAGGTGCGCATTGCTGACGACGGCGAGGTGCTGGTGGCTGGCTCGACCTTACTGGGTTATCTGGAAGAGGCGCCGGTCACCGGCGAATGGTGGGCGACGGGCGACCTCGGTCACCTCGACGAAGAGGGCTACCTGTACCTTGACGGGCGCAGTAAGCACCAGTTCATCACCAGCTTCGGTCGTAACGTCAACCCGGAATGGGTTGAGTCGGAGCTGACTCAGGGCGGCGTGATTGCACAGGCATTCGTGCATGGCGAAGCCTTGCCGCACAACCTGGCGCTGCTCTGGCCACTGGACCCCGCCGCCAGCGACGAGGCTATCGAGCAGGCCGTACGGCACTGCAACGCGCAACTGCCCGATTACGCGCATGTGCATGCCTGGCGCCGTTTGCCGGCCCCGCTAAGCCCCATTGATGAAACCCTGACTGCCAACGGCCGCCCACGGCGCGAGGCGATCCTGCAGCGTTACCAAACCCTGTTATCCGACATCGCGTTGTGAGGTTCACCATGTCATTTTTCGATGCTTTGCAAACACAAACTGCCGAAGAACGTCAGGCGTTGTTCGCAGTGCCTGTAATCCGGGACGCGTTGGCCGGCCAGGTCAGCCTGGACAGCTACGTCGCCTTCTTGACCCAGGCCTACCACCATGTCCGCCATACGGTGCCGCTGATGATGGCCTGTGGCGCGCGTTTGCCGTCGCGCCTGGAATGGCTGCGCGGTGCCGTGTGCGAATACATCGATGAGGAGTACGGCCACGAACAGTGGATCCTCAACGACATCAACGCCTGCGGCGGCGACTGGGAAGCCGTGCGTGATGGTCGGCCAGCGCTACCAATCGAGCTGATGGTCGCCTACCTCTACGACCTGATTGCCCGCGGTAACCCTGTCGGGCTGTTCGGCATGGTCAACGTACTCGAAGGCACCAGCATCGCCCTGGCCACGCAGGCGGCGGCCACCATCCAGAGCACGTTGGGCTTGCCTGGCCAGGCGTTCAGCTACCTCAGCTCCCATGGTGCGCTCGACCAGGACCACATGGTGACCTACAAGCAGTTGATGGACCGCCTCGATGACGAGGGCGACCAGCAGGCTGTGATCCACGCTGCAAAGGTCGTCTACCGCTTGTACACCGAGATGTTCCAGGGCTTGCCGCGCGCCGCGCAGCACGAGGTGCGTCATGCGCTTGCCTGAATCCGTGGTGGTTCTCACCGGCGCCAGTGGGGTATTGGACTGGAGCTTGCCGGGCAATTGTGCGCTGCCGGTGCCCAGGTGCTGGCGGTCAGCCGGCACATGGGCAAGCTGGCTGGCCTGATGAATCGGTATCCGGACCGTTTGCGTTGGCAAGAAGCTGACCTGCGTAGCCAGGCAGGGCGCGAGCAAGTGGTTGGTCGAGCCCGCGAGATGGGCAATGTCAACGTTCTGATCAACGCTGCCGGGGTGAACCGCTTCGCCTTGCTCGATCAGTTGGGCGAGCACGAGCTCGATGAGCTGCTGGACATCAATCTGAAGGCGCCGATGCAACTGACACGTGGCTGCCTGCCGTTGCTGCGCACCCAGCCCAAGGCGCTGGTGGTCAATGTCGGGTCCACCTATGGCTCGATCGGCTACCCCGGCTATGCCACCTACTGCGCCAGCAAATTCGCCCTGCGTGGCTTTTCGGAAGCGCTGCGGCGCGAGTTGGCCGACACCACGGTGAATGTGCTCTATGCAGCGCCCCGCGCGACCCGCACCGCCATGAATAGCAGTGCTGCGACAGCGCTCAATCAAGCGTTGAAAGTCGGCATGGACGACCCGGCGGATGTCGCTCGTGCAGTGCTTCAGGCCGTGGAGTCTGAACGCAGCGAGCTTTACCTGGGCTGGCCGGAAAAGCTCTTCGTGCGCATTAACGGCATGTTGCCGGGTGTAGTCGACCGCGCACTGCGCAAACAATTGCCTGTCATTCGCCGCTACATCGGCAGCCACTCCAAGGAGTCGATCAAATGAAGCGACTGCTCATCGCCAGCTTGCTGGCATTCGCACCCTTCACCTGGGCACTGGATCAGACCGGCACACAGCACCTGAGTGAGCTGCAGCAACGCTGGGCGCAGATCCAGTACCAGTTACCCAAGGACAAACGTGCTGACGCCTTCGAAAAGCTGGCGAGTGACGCGACGGCCTTCGTTCACCAGTATCCCGGTACCCCAGAGCCATTGATCTGGGAGGGCATCATCAACAGCAGCTGGGCGGGGGCCACCGGTGGCCTTGGCGCGCTAGGCAAGGTCAAGGCCGCGAAGGCTAGCCTGGAGCAGGCCATGAAACTGGACCCCAACGCCCTGCAGGGTTCGGCCTATACCAGCCTGGGCACGCTGTACGATCAAGTGCCCGGTTGGCCGATTGGTTTCGGTGATGCCGAGATGGCCGACAAGATGCTGCGCAAAGCCCTGCAGATCAACCCCGGCGGTATCGACAGCAACTATTTCTGGGCTGATCATCTGTATCGGCAAAAACGCTACCCGGAGGCTACCGCAGCCCTACACAAAGCCTTGCAAGCCCCACCGCGGCCGGGGCGTGAGCTGGCTGATCAGGGTCGTCACGCGGATATCGATGCTTTACTCAAGGCGATCAAGGACAAACAGGACTGAACATGCGGCTTTTGCTGGTTGAGGACGATATCGCACTGGGAGAGGGGATCTGCGACGGTTTGCGCCAGCAGGGCTACACCCTCGACTGGTTGCGGGACGGTGTCAGTGGCTTGCATGCGTTGCAGCGCGAGAGCTTCGACCTGGTGATCCTGGATCTTGGATTGCCGCGCATGGATGGCATTGAACTCCTGCGACGGGTACGCGCCGGCGGCGACAGCCTCCCGGTGCTGATTCTCACCGCACGGGATGCCCTCGATGATCGCATCACCGGCCTCGATGCCGGCGCCGACGATTACCTGGTCAAGCCGTTCGACCTCAACGAGCTGAAGGCACGCTTGCGCGCGTTGCTCAGGCGCAGCGCCGGCCGCGCCAAGGTCATGATCGAGCATGCCGGCGTCAGCCTCGACCCAGCTACCCAGCAAGTTCATTACAACGGCGTCGAAGTGGTGCTGACCCCCAAGGAATACATGCTGTTGCACGAGTTGCTGGCGCAGCCGGGCAAGGTTTTCACCCGCGAACGCCTGACCCAGCTGCTGTATGGCTGGGATGAGGAACCCGAGAGCAATACGCTGGAGGTGAACATCTACCAGTTGCGCAAAAAGCTGTTCAACGGGCTGATCCGTACGGTGCGCGGCATTGGCTATCTGGTCGAGGCCAAGGCATGAGCTCGCTGCGCCAACGCACCCTGTGGCGGGTGATGCTGTTGCTGCTGCTGGGGACCGGCCTGCTGGCGCTCTATAACTATCACGACAGCCGCCACGAAATTAACGAGGTGTACGACGCGCACCTGGCTCAAAACGCTCGCTTGCTGCAGGGCGTCATGAGCCTGCCGGTGCAAAGTGGCTCGCGTGAAGCAATGTACCAGGCATTCAACGAGGCATTGGCCCAGGCGGGCCACCATCGGGTAGGCCACCCCTACGAGAGCAAGCTGGCATTCCAGGTCTGGCAGGACGGCGCTGGCCTGCTGGTGCACACACCCAGTGCACCGATCATCGACCCTCCACCGACGGTACCCGGTTTCTACGACTTTTCCAGTGGTGGCGAGCAATGGCGCGGTTTCGTGCTGCCGGTGCCGGAACGACACTGGGTGATCTGGGTGGGCGAGCGTGACGATGTGCGCTACGACTTGATCGATCGCATCGTTCGCCACACCCTGCTCCCGTTCCTGCTCGGCAGCCTGGTGTTGGCGCTGCTGGTTTGGGCTGCTATCGGCTGGGGACTGCGGCCGTTGCAGAACATGGCCAACATCATCCGTGGGCGTCACGCCGATTCGCTAGAGCCGTTGCAGTTGATGCCTCTGCCCTCGGAGCTGGAGCCCATGCAGGCCGCCATCAACCGCCTGTTGGCGCAGATCGAGGACCTGTTGCGGCGTGAGCATCGGTTCATTGCCGATGCCGCCCACGAAATGCGCACACCCTTGGCCGTCCTCCGCCTGCACGCGCAGAACGCGCTGGAGGCCAGCAACGAGGCCGAGCGACACAAAGCGTTGGGCTTTCTGATGGGTGGGGTGGACCGGCTTACCAGGGTTGTCAATCAGTTGCTGACGCTGGCCCGTGTCGAGCCAAGGCTGGGGCAGCGAGCCGGTACTGAGATCGACCTGGCCGAAGTGATCACCGAGACCTTGGCCGACCTGACCCCGTGGATCCTGGACCGCGGCCTGGAGCCCTCGCTGGATATCGGTGAAGGCGACCATCACCTGACAATCGATGCCGGCGCCCTGGGCATCGCCCTGCAGAACCTGGTGTCGAACGCGGTGGAGCATTCACCGCCCGCTGGCCGCATCACGGTGTCACTCAGGCGCCTGGAGAATCACGTCGAGCTGGTCGTCGAGGACGAGGGGCCGGGTATCGATGAGGCCAGCCTGTCGCGCGTATTCGAGCGTTTCTACAGCCGTAACAGTCCCAATGGTGCAGGCCTGGGGCTTTCCATCGTGGCGACCATCGTTGACCGGATGGGCGGGCAGGTGCGTTTGCATAATCGAGCAAGCGGCGGGCTAGCCGCCACCTTGCTGTTTCCGGTGGGTTGAATTCCCCAGCATACTCGCCGCTAGCTCCTTCGCCACCATGTGCTCGGCAGGAAACCCAAGCCACATCCCGCCACGGCCGCACGCAGGATCGGCACGCTGCTGTTGGTGTTGGTGTTGGTGTTGGTGTTGGTGTTGGTGTTGGTGTTGGTGTTGGTGTTGGTGTTGGTGTTGGTGTTGGTGTTGGTGTTGGTGTTGGTGTTGGAAGATTGGTGCCAACCCTTTGCCGGTTACCATCTCTACTATCCTAATCGCCATGAACATTCATCAGCGTTCGGCGTTGTAGTTGACGCGTTACTCTACAAGCACTGAGTCATCGACGTTCAAGCCGTCTGAATTTGACCCGCCCGACCAACCCGCGAATGAGCAAGACGTCTCTCGCCACAGTGCGAAAGGCCCAACGAAAACTGTATTTATATACAACCAATCTGGCATCGGCTGCCCTGTAAATCCTGAGTGATGAAAAATCTGACGGGCGAGAGGTGGGAAAATGTGCGGACGATATTCGATCTATGAGTCGATGGATCATTACCTGCGCCAGCTGTCGCTGGACCTGGTGGTGATCAATGGCTACGACCACGCGCCAATCAACCGCTTCAACGTGGCACCGTCGACACGCGTCGAAATCATCCGCCCGGTCGACGATGGACTCAGCGTAGATCGGGTCAAGTGGGGGTGGTCGCCGTTTTGGGCGAAGGGGAAGCGGCCGGACCCGATCAATGCCCGGGCTGAAACGGTGCTAACAGGGAAATTCTTTAAAGACCTGTGGCCAGGTGGTAGAGCCCTGGCGCCGGCGAACGGCTGGTTCGAGTGGATACCAGACCCAGCGGATCCGAAGCGCAAGCAGCCGTACTACATCACAAGCGCCAACGGCGCCCCGCTCTATTTCGCTGCGCTTGCAGAAGTGCACCAGAGCACCGAGCCAGACGAGCGCGACGGATTTGTGATCATCACCGCAGCAGCGGATCAGGGACTTATCGACATCCACGACAGGAAGCCCTTGGTGTTGCCCCCTGAGCTCGCGCGGGAATGGATCGACCCAACCACATCGCCGCAGCGGGCTGCGACGATCGTGGAGCAAGGTTGCATGCCAGCTGCGCAATTCCGGTGGTATCCGGTCGGTAAGGCGGTAGGAAATGTGAGGAATGAGGGTGAGTCGTTGATTACACCGATGAACAACGAAAATCATCAGGGTCAGCTAGAGTTTTGATGAGTACAAGCACCGCGAGATAACGATCATGCTAAAACAAGAAGCAGACGACGTGATTGAGCGTATCAGGGACGATCTGAAAAGGCACGGTGTGCTGATCGGCTTTGATCCAGAGTTTACCACTGCCGAGTTCGGGTGCGACCTGGACCACTACGTTGCTCAGGTCAGAGAGGATCCGAACAACCGTGTACTAGGTATCGCGATACATGACGAAGGCTTATGGGCCCAGCTTCAGCAGGGAACGGTGTATCGCTGTGTTGTCAGTGATTGTCGAGGGAAGCTCTTCGGTATTCCTATTACGATAGAACCGAGAACCGATGCGTCCTACACCATTCAATACAAGCTCTAAATGCTACCTGCAGATTGATAGCCATTCAGCCCTGCCCAGTGGAGGGCTGATGCGGACACGATCAGGTTTTTCAGCGCACAAAGAAAAACCCCGCAGATTTTCATCTGCGGGGCTTTCGAATGTTGGAGGTCGAGGTCGGAATCGAACCGGCCCCGCCCGGCGTACTTGGTTGGGTCATGCCCCTCGCAATGTTGATCTTGGCCACCTCAGGCGGCCGGCTTGCAGCGTCGATCAGCTGCTGTACGTCGTGGCTTGGCCCACACCAACGAACTCTTCGACGTCATGGCCGCTCAGGTAGAGCTTGGGCAAATCGTCTTGGGTGAACTTGGGCGCGCCGTACTCATCGGTTGCCTGGGTGATGTGGTAGAGCTCGTGCTCGACGAGGGCGCAGAACTCAGCGTCGGAGCACTGGGCGCAGTAGTCGGCGGCCAGGGTGATGAGGTAGGTCGGCTCGTCTCCAAACCATTCCCGCATCTGCTGCTCTTGCCGAGCCTTTTGCCACCCGCCTGCGCGGAACATCAGCTGCTCGGCCTGGCCGAGAACTACCCCCCCTGCTTAGCGAATCCGGACGATGCCCATAGCCGGTACTTGGCCGCGCTCATGAATGGGTGCGGATGACCGGCGCTGAAGCCGTGTTAGGGTGCCTGTGATCAGCAGGGGACGGCCCTTTAAACAGCGTTGCGACCTCTTCGCTTTTCGCTCCGGCCGCCCTGCCCCTCTCATACTGCACTTTCAGCGTCATCTGCATAAGCGAAAAAGCCCAGCGCTAGGCTGGGCTCGGAGGATTTAGTTGGAAGGCTGTCTACTGTGATGCCAGTAGAGGTACAGCAATCCCAGTGGCGCGATGAAGATCGCCAGGAACCAGCACATGAACATCGTCATCACTTTGATAAACAGCATCAGCAGCGCATTCACGAAGAACATGTTGCGGCCCATGATGAAGCCCACCACGCTCTCGTACACAAATCGAGAATAGGGATAGAGCAAGGTACTCACCACCGAGATGGCTACCGTTGCGAAATCAATACCTAGTGGAGCGCGTGATTTCATGTAAATGAAAAAAGCCCCAAAGAGCGCGCCGAAGAATAACTGCCGAGCGAAGTAGCTCGGGGTTAGCCCCCCAAAAGTCATTGCCAAAAACTGTCGCATAAGATCCATCTCAAGGTTCAAGGGGCGCAAATTCTACCAGTCTGGCCCCACCTCAAGTAAATCCCTAAAACGAACAAGCCCAGCTCTATGGCTGGGGATTTTGGCGATGTTTGTCGAAGGCAAAAGATCATCAACCGGGTATGCGACCTGCTCGACATCGGGCCTGGCGCCACCTTCGTACCCAATGGAGGCGATGATGGCTCTGACGATGCCCGGCCCCATGCCGGTCACCCCTAATACCCCATCCCAAACCAAACCAAATTGCCACCATGCCGCATCCGGCCACGGAGGGCGGCGCATGCATAGAGCCATCGGGGGCAAATCTAAACCTCTGGAATATCGGCACTCCAAACAGCCAATTCGTATCCATCTTGGTCGGTGAAGTGGAATCTCCGCCCTCCAGGGAAAGAGAATATTTCTCGACTGATACGGGCGCCCGCCGAAACAAGTTTACGTTGCGACTCTTCGAGATCAGTTGAATACAAGATCACCAGCGGGCCTCCGGGCTGCACGGGCTCCCCGGTCGTAAAACCACCAGTAAGACGCCCATCGCTAAATTCTGTGTAGCTGGGGCCATAGTCCACAAAGCTCCAGCCGAAGGCCTCACCGTAGAAAGCCTTGCTGCGCTCAATGCTCGCTACATTGAACTCAATGTTATCGATCTTGCTGTCTCTGCTCTGGCTCATCTAAACCTCCTTGTTTGATGCACGCAATCTAACACGACGCAGTCTTGTTCACCTCTAACAGCCACAGACCAAATCAATTTTTCGGCATTCACACTGCCACCATGCCGCATCCGGCCACGGAGGGCGGTGCATGCATGGACAAAGCCATGAACGTCGAGACATCGACCGTCACCAAGCGGCTGATCACCGAGGTGCACGGCCTCGACCCGATCAGTGTGTACCTCGAAGACCTGGCGCCATGGAGCCGAACCCTGACTGGGCTTACCTCTGCCGCGCCATCGCGACAGTTCAGCAGGCCCTGGGCAAAGAGCTTCCGATCGCCGCCTGACCCTCCGGCGCTGCCCGCCAGCACCTCAACGCTTGCCGCCGAGTGTGGGCGGCAGGGCCGTGAAGAACCAGTAGATTCCAGTTCCCAGCACCAGGGTCCACCGGCTTTGCGGGTTGAGAAACATCCCAATCACCCCAAGCGTGATCAGGGTCACCCCAGCCCACCGTCTGCGTTTCGGGTTGAACCATCGCTGGAACGCCCGAAGTCTTTCACGCAACTGCATTACCACTCTCCCTCTTTGGTAAGCGGCGAAGCATAACAACAGCAGCGCTGCACGCCAGCGCCTTCCCCACATACGAAAACGCCGCCTGATGAGGCGGCGCTGACTGACGAAGACCGGACGTTACCAGGTCTTCGGCTCTGACTTCTTGTACGAGCCACCGGTCATGCACTTCTCGACCAGGTCTTCGCGGGCCTTGTTGTCTGGAAGCGTTTTCAGGTAGTCGGGCTGACAGTGTTCGCTGGTCGGCTCGTAGGCTGCCGTGTCGACGGCGTCTTCTTTGCAGCCCGCCAAGCTCATAACGAGTGCGGCAGCGAGGATTGAGGCAAGGCATGACTTCACGGTTTGAACCCCTTGTCCTGGTTCTCATCAGGCGGAGTGATGTTCCAGAGATTCTCGCTGGCTTCCTGCTGTGCCTGCGCCTTCTTCTCTTCCTCGGACTCCCAGCACCCGCTGAGGGACAGGGCAGCCATGGCGATGATGGCTGAGCCAATGATGGTGCGTTTCATGAGGTTCCTTCCTGGAAATGGCCGGGCGTTATATCAAACATCCCCACCCTCCGCAAAACGTGGCGCCGTGCCATCGGCCAGCGCCTTCCCCTATTCAACGATAACGCCTCTCCGGCGAGGGCGGCACCTTGGCGATCAGCCACTGCCCAGGCTGTTGCAGCCTAGTCTTCGACAACTCGGAACTGCATCTCCACCGGACCGCCGGGTGCACGCGACTCCATCACCGAAACATGCTTTGCCCCGCAGTGCTGGCAGTAGAAGGCCTGCCTGTTCAATTCTTCATCGTGATCCAGCTCTGCTTCCGTTTCTTTCTCACAGTTCTGGCAGACGAACTTTGTAGTCATCTCCGGACCTCCTCTACCAATGAAACATTCAGCGTAGCCCGGCTTGCCAGGCTCCGAGGTATCCCATGCCCACAGAAAACAAACCGACCAAGCCGCTGAAGGTTGAGCGCTCGATGGTAACGAAGCTGGTGATCACCGGCGCACCTCGGCTGGACACGATCACCGTGTTCCTTGAGGACTTCGGCCCCCCCCTTAAACGTCAGCCGTAACGCGCCAGGAGTACACTTGCACTCCCACCCAGCTGTAACCCCTCTCCCTCTATTTCGAGGCGGCGAGAAGATCGGCGGCAGGAGCGCCCTCGGCAGCGATGCGACGAGCTTGAGCCACTCCCCTAGCAAGCATCCTCGTCATCGACTCGCCTGGCTGAGAGGTGAATGCCTCTTCGTATAAAGCCATCCCTCACCGGGCATAAATCCCCAAGAACATCTGCGTCCCACCAGGTTGGCAAAACCTCACCCGAACATCAATACGAGTGCCGTCATTCGGCAACGCTGACCTGGCCGCCTCAGTTCGGCAGTTGCAGTTCCGCGATATCAGACCGAAGGCGGCCTCGGAAATCGAGGACATAGCCACGCCAGCAGGCTGCTGGGCCACTCCAAAGAAGAGATCACGAAGCGGGTCTACCGCCGAGTCGGCGAGGTCGTCAGCCCGACCAAATAACGACCTGATGCGGAAACGATGCCTGATTATGCGGAAATGATTGGGTTTTCTGACGCGCAAATAAAAACCCCGCAGACGTTAATCTGCGGGGCTTTCGAATGATGGAGGCCGAGGTCGGAATCGAACCGGCGTAGACGGATTTGCAATCCGATACAAGAATCACCGATTCTTGCGGGCTGGGCGTGAAAATCAGTTCCAAAACGAAGCAGGATTTTCCCCGCTGTAACCCGCATTCTACAAGGGTCGCCCTTTTAGTTTTGGAACTGGTCCTGAGGCCCTTTCACCCTCCTTCAAGTGATGCATCTGCAGCGCTGAATCGAACCTCGGAACTCCCTCTCCACGACTAGGGTTCAACGGTTTCAGACACCGGGACTGATCAACACCGCTAACATCACCATGCGGTTTTTTAGTGGTGTTGGCCGGTGGCAAAGGGTTGATTTTACTGGCCCTAAAGTCCCTGCCCCCTTGATTCCCAACCAGTGGTATTAATATTGGTATCGCCCGACGCCCCACCTATCCTCCACCACTAGCCGCGCAATAACCCCGTAAATTGATTGGCAGGGAATTCCTTGCTCGCCGACTCAGCATAATTTTGAAACGACGTTCTGGGTTCGTCCGCCAGTCGCGGCTGCTACCAAACCATGCGGTCAGTGAACTAAGCCTAGGTACCTGAGCAGATAGGTGCGCATAATGGCCCCGATATCTAAGGCGCGAGCAGTCTAGATACATTAAAATCTGTTTTTTTTGAATGTAGTGAGCACCAGGACGTGAATAAGTTAACCTTCATCCTCCCCTACTACGGTTACGTGCGCTCGTGCTTTTTGGCGCTGTGTCTGCTGCCTTCGGCCAGCTATGTACATGCCGCGCAGGATCTGAAAAATCTGACACTCGAGCGGCGAATGGCCGAACAGGGCGATGCCCTAGCCCAGAACAATCTAGGTGCTATTTACGCCAACGGCGATGGAGTTGCGCAAGACTATCAACAGGCACTGGCCTGGTACCACAAAGCGGCCGAGCAAGGCTATGCTGCAGCTCAATTCAATTTGGGTAACAGCTACTACAACGGAGAAGGCGTGACGCGGGACGCCAAGCAGGCAGCTGCATGGTTTCGCAAAGCCGCCGAACAAGGCTACCCTCCAGCTCAATACAATCTAGGCAACGGCTATTACAGGGGCGATGGGGTTACGCAGGACTATCAGCAGGCGCTGACTTGGTACCGCAAAGCCGCCGAGCAGGGCTATGCCGCAGCTCAGTATAATCTGGGTAACAGCTACTACAACGGTGAAGGCGTGCCGCAGGACGACAAGCAGGCGCTTGACTGGTTCCGCAAAGCAGGCGAACAAGGCCATGCTGCTGCTCAGTACAACCTCGGCGTGTTCTATGAGAAAGGCAAGGGCGTGGCACAGAGCTACCAGCAGGCAATGGCTTGGTATTACCAAGCCGCCGAACAGGGTGATGCCGAAGCCCAGTATAACTTGGGCGTCATCTATGATAATGGAAAAGGAGTGGCGCAGGACCCCGAGCAGGCGCTGGCTTGGTACCGCAAGGCCGCCGGACAGGGCTATGCCGCAGCTCAATACAATCTGGGCTTCATTTATGCCCAAGGGGAAGGCGTGGCGCAGGACTATCAGCAGGGGCTGGCCTGGTACCGCAAGGCCGCCGAGCAAGGTTACGCCGAGGCTCAGTTCGCATTGGGTAACAGCTATTACAATGGCGAAGGTATTACACAGGACTACCAACAGGCGCTGACCTGGTACCGCAAGGCCGCCGAGCAGGGTCATGCCGCGGCTCAGAATAACCTTGGCGTCACCTACGCCCGCGGCGAAGGCGTCGCGCAGGACTATCAGCAAGCGTATGTTTGGGTCTCAGTTGCTGTTGCCAATGGATATTCTAGCGCTACTGATGCTCGAGATCTTATCGCTAGTAAGCTGTCACAATCCCAACTGGCGGCGGCGCAAAAGCTAGCGGGGCAGTATTCTGAAAAATACCAACCAAGACTCTGAATAAAAGCAGGCGCCTCGGTTTTCGGATCATTTACCAAGGCGGTGTGGTCGTTTAGCTCATCCAGCCAAGCATGCGGTATCCCGGCCATCATTCTGCCCTGCACCACCAGGACTGCGCATACAGCACGCCGTCGACCTCTTCCACCCCGTTGATGTTGATGCCTAGCTGGGCCATACCATTGACCTTCGCGTCGTGCAGCCGGGGGATAACGTCGGGCCCAGGTGTCGGATTGAATACCCAAGCTTGGGTCGCGATCCGGCCCAGCGGTTCACTGTGGTGATCACCGATGTGGACATCGCCCCGCAAGGGCTGGACCCTTTTGAGCTGATCAGCAGGGATGGCCACGCCATTCACGCGGCGGCGAACGAGGAGGAAATACATGGGGCACCATAACTGTATAAAGATACAGTATCGTATAAGCGACCCAGGCCCCGGGCAATTGCCGATCAGCGGATCAGTGAAGAGGCGGCAGCTCTTTGCCCCGAGCCTTGGCAACAGCGCGAAGCTGGTAGTCGGATACCGCCTGGAACAGCGACTCGGCCAGCAGGCGAAGGCGCTCGATCTCCTCTACAGGCGCGCCGCGATCCTGAGCTTGGTGATACTCACGCATGGCGTCGATAGCCTGCTGAATCAGCGGCTCGCCGGCCTCGATCATGCCTATGAAGGTGCGCTTGTCCAATGTCATGTCCTGGTCAATTGATCCGCAGAGTATAGGACGCGCAGGGAGTTGATCGAACAGGCACCACTGGTGACTCTGCTGTTGCACGCTGGTAATATCCGCCTACGCTAACTTTCCATTCATAGGGACCAAGATAGCTAGAAGCCCCGGACGCCAGCATCCGGGGCTTCGTTTTTCTGCGGGTAAGCTACGGATCCTTCATCCGGTCAACAATAGCCTCGCACGCCAGCCCAGCTATTCGGCTTCGCTCAAGCGCTGCTGCGCAGCTGCCCGCCATTCGGTCAGACTCTTCAAGCAATCCCCCGAGCACCACGACGGCAGAGGCTCCTGCCTTGCGCTGCTGGGTAGCGATGGTATCGCAGGTGGCTCGGTGCCCGGCACGCAGTCGGGCGATTTCGTCGCGCAGCCCACCAGCAGCAGACTCAGCAGCAGCGGCGCGGACTTGGGCCAGTTCCAGTTGTTGTCGTGCACTCTCGCCCTCCTCGTCCGCCATGGATTGGCGGCGCTGTTCTTCTGTTCTGGCCTGGGCGGCGGCCCGGCGGTCTCGCTCGGATACCTCCAGGCGGTAGTCGGCCAAGGCCTTTTCGGACTGGGCAGCCTCAAACCTGGCATCGGCCGCAGCGCCATCGGCAATCACGACCCGATACTGCTGGCCGCCGGCGACCAGCACCACGACGATCAGCCACCAGCACCAGCCCGGCACCGCGTCCAGCCAGTTCATGCCAGCGCCCGCCGAACGCCTTCATCGATGATCGCCGCCGAATACGGATTACCGCCGTTCTCGTGGATGATGATGCTGACCACCATGCCGCGCAGCGTGGCCGGGTCCTTGATGTTGATCGGGTCGGTGGTACGCACGCCCAGGCGCTTGGCCACAGCCGAGGCGTAGGCTTGGGTGTCGTTCTCGTTGCTGGGCGCCCAGCGATTGATGGTTTCGAGCACGGTATCGATTCCCTTCCCGCCCACGCCCGGCATCCCATCCTTGCCTCGGTAATTGAGCAGCAGCTTGCCAAGGGCGCGAATGCCGTTTTCGGGGTGGTCGAAGCGAGCAAATCGCGGATTGGCCACTCCCTCCTCCACACCGAGCTGGCCCTGCCAGGCGTTGCGTGGGTTGTAATCGATATTGCCGGGGTTCCGGTTGCGGACGCCGCGGGGTGTGGTCATGGGTTTTCTCCAGACAAAAATAAGCCCGCGCTGGGCGGGCTTGGTTGAAAAATGGATGAACGTCAGGCAAGAGGCTCCTCAGGCTCCGGCCCTGGCTCAGCCGGCTCTTGGACAGTGACGGTCACGGTGGCCCGGTACTCGCTGAGCACCTTGGCCACCAGCACCTGGGCGGCAGGGAACTGCTGCAGGATTTCCCGGGCGCGGGTGTCGGCCTGCTCCTGGGTGGCGAACGGAATCAGGTTGGCGGCGTCGTACTGGTTGGCTGCGTTGATAGCTACGAAAGGCATGGGTCAATCTCCAGACAAAAAGAAGCCCGCTCAATGGCGGGCATTGGGTAGTTGGCTTGGGTTCAAGCCTTGGGGTATTGCTGCTTGATCTGCTGCAGGGTCGAGAAAAACGGCTCTGCTTTGGGCATATGTCTTTGATTCATGGCATGCCAAAGCATGTCCAATTGTTCCTCCACCGGCGGATACTCGGCCGCACGGCGCTTGGCGTGGTCGCACTTATGCTGAATTTTCAACGGTGAACTCCTGATCGCGGTAGGGCCAAAGGCTGATCGTGACGTGGTAGGTACCCGGCGCCGAGAATTCCAGCTCGATGTCACTGCCGTCAGCGATGTAGGTTTCGTTCTCGATGTTGACGGCGGCACCTTCGTGGACCCCCTTCAACCAATGCCCTTGGAGTGCCGCCCCCATCCGGGGGCGCTCCTTGAGCATTTGCCCCATTACAAAGTGGTCAGCAATCCGTGCCGGGGTAGGCACTTGGATAAAGGGCCGGTCGGTGTTGAGCCTGATGATTTTCTTCCCGTGTTCGGGCGGGCAACTGACGGCAAACACGATTCGTCCGTCTGTCTCATAGGCTGCATAGTGCTCAATGCTGCTCATCGTTTGGTTCCCATTGCATAGAGGGTATGGTCTTTTACGCTCACACCCGAGTTTTCCCCCCACCACTTCACGGTGATGACGAAGTAACCCGGTCCTACACCGATTGAGCCCATTAGGTTGGGGAAGCCATCAGCCCAATCCCCGCCACCCTCAGCGATTACCAGGCCATTTAATTCCATCCGGAACTGGTACTTACGGGTACCGCCGCCAAATCCTTGATAGCAGCTGTACTGCGCCGTGATGTAACCCGCCTCATCCATCTGCACACCAATGGCAATCAAGTCTCGCCATTGCCCTTCACCGGCACCGTACACGACCCCTGCGCTGGAGGCAGATACCGGAACCGTGACCGCATTGCCACGGATGCGCAGGGTGTCAATCTCTGCAACCCCGATCTTTGCTGACGTGATCGCGGCATTGGCGATTTTGGCATTCGTGATGCTTGCGTCACGAATGAACGCATCGTTCATGAACACCTGGCCGCCCTGAATCGCGAACGGACTGACGTAACCATTGCCGGCGGCGTTGATTACCGCGAACTGGTCCGCCAGAACGGCCACTACCGACTGAAGCACACCACTCTGGTTCTGGATGCCGACCCCAATCCCGCCGAGGGCATAAACTCCGCTTTGCGTAACCGCCACCTTGATCGAGTACTGAGCGTTGACCCGATTATTCAATCCGGTCTGCGCAGTACTGATCTGCTGCACCGAAGCATTGGTACTACCCAAAGATGACTGGGTGGTCTGGATCTGCTGACTGAGTGCCGCATCGGCATCACTCCGCGCCGTGGCCTCGTTCTGAATTGCCGTGTTGGCATTGCCTACCGAGGTGTACAAGCCGTCGATGCGCGACGTTTCAGCGGTAAGCTTGTTCCCCTGCTGAGAGACGGTGGCTTGCGTCGAACTGAGCGCCGTCGCCGTGGCATCGGCGGTCACCTGGGCGGCCTTGGCTGCGCTGACATCCTCCATATGCCAGTCAGTTGCATACCAAACCGTTCCCGCACCGGCAGCTTGATCGATCTGCAAGAACGGCCTGATGAAATACACGCCGGCCGGAACCGTGTAATCAAAGGTCGTGCGGGTCCATGTCGAGGTCGGGGCTACCCGCCCCCCGCTGGTCCCCGTCCTGCTGACAGTGGCCGGGTCGCTACCGATCTGGATGTACAAGTTGAACGATGCCGCGCCGGCGGCGCAGGCCACCAGTGCGTTCAACCTCCACACATCGCCTGGCTTGACGGCTGCAAACGGCACGTCAGCCAATGCGGGGTTGTGATCCCTGGCCGTCAGCTGTGCCGCGTACTTGAACGGGCAGCCCGCAGGCACGCCACTCGCCGTGGTGGCCAGCACCGTGAACCCCATACGCGTGAACGCTGGGTCAAACGTCGCGTTGGGAATGATGTTGCCGCCGGCCGAGTTCGCAGCCTTGATGGACGCGCTCAAGTTGGTGACCGACTCAGCTGCACTGGTCAGACCTTGTTCGTTGGCGGTTACCCGGTTCGACAGGGCCTGCACTGCGGTTGCATCAGCTTTCTTTGCCACCTCAACCAAAGCCGACTGTGCTGCAGCTGCGGCATCTGTGGCCACCTTGTCCGTGACTGCCGCCCAGCTCGTACCGTTCCACCGCTTGGGCGTGTTGGCGTTGCCGGTCGTGTCGATCCAAAGATTCTGCGCCAGTCGATCGGCGGCCGCCGGTGCTGCCGTCTGGACCAGGACTTTACCTTTGCTACCGGCAAGGTCCGACGCAGCCTGGGCGGCCTGCTGGGCTTTGTCGACGTTGCCATTGGTGGTGGTCAGGCTGTTTTCCAGGCTGGTTGTGCGCCCGCTGACGCTCGACAAAGCGCCGGCCTGCTGGCTCACCGTCGCGGTCAGCGAATCGACAGCCGCCGCCGTGGCCGACTGAGCTGCATCCGTGACGCTGTTGTTGTCCCGCCAGCCGGTGGGGATTGTGCCGCGCTCGAACTGGGCGTTGTCGACCTCAATGAAGCCGGCAGAGGTCGACGCCGTGCCGTAAACCACCACAGCCAAGTAGACCTCAACGGTGGTGTCCGCAGGCGTGAACGTCACCGAAAGCCGGCGCCACTCGCCGGTAGCCCCCGACAGGTTTGTCTGCCAGGTGCCCGAAGCGGCCCCCGCTGAGGTTAAGCCGTTGATCTGGGCCTTAACGTCCAGGCCTGCGGTCGCACGCACGTAAAGAGACAGCGTATACGTGCTGCCAGATGCCACCTTTACGTTCTTGTCGGTCGCCGTGCGCAACCGGAACCACACGCTGCTCGAAAGGCCAGTCAGGTCGATCCGTTGCGTTACACCGCCTGGGGCAAGCGTAGAGGCCGGCTGACTGGGGTTGCGAGTCCCGCCGGCAGCGGTGTACCCCCATCCGTCGGCTACTCCAGCAGCGGTGCCTGGCTTCTCGAACGACGGGTTGTAGATCAGGTTCTCTGACCCGGCGTCCGAGAGGGAGGCACTGATATTGGTTAGCTGCGCCCCCGCAGCGGTAAGGTCCTGCCCCTGCTGGTTCACCGTATTGCTCAGCGCCTGCACAGTCGAGGCATTCGCCTTGCCGGCTACGGTATCCGTCAGGGCGAGCAGCGCAGCACTTTGCGAACTGATCTGCTGGTCTTGCGTGCCGTTTTTGCCCTCGGTCGCCGTGACGCGCTGAGTCAGCGCCTGCACGATCGCCGAGCTGGCTTTACTGTCCACATCCACCCGCAGGCCGTCGATACGCTTCCCTTCGGCAACGAGCTTGTCGCCCTGCTGGGTGACAGTGGCTTGAGTGGAGCTAAGCGCTGTAGCGGTAGCGTCTGCCGTAGCCTGGGCAGCTTTGGCCGCGCTGACATCTTCCATGTGCCAGTCGGTGGCCAGCCAGACCGTGCCGCCATTGGCTACCTGCTCAATCTGCAAGAACGGGCGAATGAAAAAAACGCCCGCCGGCACGATGTATTCCCAGCTGGTTCGCGTCCAGGTAGACGTGGTGTTGACCCGGCCACCACCCAAACCAGTACCTTTGATGGTTGCCGGATCAGTGCCGACTTGAATGTACAAATGGAAAGGCGCCGTCCCGGACAGGCAAGCGACCAGTGCACTCACCCGCCAGATATCACCCGGCTTGACCGCCACAAAGGGCACATCCGTCAGCGCAGGGTAATGGTCACGGCTGGCAAGCCGAGCCGCATACTTGAACGGGCACCCCGCCGGCACGTCGGCACCGGTGGTTGCCAGCACCACGTAGCCCATTTGCGAATAGGCCGGGTCAAAGCTCGCGTTGGGTACAATGTTGCCGCCTGCCGCATTCGCCGCCTTGATGGAAGCGGTCAGGCCATTCACTGATTCGGCTTGACTGCTCAAGCCCTGCTCCGTTGCCGTCACACGGCCTGACACCGAGTTCAGGGCAGCGGTACTGGCCTTTGAAGGCAGGCCGTTGGTGGTGCTGTTAACCGTATTTTCCAGGGTGCTGGTACGGCTAGAGGTGCTGGCAATGTCCCTTTCCGTGGCCGTGACACGCGACGTCACTTCCTGCAAGGCGGCTGAGCTTGCCTTGCCGTCCACGCTGGTCTGCAGGCCATCGATACGTTTGCCTTCAGAGACCAGCTTGCCCTCAGCATCGGACACCCGCAGGGTCAGGTTGTTTACCGCGGTGGCGTCGGCCTTGGTCTGGGCCAGCGCCAAGGCACTCGCGGCGGCCGCAGCAGCATCCGTTGCCGCTTTGTCCGTCACTGCCACCCAGGCGCTGCCGCTCCAGCGTTTCGGGGTGTTGGCGTTGCCGGTGGTGTCGATCCACAGGTTTTGCGCCAAGCGATCAGCAGCGGCCGGCGCCGCCGCCTGAATGATCACTTTGCCCTTGCCACCTGCCAGCGTGTTTGCCGCGTCAGCGGCCTGCTGGGCAGCAGCGACATTCTGGCCTGTGGTGGTCAGCGTGGCCGTCAAACCGCTGAGCTGTTCAGCCTGGGACACCAGCCCCTGCGCGTTCTGGGTCACGCTCGCGCTCAGCGAACTGGTGGCGTTGGCATTGGCCAGCGTATCTGCCGCAATGACCTGGCCGTTGTCTCGCCAACCGGATGCTGACGTGCCCTGCTCCAACTGGACACGATCAACCTCAATGAACCCGGCCGCAAGCGACGATGAGCCATAGACCACAGCAGCCACATACACTGCCGTGGTGCCCACAGGCGGCACAAAGGTTACCGAGTACCGCAACCAATCCCCTGAGGCCGCGACGAGGGCTGGCTGCCAGGTGCCGGCAGCGGCCCCTGTGGATGACACGCCATTGACCTGCGGCTTGACCTCAAGCCCCGCCGCCGCACGGATGTACAGCGACAGGGTGTAGGAAATGCCTTGCGCTACCCGGATGTTCCTTTCAACCGCCGTGCGCAAGCGAAACCAGAGAGCCGACGAGAGGCCCGTGAGGTCCACCCGCTGCGCAACGCCTGCTGGGTCCAGGGTCGATGAGGGCTGCGCGAAGGTGTGGACGACACCCGCTGATTTGTCGTACCACCAGCCATCCCCCAGGCCTGCTGTAAGCCCCACCTTTTCGAACGACGGGTTGAACACCAGGTTCTCACCGCCCAGCAGCGGCAGCGCGGCGTTGATGTTCAGCAGCGACTGGCCTTGCGCAGTGAGGTCCTGGCCATGCTGGTTGACCGTGTTGCTCAGCGCCTGCACGGCTGAAGCCTCGGCCTTCTTCGCCACCCTGTCGGTCAGCGAGACGATGGCAGTACTCTGGGAGCTGATCTGCTGGTCCTGCGCGGTGTTTTTGCTCTCCGTCGCGGTGACACGGCTGGTGACCTGTTGCAAGGCGGTGGAGCTGGCCTTGCCGTCCAGGCTGGTCTGCAGGCCATCCAGGCGTTGACCCTCCGCGACCAGCTTGCCCTCAGCATCGGACACCCGCAGGGTCAGGTTGTTTACCGCTGTGGCGTCGGCCTTGGTCTGGGCCAGCGCCAAGGCACTCGCGGCGGCCGCTGCGGCATCCGTCGCCGCTTTGTCGGTCACCGCCACCCAGGCGCTGCCGCTCCAGCGTTTCGGGGTGTTGGCGTTGCCGGTGATGTCGATCCACAGGTTTTGCGACAAGCGATCAGCAGCGGCCGGCGCCGCCGCCTGAATGATCACTTTGCCCTTGCCACCTGCCAGCGTGTTTGCCGCGTCAGCGGCCTGCTGGGCGGTGGCCACGTTCTGGTTAGTGGTGGTCAGGCTGGTCTGCAGCCCGCCCAACTGAGTCGCCTGCGCCGTGGTCTTGCCGTCCAGCGTGGATACGTCGGTTTCTACTTTGGACACACGGGCCGCCGTGCCGGCCGCCGTAACGATGGCTTGGCCAACATCGGTCCAATAGGTCGCGTTCGGCGGAGGGGTGTTCTTCGGTACCGCTTTCAGCGCCTGATACAACATCCCGTTGGCACCCAGCACGCTCTGGGTGGTGCTGTAGGTCTTGTCCTTGTTGTATGGCAAAGAACCGGCCAGCGCGGACACGTTGTTGATCTGCTGCTGCAGGTCGGTCTTGGCGTCGCCGACTTGCTGATCTACTGCGGCGATCTGCTGGGCAAGCGAGGATTTGGCAGCTTCAACGTTCTGGTCAACTGTGCTGATCTGCTGCTGCAGCTCATTGCGGGTTTCCGTCAGCGAATCGCTCACCGACGCCACCGAGTTGTTGACCTCAGTAATCTGCTGAGTCAGGTCGCTACGCACCACCCCAACGCGGTCGTTCACTGAACCCGGGCCATTTTTGTCGATCAAGTCGATACGGCTGGTCAGTTCTTTGCCCAGCTCGCTCTCGGTGATCTGATCCTTGATCTGCTCGAGGATCGCACCAGCATCTGCGCTGGCCATTCCGGCAACCACTGCCGGGGCTACCGGGAAGAATGGGCCAAGGTTACTGGAACGATCGACCAGGCGAGCCCAGAAGTAGAACTGTTGGCCCGCGCGCAAGCCCTGCATCACGTACTCGTTCTGCGGGTAGGCCAGGTCTGCCAGCTTGGTGGCATTGTCCAATTCTGTACCTTCGCTGTACCACAACTCGGTACGCTGGGTGTCGCTGGAGCCAGCAGGGAAGCCCCACTTGATGCCGATGCCGAACAGCAGGCTTTCCGTATCCAGGAAGGAAACAGCCGGCGGCAGGCCTTCCTTGCCATTCAGCTGAGTGAGGGTCGAGCTTTTCCAGATCGACGTAATGTCGAACGAGCTCACAGCGCGTACGCGTGCAAGGTAGGCACCCGCGTAAATGCCGACCACGTCCACCGATGTTGCGCCGGTGCGCTGCAGGCGAACCCAGTTGCCGTTGTCCTTGCGCCACTCCACGTCATAGGCGACAGCGCCCTCCACCGCAGGCCAGGCGATGGTCATCGTGCTGACCGCGATACCCTGGTCGATCATGTGAGCGGAAGACAAGGTCACGCTTGCGGGGGGCTGCACAGTGGTCACCGGGATAACGCTGATCGGGCGCTCGTCTAACTTGGCGCCGGTGTCGATCGCCGCGAACTTGCTCGGGTTGAACTCGAGCGCGGTGATCTCGTACTCGCCCTCTTGGGTGCGCGTTGTCTTAAGCACCCGGAACAGCTGCACCGCCAGGTCGTGGTAATCGATTGCCCACTGCAGTTCCGGCTCGGGCTGCACGCCATACGCGGTGGTTACCGTCACCGCGCGGCCGGCGACTGACTGCACCGTGCGTGCCTGGGCGGTGCCGTTCGGCAGGTTCAAGATCAGCCGGTCGCCTGCCTTGATCGGCGTGTCACGGTCCAAGGTCACAACGCGGCCGGCAGCCGCCGAAATCCGGCCGCCGTTTGGACGGCCCGCAACCAGCTCGTCTGCGACGGGAATGACGTAGCCAGGCAGCGGAATGCGCCCTTCCATGCCGGTCTTGAAAGTGACGGTGCGGTCCTGACTGTTACTCAACAGCGCCCACTTGCCGCGTCGCTGTGCCTCGGATGCACGGGTGCAGCCGATGGCTGAAATCTCCACCGGCCGGTCCCGGTACCGCCGCTGGAGAGCGTTGTCCGTGACCGGGATAACATCGGTGTCATAGTTGTTGGCCGGGTTGTCGTAGCTGACCAGAGCCCGGCTGTAGTGCGTGTTACGCTCGGCACCGCCGTAAACGAACTCACCGTCGATGACATTGGCCCGGTTGAATACGTAGTCGATATCCTGGGCGCGCGGCATGTCTGCCTGCATGAACAGAGAGCCGTGAGCCCAGTACACCATGCCCCGGTAAATCGCCGAGAGGTCGCGCAGCAAGGTCCAGGCTTCGGCGCGGCCCTGAAGATTCATGTCGCACAGGAAACGCGGCTCCTGACCGCCCTGCCCATTCGGCACCTGCTGGTCGCAGTACTGGGCGATGCGGTACATCTCCCACTTGTCGACCATCCACGGCTTGATGCGTTTGCCCAGGCCAAAACGGTCCTCGACGCACAGACCGTAGGTCACAAACGCCGGGTTGTTGGTCCAGGCCTGCTTGAAGGTGCCGTCCCATACGCCGGTATAGGTGCGCGCAACGGGATCGTAGTTGGTCGGAACCGGCCAGCGCTTGGCCTTGCACTTCACAGTTACCGCCGGGATGTTCTGGAACTGCTGGGCGTCAAACTCGATGTACAGCAGCGCAGTATTCGGGTAGCGCAGTTTCTGGTCGATGATCTCGGTGTAGCCAGCGATGGTCATCGTGTCGGCCACGGTGCCGCTGTTGGCATTCGGAGTAATACGGCGCACGCGCAGCATCCATACGGAGGTCGCCTTGGGCAGGTTCACGCGCACCGAGCGCTGGTAGCCGTTGGTGGTCTTGCCGTCCACCGCCCCCAGGTGCGCCTCGACGTAGGCGCCACCATCGGTAGCGATATCGATGGCGTACTCAATGCGGTAGCCATTGGTATTGCCACTGCTGTCCTGCTGCGCCAGGCGTGGCCAGGCCATTCGCACTCGCACAGCCGAGAGCTGGATGTTGCTCAGGGCACGGGCAAATGGATTGTCGCTGCGCAGTTCGACATTGACGGTGGTCTCGTTCTCGATCGCAGGGATGCCCTGGATGTAGTCCTGCTCGACCGAGCCTGAGCGCCACTCCCACCGCACCCCAGGGAAATTCACGCTGCCGCTGGCATCCATGATCGGGGTGTTATCGAGGTAGATGTCACGATCCGTCGGCTCCTCATCGAACTCCCCCTCCCCAACAGCAATCAGAATTTTGCCGATGTTGGTCGACTGGAGGCTATCCGGAGCCTCAACCGGCGTCTTCGGCTTGCTGCTGCCGCCCTTGGCGCCAGTGATATCAACGTGATCTGCTGGGCCCATGCTTTCCTCCGGGCAATAAAAAACCGCCCGGAGGCGGTCTGTTCACTGAGTTGGCACTAGGCCTTGTCTTGCGCCTCGATCGACGCTGAGATGATTGCCCCACCCCAACGGCGTTCGCCGATGCAGATTGGTACAGGGTTGCCACTGGCGGTGGTGTTTCTTGCGCTGCCGAAAGCGTACGAGGGCTTATTTTCTGCTGCTGCGCTCAGTGACAGGCCCTGCGCCTGAGGGCTGAGCAGCTGGATCACGCCGCCTATAGCCATGGACGCACCAACAGCAGCAGCGACACCCCATCCGCCTGCGCCGGCAGCAAATGCGGCACCGACGCCACCGGAAGCGATCGTCGCGGCCACAACCAGAGCGACCCCGATCACGGTCTGCAGTAGGCCGCCGCGCTTACTACCATTGATGATCGGAATAATTCGAACTTCACGTGTACCGGCTCGAGAAAAATCGTCCAGACCGACATTTTTCCTGTTGCGAAACACCGCAAATCTGAGACCGAGTCTGTCCAGCCTCTTGATTTCATCCTCAAACCCTTCAAGGGTGGCTTTCAGGGCCTGAAAGACCTCCCAGGTAGATCCGGAGTCAATCATTCTACGGTGTAGACGCCCGAATTTTCGGGCCAGTGATCCCGAAAGCTTGATTGTGGTCATGGGCGTATAGGCAATGGTACTTGCAGTCATACTTTCCTCCGGACAATAAAAAACCGCCCGGGGGCGGTCTCTTCACAGGCAGCTGTTCACTGCCTCAACTCTTCGATTCTTCCGCCAGTCCATTAGGCCTGACTGGAAGTAAAGGTCCACTTTAGTTCCAGAATTTGAACCTCGGAAGTCGGCAAACTCGACTTCACCAACGCTGATCACTGTTCTGCCTCCACCGGGAAGAGGCTGTATCGATGCGCCGTAATGAGCCCCCATCAGCGACTGATTCTGCCAAGCGAAAAGGACACACTCCGCAAGGTTGTCGACAGACTTTGCACTGCTGAATGACCTCGCAGGCCCATCGGCTCTCTTCTCATTCATCGAAGCGCACCCCATCAGCAACGCCAGCCCCACTGCCAGAAGAAGAGCCTTCATACGGCACCTCCTGCAGTTCCAGCCAAGTCGCTTCCACAATGCTTGCATTTGATAGCAACCGCCAAGACTTCTTCGCCGCAGAATGGGCAGTCTTTTTTCGGCTTGGTATCAGCGACGGAACGCATATCGGCAACTGGTTCAGGCGAGGCTGAGACAGGCACGTCCGTGACGATTACGGGGGATGGCTTCTTAAATGCCCATACCAAGGCAGCTACCCAGCCAAGCAGGCTCCAACCCAGGAAGAAGTTAACAGCAGCGATGGCTCCTAGGTTGTTGTTCTTCCGCAGCCATGCCTCGATCGTTGGAAGCATGTAGAAAGCGGGGATGAACACCGCACCACTGAATGCCACTAGGGTGCCAAATGCATTCAATCCGCCCCGCTCTGTCCCCATTGCGTAGCTGTAGAAGGCGAGTAAGCCCAGGACGAGTAGACGAACGACGAACATTTGAACTCCTTGCTCACTGGCCATGGCCTATCCATGGCTAATGATGGCAATCTACCACAGGCAGGCGAACCAGGCGGCAGATGCAAAAAGCCCAGCGCGGGGCTGGGCTTGGGTCATAGGACTGGCGGGTCTTCTGTTAGATAGTGTGATGCTGGCTCACTGATCACCAGATCGGCATGCTGATGCACGACCGGTCGAACGCCATGCCCCATCGTTACGAGATAAAGCTGAGCTCCCTCGCGTCGGGCGAATTTCATGGCAGGGATGAAGTCACTATCACCAGTTATCAAGACAATAATGTCAACCTGCTTTTTCAGTGTGAGACTGGCAATGTCGAGCCCGATCCGCATGTCCACACCTTTCTGCTGGATGCTGGGCTCCAGGTCAGAAATGGAAAACGTCGTCTCAGCGTTCGCCTTCTTAAGTGCTCGACCATTTATCCTCCACCCCTGGTGGACAAGCTCCCCGAAGCGTAGCGCGACATAAGGACTTTTCTCCAAGCCAGCGTGGAGCGCCTCGTTGTTCTTCGCAACAGAGGTTTTCCCGAAATCGACGGTAGTACCGTCGGGGTGCTCTGCTTGGGTGGTCAACGGCTTGGCGTCGTAGAAATAGACCCGGTGGAGACGATGGTTGATCAGGTGGGGCGATTGAGAGAGCTTCTTGGTGACTAGCTCGATCATTTCGCTGGTGATCGGCGCCTTTTTGACAGGCCAAAGCTTCGGCTTGATAAAACCCGCATCGATCAGAACAGCGTACCTAAGCATCCATTTCCTCCAGGCAAAAAAAAGGCCGCTAAACGGGTGGGGACGAATCCCTCTTATATGTCACCCGTAGAGCAGCCGGTTCTTGGAGCGAACTATAGGCGCACATTGTACGCCCGTCAACACGTACCAAAGCATCCCAACATGTACCAACCGAGCTTAACGGAGGTCAGCTAGCCTCGCCGTTCGCCTCGCTGTCCACCCATCCAGCATGGATGAAATGCCAGTACCGCGCCACCATTTCGCCATAGTAGCGTTGCACCTCCAACAAACCGCCCCGGTCCGTTGCCGGAAAGCCCATGGACTGGGGCAAATGAGCAAGGATATTCCATGACCGAGCAACGCGTTATCGATGCAATCAACTCACACGGCGACGATATCAAGACCATCAGTTGCATCATCGCAGGCCTGCTTCAACAGCTTCGCGAATCACAGGGCGGTGAAGGTATCGAATCTGCTCGCCAATTCGCAGTGGCAGTTGCCCAGCAAATGGGCCAAGGTGGAGCTACTGCGCCAGACGTTGACCGCATCAACCTGGTTTTCAATCAGCACAAGTGATTGGGACAGGGCTGGGCTTCGGCTCGGCCCTTTTACCTTCAAGGCCTACACCCTCTCCGGCAAGCACATAAGAAGCTACGGTTTTCACTTCCATTCTTCACTCCTACGGCTATGCCGCTTCATTTCGCGCCCAGATGACGCAACACAAGGCGCGTCCGGTCGAGCCATGGCCCTCCGAACACGACGATTTCTGATGGCCGCCCCAGCAGGTGGTGCAGCATGAACGGGCCAGGCCCGAAGACCTCCGCCGATTCCTCCGGCAGCCGAGCGTCAGCGCCTAGGTAAATGCCGGCGTGGTTCGGGTGTGCTGTGCGCCCCACGGCCATGACGATCATGTCGCCGCGCTGCGGCTGGTTGACCTGGTAGAAACCGGCAGCCTCATAAGCCTGCTCGTACAAGCTCGGGCCGTCGGCTTTCTCCCACCACCCTTCATCACGGGCATAGGCCGGGAACTCAAGCCCCCACTCCCGCTTGTACCAGTCCGCGCAGACCTGCCAGCAGTCCCAGGCACCGTGCACGAACGGCCGGTTAAGCAACGGCGTGTAACCGGTTGGCGTGATGCTGCGCAGATCGCTTTCAGGCCACGACAGGATATGCCAGGGCAAGCCGGTGGCCTCACACATGGCCAGATCCCGCGGCGAGGGTCTGCTAGTGGCGTCCGGATGTGAGTGCACGATGCCGATCACCTCGCCCTTGTCCTCGGCCGCCGCGTAGTCTTCCGGCGAGATACGAAACTCCTCGGCGGGATCGGTCGCGGTGTTACCGCATGGGATGTAGCGATGAGAGCGGCCGACGGCGATGATAAGCCCGCAGCACTCGCGTGGGTATTCTGCAACAGCGTGCGCTTGCACGGCGGCGAGGATGTGTTTGCGCATGATCAACTCCGTGCGATCAAAGATACAGCCGGGAAGCCACCAAACGGCAGTTGGTTGCCCTGCCCGTGGCGAACGGTGCATCCCATGTCGAGGCAGCCATTGCACTGGTCCTTGGCCGGGTCGTCGGTGGGATCGCCTTCAAGGTCGAAGTAGGGGCCGGTGTAGCCGCAGTTCGGGCCGCGGTAGCCGGCAGTCATTGCCCAGTGGCATAGCTGCGTCATCTGCCGGCCGATAGTCTCCCCGCCCACGTCGCCAGGGCTGGCCAGCTCCCAAGAAACCGTGGTGCCGTTCTCGGACACCTTCTGGTCGATGTACCAGACCTCGATGGCTTCCTCGGTCGGATCAGCCTCCGCGTTGCCTGCTGGAAAATTCACTGCATCCAGGTAACGCGCCATCGTGTGGCGCATGGTTAGCTTGAATTCGAGCAGGTTGTCGAAAGCCAGGCACAGAGCGGTGATCCGCCCATTGACGTTGCCCACCGTCAGCGTGGGGCGCACGGCCGTACCGTCCGAATTCGCCTCGATGCCGTCGATCTGCATGGGCCAGGCGCCGTATTCGTTGCCTTGCCACCAGATCGACTTGGCCGGAAGCTGGTCGGCGTTCGCGCCAGCGGCGGCCAGCTCCTTGGGGGTGTGAGGAATGGCGTGGCCATGGAAGCGCAGGGTGTCGGCGCCGAAGTCCGAACCGTCGAGCTCGAACAGCAGCACCTCGTTGCCGGGCTCCAGTGTCTGGATATCCTTGATCAGTGACATGCTGGTTCCTTATGGATGAAAGGCCCGCTCAAAAGTGGCGGCAACTTTGAAGCGACCGCCACCAACCGGAGTGGGCTTGGGGTCTTTGCAGGTAAACAGGCCTAAATCGCCGAGCGGGGTGGACCACAAGAAAGCTTTGGCACCGCCATGCCGGTCAAAGAACTCCATGATCTTGCGAACCTGGGCCTTCGTGCCGGTAACCGTGATGGGGTAGCTGTCTTCCTTGTTATTGGGTCCGTCGCCGACGACCTGTCGGTACCCGCCGCCGAAGCGTGACTCGCGGGTTCGGTAGCTGATCTCCGGCGTTTCCCCGCGCTGGGTTGGCCAGCTGAATTTCTCGATGGCCATCAGCGCCTCCCGCTGGTATTGCGATGGCTGACGCCACCTGGACGCCATGAGTCAGCGACCGCCTTCTCGGCAGCCATCTGCATTTGCTTCTGCATGTTCTGCTGGAGCAGCGCTTGATCGAGTTGCATGCCCTCGCTACTCCTGTCCTCAACCACCATGCTAACCGGCGCGGACACGCTGATCGCCGTTCCGCCGCTACCTCCGCCAACCGCCATCACTCCAAGCTGGCCGCCCGCCGTTCTCGTAAGGGGCATGACAGCTTCGTCACCAGCCTCTCCCATCACACCCAGCTTGCCACCGGCCATGCCGAAAGCGGTCGGAGTGCTCACGATGGAGTTGGTAAAGGCCCCACCATTGGCGAATAGTTGAACGCCGCTCGACCAGGCGCCACCCAACGCCTGCGGGAAGTAGGCGCTGGAATAGCCGGCCTGCGACGCGCCAAGGTTGGACGACACCGCACCTGCAGAGCCTGCCTCCATGCCGTTACCGGTGCCGCCGCCGAAATAGGCAGAAGCAGCCGATACACCCCAGCTCACTAGACTTCCCAGCAGGCCAGAGGCAGCCTGCTGTGTCGCGATGCGAGCCATATCTGCCAGCACCGATTTGGTGAAGTCCGCGAACGAGAACTTGCCGGTCATTGCGAAGTTCACAACCGCATCCTCCATCGAGGTAAAGGCGTTGGTGAAAAGGGTTTTCGTCTGGCCGGCGACATCCCGGGCCTGCTCCAGGTAGTTTTGGAAGGCCGACGACGCTCCCTTCCGCCAATCGCCCTGGGCATCGGTCATCGCGTCGTAGTTGGCGATGGTCGTTTCCTGAAGATCCCTTTCGGTCTTGCTCAGGGCCGCCAGCTTCTGGTTGTACTCATCAAGGCTCATGCCTCGGGAGCCGTCGCCATACTGGTTGGCTAGGTCCAAGCGCTGCTGATTCATGCGATCGGTGATGCCGTTCTGCTGATCCTGCAAGCCACGCTGGCGATCACCGAGCCCAAGGCTGTCGGCGGAGCGCTGACCCTGCTTTCTCAGCGCCAGGACCTGCTGGTCGAGGGCGTCGGTGTAGGTCTGCACAGCCCTGGCCTGTTTGGCCAGCCGTCCTTGCTCATTGGTCGCGAGCACCGAAAGCTCGGTATCGGCGTCCTTTTGAGCCTTGATCATGGCAGCACGAGCGTCGGCGATCTTTTGATCCAGCTGGATGCGCTGCTGAGCGCTGGTGCTACTGCGCCCTTTGGCTTCCTCCAAGGCTTTGATCTCGGCCTCGTAGGCGTTTGTGACCTCGACCTTCTGCTGCTCAATGATCGCGGCGCGCTGGGCGGCATACGACTCCTGCGAGATGAGTCCGGCCTTCTGCGCCGCGTCCAGCTCCTTCTGGTGGTTTTTGTATTCGGCCAGGATGGCAGTCAGGGCGTTCTTCTGGTCGTTGAAGCCGGAAAGGTCGACGGACGTGGTGCGCCCGCCGGTGTCCTTGAACTGCTTGGCGATGTCAGCCTGCACCCGAGCGATGTTCTCGGGTTTCAGCCGCTCATCATCCGGGTTGACTTTGCGGATCGCTTCGAGAGACTTGGTGTACTCATTCAGCGCGTCCGCCCGCTTTTCTGCGTTTGTCCTGGCGGATTTCTCCAGGGCGTCGATCTTGCCGATCGCCACGATGGCCGCCTGTTGCCGTTGAGCGTCCAGTTCCTGAGCCTTGGCTATCGCCTGCTGCGTGTCCCGCTGCTGGATCAACCCCTTCAGCTCAAGGCTGGCGTTGGTGAGCTTCTTCTGAGCATCGCTGTCGTCGGCATCGGCATTCACAGCGCTCTGTGCCGCAGCGACCTGGCGCTGCAGGTCGACGATCCGACTCGCGATGTCCTGGTCTCGACCAATGTTCTTGACCGAATCGACCGTGGCAGCAACCTCGCCACGTAGGGCCTTCCATCCGCGCTCCCAAATGGACAGGTTCTCGGTGACCTCCTTGCTGCGATTCTTGATGGTGTCGACGTATGTGTCGGTGAGCAGCTTGGTGGCGCCGATGGTGTCGCCCTGCTCCTTCAGCGCAACGATCTGCGAATAGGTCGAAGCCGTCAGGAAGTTGTACTGCTCGTTGAGATCTTTGGCGGCGGCCACCGGGTCTTTGCCGATCTTCACGAACTCGGCAACTGTTTCCTCTACCGCCTTCCCGGTCGCCGAGCGCCACTCCAAAGCGGCTTCGGTGATCTCGACGAAGCTGCCAGCGGCGATCTTGCCGCTGCCGGCCAGCTGGGTGAGCACCTCGGCCGCGGCGCCGGTGGTACCGACAGTCGCGGCGACCTCGCGCGCCATGCCGGAAAGCCGGTCCGACGTCGTGCCGGCCGCGTTGCCGGTGGTGATCAGCGCTTTCTGGAAACCGACCGCCTCTTCGCTGCCCGAGTAGTAAGCATATCCGAGCACGCCGACCGCCGCCGCTGCGACGGTGAACGGGTTCACCAAGCCAAGGACGTAGCCGCCCAGCGCCTGAATGGCTGGGCCCACGCCGCCGAACATGTCCTTGAGCTGCCCGCCCTGCTGCAGTAAGACTTGGAGCGGAGCCTGGCCACCCTGCAAGGACACCACGATATCGGTGAACTGGGCCGGTACGCCGCGCAGTGCTGCTGCGGTGGCCTTGGCCGACATACCCGTCTTGTTCAGTGCAATATCGGCGCCGCCCAATGCGGTGCGCGCCTGGTCGATCTTCGCCTGGTACTCGCCGAAGGTCTCCGAATCGAGAGCGCCGCTGGTGCGGAAGCCCTTCAGCTTTTGCTCCATCTGATCCAGCCGGCTCATAGCTGCGACGGTCGGGTCGATCTTGCCCAGCAGCTCTTCCAGCGCCTGGCCTTCTTCCCGGTGCGCACCGGCTGACTTCTTCGCCGCCTCCGCCTGGCGCTCTTCTGTAGCAATGAGGGCCTGGGCCCGGCTGTTGATGGCAGCCTGCCGACTTGCGCTGTCGGACAGGACAGCGTTCGCCTGGGAAGTGACCTCGGATGTATGCTCGGTGGCCCGGTTGAGCGACTGAATGTACTGGCTGGCCTCCATTGAGGCCTTGGCCACGGCCAGAATTCTGGCTTGCTGCTCGTCAGCAGATTCGGCAGCGCGCCGGCCTGCCTGGGCTCCGGCATCCGTGGCACTGGTGAGCGCCTCCTGCACCTTGCCCGCCTGCGCGGCCTCGGTCCGAAACGCACCCATATTCGCTGCAGCACTGCTGAACGCCGTTGAGGCGCTGGTAACAGCGCGCCCCACGGTGGCCATCTGCTGCGCCAGCTCGGCCTGCTTGGCGTTGAGCGACTGCAGCTCCTGGACGATCTGGCGGGTGTCACCTTGCAGGCTGCCCAGGGCAGTCTCCCAGGCGCGCCCAGTTCGCCCAGCCGACTCCTCGCTGCGCTTGCCAGCGTCCGTAAGCTGGTCGAGGTTATCCTTGGCCTCGACAGCATCGCCGGAGTCGATCTGAAGACCGAGAGAGGCAATGGTGGTCATGATCTACTCCATGGATTCGGCCATGACGGCCAAGGCCTCAACCTCCATGACGCGGAGGTCGGGGAAAATGTCTGTGAGGTCGCGGCGCTTGATGCCGAGCATCGAGGCTGTTGCGGGGATGGCGGTGTAGTCCAGGCCAGACGGCCCGCCCGTTCCAATCCGCCACTGCGTGCCCATCGCGTCGAAAAGCCGAAAGGCTGGCCAAGCGTCGGGCCAAACCTCCACTTCCTCTTCAGGGATGTCCGCCAGGGTCAGCCCCAGCGGGGCCAGGTGCTCGGCAGATGGCCCACGCTCATAACAGGCCCGGGCCGCCGCCCTCAGTTTCCCAATCGGGCCGGGCTGTAAGCAGCTTGGAAGGCGTCGATGACGGCCTTAGGTGCACCCGTGCAGGTACGGACCAGCTCGAGGATCGCCTTCTGACTGAACTTGTCCTCCAAGTCCCACCCTGTGACGATTTCGCCCAGTTGCTCGGCCTGCAGAGCGATTTCGCCAGCGGTCACCTCTTCCCACGTAGCGTTGTCGGCCCCGGCCTGCTCCGCCCAAGCGTCGCGAGCCTTGTTCCAGCGATCAAACATGCCGGCCAGCGTCACGCGATCCATATAGCGGAACTCGAATTCCACCGGCACTGGCTCTCCACCGATTCGAGGAACCTGCACCTCGGCAATGAACGTTGGGTCCTGCGCGATTTTGATCTTCGCCATGGGGGCTCCTTATGCGCCGGCCAAGTAACGGACCGGACGCCCCGACAGCGCGATGCTGATGGTGCGGGTCATGAGGTTGTTACGCTCCATCGTCGGGGTGGTGGTGATACTCACGTAACCCGGGTAAAGGATCTGGTCGCCATTTGGCAACTTCAGGCGCACCACGGTCAGTTCCTTGCTATCGCCATAGGCCTCGACCAGGCCCACGTAGGCAGCCGCAGGCTGATCCTCGACAGTGATCGAAAGCGTGATCGGGTTGCGATTGGTGGGGAACTGGCGATCGTCGTCGTCCTCAAGGTACCCGACCGTGAGGTACTGCTGCTCACCGCCCGAAGAGGTGAAAGCGGTCACCTTCGAGATCTGAGCCCAGTTGGTCACTGGGATAACAGAGCCCACACCCGCCCCGGCGGTGTATTTATCGGTGTTGGTTGTGTTCAGCCCAGCGAGCGAGAATTTGTCGGCGGCAACACTGGCCGCCCGGACAGCGCGGTCGTTGATCAGCGACCAACCTGAGCTGACGACAAGAACATCGCCGTTCTTGATGGTGTGTCCTGCCGCGCTGGCCACAGGCGGCGCAGCGTTGGTTAGAGCGGTGTAGGCGACGGCAGCGGCGAGTACGCTGGCGATTTCCAGCACGGAGCCGTTCGGCAGCGGGAAGCGTGCGGCCATGGGTTGTTTCCTCTTGATAGCCCGCCAGGCGGCGGTTGGTTATGCCCCAGCGGGCGATTGGTCCGCGACACCGCGGTAGGTGAAGCTGGCCGGGACCGTGTAGGTAGCCGACTCGGTGATGGTCGGGCCCTGCTCCACTGGTTCGGTGACCAGGCCGTCGAAGCCATTACGGCTCAGTGGAGAGTCAGCCCGGAAGACGCTTGATAGCTCGTCGACCAGTACTTCGGCAGTTGCCAGTGCTTGGCCAGCCGGGCACACGATGCTGACCTGGTAAACGCCGGTGTACTCGTAGGCATCAGAACCAAGGTAACGGCAGGTGGTGCTGGCCGGCAGCAAGTAGGCTCGAAGATAGGTCTCGCCGGACCCGGCCTCGAACCCCTCTTCGAAGTTGGCAACCCGGATCGGGCGCGCCGTGGCCCAGGCCATCAGTTTGATCTCAATGGCCTGACGGGCTCGTGCATGGCTCATACGCTGTTGTTCCTGATGGCTTCGTCGACTATGGCTTGGAATTTGGCCAGGGTGACCCGAACCATGCCGGCCGGGGCTTGGGTTGAATGCCCGTATTCCAGCGGGACCGCGTATGCCAGGTTGTTCACGATGTAGGCCGTCTGGCCGATGGTCAGCGCCTGCACCTGAGTGATGAGCGCGGTAATGGCTTCACTGCCTGACGGGTCGATGCGATCGAGCTCTTCAGTTGCCAGCGAGTCGATGGAGAACTGCCAGTTGCCCCGGAACCGCCCGCCGACGTAGCCCTGGCCTGCTACCAGGCCATTGGTGGCGAAGTTCTGCTCGCGCTCGGTCTTGGTGAGGGGCTTGGCGTACTTCACGCCTTTGCGCAGATTGCCGGCCTTGGTGAAGTTGTCCTGGTTCAGGTTGATCAGGGTGTTGCGTACCGCGACCTTGAAGTCGTAGTCATCGGCAGCCTTGTTGGCCTTGGCCCGGTGGGCCACGTTGGCCGCCCACAGCTCCGGGTTGCCGACCGGCGACATGCGGATAACGCTGCTGCCGATTTCGATCACGATTTCGCGGAAGGTTGCGTCCAGGGCTTGCTCTGCCTGCTCGGCGAACGCCCGAATTGCCTCAGCGAAGCCGCCCTGCTGGCCGCCGTATCGCTGGGCCATGTGGGAGCCGCGCGCCATATCACTTCCTCAGCTGGACGGCCCAAGTCGCCTGGGCAGGGTCCTCGGACACATTGAGCACACGGTAGCCGCTAACCTGGTCGCCGATCTTGGGCGCCGCAGAGATGTTTGTTACAGCCCCTGCCTGCCCCTCGAACAGTTCGTTCTGGAGGAGCAGCAGCTTCACGTCCTCGGTCTGGATGCGGCTCCCATCGATCTCCTTGGTCAGATAGCTCCCGAACACCCCGCGGCCGACGTAGTAGATGGTCGACGCCGGCACCGTGCCACCGATATCAGGGTCGTAACCACCCTTCACCGTGCGAGACCCAGTGACAGGCTTCACCGCGTCAGCCAGGCCGTCAGGATCATCGAAGGCTTCCGCCAGGTCTGCCTGAATTTCATCGCGCATGCCCATGGGTCAGATCCTCTTGAGCATTACGGTGCCCACGCGGCGGGTCCAAGGCGCGATGAGGTCGAGAGCGAAGTTCTCGCCGGTCGAGCGATCCACAGACCCCGCAACGTAGGTCTTGCTGGTGGAGGTGCCAGCCTGGGCCGACACAGTCTTGCTCTGCACCTCTCGCTGGGTGTCCTTGTAGAGTTTGCCGGCGGCGGCCATCTTGGCCACCTGCGCGCCAGCACTCACGATGGCGTCCGGCACCGGATCTGGTACCGCTCGCTTGATCTTGGCCGTCAGCCAGGCATTGGCCATGGCCACGGCGAGGACTGCATCACCGGTGCCGGCCCAGTCCTGCCCGAACTTTTGGTCAACATCAGCAACGGTGATGAAGTCGGCCATGGCTTATTCCTTCGATGGGATCAGTGCCTGCAGATCGGGCTTGTTGAGGGCTGGATCGAAGGTGATGCCCTGAGCCGTCAGCCATTCCTTGAGCTCCGGCACCTTCATCTTGTGAGGGTCGGTTTCGGGATCGCCGTCGCCATTCTCCTCCAGTGCCTTCGCGATCTCTTCCGCAGTGCTGGTGGCGGCATAGCCTGAAGGTGGGTACGCCGACGCCTTGTAGCCCTGCTCCAGCCACTGAGCGATGGTCGGGCCATCCAGGCGCAGACCTTCCTCGATCTCGCTCACGCTGATGCCCTGGCGCTGGTAGGCCTCGCCGATGTGCGGGGCATCGCCCTGCACGGACACCGAGGTAGCGCCGTCGATCACGCCGAAGAACTGGTCCAGGCGGCGATAGCAAGTGCCGCGCTCGCTGCCCGGAGTGTTGGTGTAGATGACTTTCATGCTGGTCTCCTGCGCAGGGCCCCAAGACGGCGCCCCGCATCATGCGGTCAAGGGGTCGCGGTGCCGCTGATGACCGCGGCGAACGGAACCTGCTTGCGGTCGAACACTCGCTTCCAGTTGGCCGCCGAAGCGTACTGGACGGCACTCGGGCTGAGGTTGCGGTTCTCGCTGCCCTGCCAGCTGAAGCCAGCCGGTTGCAGGATGAAGGTCTTCCGCTCCCACAGGACTTCGGCGCCCCCGCCATTACCACCGCCAGGCTTGCGCTCCAGCTCGACCGGTTTGGTCGGATCGCCTTCGCCGTAGCCGAATGCGCCCTGGCCGAAGAACAGCGACAGATACTGGCCCGGCGCGTAGGTCAGAGCGTCGTCCATGAATACCGGCTTGCCCAGGTAGGTGGCCAAGATGATCTTGCCCTGCGAATCGCGCAGGTACTCGATCATGTCCTGCTTAACCATCTGGTTCATGACGACCGAGTGCACGCCGATAGCGGCGAACATGTCGGCGGCGTCACCGGCGGTAAACGCGGCGTCTTGGAAGGCGTTGGCGCTGATCGAAGCGCCCGCGTCTTTGACCATGTCGCCGCCGTTCTGGGCGATGTTGGCAGCGATGATGCCGCGGCCGGCGCCCATCAGGTAACGCTGCCATTGGCGAGTCCAGTAGGTACCGAAACGGTTGCGGATGTGCTGCATCGGCTCGGAGTTGGCCAGCTCTGCAGCCAGGTCGGAGACACCGTAGCCTTTGTTGAGGTACAAGGTCCGGGCGCGCATGCTGCCCTGCTCGGCCTTGCCAACCTCGCCCTGGTCATCCGGATTGTCGTTGGAAATGTTCGGCGCTTCGTCGGCGTCCAGATCCTGCCAGTAGCTGATCTCGGACGTGCCCTGGCCGTTCTTTGCGATGTCGTCGAGCGTGGCCGAGCGAGTGATGATGCCCGACTCAAAGACGGCGGTTTTCTCTGGGGAATTCACCGCTTCCAGAGTGCCGTAGTAGTCGGAAACGAAGATGTCCGACAGTTGGGTAGATGCCATGGGTTAGGTTCCTCGGGTGGCTTGGAGTTTTTTGAAAGCGTCGGGGTTGTCACGAGCCATCGCAGCGCGCTCCGTCTCGGTGTACTCACCCCATTTCTTCGTGGCCTTGCCACCGTTGTCGCCGGTCTGCCCGGCACCCTGAGCCCTTGGCCACAGGTGGGTAGCGGTCTCGCGCAGCGATTCCGCCCATTCGAGGGGAGACAGCGGAGTCTTGCCGTCCTTCCCGTACACGACTTCGCCGGCACGGTCGGTGGCAACGGGCTCGCCGTCTTCGCTCAGTTTGAAGGTGCCGCGGGCGCGCAGGATGATGTCCTCTGCAGCCTCGGGCAGCGCGCCGGCCTTGATGGCGGCAGCGCGGATGGAATCGGCCAGCACCTTGTCGCTGTACTTGGCAGCGAAGGCTTCGGCCTTGTCAGCGCGCTCGTTGGCGGCCTTGACCTGCTTGTCCAGGTCGGTGCGCAGGCGCTCGGTGCGGCGGCTGATGACTTCGTCCAGCTTGCCCTCGGCGATCAGCTTGGTTTCTTCGTCCTGGCCGGCCTTCGCCAGCAGGCCCTTGACGGCTTCGATGTCCAGGCCTTCGAACTTGCCCTTGAGGCCCTCCAGCTCGGTCTTGATGGTCTTGTTGGAGTCGATCAACTCCCGGTTCTTGGACTTGAGGCCTGAGACCTCGCCGTCCAGGAATTTCTGTACCTCTCCGCCCAGAGCTGCCTTCAGCGCGGCGGTTTGGGTTTCGTCGAGGGTGAGGCCGTGGGCGGCCGGGTCGAAGTCAAAAGGCATGTGGCTATCCCCTGGGGATTGATTGGCCCGCCTTGCGGGCATAAAAAAACCCGCCGAGGCGGGTCATGGGTAAGGGCTGAATTCAACCTAGAGAACGCTGCTGGTTAAGTTTGAGCAGCCTGGCTGGAAACTTAACCTCAAAGGTTCGCATACTGGTTGTGACTTGGAGCTGTAATGCTTCGAAACACGCATCGCAGTTGCTCAGGACAAAATGCTGGATTTGCTTTTCAGTTCCGGGGTAAAGCGCGAAATTGGCAACTTCACCATAGGTAAGATTTGCGGGAAGCTCGCCTTCAACAAACTCGATGAATTCCAGGGACAGTTCGTGTTTTTGAGAGCGCACAGATATCCCATAAATCCTGACGGGCCTGGGACCGGTGCAGGTGATCGATATCGATATTAATCGTCGACCTTGCCAAGGGACCTCAGGCTGTGAGCCCACTTCAACCCTCACGCTTTCTTTCTGATCGTTGCGCTCTCGATTTGCTAGCACAACTGTAGCTGCCACAGCGACTAGCGAGCCTAAACCCGCGACCCAATCCCCAACGCTCCCCCATGCCGGTACAAATTTAATCGTCGACGATGGGTTGAGTTGGATGCCTAAGGTCAATCCAAGCAACACGCACACTACGCATGCAAGGACCGTGAATCCTATCCATAGAAATTTCATGCAGCAGCCAGCCGACCCTAAAAACCTTACTGTACATTCAAAGGTCTGCTTTCGAAAACGCCACCGGCTCCAGCTCCTGAAGCTGGTCGAGCGTCAGCGGTTTGAAGTTCTTGTCCAACTGGAACGCGGCGAAGCGCTCAGGCGTTAGCCCGCCATCGCGGAACAGCTTGCCGCGCACCGGGCCTAGCGCGGCGTCCTGGAAGGCCGCTGGCTGCGTTTTTAGCCACTGGTAGTAACTGAGGCTTGCCGACACCTGCCCGCCGCCATCAGCGCCCACTGCAGCCCTCGTGGCTCCTTGCCCGAACGGTCCCGACAACCTGGTAATCGGCGTGATGGTGGTTCGGCAGTGGATGTGGAACGGGGGCACAGGCCCCTTGCCCATCTCGAACTCACGACCGTCCATGCTCCGGCACTGCACGCTGGTCTTCCGATCTAGAGTGGCGACGATCCGATATCCAGGCACCACCTCGGCATTCGCCTTGAGCGTTTCCATGCGTGCTGTAGTGGCCACATGCTGGACAGCGGTCTGGACGACTGCCCGGGCGCTTCGGTTCGTGACCGCCAACACGCCATCGGTAAAGTTCTGCGCCGCAGTGCCGCGAATGGCCTGGGTGATCTCGGCGTTGGTCTGGCCCTGCACGACACCCATACGGATGGCATTGGTTACACGATCTGACTCTGTGCGCGTCCAACCGCTCAGGAAGGGCTTCAGCAGCTTGCCGCCATCTACCCCAGCGACCTGCAAGGGCTGCGTGTTGATCGCCGTCCTGAGCAGCGAGTCTGCCGGCATGACCGCATCGATCATCAGCGCCTTGGACAGGCTGCGGCCCTCGAATGCGGCCTCGTATTGCGCGATGTCCACCAGGTCGGACTGCATCCGGTCGCTGAAGGCCTCGTAGATCTCCAGCAGCTTGCCGCCCACCCGCCCAAGGAACTCTTCCAGCCGGCTCCGGCCGTAGGTCGTCAGTTCCTTGCGGGTGAGCTGGTCACGGACATGGCTGTCAGCCCGGCGCAGGTAGGTTTCGAACTTCTTGACCTCCCCCGCCTTTAGCCGCTCAAGCAGCACCGAGTGGCGGCTTACCTGCTCCAGCAGCTTCTCGTCCGCTGCCTGTTCCGGTTTCGTCGCCATCATCTTTGTCCAGGTTGACGCCGCCAGCGCCGTGGTCGTCGCCGATCAGCTCGACCTCTTCGTCGTAGGCGCGCTCGGGCAGCTTGCCGGTGGTGAGGTACTGCCAGTATGTTTCGGCGCTGATGGTCCCGGCCATGACGCTCTTCTGCAGCTCGGCCAGCACCTGGGCGTTGACCTCGGGAATCACGAACTCAGGCTTAACCGTGAAGACCACCTCGTCCGGGTTGAAGCCGGTCCACTCTGCTGCGTACCGCAGCGCCTGCTCGATTGCCTCAGCCGCGGTGATGACGATGCTGTGCAGCGTGGCGTGCTGGTCGTTCTGGCGGGTCTTGCGGGCCTCGCCCGACTCAGTGCCGGACACGTCCATGACCTTGGCGCCAGCTTCAAGCGCGGCGTTCTTTTGGTCTTCCATCGCCGTGCGTACGGCCTGGATGCCGGCGCCCTGGAACTCCAGGTAACCACACTGGCCTTTCGGCCCGAGGTCCCAAGCCGCAGACGGGCCGGTTACGCTCAGCTCAACGCTCTCATCCAGGCCGGACACCCAAGGCTGCGGGTGACTGGTCTGGTGCAGCGCGGTGAAGTAGTCAGCGCTGAGCTGGTAGGACTTCAACGCGGCCCGAGCCATCGTCAGCAACGGAATCTCGTCCACGTCTGGCGAGTTGTCGGTTGAGCCGCAGTAAATGACTGGGATGTAGCCCAGGCCGCGCACCAGCTTGTTGCTGCCGTCGACGGTGCCCAGTGGGCGGTCGTCCTCAATCAGCTCACCGGCCTCGTTGCGTACGCCGGTGCGGCAGACCGAGCCGTCCATGTAGAACTCGCGGAAGACTGTCTCGCATTCGTGGCTGTAGCGATCTTGCTCCTTGCGCCTGAACTCGCGGAACACCGACAGCACCAGGTCCTGCCGACCGCCTTGGTCGGCGGTGTCCCAGTTGATGGCGTTGCGCACCGCGTAGGTCGCGAAGTACGGCTGGCCCGCGTCATCGATGTTGACCACCAGCGGAACGCGACCATGGGAGATGGCCTGGCGCACGATCCGCAGGAACAGCTGGGTCAGACCGAAGCCATCGGCCGTGGCGTTGTCCTCCAGCCCCTTCAACCCCGAGGGTAGCTTCACTTCGGGTATTAGCCGTGATACCAGGCCCATCATCGAGCGCAGCGAATCCCGTACCCAGTGCTCGTACTGAGCCCGGGCGGTGTAGTTGTGGTACAGATAGGCATTGCCGGCGCCGTCAAGCTTCTCGGCCTCGGTCATGCCGCTCGGCTTGGGCAGGTTGCGCGGACTGCGCTTGATGGCACCCTCGCCCTCCAGGGCATCGTCCATCATCCGCCACTCTTCGATGTGAGAGTCGTAGTCTGGGTTGGTGGATTGAACAGGCATTACGCCAAACCTCCGATGCGGCGGGTGCCGGCGGACTGAGTCTTGATCGGGAACCGCTTGGCGATGAAGTAGCCGGCAGCGTCGTTCATGTGGTCGTGCCCCTTCTTGGGATCCTTGTCCGGCTCACCCTTGTCGGTGTAGGTCTGCCGCTCCAGGCACTGAGTAAGCTGCGGGCATTGGTCGATGTTGACCTTCATGCGCCGCTCGCCGTACGTGTTGAGGAACATGGCGTTGACCGCGTTGATACGGTCCTTCACACCGGGGTTCTGCGAGTCGACCACGACGGTGAAGCCGGCCTTCTTGAGCAGCGACAGATCCGACTCGCTGGCATTCTTGCTGCTGGTATTTTGGCCGCTGGCGTCGGGGTACACGGAAACGCTGTGGCCGGAGAAGCGCACCTTGATCTTCTCGATCATCTCTGGCGTATCGCGCACCGAATGGAACTCGTCCAGCGCCAGCGGCAAGCCGTCGCGAACCACGTAAACGACGGCGGCCATCTTCATGACGTTGAAGTCCATACCGATGTGTATGGCCTCCCCTGGCTTGATGCGCTCACTGGTGCGGCACTCAGCCCGGTCGAAGGTGTAGTAGACGACGCCGGCATAGTTCTCGAACCCGGCCTCGTATTCCTGCCGGAAGGTTCGCGGGTCCATCTTTCGGCGTGCGGCATCCAGCTCATCGGCCGGGACGTTGCCGCCCTGCAGCGAGGTGTATTGCCAGCTCTTGTGGTCAGGCTCCCCGCCCGGCTGCCCGTCGCGGTAAGTGTCATAGCAGTGGTTGAACCCTTTCGGCGTGCCGATGCGCAGCGCATGCCCGCCTTTGCGCGACTCTCCAGTCTGGGGAATCGTGTACTGGCAGGTCGAGAGCATCGGCCTGAGCACTTCTTCCCAAGCTGCCCACGGGCAGTCCGCCCACTCGTCTACCAGGACGAAGAACAGGCCCGAGCCCCGCAGGTTGTCGTAGTTGTCCAGGCCGACCACCCGCATGATGTGACCGGACTTGAGAGTGATCGAGCACTCGGTCTCGTTCGGTCGCGCTGCGCGCCATGCTTCAGGGATGGCCTGCTTCAGCCGGCGCCAGAAGACTCGCTTGGCCTGCTTGAACGTCGGCGCGCCGTACCAGATCTCATCCTCGACGCTCACGCCCCACTCCGCAGCCAACCGGGCCGCGCGGCGCATCTCAGCCTTGCCGAGGAAGGTCTTGCCGAACCGCCGGCCACACACTGCGTCTCGAAAACGCGCCTCAGGCTGGAAACCCCAGCAGTAAATGTTCGCCTGCTTCGGCGTCAGCTTCACCGGCGGGTCATAGGTACGGGGTAGTCGGGACACCTTCGTCTGGCTCCAGCTTGTACTCAGCAACGGCGTGCGGCTGATCCGCCTGAGAGCCCAGGGGCTTGTCGGGTTCGATCTTGCGGTTGACGTACATGTCACCGCACTCCTTGGCCGCCTGCTCGTAAAGCTGGGCAGTCAATGCGAGGTTGCGCATATTCTCGGCCTTCTCGGCCATCCTGCTCAGACCGCGCAACCTGTATGCCCGGTTGGCGATCGGGATGTCGCTGGTTTCCTCTCTGAACCGTGTCCTGCACTCGTGAAAGTAATCTTTCCACTTCTGCGCCAGGTCGCGCCCGGAATACTTCGTCGGGTCGTACCGCTCACACAGCTGGCGAGATACCTCAACCCCGTATTGATCCTTGACGGCCTGCGACACCTGACTCGGTGTATCGAAGCAGGCCAGAGCCTGAACGATGAAGGCCTTCACCTCATTTTTCAGGGCTGCCATAGATTTGGGTTCCGTCAAGGGCTGTCAAGGATCAAGCCGACTTGAGCAGACAGGTTCCGCAGGCCCTCGCAATGTTGATCTTGGCCACCTCAGGCGGCCGGCTTGCAGCGTCGATCAGCTGCTGAACGTCTTCCCCTGCTCCATAGCGGCGGACTACACCGACGAACTCTTCAACGTCGTGTCCGCGCATCTGTAGCTTCGGGAGACCTTCTTGAGTGAACTTGGGGGCGCCGTACTGATCGGTCGCCTGGGCGATGTGGTAAAGCTCGTGCTCGACCAGGGCGCAGAACTCAGCGTCGGTGCATTGGCCGCAGTAGTCAGCGGCAAGGGTGATCAGGTAATCCGGTACTTCGCCGAACCAGTCCCGCATCTGCTGCTCTTGGCGAGCCTTCTGCCAGCCGCCAGCGCGGAACATGACTTGCTCGGCCTGGCCCAGAACCACCCGCCCCTGCTTGGCAAATCCGGAAGATGCCCAGAGCACACCGATGTTGGCGTCGATCAGATGGCCGTGGTCTTCGTTATGGATGCTGCCGGTGGCGGCGAGAATCTCGGCTTGAAGCCATTCCCATACTTCAAAGGCTGGAGCCAAGCGGATACCAAGGCCGGACAGTTCAAGCAGTGACGATGGAGGATACGGCCTATCCATAGATCACCTTGTGTTTGAAAGATACTGCGGTGCCGGTACGGCAGGAGTCTACTCAGTGCTGGAGGGAGTACTAAGACGAAAGGCGATTGGCTCAACGCAAGCTATGCATGAAGACTGCTCCGTCCGGCCTGACATGCGGCACTCCATACCAAGCGCTCACGAGAGGCCGACCCGATTAACTCTTATCATCATGCACAGTGACTCTCACTCCCGTAGCCACGATCTCGTACTCAGTTTCGGAATTCTTGTTCACGGCACCACCCACTTGCATTTCGAAATGCTTCAAGCCTTCATGTCGGACCATTCCGCTCGACGAGCGCTCAACGGTCTCGTCTTGGTAGATGTAGATGACGTACTCGACATTATCCGTGCCAAGCCCAACAACTCTTCCAACATATTTATCTGCCATGTCCGGACTCCTTGCGTGAAGCCTCAAGGTAGCCGGTGCCAACAGATCAATCCACTGAGTTGGAGCGTTAATCATGAATATGAAGCTGGACTGAGCGTTAGCACGTTCATGTAGCAAGGGGCGCCCCGACCCTGAAGGCGCGTTCGATTGCCTCCCAGTCGGATTGCTTGGTGGTCATGGATAGATCCTGATACTTGAAATGGTGGCGCGTTGCCGGTATTGGTAAGGATCAACCAGCTTAGGGAGAGCGATATGTCGGAACTGTTTAAGAACCTGAATCGAAACGGCATGGGCGGCAAGGGGTCGCCGGAGGTCCTTCGCGAGGCTGCTGTCGGTGCAGCGCTGGAGCTCATCAACTCAAAGGTTGCTAACACCCCGGATAAAACACTTGCGCTGAAGGACGAGATGGAGCGCCTCTCGCTGTACGCTGACCAGATTCAAGCGGCGCTGAAGGTCGCAGCAGAGTGATCTTGCCGTGCCGCACTCACCTGCGGCACACCTACCCTTCCCCGCCATCCAGCAGAACATCAATCAGTTTCTGCTCTGCCAGCCTGAACATGGCCAGGGACTGCAGGTCGTCAGCTACTGGGCCGAAAGCAAAAAGCTCAACCTGGCCAGATGTGTCGCGCATGGCCATGACACCAATGCTGCACACTGGTAGCTCGCCGCTATCCAGTTGATCTGCGATCTTGCGCAGGGTCTTGGAAGCATCGCGCCAGTTCTCGCGCTGGAACTCCACGACCTTCATGCGAACACCATCTTGTGCGTTTCGGCGTGGGCGTGGCCGTGCAACAGGGCGACCAGAAGCCCCTGCGGCAGCCCGGCATCCTTGGCGGCACAAATCGCTTTCACCAGGGCGGCATCGAACTCGGCCATCGCATGGACGATATCCATGCTTACCGGCAGCTCATGCCGAATTCGTGTGACGTTGCTCATGGTTGCTCCGGCGCCACGAAACGGCGCACCTCGATTTTGTGGCGCGGCTATGGGGAAACCCGATTGAGGGCCTCATCAGCCTTGTCAGCGGCCTGGGTGGCGGTTGTCGCCGCCTTCGACGCGTTGGTTGCGGCGCTCTCGGCCTTGCTGGTTAGCTCGTCCAGGCGCTTTTCACGCTCGGCCATGGCTGCGTCGTAGGCTTCGCGTATCTGCTTCACCTGGTTGGCCTGGGCGCTGGTCATGGCCCAATAGGCCGACTGCCAGCCCAACACTGCACCGCCAGCGATCAATAGCGCTGCGATCATCCAGACCTCAACCCGCCGCCACCAGCGACGCGCGATGAATTCTAATGCGCACCTTTCCATCATAAGGCACCTCCCAGCTTGCCGCGCAGCCGGGCGATCTCGTCGCTCTGTGCTGCAACCCGATCTGTGAGCTGGCCAACCTGGCTGGTAAGCGCTTCGATCTTACCCTCCAGGCGGCCTACGGTTGCCGCGAGGTCGTTTCGCTCCTTGGCAAATTGGTCAGCGCGGGCCTCGGCAAGCTTGCGGGCCTCGCGCTCAGAGTCGAGCAGCTCATTCAAGCGTCGCACGGTGCCGATGTCGGCATTGTCCATGGCGCGGTCAGCGGCGTCCTTCGACAGGAACTTGCGCAACCAAAGGAAGCCGCCCAGCAATACGGTGCCCGTTCCGCCCAGCCAGGTAGCTGTGCCTGGGCCGAGGTCGGTCGGGTCCATCCAGTTGCTCCAGTTGCGCCCGAAGGATTAAGCGTGACAAAGCCTGCACGCATTAGAAACTTGCCTCGTGCTATCGTCCCCACATATTTCGACGATGAGCAGAGCCATGGAAAAATCAAACATTGAGCGATTTGACGAGATAACCGCACTGATTCTCTCGACTCTATATTCACGATTCCCTGAGCCCGTATTTTTAAGCCCGAAAGAACTGGGGCTCAGTGACGAAGAGCCAACAACAAGTGTAACCGGAGCCGTGATATACACTTCCGGCTGGAGGGAGCTCAGTGCTTTCATTGAGCATTCTGCGTATTGGCTCGCTGAGGAAGGCTACCTTTCTCAACGAACTGGCCGTTTCAGTTCGCGATATACCCTTTCTGCGGCTGGGCTTAAATCGATGAAGCATGTAGACCAACCAGAAATTGGCAGTGACACACTGGGGGACAAATTGCAAAAGGCGTCGTGTGAAGGGGCTAAAGCGACGACCTCAAAGCTCGTCGACCAGTTCCTGGCTGTAGGTGCATCACTGATCACCAAATCTATGGGCATCGAATAGCGCACGCCAAACCAAAAAACCCGGCGTAATGGCCGGGTTCGAGTGTTATTTGCCAGAGGCAAAACTCTAACAATGGACAAATATTGCCACTACGCGTGCGGGAACGCAATAGGCCCTCAAGCGGCCTGCTTCATTTCGTAAATTGCGGCCGCCACAGGCGAGAGTGCGCGCTTGTCCAGGTCCTCGCAGACCTCGAAGCAGATCTGCACGAATGGCTCCCAGTCCCTGGCCCAGGCGCATGAGGGAAGCGTCACGCCGTACACATCGTCGATCCAGCGCTTGAACCACTCCGGGCTTTCAAACGGGTCCTGCGCCGATGACTGCCCGCCCTGGTGCATGCGGCGGTACCGGAACATCACGCCCTTGGCCACATACTCACAGCGTTCGCGCTTGGCCGCGGTCATCCGTCCGGACCTGGCCATGGCCAAGGAAAACACGCACTCCTCGGCTACCTCGCGCTCGTTATCCCCGCTCTCCGGGGCGTACATGAAGTTGCCGAAGGCGCGCAGACTGCCGGGCAGTTTGAAGATGGCCGCCTGCACACCGCCGGCCAGGGCCTGGTGCACGGCATGGCTGGCCATCCGCTGATTCTCGGTGGTTTGCACCATGGCGCCCAGCAGCCCAAGCTGCTCGATGAACGACCCCTGGCTGTCCCAGGCGACGTGGTAGCAGTCGTGCCAGGCCTGACGCGCGCTGTTCAGTTGCATGGGCCGTTCTCCTTCTTGCGGCGTGTCTCGATGCTTTTGGCGCGCACCACGCACCAGGTGGAAGCGATGGTCATGACCACCAGCAGCGCGCCGGCAGTATCTGCGATAGTCCAGGTCATGCAGCCGCCCTCGTCAGGTCTTTGAGCTTCTGCCTGTACAGGGCCTTGATGGCCTGCAGGTCTTCGATGGTCAGGCGCTGGGGCTTATGACGCCCTTCGAGCCATTCAACCTGGTCGGCGCCGATGCGCTTCACCAACCGGATGCGGTACTCGACCGCGTTGCCCGACAGGTTCCGATTGCACTTCACGCACTGGCGGTGCACGTTGAGCGGCTCGAAGCGCAGCTCTGGGCAGGCGCCCACCGACCGGTAATGGCCAGCGTCCCAGCGGCTGCCGGTGATGAGGTCGTGGTCGCTCGGGTTCGAATCGCAGCTGATGCACGGCAGGCCGGCGTCGCGCTCGCGGATGTAGGCATTGAACGCGGTCTGTGCCTCGGCCATGTGCTCGCGGCGAGTCTTCAGCTTCTCACGGCGCTCCTGCAGGTCCTGGCGGGCCTGCTTGGTGATGGCCTTGGCCGCGATCTTTTGCAGCTTCGGGTCCTTGGCCATGGCCTTGGCGCAGGCGATGCTGCATACCTTCTGCGTGGACATTGTCGGCTTGAAAGGCTTGCCGCAACCTGGTGCCTTGCACTTCTTCGGCTTAATCTCGGCTACACGCATGGCTCGGCCTCCTTGGCTTTCTGCTGCTCGGGGGCGAAATCGGCGCGCAGCGGCATCAAGAAGCGTTCTTGGATCAAGAAAATCCCACCTACATCGACGCGCCCGCTCTCTCCTACCGCCGTAGCTCCATCCGAGTGGACGGCCCACGCCTCGTAGCCGCTTGCGTTCTTGGCGTCCCGACCGTTAGGAGCGGCGAAGGACTGACCTGGCACCAACTTGATCACCAGCTCGACAGCCCTACCGATGTTTGGCGACGTTCCCGTGCGAGACCCCGCGATCAGCGCTAGGTCGCCCGGCTTGAATTGATGGCTCATCAATACTGCCCTCCCCACCGATCCGGCTCAGTCCAGCGCACGCCGTGCTCGGCGCCGAAGGCATGCATGACTTCGAACAGGTCGCTGAACCACTTCTGAGACTGCTTACGGGTCGAGACACCCAGAACGACGAATCCACCGTCGATGCCCGGTACCGCGTCCTGCTTCTGCACCGCCGCGCTGAAGATGTGCTTCCAGTCCTCGTCGGTGAGCTTGCGGCCGTACCACTCCACCTGCTGGGAGACGTCGCGGAGCATTGCCCACATCTTTCGGTTGCAGACATCGGGGCGCTTCTCGTCCTTGATGACCACCACCTTGGGCTTGGTCAGGTCGATGGCGTGAAGGGCGCCGTAGAGGCGGTTGAGGTCCTGGGTGCTGCGAATGGCGAACTCAGTCATGGCCGCACCCCGATCTTCTTGCTGACCTTCCCTTCGGCCTCCAGCTGCCGCATGGTCTTGCGCAGGATGTTCAGGTCGTAGGCGCGCATCATGGCCTTGATCCACTTGTTCACGATCGTTACGCAGGCGTAGGACAGGACGAAGAGCACCAGGGCGACCAAGGCTATCCCGGCGCACGCCATGACCGCGTAACCGAGCCACATTGCAAGATCATTCATGGCGCCACCTTGAGGGACTGGGCCTCGATCGCTGATCGCAGCGACTCACGCATGTCGTGCTCCATGCTCGAGGGGTATTCGTCGAACTTGGGCAACTCCACCACCACGGCCTCGCGGGAGGCCTGCCAGAAGAGCCAGTAACACTGCGCCGCATAGTTCAGGTACTCGCCATCCTCACCTTTGGCCAGGTGACCGGCGAACAGGCCGCCTTCAGCACTGAGGGCGAATTTCTCGAACTGCTCTCGGCTGATGTCGCGCATATTGTTGGTGTCCATCAGTGCTTCTCCTGCATGGCTTTGCCGATCTCGGCGGCGGCTTGCGTGATGACGCGGCGGGTTTCGATGTCTCCCAGGCCAGCTACATGCACGTTGAACGGTTCGCCGGTGGTCGGGCGCTCTTGGTAGGCGCATGCCGTGTCGCACTCAGGGATGAACTGGATGCAGATGCCAAGCTTCATAGCCAGGCGCAGCGCATCGCCGTCATCTTCAAGCGGATTCCACCAATGACCGTGCACTGGATCGCCAACCCAAGCGTTGAAGATGCCGTGCTCGTCATACGGGGCCGGCATCCCGACAGCCAGTGCCGCCAGTTCCAGCAGTTGCTGATCTGACATGCTCACACCCCCTCCCCGGCCGGCTGCCCGGCGCGCTTGATGTTCAACTTGGCCAGCAGGTGTGCACGGCACGCGGCGGCGCTCGATGGGGTCTGCTGCAGGTCCAGCAGGCGGGCCTGGCGTTGGCTTGCGTACTCGTCGGCCAGCTCGATCAGGCTCTTCTGGCTGTCGTGACCGATGCCGGTGGCGATATCGCTAAGTGGCTCGCCGGCGACCAGCATACGGATCGTGATGTCGTAGGCCCTGGCGAAGACCTTCTCGGCCCGCTCCACCTCCATCGACCCCAGGTTCTGCGCCTCGCACTGCAGAGCCGCATGGCGCACCGCTGCGTGCGACCATTGGCGTGCACCTGCCCTGCTGGGGTGGAAGTTCTCCAGCGCCTCTGCCAGGGCCCGCGCAAGCGGCGGAATGCCCATCTCTTCCGGGGTGGGCTGGCATAGATTGATGAACTTGCCGCTGCTCGGGGCGAAGTCGGTACCCAGCAACCGGCATTTCTGTATGCCGAAGCGGATCTGTTCCAGAGTGTTGATTCCAGCCGCGGCGAAGGACTTGATCCAGCTGCGCTTGGCGGCCATCAGTGCGTCGTCATCAGGCCAAGCCTGCTTCCACGCAGGGAAGATGGCCTGCAGTTCCAGAAACAAAGCATTCACCACCTTGGTGGTGCGCTGGTCCAGCTGCTTGGTTGGGGCCTGCACCTCGGCGGGCACGTTCTTGGTCGCCGCCATGATCTGCGTGACGCTTCGCAGTTTCGGTTGTGCGTTCATAGGTCCCCCAGGTCATCAGCCCAGCTGGTGTCGTTGAAGTCGGGGCCGGTACGGCGCTGGCCCTGCTGGGCACCTGGCAACACCTTCTCCGGGAACAGGCCGGTCCAGCCGTTGCTGATCGACTGGTTGATCACGGCATCAGGCGCGTGGTGGCCGGCCAGGGTCTTGGCCTGCTTCGCGCAGGTGGTAGCGGTCAGAGGCTTGCGGATCTCTTTGCGGTGCTGGCACCAGTCGGCCCAGGTCTGCTCGCTCACGTTGGCTGGCTTGCAGGTCATCGGGTCAAACTTCTGGGCCTTCTTCTTCGCCGAGGGAGCGGCAGCGAGCGTCTGCTCTACTGGTTCAGTGACTGGTTCAAAAGAGTGACTGGTTCTGGTGCTTTCTGGGCCTACAGGGGGTGTAGGCTGTGGGCCTACACCTGTGCTTTCTTGGCCTACAGGGGTGCTGTTTTGGCCTACAGGGTTGCGCAGGGTCAGGTAGTACAAGTTGGTGGAGTTTCCCTTCGGCCCCTCGCGATTCTCGATGCGCAGCAGCCCTTGAGATTCCAAGTGCTTGATATGCTTGCGAACGGTGCTGCGGTCGATCTCGCACTGATCGGCGATGTGCTGATACGACGGCCAGCATTCGCCCTGATCACTGGCGTTGTCGGCCAGCTTGATAAGCACGAGCTTGCGCAGCGGATTGCCGACCTTGGTCTTCATGGCCTTGACCATCAGTTCCATGCTCATGACAGCACCAGCAGGCCAAGCCCAGCCAGGGTGGTGATCACTGAATCAGCTTCTTCCCATACGGGATGATCCTTGCCCAAGTCTTCGAGCTCCTGATCGCACCGGTCTTCATGGTCTCGGCGCACATCCCAGATCGCCTCAGCGACCTCTTCCCTCATTTCGTCGTAGGTCATGCTGCACCCCGCACGGCCTTGTCGTGGGTGTGCAGGCCGTCCCAGTTCTTCTTCATGGGCAGCTCGCCGGCCAGGTACAGTTCGTACAGGCGCACGGCGCCTTTGCGAAGCAGGATCGGCGTGTAGCTGATGAAGGCCTCTTTCCCGTGCGGGGCGATCGTCTGCTGGTGCTCGGTCATGTACTTGTCGCGGGCGTAGGCGGCGACGCGGTAGCGGGTACCGGATTTGCTCTCGTTGTAGAGCCAGTTGCGGCCCTCCAGGAAGTGCCCCACCTGCATCACATTGACCCCATTCAGGCCCTTGCAGAACTGGACGTGGCTCATGCCTTCCTTGAACAGGTTCTCCAGGTGGTCGATCTTCTTGGCCTGAGCCTGGACTTCGACGGTCAGCAGCAAGCGCGCGTGCTCGGCAGCCTGCTTTTGCTCAACCTGGTCTGCCCAGGCGCGCGCGGCGGCGGCCGGGTTGGTGAAGTCGGGCAGCGTAGCCACTACCTGCCCCTCCAGCTCCTGCCAGCGATCGACCAGCGCCGCAGTAAATTCCGGGCACAACTGAGCAACAACGACGAAGCTGTCGCGCTTGTTGACCAGATAAACCTCGACAGGCCGGGATCCCGGGCCTTGGTGAGAGGTTTCCACCGACGGTGAAAAGCTCACGACGGCCTTTTCTTGAAGCCGTTCCATGGCTCGCTTCACGCTGTCATGCCGGGAGCCGACCAGATCGGCGATCTCCCGGGATGACATGCGCGCCACAGAATCGCGCTTGTCGTTTTGTGGCGCGAGCCTTGATAGGGCCTGTACACTGGTGGTCTGCATATGCATAATTCACCTCACATGTTTTGTGTTTTGCAGAGAGCCGGGCCGCGAACCCGGCTTTTTTGTCTCTGCGATTTGGCGTCCCTTATGAGGGACTGGCGCCCGGGTCCCTAATTAGGGATCGGACGGTTACCTTGGCGCCGCGAACGGCACCACGTTGTTGCTCTTGGGCTTTCCCCTCATCGAGAGGAAGCGGGTGGCCATGCCGACGATCTGCGATGCAAGTTCGTCGGGGGTCAGGCCGGCCTCCTCCGCCCAGGCTTCCAGCTCCCGGAAGTCGGATCGGCGGAACTGCTCGACCTTCACGTCGTGCTGTACTGCTTCGTTTGCAGGCGACATTCGTCCTCCCCTGGACCCATTCAGGCCCTGGCCTTCTTCTCGTTGATCAGCGGCAAGTGGCCGTGCTCTTTCTTGAACGCCAGCGCGGCCAGGATGATTTCCCGGGCCAGCACGCTGTGCTGCGCCTTGAGCTCCAGGGCAAAGTCCTTGAGCTCGTTGAAGTCCTCGTCATCCAAGCGGACCTTGACCTGGTGGTCGTGGCGGTGGGCTTTGTCGTCGTAGGCCATCGGGTGATCCCCTGCGCGCTGGGTAAGTCGTTCGGGCTTATCAGTTACGTGTTAGGGCCGGTTCAGGCCCTGCGATGGAACGGTGTTACGGTTCCCCGCGGATTTCGGGGCTTCGTTCGGTTGGCCAGCTCTTTCCGAATCAGCTCAGCTGCGAGCGCATCAGGGCTTACACCCCTTCGTTCTGCCTCTCGCACCAGCTGCTCCATCAATCCCTGGTCCAATCCGATTTCTTCAATCGGCATGGGGCCTCCTACGGGCCTTCAGGCCACGTTCTGATCGCCGGTATTCTCCGAAGACAGGGCGGCCAGCTGAGCTTCCAGAAGCTCGCGACAGAGCACCGCTCGCTGGGTGCGGTGAAACTTCGCCAGTGCCTGGATCAGTTCAAACGTGTCCTCGTCGACCCGGACCTTGATCTCGCGGTCATGCAGGTGTTTGGGGTTGGCGTACATGCTTGGGTGGCTCCTTGCGGCTATGAAATTGGTTAGGCGGCTGAAAGCGACTGGCTCGGCTGATGGTCAGCCTGCGTCCACGGGAACGACGGGCAGAGATCCGCTCGACCAACTACTCCGTTCGTGAGCGCCTCGATCTGTAGTGCGCGCTTAGCTGGGACAGAGCGCTCTCCGGAACACCATTGGTTGACGGTGGGAGCCGCCACATTCAGCCGGCGCGCCATTTCCGCCTGGCTGCCCAGCAAGCGGGATGCTTCTTTGGCTGCTTCTGCTGATTTCATGAGTTCTCTCCTGGAGATTTACGATGAATATAAGGCATTACCTTATCTCGCACAAGCCATTGCCTAATCACTACAGCGATAGGCCTAATTAGGCAATGCTTACCGGACCAGAATTAGGCGCAGCCATTGAGGCAGCGCGGATCGCCAAGGGCGTATCGAAGAAACAGCTCGCAGACGACTTCCAGGTGAAGCCTCCGTCGGTACAGGGCTGGGTGAAAAACGGCCGGATCGACAAGTCCAAGCTGATGGACGTGATCGCTTACTTTTCTGACGTGGTAGGCCCTGAGCACTGGGGGCTTCGCGCTGGCTTCTCCTACGAGAGCATCCCGGACATCACATCGGAGCCTGCTGCAGAGGCGGCGCCAACCTCAGCTGCCGATATGGTTCGCGCGATGCTGGCCAAGCAAGGCAAGAACTTGTCGGATTCGGCGCGCGCTCAGTTGATTGCGGCCGCCGAAGCGACCGATGAGGGAAATGTGATTACCGCAGACTTCTCCCGCCCAGGCCTGGTCGGCGACGAGGTCCGGATCGCGCACTACGACATCCGCGCGGCCATGGGTGGCGGCCAGCTCCCGCACGACTACCCGGAGATGCTGAAAGACATCCGCGTCAGCCCGAGCCACCTGCGTGAGATCGGGGTCGAGTTCGAGGAGCACTACCACCTCAAGGTGGTCACCGGCTGGGGACAGTCGATGGAACCCACAATCAAGCACCGCGACCCGCTGATCGTGAACATCAACGTCCGGGACTTTGTGGGCGACGGGATCTACCTATTCGTGTGGGATGACCTCCTCTACATCAAGCGCCTGCAGGTCGCTGATGAGGAGCACTACGAGATGATTTCGGATAATGCCAAGCACAAGGATCGGCTGATTCGTCGGGATATGACCTACATCCAGGCACGTGTGCTGCTGGTGTGGAATGCGCATTTGGTTTAGCTGGGCCGCGGGCTTTTCTTCGGGTTCGTGATGGCTTAGGTCCAGAGTGGTAGCATGACGGCATGCATACGCCGCGAAAGGACTCCCATGCCACTCATTACATGCCCTGATTGTAAGCGCGAAATTTCGGATTCTGCCCCAACGTGCCCTGGGTGCGGAAGGCCTGCATATAGCCAAGCCCGGAGATCTCTGGCGTACACGGCGGTTAAAAATTTGTTGGTAGCCGGGGCATGCTTCGGGGCACTTTACTGGATGTTTTTGGGGGCAACCCCAGATGCCAGCTCCGAGCGTCCAGGGCCGGCTGAGGATTACTCTTCTGGCTGGCCCTCAGGCCCTAACGTAGCGGGATTCTCAAAAGACCTGCGTGATAACGGTAGAAGCCTTTGCACCGCCTTCCTAACGCCATCAGGCCGTGATAGTCCGATACTAATGGTTCAAAAGCATAGCGACCAAAACCTTCTCCACCTCAAGCTCTACAATCAAAATTGGTCCTACCCAAAAGACACCTGGGGCAAGCTAAGCGTTGAGTTTCCCGATGGTAACCCGCTTACCCTGGACGGATTTAGATCTGGCCGTGTAGTTGACGCAACTATTCCAGCCGCAGCTACTGTCGCTTTCGTTACCAAATTTCGTGAGACGGCCTGGATCATGGTCGCACAGGCGGGTGAGCAGGAACCCACCTGGCGTGTAGATCTGTCAGGGGCAGCGGATAGCATGGCGAAGCTCAACAAATGCGCCCTCGAGCAGGCCTCACCGCCACCCCTGTAGTGTTGATTATTCAACGAATCAGCAAGCCCGCCTCGGCGGGCTTTTTTGCGCCCGTCAGAAAGGCGCCTCCTCCTCCATCTTCTCCTCTTCCCAGTCCTTATCCGCCACCAGGTCGTCCCGATCCTCGGCGCTCTGCGCCTCCCACCGCACCGTCACGCTCTCGTCATCGTTGAACGTCAGGTCCAGCTCCGGCGTTTCGGCCAGCAGCCCCATCACCTCCTCCCATTCCATATCCCCGTCCGTGTCCAGACGATGGATCGTCACCCAGCGCTGCGACTGCGCGATCGGGTGATTGATCATCGACGACACGCGCAGGCCCAGGCGTTCCAGTCCGGTCATTTCCTGGCGCGCTTGCGGCGTCAGCTTCTTCTGCTTGGCCATTCCTTCCTCCGATAACTGTACATACATCCAGTGTTAGGCAGAGCTTACCCCAGCCATCGAACGATGCAAGCCCGGAAAAGAAATAAGGCGCCCATGAAAAAGTTAGGCATTACCTATTTACAAGAATTAGGCATTGGCTTATCGTTCGCCTCAAGCAGTCACTCACGAGGGACTGCGGAGGCCCTCAAGCCTCACCGCTCTTTAACAACCAGCGCAACAACCAACAGACCGCATTGCCTCTACCGGCGACCGGCGATCAGACAGCCCCGAAAGGCTGCCCACGACAGGGACGACCCTGTACGGCTGACGAAGGTGAAACGCCTGAACCGAGAGAGCGACCCGGGTATGCAATGCGCCCCGCCATCCCGGCGGTAATGGGAGAAACACCAGATTCTGATAGGTGGCCACTGCCTGCCCAGTGAGCGAGCAATAGGAGATTTTCGCCATGAAGTAACCGGACGATTCGCCCGTGAGGCACAGCAAGCCTGAAGGCTGAGCCCGTACCCATGACAGGCAGCGGAAAGTAGGGCCGTCGATGTCACCGCGCATTGGCCGAATGGTAGGCCCACCCGAACAGACGATCACCGCTGACGCAATGCCCCGGCCTGTCGCCAGTAGCGAGGCCGGACCTGACAGCCGGAAAGACGGCCCGATGCCCTGCTCCCCATCGCAGGCTGCATCGGAGTGTGATCTGAATGCGCAGGCTGATGCGCGAACCGCACCTCGTTTGGCAGCTACTGAGGCACATCGAGTTAGGCGCCAATGCCGGAGATCAGCGCCGGCCAGATCACACCCCGATGCAGAGAAGCGCCCAGCTCAGGGCGCGGTTACCGAAGCACCTGTGGACGTCCCTTCCCTCGCACTGAGGGTAAACGAATTGCGCCGCTGGATGGGTCCACGCCAAGCCAGCTGCCGGGGTAGCGCCCGGCCTCTGCATCCCCTTCCCTTCACATACGACCGCATCGGCAGGCGCCAAGCCACCTTTCACGGTGGGTTTGGTCACCCGCGCCTGGCTCCTGACCAATGCGGCCGCATAACCCACCTGGAGATCGCCATGGGCGCACTTCGAGCAGCACAGTTTGAGTACGACAATCGGATGCCGCCGGCGGTGAGTGAGAGCTCGCCGGAGGAGCGCTGGATCGACGACGGCATCGCTGAGCTGATGGCGCGCCGCGATGTGGTGTTTCAGCGCCGGATGCGCCCGAAGCAGGGTGTCACCTATGAGCGCTTCGCCCAGGCGGTGGATGAGTTCGTTATGGGCCAGCTGGGCCTGAATGGCATCAGCAGCTCGGTGCTGGGCCGCCTGGTTCTGGCTGCGCGGTGCAAGGTCACCAGCGATGCAGCAGCGGCAGCTGACGAGATCCTGAGCGTGGCTAACCCTGAGTCGGCGCTGGAAGAGATCGCCCGCCAGCTGCTAACCCCCTTCGCCAAAGAGGGAGTGCTGGCCCAGGCCGAGGAGGCGCAATGAGCCCTCACAGCTTGGCAGTCAGCGCCATCGAGGCCGCAATCGAAACGATGCTTCTGCCGGGCTCGGGCCCGGTGGAGGATGCCAAGGCCGAGACCATGGTGGTCGCCTACTTCTCTCTCTTGGCCATCAACTCCAATGAGTTCAAACACTACTGCGAGCGCATCCGGCGTATTGCCGAACGGCGCAAGGAGGCAGCATGACCACGCCATTAATCACCACGCTCATCGACGAGCAGGTTGCTGAGCTGCCCGAAGCTCAGGCCATGCCGGCCGACCGGGTGCTGATGCTCTTCAAGGGTCCGACATTCGCCGCCGCGGTGAATGAGGCAGCGCTGGCCAGCATCGAGAACCCCGCTGCCTGGAAGTGCCGCGCCTGCATCTGCGGCGAGTGGACGGTCGGCTACGAGGTTCGGGCGTGACCTCCTACCAACGGGCCCGCCGCATCGCCACTTGGCGCGGCTCCTTCATCGCCCTCACCTTCTGCACCGGCTGGCTCCTCCTGAGCGCCCTGGCCGGCAACATCACTTCCTGAATACACACCCGGCGCACGGCGGGCCTTCGGGATAACCGTACCCCTTCGGGAGCGTAAGCGGCGAGAGCGCGCAACCATCCACCGCAGCCAGGGCCTGGAGCGTACCTCCGTGCCTGGGTGACCTGGCATTCCCCTATTCCAACTGACGGCGCCGGCCTGGCGCGAGGTTTTCCAATGTCCGCAGAACAGAAACTGATCGCGATCGAAGAGATCAGCGAGGCGAACGCCCCGGCCATCTACGTGGCCGGCGGCCTGCAGCAATTCATCGACCTGGTGAAGGGTGAGGTACTGGGCGAAGTGCCCGACCTGAAAACCCGCAAGGGCCGCGATCGCATCGCCAGCCTGGCCGCCAAGGTCAGCAAGTCGAAGACCGCTGTCGAGAAGCCGGGCCGCGACTACCTGCGCCGGCTCAAGGAAATGCCGAAGGTCGTTGAGGCCGAGCTGCGCGAGTTCGTGACCAAAATGGACGCGCTACGGGACGAGACGCGCCGGCCGCTCACCGAGTGGGAAGCCGCCGAGGATGCTCGGATCGACCGCCACAACGACCGCCTGAACTGGCTGAAGACTCTGGCCGACGACCTGGGCGAACTGAACTCCCTGCAACTCAAAGGCCTGATTGCCGAAGCCGAAGGTATGCAGCTCGGTGCCCATTGGGAGGAATTCGAGGCTGAGGCCGGAGCCGTGAAGGATAAGGTGCTGTCCGCGCTGCGCTCCGCCTTGACCAAGCGGGAGACATTTGAAGCAGAGCAAGCCGAACTGGCCCGCCTGCGCCGCGAAGCAGAAGAGCGCGCCGAGCAGGACCGTATCCGCCTGGCACAGGAGGCTGCAGTCGAGGCGGAGCGTCAGCGTGTGGCCCAAGAGCAGCAGGCAGCGCGAGAGGCCGCCGCCCGCCGCGAGCAGGAACTGCTTGACCAGGCCGCCGCCCAAGAGCGCGAAGCCGAGAACCAGCGCCTGCAGCTCAAGTTGCAGGCCGAACAAGCCGAGCGCGCTCGCATTCAGGCTGAAGCCGACCGCGTTGCCACCGAGCAGCGGATGGACCAAGAGCGCCAGGCTGCCGCCCGCCGGGAAGAGGAAGCCGCTGAACAAGCCCGCGAGGACGAACGTCGGCGGGCGGATGCCGCTGCCGCCGAGATCCTCCGGCAGCAAGAGGCCCGCGAGCGCGACAAGGCGCACCGGGCCAGCATCAACCGCGCCGCATTGGAGGCCTTCGTTGCCGGCGGCATGACCGAGGAATGCGCCAAGCAGGCAATCACCCTGATTGCCCAGCGCAAGATCCCGAACATCGCTATCACCTACTGAGGCACAGACCATGACCAGCGCAATCATTGTGCCCGAACAGCGTCGCCAGGCAGTGGCTGCGCCCGGCCCCGTCGACAACAGCATCATGGCGGTGATCAGCCGAGCAGCCGCCGACCCAACCTGCGACATCGAGAAGATGGAGCGGCTTCTGGCCATGCATGAGCGCATGCAGGCCAAGACAGCAGAAGCCGCCTTCAACGCCGGCATGGCGCAGATGCAATGCGAGATCCCGACCGTGTTCGAAGCGGCGGTGAATCTGCACACCGGCAACGCCTACGCCACGCTCGACGACATCACCCGGGTGGTCAAGCCGATCATGCAGCGGCACGGCTTCGCGATCACTTTCAAGGTGGAGAACCAGGACAAATCGATCAGCGTCACCGGCATCCTGATGCACCGCGACGGCCACCGCGAGCAGACAACCATGACCCTGCCGGCCGACATCGGCAAAGGCCGGAACGATGTTCAAGCCGTCGGCTCCTCCACCACCTACGGCAAGCGCTACGTGATGTGTGCCTTGCTGAACATCACAACCGGCGACGTCAGGGACGACGACGCGCAATCGTCGGATGGCTCAGATACGGCGGAAATGCGGGCCCAGGCGCTGGGCGACATCCTGGTCCAGGTCGAAGCAGCCGCAACCCCCGACGAGCTCAAGGATGTATGGCAGGCATCCGTAAAGGTCATGCAGGCCAGCGGCGACAAAGCCGGATACGACGCGGTGAAGATCGCCGTGACCAAGCGGAAAACAGTACTGGAGGCCACCCCATGATCATCGTCAATTGCACCCAAGGCTCGCCCGAGTGGCTGCAGGCCCGCGCTGGAGTGATAACCGCCAGCATGTTCAGCACCGCCCGCTCGAAAGTGAATGGGCTGACCGCGCAGCAGCGAACCTACGTCGACGCCATTCTGGCGGGGCACAGTGAAGCCAAGGCGCGCGATCTTGCCGGATACAAAGCCGGGCCGAAGGCGGAGGTTGTTCAGAGGGCGCTGGATGGCGAAAAGGTGGGCGAGCCATCGAATGCCGCCCTCACCTACGCCTTCGAGCTGGCCGTCGAGCGCATCGGGGGCGCCCCGCTCGATGGAGGGTTCGAGACCTGGCAGATGCGCCGCGGCCATGAACTGGAGCCGGAGGCGCGGATGGAGCACGAAATCCAGACAGGCCTGATCGTCACGCAGGTCGGCCTGGTCAAAACAGACGACGGCGCGTTCGGCGCCAGCGCGGACGGCTTCATCGGTGAAGACGGCGGCAGCGAATACAAGTGCTTCCTGGCCCCGGACAAGCTCCGCGCCTTCCACATCGACAACGACGCCAGTGATGTCATCGACCAGGTGCAGGGCTGCATGTGGATCACTGGCCGGAAATGGTGGCACATCGGGATGTACTGCCCCCTCCTCAAGCCCGTAGGTCGCCAGCTCTGGTGGCGTGAGTTCAAGCGCGATGACGACTACATCGAGCAGCTTGAGCAGGACCTTTGGGAATTCAAGCTGTTGGTCGACGGCTTCGAGCAACAACTGAGGAGCAAAGCAGCATGAGAGGCGTCAACAAAGTCATCCTGGTCGGCACATGCGGCCAGGACCCCGAGGTCCGCTACCTGCCCAACGGCAACGCGGTCACGAATCTAAGCGTGGCCACCAGCGAATCGTGGAACGACAGGCAAACCGGCCAGAGGGTCGAGAAGACCGAATGGCACCGCGTGGTGCTGTTCGGCAAGGTCGCTGAGATTGCCGGCGAGTACCTGCGCAAGGGCTCCCAGTGTTACATCGAGGGCAAGCTGAAAACCCGCGAATGGGAGAAAGACGGGATCAAACGCTACGCCACAGAGGTGCACGTCGATATCAACGGCACCCTGCAGCTGCTGGGCGGGCGGCCGGACAACCAAGGCGGCGGCCAGCAACAACAGCAACAACGCCAGCCTCAGCAGCAACGACAGCAACAACGTCAGCAGCCGCAGCGCCAGCAGTACCAACAGCCGCGCCAGGCGCCGCAGCAGCAGAACCAGCAAGCAGGGTATGGGCCGGACCCCGAAAGCTTCGACGACGACATCCCGTTCGCCCCGCTCCACCACTTGGCGGGCGCATGATCGCCACCATGTCTCAGCCTGTGCCCGCCGTGAAGTACGCGGCGGCCATGGCCAGATCCACTGGTCAGCCTTGGGGCGTATACCGAGGAAACAAGCGTCTACTGGTGGTTATGCCGTCTGGCTCGACGAAGAAAACGCCCATTGAGGTGTGCCACCCATGAGACGCATCCAGAAGCTCACGCAGCAGCGTCGCCGCCAGCTGCACATACACATCCCGCCCAGCGGAATCATGGAGGTGCCGTATGGCGATGTCACCCAAGGAGCGCGACGAGAAGCGCCGCGCCAAAGCTGCACGGTTGCAGGAAGAAGACCTGCGCTTGAAGGTTCGACCAGGGACTAAACAGGCCCTGCTGGAACTGATGGAGTGGGCCGGGATCGAGGAACAGGGCGAGGCGATGACGCTGATGATTCATCACATCGAAGCGCTTGGGCATCACGCGCTGTTCCGGATCGCGCGCCACGAAATCGAGGGTCACCGATCTGTGGCGCGGAATGAGACACTGCGGCTGTCGGCGAGGAAGCGGACGGGCCAGCACCTGCGAGCGATATGCGGGTGGGTCGATGCCACCTACAGCCAAATGATCGAGGCGCTGATCCACGGCATTCACGCCCTGGGCCAGTTGCACGCGGCGAAGTTTCTCACCCCGCCGCGGCACGAGATCCGCATATCGCCAAGCCTGGCCCTGGCCTTCGACCGGAAGAGCTTGCTGATGATTCAGCAGGATCCAGGTGATGAAATTATTGGTCCTGGGAACTGCACCGGAGAAACGCTTGCACAAGCGTCAGCGCTTGAATCCGGTTATGAAATCTGGAACTGACAAACACAACCCGAAATTAACGGTGCAGATTAGTAGCGTTGCCCAGATGAGCATGAGAGCTATGCCCAGCTGAATCGGCACCTTACTTACCGAAAATTTCTCCAGGATCAGTGTCCTCATGACAAATCCCGTATTCCCTTTTTCCAGGCGTTTTTGAACCGCTGACCGAATATCAGCTTGCTCTTGAGAAAAAAGCCTGACAGGTGTCCGGTCAGGGATTTTAGCAAGAAGCTCGATCAATCTGATCTCGGATTCTCTTACCTCGGCTTCCCAGTGCTCCTGCCAATACTTTGCACCAGCTGCGATCTTCGTCTGATACCAAGATACAAGCACACCCGTCAGGCAAGCCATGAAGGTCACAATTGGAAACGCACCTGCTGACTGCACCAATCCGGCAAACAAAACCCCCTGAAAAATCATCAGGAAGTTGTTGCGATTTGTCAGCTGTCCGATCTCAAAGTTTCTGATTTCCAAGCATTGCTCGTATACACGCTTGGCAGCGTCAAGTTGGTCCTTTTCAGACTCTGTCAAAACCACCTCCGGGCCGGTCCCATGCCGGTCACCAGTAATACCCCACCCCAAACCAAATTTCCACCATGCCGCCAGCCGGCCACGGAGGAACACCCATGCGCATTTGCCACGCAGTGTGCACTTCATCGACAAGAAGCCGGACGGCAGCCCTGCGGCCCTTTTAATAGCAAGCGCCAGAGCAATATTGGAAAGGCTTCAGCATTCGCGAGGGAATTAATCACCTTCGGTGATCCTCGGTCGCCCCTTCACCGTGTCCGATGTGTCTGAATAAAACTCGCACTGGAATCTGTAGGGGATCATAGCGCCGAATCCATTCATGAATTCCGCTCGCCCCGCCAATTCGGTTGGCGACACTTCGACCGTGCTTAGCAAAACCGCCTTAGACGGATAGCGAAAATTTCGTTTCACCTGGTTGAAACATTCGTTGTTTCGCGATTCCGCAAATGCTTCAGCCTTTTGCTTCGACTGGAACCAACTGGTAAAGCCTACACCTCCCAACGCTAGCACTGCCGTTCCCAGCACCATTAACAGGACGCCATTGCTTTTCGCTTCACTCATTTCAGTACTTCCTTGCTTAGAGACCAGCAGACTCAGACCAATGCTGGCAGGAGGCTATCGAAAATCAGGCTGGTATCCAAGCGCTTTTGGTTTCCATATTTTCCGAGAATCTATCGCCGCATCCGGCCACGGAGGGCGGCGCATGCATGGAGAAAGCCATGACCCAGTTCTACCTGCAGGACAGCCGCAGCAACACCGGTGACGGCCTCATGTTCTGGGCCGTCGGTGGCGGCTACACCACCAACCTTGGCAAGGCCGAACTGTTCACCCAAGAGCAGGCCTGTGGCCATCGCGAAACCGACATTCCATGGCCAAAAGATTACGTCGAGGCCCGCGCACATCTTGGCGTCGACCACCAGTACATCAGCCTGGACAAAGCCCGCGACCAGCTGGTCCCGGGATGCACCGTTGTCTTGCAGATACCAGGTCACTGGAACGGAAACGACATTGCCCTGGCCAGATGGCCGATAGGCCACACCTTCCGATTCGACAAGGCACACCACCTCACCCTTGAGGCTGCCAAGGCGATCGGCAACACGCCAGAGGAAGCGGTGATCTGGCCCTTGGCTTACCTCAAGGCAAAGGCCAGACGCCTGGTGCACAAGCGCGACGTGAATATCAAAGAGGCCCTGAAAGACACCGGCATTGTGCTGGCCAAGACAAAGCGACGGGCGCCGGCAAGCATCCAGAACTGTGGAGGCTGCGGACGATTTGTGCCTTCGCCATCCTATGAAGACTGCCGCCACTGCGATCACGACAACCGCCCGTAACAGCCAGCGATGCCCGCCAGCGCCTTCCCCACAAACGAAAACGCCGCCTTGTGTCGGCGGCGTTAACGGGAAGGTTGAGTCAGGGCTTGAAGCCTTCGCTCTTGCTGCGGTCAGTTGGACCGCCCATATCCCAGAAATCTTTGGAGTGCTGATCCTTTTCCTTCTCTTGGATCTCTGCTTCGGACTCCAAGCAACCGCCGAGAGAAAGTGCAGTGATAGCGACCAGGATCGCGCCAACGATTGTGCGTTTCATGAGGTTCCTTCCTGTGAAATGGTCGGGCGTTATATCAAACATCCCGACCCTCCGCAAAACATGGCGCTGAGCCATTATTCAGCGCCTTCCCCTACTCAAAGACAACGCTTCCCCGGAGGTGGCACGATTGGAACACTCCAGCACGCGGCGGGGTCACCTGTTGAGATGCTGTCCTAGCAGATCAATCGCGACATCCTGAGCCTGCACGCTCACCTCAGCATTCCAGCCTTTGGTCGCGTTCCAGTAATTACATGACCCCGTAGAGGATGGATCACGCCAGCACATGACATCGCCCTGCTCGATCTGGGCAGTCGACTGCAACGCAATGACGGTGTAGGCGCTCTGCTCCTCCACCCAGATAGCGATACGATCCTGGTTAATCCTTTCAACCACGCCAATAGTCAGCACCCCGGTTCTCTCCATAGAAGGCCTGTGCAGCATCAAACACGATACGACATCAAAATGCCACCACCCGAAAAAGGGGCGCCCTCGTCTTGGATATCCCTAATGGCTTAAGCGCCTCGGTTCCAATGGTATGCGACAGCCAGCACGATGAATGCCAATACCGACTCGGCAACCAGGAACACGCAGTAGAAGTCTTCAGAAAACATGACTGAATCTCTGAGAGGCCGCCTTGCCCTGTGCTTAGCGGAACTGGCTCAGAGCCATCAGGCTTCTCAGAAGTTCAAAGTTCTCGTACTTCAGCTATCGGTGCCTTAGCGCTTGCCGCCAAGTACTGGTGGCAAAGCCGTGAAGAACCAATAGATCCCTGTTCCTAACACCAAGGTCCACCGGCTTTCGGGGTTGAGAAACATCCCGACCACCCCAAGCGCGATCAGCATCACGCCTGACCACCGTCTGCGCTTCGGATTGAACCATAGCTGGAACGTTCGAAGCCTCTCACGCAAACGCATCACCACTCTCCTTTTGGTAAGCGGCGAAGCGTATCACCCCTATTCAACGATAACGCCACCCCGGCGAGGGCGGCGCCTGCACGCAAGGACAACCACATGACCTGTATGACCTCCCTCGCCCTGCCCTTCGAAAAGGAGCTGGTTGTCGATCTCTTCGCCGGCGGAGGCGGCGCCAGCAGCGGAATCGCTGAGGCGTACCGCGAGCCGGATGTGGCGGTGAACCACAACCCAATCGCCCTAGCTGTGCACCGTGCCAATCACCCGAAGACCAAGCACTACGTTGCGGACGTATTCGAGGTTGACCCGATCCTGGCTACCAAAGGTCAGCCGGTCGGCATCTTGTGGGCATCGCCCGACTGCCGGCACCACAGCAAGGCCAAAGGCGGGAAGCCACGCGACCGTAAAATTCGCGGCCTGGCATGGGTAATCATCCGCTGGGCATACCAGACGCGCCCGCGACTGATCTTCCTCGAAAACGTGGAGGAGTTTGCCGACTGGGGGCCGCTCGACGATGAGGGCAAGCCGGTCAAAGCCGAAAAGGGCCGGACATTCCAAGCGTTCGTGAACGTCCTGGGCAAGGGGATTCCAGAGGATCACCCAGACCTGCCTGAGATCTTGGCCGAGATCGGCGACCACGTACCCAAGGAAGCACTGGTGCGCGGCCTGCGCTACAACTTCGAGCACCAAGTGCGCGTCGCTGCTGACCAAGGCGCGCCAACGATCCGCAAGCGCTTGTACGGCATCGCCCGGCGCGACGGCAAGCCAATCGTCTGGCCCGCGCCGACGCATCACAAGACCCCCGGCAAGGGTCAGCAAGCCTGGCGATCCGCCGCCGAATGCATCGACTGGGAACTGCAGGGCCGCACGATCTTCCGCGACGATGCTCTGGTGGAGAACACCATGAACCGGATCGCCAAAGGCCTGTGGCGGCACACCCTGGCCTGCAATGACCCGTTCATAGTCCCGCTGCGCGGAACCTCGAAGTCGCACACCAGCACGCACAGCGTCGATGAGCCAGCCTCGACCATCAGCGGTGGCGGTACCCATCACGCCCTGGTTCAGCCGACGATGGCGATGGCGGGATGCCTTACTGAGCATGCGAATGGGTCGACCCAGCGCACTTTCGACACTCTTGAGCCACTGCGAACCCAAGTCGCTCAAGTCAAGGGAGGCCACTTTGCGTTGGTCGGCGCGCATCTGACACACCTGACGCACCATGGCGATCGATCAGGCTACCCTGCCACGGACCCTGCCATGACGGTGACAGGCGCCAATCGCGGCGAGCAGGCACTGGTTTCCGCCTCCCTGGTAACGTTACGCAAAGGCTGCGTGGGTGCTGCCGCAAACGGCCCTCTCAGCTGCATCACGCAAAACAGCGGTCACCACGCTATTGCATCCGCCCACTTGGAGCAGGCCAACGGTGGCTTCTACAAGGGCGACGGCCGTGCAGCGGACGATCCGTTCTCGACCGTCCTGAGCAAAGGCTCAAATCAGCGTCTGGTCACTGCCTACATGGTGAAGTACTACGGTGCCGAGAAGGATGGGATCTCACTTCGTGAGCCGGTCCACACGATCCCGTCGAAGGATCGCATGGCTGTGGTCGAAGTCGTCCAATTGCACAGCCACACGCTGACAGATGAGCAACTGGCCGGTGCCCTCAAGTGCGCGGCGTTCCTCCGAAAATACCTGCCGCAGCACTTCACCGAGCACGCCGATATCGTCATGGTCGGTGACTACGTGCTGATCGACATTACCCTGCGCATGCTGCAGCCGCACGAGCTGAAACGCGCCCAAGGCTTCCGACCGGACTACATCATCGACCGAGGCCTGTTCCTCGATGAAGTGACCGGCCACCTTTACTGGAAAGCCATCAGCAAGACTGACCAGGTGAAGCTGCTGGGCAACAGTGTCTGCAAGGACGAAGCCCGGGCCCTTGTCGCGGCGAACGCATCCGACCTCATCGAACTCTACCAGCGCCTGGCGGCCTGACGCCGCCAGCAGGAGACACCCATGCCCACAGAAAACCGATCCAGCACCATCGAGCAGCATGACCATATCGAGGGGATCATCGATATGGTAAGCGTGCCGCGCGAAGTCATCGAATTCGCCGCCGGCCTCAAATGGCACGGCTACAAAAGCGGTACCGACCAGAAGGACGATCAGCTCCAGGCTTTAAACAAGCTCCGCACCATTTTGGCAGCGCCAGCCCCGCAGCCACACGCCGAGCCAATAGCGTGGATGGTTGGTACTGCCTTCTGGTGGACCAAAGAAGAGGCAGAGAGGGATGCGGCGGCGACTGGACTGCCGATTGTTGGTCTGGGGCCGATGACGGAGTCGAGCGCGCCGGCGATCCCCGACGGCTACTGCCTCATGCCCAGGCGGCTCACCGCCGAGAATGGCGCCAAAGCCCTGTTGCTTGGCGAGTTCAAGCTGGAGGTAACCCGCGAATGCCCCGAATGCCTCGAACTGGACGAGCCAGCAGAGGGCTGCGAGATCTGCGATGGCGGGGGTGAGTATGCCCAGCGCCACACGATCCCGTGGGACAAGATCAAGTTCATCTACAGCGAGGCCGTGAAGGGCCTGGCGCTCAAGCAGTAACCCCACCCAGCTGTAACCCTCTTCCCTCTACATCTGCCCGGCAGCGTGGAGCACAGGCGGTGAGCCTTGGCCAGCAGAAGCGCGGGCGCGGCCTACGCCCCAGTCGAGCGCCTGGGTCATCGTTTCATGTGGCCGAGATTCGTATGCCTCCTCAAGGAGTGGCATGCCCGCTGGAGCGTAGACGCCGATGAACAGCTGCGTAATACCCTCGCTAGACAGCCGGACCTGAACGTCAATGCTCACGCCGTCGGCATAGGTCTCGTCCTGACATCGAGAATGAAGCGTTGGATCGGCCCAGCGCCAGTATATGGATCCTCTTATTCTCATGATTACTGTCCTCTCGCCCCCCAGTAACGCACACAAATCTTTAGCGCACTGCACCATTTGGCCGCTTGGTTGAACTAATTCGCGATATTAGATTTACCCCAGCATTGAAAATTGCTCAGAGAGGGTGCACTGGATAGCTTGGTGTCGCCTGGCTGGTAACTAGGCGCCGTCGTCAACCGCTCTGTCACCAGCTTTCAGAAGGGTTTCGGCAAAGCACATCCAATCCTCAAAAGCTTGCCGATGGGCGTTGCAGAGCTCCCTCCACTCTTCGCCATCCACATGCCCGTAAGCAACCTGATTCATCATGGTTGAGGTCATAGAGTCCAGCTCTCGTAGCAGCTGGTAGGCCTGGTATCGCCTTTCGTTATCTGGCATCGCGTTCGTCTCGGTTAACTCAATGGCAGGCATTACGCCATCGTTTTGCCGTGCATCTAACACCATCGACCGCCGATCCACCCAAGAAATTCCTACCTCAACCCCAAAAGGTCTGCCAACAAGGCGGCCAAGGAACCATCGTGCCCGAAGAAAAGAACCTGGACCACGAACTGCTGAAGCTGGCCGCCAAGGGTGGCCGCCTGGAGATAGAACCTTGCACCTGCGGCGATCCGAAATGGCCGTTCCGAATCAAGGGGCAGTCTGGCGTGCGTGCACACTGGAACCCGCTCATCAACGACGGCGACGCGCTGCGACTGGCCGTATTGATGGGCCGCGCTGACCGATTGGGCATCCAGATCCACATCGTCGAGCCGTTCGACGGCGACACGGACGCCTACACCTGCGTGGATGCTGAGCGCTTTGGCGAGTTCGACATCTACCACGGAGACGATCCATTCCGCGCAACTCGCCGGGCCATCGTTGAGGCGGCGGCATCGATCGGGAGCAAATCATGACCCGCCTCGCCCTCTGCCTCGTGCTGCTGGCCACCGGCGCCAGCGCATCCGAGAACGTCATCGACGTGCAGCACGACAGCAAGCGCGGCGTCACCTGCTACCTGCTCAACGGGGTCGGCATCAGCTGCATCCCCGACAGCCAGCTGCAGGCCGGCAACCAGCGCCAGCTCTCCCCGCACGAAACACAACCCGAACCTACACCCGCACTGGCGCCTGGGCGCTGGATTGATGAGAGGTATCAGCTGTGAGCGAAGCAAACGTTAACTCGGAGCCGAGTGCCTGCGGCTATTCGGTCGGTGACTGGGGATGCAGGCCAGGCGGTTACCTGTTCGATGCGGGTACCGGCGAGGGCTACGACCCGCATGACTGCTCCTACCTGTGTCCGCATTGCCGCACGCTGGATTATTTGGTGTCGGCCAAGGAAGAAGCCGAATCAGTCTCCAGCTATGGCGGAACCGGAGGAAGCGGAACAGGCCTGACCATTTGGATGGCGGCAGAGCGCCAGGCTCTAGAGGCGAACCGCCCGGCTGCGCTTGAGGCCCTGGCCAGTCTTGGCCCGGTACAAGCCTTGGATGACGACGAAGTCGTCTTGTGCAACACGCAGCAGGAGCAGCCATGACCGACCTGATGGAAGTGAAGACGGCAGACCTGGCCGGCGAGGCGCTGGGGTGGGCGGTCGGGAAGGCAGAGGGTCTGGACGTATTCTTGGCCCCGCCGGAGTATGGCAACCCCTGGCGCGTGTTCGCCCGGTACCAGGCCGCCGCTACCGAGCACACCAAGCGCTACAACCCATGGGAGGACTGGTCCCTGGCCGGCGCCCTGCAAGATAAATACGTGCGCTTGGTAGAGCGTAGCGCGGACGGCGAGAGTGTTGCCATCACGTGGCGGCCTGGCTCGTGCCGTGAGGGTGAAGGCTGGGGGGATACGACGCCAGTAGCGGTGTGCCGGTCCATCGTCGAACTCATCCGCGGCGATATCGTCCAGGTGCCCAAGGAGCTGATCCAATGCCCAGCATGATCAAAGTTCCAACCTGCGACCTGGCCGGCAAGGCGTTGCTCTGGGCCGTCGAAATGGTCGACGGTCCGATCCCGCAAGCCGCCGGCCAACTGCAACTGCCGCTCGGTGGTCAGGCCATCGACGACGCAACCGGCGAGCACCTGATCCAGAAGCATGGCATGTGGATCGAGCGCGGGTACAGCTGGCCCTGGCTGGCCTGTGTGTCAGGTCACCCTCTCGACCGCCAGCCCGGCGATACCCGGGCAGAAGCTGCAGCCCGGGCCGTCGTGCACCATGCCCGCGGCGAAACAGTCAGCGTGCCCCAGGAGCTCTGCCCATGACCCTGATCGACTGCTACGTCACGAAGATCCTCGGCGAGCCGTACCGCAAGTTCGGCCACTGGTGGGTCGACGTCGAATACAACAGCTGGGGCAGCACCAGCACAACACGGCTCATGTTCCGCACCGAGGAAGCCGCCCGGGCGGCGCAGGTCGGGCACCACTTCACGGCCTGAATGGCATGGAGACCAATATGGCGAATGCCACAGCAGCAAAGCCCTCAAGCATTCAGCCACGGTTCATCCGGTTCGGCGATGCACCTGGGTATCTCGGCATGTGCCGGGATGAGTTCAATAAGACGGTCAGGCCGAACGTGCGGGAATTCCCCATCGGAAAACAGGGCGTGGCCTTTGACCGCCAGGAGCTTGATGAGTGGGCGGACGCCTACATCGAAGCCAAGGCGATTGAAAAAGCCACCGGACAGGACAACAATCGGCCCCGCAGCGAGCGCCGAGGAGATGATACATGGCGCGAAAAACGATCACCGGCCTCTACGAGAAGGGCGGTGTCTGGCAAATCGACAAAGTCTACAAAGGGGAGCGAATTCGAGAGAGTACTGGAACTGGTGACCGGGAAGAAGCAGAGCAGTACTTGATCCACAAGCTCGAGCAGATGCGTCAACGGAAGGTGTACGGCGTTCGGCAGGTGCACACCTGGGAGGAGGCGGCAATGCGCTACCTCCTTGAGGTCAAGGATCAGCCATCAATCCACCTCACTGCCTTGTGCATGAAGCAGCTTCACCCGTACCTGGGTCACCTGCCGCTCACGCACATCGATGACCAGGCGCTGGAGCCGTTTATCAGGGATCGGCAGACAGAAAAGGTTCGGCCGGACGGGACCATTGAAAAGGCTGTGAGCAACCGGACGATCAACATCGCCATAGAGCGCGCGGTCCGGGTTTTAACGCTCTGCGCCAGGAAGTGGCGAGACGATGACCGCCGTCCATGGCTGGACAGTGTGCCCATGCTGAGGAAGCTCGAAGAGAAGAAGTCGAGCCGCAAGCCCTACCCAATGTCATGGGAAGAGCAATCGATCCTCTTCAACGAGCTGCCTGGTCACCTGCAAACGATGGCCCTCTTCAAGGTGAACACAGGCTGTCGGGAGCAAGAGGTGTGCAAGCTAAGGTGGGATTGGGAGATATCGGTGCCGGAACTGGGAACCAGTGTTTTCCTGATCCCCGCTGACTTCGGCGGGAGACACGCCCGGTCGGGCGTAAAGAATGGCGACGAGCGCCTGGTGGTGCTGAACAACGTGGCGAAGTCGATTATTGAAAGGCAGCGCGGGATCAGCAAGGAATGGGTATTCCCATACAACGGCACCGCGATGCACCGGATGAACGACTCGGCATGGAAGAAGGCACGGGTGAGAGCGGCGAAACTCTGGCAGGAGGAAAACCTTCGCCCCGCTCACCCTGGATATGCCTCGATCAGGATTCACGACTTGAAGCACACCTTCGGTCGACGACTGCGGGCAGCAGGCGTTACTGAAGAGGATCGGAAGTCACTGCTCGGGCACAAGAACGGCAGCATCACCAGCCACTACTCCGGCGCTGAGCTGGGTAAGCTGATTGAGGCTGCGAACATGGTATCAACAACTGACTCTCGCGGGCCGGTGTTGACGATCTTGAAGAGGAAAATCGGATGAAGTCCCGAAAAACTCCCCACATGCAAAAACGACAAAGCCACCCGAAGGTGGCTAAGTCGTTGAAATATATGGTCGGGACGGAGTGATTCGAACACTCGACCCCTTGCACCCCATGCAAGTGCGCTACCGGGCTGCGCTACGCCCCGACTGGGCTTTGAAGCATGTCTTCAATGTTGCTGAGGACGTTGAAGAATGTACCCTAACCATCTGATAAGTGGAAGCTTTTTCTTAAAAAAATTCCACCTATCGGAAAGATCTCACTTCTTCAAAACCACCAGCACATCCTCCAACTCAACAATCATCTGCCGAATCAGCTGCTTGTACTGGCTGGACTCATCCTTAGCCTCATCACTGGAGAGCCGTAACCGCGCCCCGCCAATGGTGAACCCCTGGTCATAAAGCAGCGCACGAATCTGGCGGATCATCAGCACATCCTGCCGCTGGTAATACCGCCGGTTCCCCCGCCGCTTCACAGGGTTAAGCTGGTCGAACTCCTGCTCCCAATACCGCAGCACGTGCGGCTTTACCGCACAAAGCTCACTCACTTCACCAATGGTGAAGTAGCGTTTGCCCGGTATGGGGGGCAGTTCGTCGTTATGGCTTGGTTCCAGCATAGGCCTCAACCCGGGCCTTCAACTTCTGCCCTGGACGAAAGGTGACGACGCGCCGTGCGGTGATCGGGATCTCTTCCCCTGTCTTGGGGTTGCGGCCCGGCCGCTGGCGCTTGTCGCGAAGGTCGAAGTTGCCGAAACCGGACAGCTTGACCTGCTCGTTCTCTTCAAGTGCGTGCCGAATTTCTTCGAAAAACAGCTCGACCAGCTCCTTGGCCTCACGCTTGTTAAGCCCCA
>Ga0308157_10000756_pt1 | contig 89601 bp, 71 predicted proteins | sample PhyBR1_FD_201035 | JGI IMG/M metagenome (GOLD analysis project Ga0308157, IMG submission 201035) | Phyllosphere microbial communities from UC Gill Tract Community Farm, Albany, California, United States - DLSLB.R1 | ecosystem: Host-associated > Plants > Phyllosphere > Unclassified | place: USA...
AAAGGCCGTTTTTTAGTGTTGATAAGTGGATAACTCAGTGAAGCTGGGATTATTCCCAGGTTATCGGCTTCCAACTTGGCCAACTACCCTAGCAAAAAAGCCAACCCTAACTGGGTTGGCTTTTTTGTTGTGGCGTGGACTCTGCGAGTCCGCGCATGGATGGGGTAGCCGGCTATTCACCCGCGCGAACTCACAGAGTCCGCGCTACACTGGCTAGCCAGTGATGGCGCGGAAAAGCAGGAACAAGCCGCCGGCCAGCACCATGGTCACGGGCAGCGTAAGCACCCAGGCCAGCACAATGCTGCGCACCATCTGGGGGTTCAGGTTCTTGATGCCGCGGTTGGCTACCATGCTGCCCGCAATGCTGGAGGTCAGCACGTGGGTAGTGGAGGTGGGCAGGCCTAGCCAGGTGTTGCTGCCAATCATGGCGGCGGCTACCAGCTCCGAGCTAGCCCCCTGGGCGTAGGTGAGGTGCTCTTTGCCGATGCGCTCGCCAATGGTTTTTACGATGCGCTGCCAGCCAATGGTGGTGCCCAGGGCCAGCGAGAGCGACACCATCAGCAGCACCTGCCAGGGGGCGTAGTCGGTGAAGGTTTTCATGGTATCCACGGCCTTGGTGTAGCTCTCGCGGTCGGCGGTGCTGAGGCTAACGTGCTCAGAGTTGACCAGCTTTTTGCCCCGGTTGGCGAGCAGCAAAATGTCGCGCCGAATCTCGAAGCGGGCTTCCTTGGGCAGGTCTTCGACCTTGGTTTTGCCCGTAAATACGCGGTCGAGGTCGCTGGTTTGGGCGCGTACCTCGGTGAGCAGCTTCTGGTCGGCGGTGCTCAGCTCGGCCGGGTTGAGGCGGTTGATAACGTATTCGACCTTGGTGAGCGACTCGCGCAAATCGAGCGGATTCTTGCTGCTATCGAGAGCAAAATGAATGGGCACGATGCCAATCAGAATCAGCATAATGAGACCCACGCCCTTCTGGCCATCATTGGAGCCGTGAAAGAAGCTCACCAGCGTGCAGGTAGTAATGAGCGTGAGGCGAATGAAAAGGGGCGGGGGGCGGCGCTTGCGGGGCTCTTTAAAGATGGCCTTGCTGGGAGAGAAGCGCTTGAGCAAGAACATCATGATGATGGTGAGGGTGAAGCCCAGGATGGGGCTCAGCAGCAGGGCTAGCCCACTTTCGCCGGCCTTGCTCCAGTTCACGGCCGCGCCCTTGCCGCCGGGCAGCAGCGAAAACGCGATGCCCACGCCAAGAATGGAGCCGATGAGCGCGTGCGACGACGACGACGGAATACCGTAGTACCACGTGCCCACGTTCCAGATAATGGCCGCCACAATGAGGGCGCCCACCATGGCAATGCCGTGGTACACGTTCTGGTCCACTAGGCTCTCCACGGGCAGCAAGTACACAATGCCCATCGCCACGCCGATGCCCCCGGCAAACACGCCGATGAAGTTCCAGAACGCCGACCACACCACCGCCACCCAGGGCCGCAACGTGTTGGTATAGATAACGGTGGCCACGGCGTTGGCCGTGTCGTGAAAGCCGTTAACGAATTCAAATGCGCAGGCGGCTAGCAAACAGACGGCTAGCAGCAGCAAAACATGGGGTTCGAGTCCGAACATAAAAAAGAAGCCGGAGTGGAGAACCGGCCCACAAAATTAACCCACCGTGAAGCTAGCGGCATGTTACCGAATCATTACCGCAGAGACCGCAGATTTAACGGATTTAACGGATTGCGCAGATACGCCCGCTAAAGCGGGCTGGCTAGGCTGACGCAAACGCAGCTTCGCCTGCTCTGTCTGATTAAGATTATGCAAAAGATATAGGCTGGCCGCAGGCTGCCCTGCGGTGGCCTAGCCAGCGCGCTTTAGCGGGCGTATCCGCGCAATCCGTTAAATCAGTTAAATCTGCGGTCTAACTTTGCTGCTTATGAGCAAGCCCGCGTCTACCTCGCCTTCGGTTGAGAACACTCAGCTAAAAGATATTGTCGCCCACGCCAAGGAATACGGCTTCGTATTTCAGTCGTCGGAAATCTACGACGGCCTCGCCGCCGTGTACGACTATGGCCCCAACGGTGTGGAGCTGAAAAATAACCTCAAGCGGCTGTGGTGGGAAACCATGACCCAACTGCACGGCAACGTGGTGGGCATCGACGCGGCCATCTTCATGGCGCCCCAGACCTGGGAGGCCAGCGGCCACGTGGCGGGCTTCAACGACCCGCTCATCGACAACCTCGATAGCAAGAAGCGCTACCGCGCCGATGTGCTGCTGGAGGAAAAAGCCGCCGAGTACGAAAACGCCGGCGACCCTGCCCGCGGCGCGGCCCTCACGGCCGAGATGGGCCGCCTACTCACGGCCAATGACCTGGCTGGCGTAAAGCAGCTCATCCTCGACGAGAAAATCAAGTGCCCCATCTCGGGCACCGCCAACTGGACCGACGTGCGCCAATTCAACCTGATGTTTTCGACCCAGGGCTCGGCCGTGGATTCGGAGGCGCCGCCCGTGTACCTGCGCCCCGAAACGGCCCAGGGCATTTTCGTCAACTTCCTGAACGTGCAGAAGTCGGCGCGGATGAAAATTCCGTTCGGCATTGCCCAAATTGGTAAGGCCTTCCGCAACGAGATTGTGGCCCGGCAGTTCATCTTCCGCATGCGGGAGTTTGAGCAGATGGAGATGCAATTCTTCGTGCGCCCCGGCACCGAAGGCGAGTGGTACGACACCTGGAAGGCTAGCCGCCGCCGTTTCCACGAAGCCCTAGGTCTACCCGCCGCCAAGTTGCGCTTCCACGACCACGACAAGCTGGCCCACTACGCCAAGGCGGCCGTAGATATCGAGTATGAATTCCCTTTCGGCTTCAAGGAAATGGAGGGCATCCACTCGCGCGGCGACTTCGACCTGACCCAGCACCAGAACCTGAGCCGCAAAAAGCAGCAGTACTTCGACAACGACATCGACGAAACCACCGGCAAGCCTTTTGGTAACTACGTGCCCTACGTGGTCGAAACCTCGGTGGGCGCCGACCGCCTGTTCTTGGCTACGCTCTGCGAGGCCTTCCAGGAAGAAACCATCACGGAAGGGGAGGGCGAAGCCCAAACCACCAAGCAGCGTACCTTGCTGAAGCTGCACCCGGCGGTGGCGCCCATCAAGGCAGCCATTTTCCCGCTGGTGCGCAAAGACGGCATGCCCGAAAAGGCGCAACAGATTTTCGATGAGTTGCGCTTCGATTTCCGCCTGGTAATTGAGGACAAGGACGCCATCGGCAAGCGCTACACACGCCAGGACCTAATCGGGACGCCTTTTTGTATTGTGGTGGATGGCCAAACCCTCGAAGACGACACCGTGACGGTGCGCCACCGCGATACCCGCGAGCAAACCCGGATGCCCATCAGCGCGTTGCGGGCGTACATCGGCGACGCGGTGAGCTTTAAGACGGTGTTTACGAAGCTCTAGCTTCCGAGTACCGTGCGAAGGCCGGGCGGTTGTCCAACCTAAAATCTCAAGCTTATGTGGGGACATATCGCCCTCTCTATTATCAAGTACCGGCGCATCTTGCTGCTACTCATTGCCGTTTCGACCCTAGGCATGGCCTGGGTGGCGAAGGACGTGCAAATGACCTACGACTTTGCCCAGGTCGTGAGCCCGAAGGACCCCGACATGGTGTACTTCCAGCAGTTCAAAAGGACCTTCGGTGAGGATGGCAACATCCTCGTGCTGGGCATGCAGGACAGCGCCGTGTACAAGCTGCCGCAGTTCCGCCTCTACGACCAGCTAGCCAACGAACTGGTGAAAGTGCCCGGCGTGTCGGGCGTACTTGGCCTGCCCAAGCTGATTCAGATTCAGAAGGATACGATAAATAACAGCTTCGTAACGGCGCCCGTCTTCGCTAGGCCGCCCACCAGCCAGGCGCAGCTCGATTCGCTGATGCGGGTCGTGAACAGCATCGCGTTTTACCAGGGCCAGGTGATTGCGCCGCGCACTGGGGCCACCCTGCTAGCCGTGACGCTCGACCCCAAGTGGCTGAACTCAGACAAGCGCAAGGAGGTGATGAGCAACATTTTGAACTTGAGTGCCAAGTTCGAGAAGGACTCCAAAATCAAGCTCCACTACGCAGGTCTGCCCTACGTGCGCTCCACGATGACGAGCAAGGTATCGGCCGAGATGAAGTTCTTCGCCGGGCTGATGGTGGTGGTGATGGCCATCATTCTGTTCGTGTTTTTCCGCACCTGGTCGGCGGTGGTGGTTCCGCTGTTGGTCGTCATTATCGTGATGATATGGTGCGTGGCGAGCATCGTGCTGCTTGGGTTTAAAATCAACCTGCTCACGGGCCTCATTCCGTCTATCCTGGTGGTTATCAGCGTGCCCAACTGTACCTACCTGCTCTCTCGCTACCACTACGACTACCGCAAATCGGGCAACCAGATACTGGCCATGACGCGGGTTATCCGCAAAATCGGCCTCATCACGCTGGTGAATAACACGACCACGGCCATCGGCTTTTTCGTGTTCACCTTCACTGATATTGCCATTCTGTTTCAGTTTGGGTTGGTAGCCACGATTAACATTTTCGTGGCTTTTATCATCAGCTTCATCATGATTCCGGCGGTGTTTACCTACCTGCCTGGCCCCACCGAGAAGCAACTGGAGCACCTCGATTCGAAGCCGCTGGTGGGCATTATCCACTTCCTCGACTTCATTGTGCTGCGGCGTCGGCGCACCATTTACATCACGGCGGCGGTGCTGGTGGGGCTAGCCTCCATCGGGATTTCGCGCATTGAGGCCGTGTCGTTTATGGTCGATGACCTGCCCAAGCAGAGCTCGGTGAACGAGGATTTGAATTTCTTCGAGGCGCGTTTTGGGGGCGTGATGCCGCTGGAATTTGTGGTGGATACCAAGCAGCCCAAAGGCCTGCTGAAGCTGCCCAACTTGCAGAAAATTGACCAGTTCGACAAGTTTTTGCAAGCCCAGCCAGAGTTGTCCACGCCCCTGAGCATGGTTACGTTTCTGAAAGCGGCCAAGCAGGCGTTTTACAACGGCAACCCTGACTTTTATAAGCTGCCGGATAATGATGATAAAAACTTCATTCTGAGTTACCTGGCCAATTCACAGGGTAAGGGCGCCAACTCGACCAGCAAGCTGCTCAAAACCTTCGTAGACAGCACCCAGCAGCGGGCGCGCATCAGCGTGAAAATTGCCGATATCGGCTCGCACAAGCTGGATACGCTGGTGAGTAAGCGCATCGAACCGGCCATCAAGCGCATCTTTGCCGGCACCGATATGGTGGTACGCCGCACGGGCACGACGGTAATCTTCACGAAGGGCAATGAGTATGTTATCGGCACCTTGGGCGAGAGCCTGATGTGGGCCTTTGGCCTGGTGGCGCTAGTCGTGCTGCTGCTTTTTCACTCGGTGCGCACCATCTTCTACGCGCTGGTACCTAATATCTTAACCCTGACGCTGACGGCCGGTGTGATGGGCTACTTCGGCATTGCGCTGAAGCCCGCCACGGCCCTGATTTACGTGATTGCCCTCGGCATTGACGGTGATAACTCGATACACCTGCTGGCCAAGTTCCGGCAGGAGATGGCCGTGACTGGCAAGAGCGTGAGCGAGGCCATCACCAATACGCTGAGCGAGGCTGGGTCGAGCATGTTCTATACCAGTATTGTGCTGTTCATCGGCTTTAGCATCTACGGCTTCAGCGAGTTTGGCGGCACCAAGGCGCTAGGGGTGCTCATGGGCGCTTCGCTGCTGATTACCAACTTTTCTAACCTGGTTTTCTTGCCGGCGCTACTCGTTACCTTCGAGCGCGGTGGCAGCTGGAATACGCCCAAAGCGGCGCTGGTGCACCACTACGACGAGAACTACCACGAGGAAGACGACGATATTGACCAGAACTTGCAGCGCTTGAGCGTGGAGCAAGGCAAGGCGGTCAAGACGACTTAACTAGCTTGTCATGCTGAGCGAAGCGCAGCGCAGTCGAAGCATCTCTACCGGAGAACTAACTTCTGACGCCAGTAACAAAGCGATAAAGACGCTTAGACTGCGCTGCGCTCAGCATGACGAATGATTTTTAGAAAAAGCCAACAGCTAGCAGCCAACCGCTACTAGCTACTAAAACAATGACTTATCCCGAATACAAGCAGCCGCTCGACTACGCCAAGCTCGCCACCGACGTGCGGGCCTACTGGGACGCCAACGGCATCTTTGAGAAGAGCGTGAGCAGCCGTGAGGGCCAGCCCACGTTCGTGTTTTACGAGGGCCCGCCCTCGGCCAACGGCCAGCCCGGCATCCACCACGTGATGGCGCGGGCAGTGAAAGACATCTTCTGCCGCTACCAGACGCAGCTCGGCAAGCAGGTGCCCCGCAAGGGCGGCTGGGACACCCACGGCCTGCCCATCGAGTTGCAAGTAGAGAAGGAGCTAGGCATCACGAAAGAGGATATCGGCCACAAAATCAGCGTCGAAGACTACAACCAGCGCTGCCGCGAAACCGTGATGCGCTTCAAGGCGCAGTGGGACGAGCTAACCCAGCAAATGGGTTACTGGGTAGACCTTGACGACCCCTACATCACCTTCGAGCCCGAGTATATCGAGAGCTGCTGGGCCTTGCTCAAGAAGCTCTACGACAAGGGTTTTCTTTACAAAGGTTATACCATCCAGCCGTACTCGCCGGCCGCTGGCACCGGCCTCAGCTCGCACGAGCTGAACCAGCCCGGCACGTACAAGGACGTGAAGGACACGACCATCGTGGCCCAATTCAAGGTGGTGCGCGATGCGGTGTCGGAGAAGCTGTTTAATGGGCCAGCGTGGGAGGTTGAAAACACTGACGTTTTCATCTTAGCTTGGACAACAACCCCTTGGACGCTACCTGCTAATACTGGCTTAGCAGTTGGCAAGAATATTCCCTATGTTCTGGTTCGGACTCGTAACCCTTACACAAAAGAGTTTATTCGGGTTGTTTTAGCGAAGGCCAGGCTGAAAAGCTACTTCTCTGAATTTACCGAGATGGGTAAAGTTACGCCCTCAACGTATTCAGATTGGGGAAGCGTAGAAAGACAAATGCCTTGGGAAATTGAAGCCGAGTTTACGGGTGCCGACCTAGTGGGCATCCACTACAAGCGCCTGTTCGGTACCGAGGCCGGTTTCCCTCATTTTGAAGGGGAGGAAAACGCGTTCCGCGTTATCCCCGGCGACTTTGTGACCACCGAGGACGGTACGGGCATCGTACACATTTCCCCCACGTTTGGTGCCGATGACTTCCGGGTAGCCCAGCTCAACGGCATCCCCGCGCTGATGGTGGCCGACGACCAAGGCAAGCTAGGCCCCATTGTAGACCGCACGGGCCGCTACGTGGCCCAGATGGGCGAGTTTGGCGGCCGCTGGGTGAAAAACTACGACGGCCACGACCAGAGCGGTGCCGACTACAAAACGCTGGATGAAAGCATCGCTATCCGGATGCGGACCAACGGCACGGCCTTCAAAACCGAGAAGTACGAGCACACCTACCCGCACTGCTGGCGCACCGACAAGCCGGTGCTGTACTACCCGCTCGACTCGTGGTTTATCAAGACTACGGCGGTGAAAGACCGGCTCATCGAGCTCAACAAAACCATCAACTGGAAGCCCGAAAGCACCGGCACCGGCCGCTTCGGCAACTGGCTCGAAAACCTGGTGGACTGGAACCTCAGCCGCTCGCGCTACTGGGGCACGCCGCTGCCCATCTGGCGCACCCAGGACCGCACCGAGGAAATCTGCATCGGCAGCATCGCCGAGCTAAAGGCGGAGATTGACAAGGCCGTCGCGGCTGAAATCATGACCCACAACCCGTATGCTAACGGCGAAAAAATCGACCTGCACCGCCCGTATGTCGATGATATCTTCCTCGTTTCGCCCAGCGGCCAGCCCATGTACCGCGAGCCCGACCTCATCGACGTGTGGTTTGACTCGGGGGCGATGCCCTATGCCCAGTGGCATTATCCGTTTGAAAACCAAGAAGTTTTTGCTAAGAACTTCCCCGCCGATTTCATTGCCGAAGGTGTGGACCAAACCCGCGGTTGGTTCTTCACGCTGCACGCGCTAGCCGTGATGCTGGAAGATTCGGTAGCGTACAAAAACGTGATTGCTAACGGCTTGGTGCTGGATAAAAACGGCAACAAGATGAGCAAGCGCCTCGGCAACGCCGTAGACCCGTTTGAAACCATCGCCCAGTACGGCCCCGACGCCACGCGCTGGTACATGATTGCGAATGCTTCGCCTTGGGACAACCTCAAATTTGACCAGGCGGGCATTGTGGAGGCGCAGCGGAAGTTCTTCGGCACGCTCTATAATACGTACTCGTTCTTCGCACTCTACGCCAACCTCGACGGGTTCCAGGTCGGTGCTAGCCCCGTACCGGTGGCCGAGCGTACCGAGCTCGACCGCTGGATTCTAAGCAAGCTACAGAGCCTGCTGGCCGAAGTGCGCGGCCATTTCGACAGCTACGACCCCACGAAAGCTGCCCGCGCCGTGCAGGATTTCGTGACTGACCAACTCTCCAACTGGTACGTGCGCCTCTCGCGCCGCCGCTTCTGGAAAGGTGAGCTAACTACCGATAAGCAAGCCGCTTACGAGACGCTGCACGAGTGCCTCAGCACCGTGGCACAGCTCATGGCACCCATCGCGCCCTTCTTCGCCGATTGGCTCTACGGCAACCTCACCAAAGGTCAGAACGCCGCCGAGTCGGTGCACCTGACCTACCTAGCCGAAGCTGATACCTCGCTCATCGACAAGGCGTTGGAAGAGCGCATGGAGCTAGCCCAGCGCATCAGCTCGCTCACGCATTCGCTGCGTAAGAAGTCGGTGCTCAAGGTGCGCCAGCCCTTGCAGCGCATCCTGGTGCCGGTGCTAAACGGCTCGACGAAGGAGCAAGTGGGCAAAGTCGAGGACCTGATTTGCGCCGAGGTAAACGTGAAGCGCGTGGAGTTTCTGGACGACACGAGCGGCGTGCTGGTGAAGTCGGTAAAGCCCAATTTCAAGCGCCTGGGGCAGGTGTATGGCCCGCGCCTCAAGGCCGTGGGTGCCCGCATCCAGACGCTGACCAGCAACGAGCTGAGCCAGTTGGAAAAGCAGGGCGAGCTAGCCGTGGAAGTAGAGGGCGAAACTCTCACCCTGCATCTCGACGAGGTCGAAATCCGCACCCAGGACCTGCCCGGCTGGCTGGTGGCTACCGACGGCCCGCTCACCGTGGCCCTCGATGTAACCCTGACCGACGAGTTGCGCCAGGAGGGGCTAGCCCGCGAGCTGGTCAACCGCCTCCAAAACCTGCGCAAAGACTCGGGCCTCGAAGTGCAGGACCGCATTCAGGTGACCCTAGCCGACAACGCGCCCGCCGAGCTGCGCGCCGCCGTAGCTGCCTTCGGCGAATACATCCGCGAGGAAGTGCAGGCCCTGCGCCTCGACTTTGTGCCCGACGTAGCGGGCGGCGCGGTGCTGGAGTTTGACGACTTCTCGGTGCCTGCCAAAGTAGACGTAGTAACTGCTTGATTGTGAAGAGCCTGGCTGTATCTTAAAACGCGGCTGGGTTTTCCCGCGCACAACCGCTTGCCCAAGCCGTTTTCAAAGGTTTTGAAACCTCATAATTCGGTATAAAACAGTACAAAGTAACCTGAGTTTCACCTGTGCAGACTGACTTGCCCGTAGATACCTATTCCCAGCCCCAGCGCTATCCGGCGCGGCGCGGCAGTGTGCTGCCTTTTTTCCTGTTGGCCCTGTTTGTCATTGTTATTGACCAATTATCCAAATACTTGGTGCATAAGCATATGCAGCCGGGGCTAGCCGGGGAGATTCCGCTGATTGGCAACTGGTTTAAGCTGCACTACACGCTAAACCCCGGCATGGCTTTCGGGGTAGAATTACTGCCGCCGCCCTATGGCAAGCTGGTGCTCACGGGCTTCCGGCTGCTGGCGGTGGGTGGCATCAGCTACTACATCGTGCAGCTATGGAAGCAGCGAGCTGCGGCGGGTTTTATTGCCTGCATGGCGCTCATTCTGGGCGGGGCCGTGGGCAACGTTATCGACTCGCTGTTCTACGGCGTTATTTACCATAATGCGCCATTTGGCTCGCCCACACCGTGGTTTTTCGGGCAGGTTATTGACATGATTTACGTCGATATCTACGAAGGATTTACGCCTGCTTCCTGGCCTATTTTTGGCGATAAGTACCTGTCGCTCTGGCCGATATTCAACCTGGCCGATTCGTCTATCTTCATCGGCGTGGCGCTCATTTTGCTGCTGCAAGGCCGCTTCTTCAAGCAAACTGAGGAGAATACGGCCTTGGCGGCCGCCGGGCCGCCGGCTTCGGAACCTGTTTAGTCTAGTAAACTTGCGGCGCGGATTTCTTCCGCGCCGCTTTTGTTTGATGCCCATGCCGTTGCTTACTGTCGAGAACCTGACCGTCGATTTTCAATCGCAGCGCGGCCGCACCCGCGCCGTGGCGGGCGTATCGTTTGGGGTGAATAGGGGAGAGGTAGTGGCAATTGTGGGCGAGTCGGGCTCGGGCAAGTCGGTGACGTCGCTAGCCCTGCTCGGGCTGCTGGCCAGGCCCGCAGCACGCATTGAGAGCGGCACGGCCATCTTCGAGTCGGAGAAGCTGGGGCAGGTCGATTTATTGCAGCTCAGCGAAACGCAATTGCAGCAGGTGCGTGGCAATGACATCAGCATGATTTTTCAGGAGCCCATGACCTCCCTGAATCCGGTGCTGACCTGTGGCTACCAGGTAGTAGAAGCGCTATTACTGCATACTAATCTCAGCAAGACTGAGGCTGAGGCGCGCACCATTGCGCTATTTACCGAGGCGCAGCTGCCGCGCCCAGCGCAAATCTTCAAAGCCTACCCGCACGAGATAAGCGGCGGCCAGAAGCAGCGCGTGATGATTGCGATGGCCATGGCCTGCCGTCCGGCGCTGCTCATTGCCGACGAGCCCACCACGGCGCTCGACGTGACGGTGCAGGCCAGAATCTTGCAGCTTATCCGCGACCTGCGGCATGAGCACGGCACGGCGGTGCTCTTCATCACCCATGACCTGGGCGTAGTAGCCGAGATTGCCGACCGTATTCTGGTGATGTACCGTGGCCAAGTAGTGGAGCAGGGCACGGTGCTCGATATTTTCACCAACCCGCAGCATCCCTACACGCAAGGCCTGCTAGCCTGCCGCCCGCGCCTGTCGATTGGGAAGGGCCGCCTGCCAGTGGTGGCCGATTTTATGCAGGTCGATGCGGCGGGCAACCTCGTGGCACGAGCTAGCGGGGTAGGGGAGGGGCCGCTAAAAACGCCCTTCGCGGAGTTACGGCCTAATTCTGATACTTCCAAAACGTTCCCCGTGGAACAAATACGTTCCACGGCCGTGGAACCACTGCTGAACGTCGAGAATCTATGCGTCTACTTTCCCACTCGCAAGGGATTTTTCTCGCGTACTACTGACTTTGTGCGGGCAGTGGATGAGGTCAGCTTCACCATCTACCCCGGCGAAACGGTGGGTCTAGTGGGCGAGTCCGGCTGCGGCAAAACCACGCTGGGCCGCGCCCTGCTGCGCCTCACGGAACCAACGGCGGGCCGCATCCTGTTTGAAGGCACAGACCTAGCGGCGTTGCCTGGCGGCGAATTGCGCCACCGGCGGCGCGAGTTTCAGCTCGTCTTCCAGGACCCCTATGCGGCACTGAACCCAATGCTGACGGTGGGTGAGGCCATTCTGGAACCCATGCGGGTGCACGGGGTGGGTGGCTCCCGCGCCGAGCAAAAGGCTCGGGTGCGCGAGTTGCTGCGTACCGTAGGTCTGAGCGACGATGCCGAGCAGCGCTACCCTCACGAGTTCAGCGGCGGCCAGCGGCAGCGCATTTGTATTGCGCGGGCGTTGGCGTTGCGGCCCAAGCTCATCGTGTGCGACGAGTCGGTGTCGGCGCTCGACGTGAGCGTGCAGGCGCAAGTGCTCAACTTGCTTAATGACCTCAAGCGCGAGTTGGGCATCACCTACCTGTTCATCACCCACGACCTGTCGGTGGCCCGCTTCATGAGCGACCGCCTGCTGGTAATGAGCCAGGGTAAAATAGTGGAGAGCGGCCCGGCGGCCGACGTCTACGCCCACCCGCAGCACCCATACACGCAGCAATTGCTAGCCGCCATCCCCAGCGACGACCCGGCGCGCATCGCCGCGCGCGTTCAAGCCTAATCTATGCACTTCATTTATCCTTGCCTGCCTTATTACCCGCGCACTGTAGACCCCATGTGGGAGCCGGAGTACGCCTGGGCAAAGGCGCAGGGGTTAGCCACCGGGCTGGTTGATGTAGACAACGACAAGGTCTGGTTTCCTACTTCGGAGCGGCCAGCGCAGGCAATTTATCGAGGTTGGATGCTGATTGGTGCCGAGTACGGTCGGCTAGCCCAACTAATGCCGCTAGCTGTTGCGACTGCCGAATATCTTTCCTCGCACCACGCCACTGGTTGGTACGAAGCCGTGGCTCAGTATACTTTCCCCAGCCAATTTTTGACCGAGCCAACGCCGCTGAGTTTCGCCGCTGGCCGGCGCTACTTTGTGAAGGGGCTAGCCAAGTCGTTTGGCACCGACTCGGTACTAGAAAGCCAGAGCGAGCTGGATGACTTCTGGCAGCGCCAGGAGCTGCCGGCCGGAACGCCGCTTTTTGTGCGCGACTTCACCGGCCTGAAGCCTAATTCGGAGCGCCGCTTCTTCGTAGTGCGGGGGCAGGTGCTAGGAGCGGAAGGCCTCTCGTTACCAACTGCGCTGCAAGACGCGGTAGAATCGTTGCAGCCCCGGCTTTTTTACTCGTTCGACGTAACCGAGACCTTAGCCGGCCAGCCAGTGCTGGTAGAAGTTGGCGATGGCCAGGTGTCGGACCTGAAAGAATGGACAGTAGCCGAGTTTAGCAGCCGCGTGTTGAAGGCCTTGGCGGAGGCCAACGTTATCCTCTAAAATTCTGTTAACCCTTAGGCGGCAGTTGGCCGTTCTACATCTTTACCCCACGCGTCGCCTTCGTCAATCTTACCCCAAGCTGTCCGGCGGCCGTCTTACTTACCCCATGAAAACCCCTAAAGACCCCGCCGCCCCCCGCGCCCCCCGCGCGAAGGCAGCCCCCGCCGCTAAAGCGGTCCCCACTTCAAAAATTGCCGCCGCTGCGGCCAGCGTAGAGAAGGAGGTGGTGTATCGCCAGTTTGCCGACAATCCCGGTAAGGTGTTGGCGTATCGCCAGCTTTCGCGCCGGCTAGGCATCACGACGAAGGTGCAGCGCGAAGAATTATTCGCCTATCTCAAGGAATTGAAGCAGGAAGGCAAGCTGGAATTGCTTCAGAACGACGATTACCGGCTAGCTAGCCCCACTGACCTGCAAGTGGCCGCCAGCGCCGCCAAGGACCGAAAAACGGCTAAAAAAGCTGCGCCCGAAGCTACGGCTACGCCCGAGCTAGAAGACCATTTTGGCCAGGACCCCATCGTGCACCGGCGCCGCTCGGCGGGCTTCGACCACGTGGGCGATGGCCCTGACCGGCCCCGCCGCGATGGCAGCACCATCATCGGCACGGTGGCCTTAGCTACGCCGCGCTTTGCCTTCGTGGTGCGCGAGGACGGCGACGGCGACGATATCCGCGTCTTCACCGACCAACTGCGCTACGCGTTGGATGGCGACTTGGTACGCGTGCGCCTGCGCGGCATCCGCGATGGGCGGGTGACTGGCGACGTAGTGGAGGTGCTCAAGCGCCAGCGCCCCGAAGTGGTGGGCCGCCTGCAAGTGCAGGGCTCCATCGGCTTCGTGAAGCCGGATAACCGCAAGGCGTATTTCGACGTGATGGTGCCGCCGCAGGAACTGGGTGACTCGCGCAACGGCGACAAGGTGCTGGTGCGCATCACCGAGTTTCCAGACCACGAAGGGCAGGGCCGTAACCCGGTCGGCACCATCATCCGTAACTTCGGGGCGGCCGGTCAGAACGAGGCCGAGATAAACGCCATCATGGCCGAGTTCGGGTTGCCGTTTGAGTTTCCGAGCGCAGTGGAGGAGGAGGCTGACGCCATCCCGACGACCATCACGAGGGAGGAAATTGCCAAGCGCCGCGACTTCCGCGACATCCTAACCTTTACCATCGACCCGGCCGATGCCAAGGACTTCGACGACGCCCTCAGCCTGCGCACCCTCGACAACGGCAATTACGAAGTGGGCGTGCACATCGCCGACGTGACCCACTACGTGCGGCTAGGTACCGAGCTGGAGCGCGAAGGCAAGAGCCGCGCCACCTCGGTCTACCTCGTGGACCGCGTGATTCCGATGCTGCCCGAGAACCTCTCGAACGGCCTCTGCTCGCTGCGCCCCAATGAGGACAAGCTGACGTTCTCGGCCGTGTTTGAGCTGGACGAAAAGGCCAAGCTGGTGGACTCGTGGTTTGGCAAAACCGTCATCCACTCCGACCGTCGCTTCAGCTACGAGGAGGCGCAGGAGCGCATCGAAACCGGCGAGGGCGACCTGGCCGAAGAAGTGAACCTGCTCAACCGGCTGGCCAAGCTGCTCTCGGCCGAGCGCTTCCGCAAGGGCGCCATCTCGTTCGAAACGCAGGAGGTGAAGTTCAAGCTGGGCGAGGATGGCAAGCCGCTCGGCGTGTACGTGAAGGAGCGCAAAGACGCGCACAAGCTCATTGAGGAGTTTATGCTGCTGGCAAACCGGCGGGTGGCCGAGTACGTGTTTGGCCTCAAGAAGACCAAGCCGCGCTTCACGATGGTGTACCGTACCCACGACGCGCCTGACCCCGACCGCCTCGAAAACTTCGCGCTGTTTGCCCAGAAATTCGGCCACAAGCTGAACCTGGCCAACCCGAAAAAAGTGAGCACTGAGCTCAACAAGCTCAGCACCGACGTGGTGGGCAAGCCCGAGCAAAACGTGATTCAGGGGCTAGCCATCCGCTCGATGTCGAAGGCCATTTACAGCACCGAGCCGCTGGGACACTTCGGCCTGGCGTTCGCGCACTACTCGCACTTCACCTCGCCCATCCGCCGCTACCCCGACATGATGGCCCACCGCCTGCTCGAGCACTACCTCGAAGGCGGCAAGAACGTGCCCGTAGAGCCGGTGGAGGAAGAGTGCAAGCACTCCTCGGCCCGCGAGAAGCTAGCGGCCAATGCCGAGCGCGCCAGCATCAAATACAAGCAGGTCGAGTACATCGGCGCGCACATTGGCGAGCAGTTCAAGGGCGTGGTGTCGGGCCTGACGGAGCGCGGTATCTACGTCGAGATTGAGGAGAACAAGTGCGAGGGCATGGTACGGATTTCCGACATCCCGGGCGACACCTTCGAGCTCGACAAGGACAACTACCGCCTGGTAGGCCGCGGCTCAAAGCGTATCATCCAGTTCGGCGACGAGCTGCAAGTCGTTATTACCTCGGCCAATCTGCTCGACCGCACCATCGACATGGAGCTGGTCGACAACCGCCCCGAGCACATCAAGCAGCGCGAGCGGGCCGAGCGCGAAGCCGGCCGCGCCAGCCGGGGCGGTGGCTACCGCGGCGACAAAGGTGGCAGCGCCCGCAGCGGCAAGGGTGGTAGCCCGCGCGGCGGCTCTGGCAGCGGTAGCAGCCGGAGTGACAAGGGCGGCAAGCGCCGCCGCTAGAAAGTAAAGTAGTGCGAAGCGCCGGCTTCGCGTAACGAGCGCAGCGGGTATCGACGTTAGGGACACATTACCCTAGCGCCGATACTCGCTGCGCTCGTTACGCGAAGCCGGCGCTTCGTGCTACTGCCCACCTACCTTTGTGCCTGTGCAAAACGACCTCTCGACCCTCTTAAATCAAGCCCTCGCTCAGCTTGATTATGGCCAGCAACCGGCCGCCCTCTACGACCCCATTCGCTACATCATGAGCCTTGGCGGCAAGCGCCTGCGGCCCCTGCTGACGCTGCTCGGCGGCCAGCTGTTCACCGATGAGCTAGCCCCGCTGGTGAAGCCGGCCCTAGCCACGGAGGTCTTCCACAACTTCACGCTCGTGCACGATGACCTCATGGACCAGGCGCCGCTGCGGCGCGGCCAGCCCACGGTGCACGAGAAATGGAACGCCAGCACGGCCATCCTCTCGGGTGATGTGATGCTGGTGCGGGCCTACGAGCTGCTCTTCGAAAACGTGCCCGCCACCGTGCTGCCGCAGGTGCTGCGCCGCTTCTCGCAAACCGCCGCCGAGGTGTGCGAGGGCCAGCAGTGGGACATGAATTTTGAAACCGAAACCACCGTCACCATCCCGCAGTACCTTGACATGATTCGGCTCAAGACGGCCGTGCTGCTCGGCTTCGCCCTGGAGCTGGGGGCCACCCTAGCGGGCGCCAGTGCCAACGATGCGGAGCACCTGCGGCAGTTCGGCACCGATATTGGGCTAGCTTTCCAACTGCGCGACGACCTACTCGACGTGTACGGCGACGCCGCTACCTTCGGCAAGCGGGTGGGGGGCGACATCATTTCGGACAAGAAAACCTTCCTGCTCCTCACCGCCCAGGCCCAGGCTAGCGCCGCTCAGCAAGCCGCGCTAGGGCAGCATATCGGCCAGCCCGTGGCGGATGCCGAAGCCAAGGTGGCGGCCGTGCGCGGCGTGTACGACGAGCTGAATATCCGTCCGCAAACGGAGGTTCTCATCAACCAATACTTCGAAGATGCCCTGCTGCACCTCGACCGCATTGGCGTGGCCGCGGCCCGTAAGGAGCCGTTGCGCCGGCTGGCCTTGCAGCTACTGGAGCGCGAGTCGTAGTCCCGTAGCGCGGGCTCTCAGTCCGCGAATAGTATCGCTAGCCCTACCCACTCGCGGACTAAAAGTCCGCGCTACTCCATTCTCATGCTCAATCCCGTTCTTATTCTTATTGGCCTCACGGTGGCCATTTCCGCCTACGCCTGGTCGAACCGCGACCTGCTGGAGGCTTGGATAATGGAGCCCTACGTGATGGCCCGCAACGGGCAGTGGTACCGCCTGCTCACCTCCGGCTTCCTGCACGCCGACTGGAGCCACCTCCTGTTTAATATGTTTGCTTTCTACTCCTTCAGCCCCATTGTGCTCAGTACGCTGGCCCAGGGCTACGGGGTGGTCGCGGGGCTAGGGTTGTTTTTGCTGCTTTACCTAGGTGGCATTATCGTGTCTGATTTGCCTACCTATTTCAAGCACCGCGACGACCGCGGCTACCGCAGCCTGGGCGCCTCGGGCGGAGTAGCGTCGGTGCTGTTTGCCAGCATTCTACTCTTTCCGGTGAGCGGCCGGGGCGGCGGTATCATCATTTTCCCACTCCCGATTCCTATCCAGCCCTTCCTGTTTGGTTTCCTGTACCTGGCTTATTCGTACTATATGGGTCGCCGCCGGGGCGATAATATCAACCACGACGCGCACTTCTACGGAGCGCTTTACGGGGTTTTGCTCATCATTGCCCTAGTGCCGGGCGTGCTGCCCAACTTCGTGCAGCAGGTATCAAACTACATTATTAAGTAAGTGAATTATTGTTTGCTAGAAGAGTAATCCTGACTTTTTTCGCTGACTTGCGTAAACGGCCCACACCCTCACTCTTCTTTCCACTCTTCTTCACCATGACGCGCTTTCTTTCTACCCTGGCCGCCCGCCTGTCGCCGGCTGCTCTGCTGCCCCTTCTCTTGCTGTTTGCCACGAGCTGCAGCCGCTACAACGACAGCGGCTCGCTCAGCATTGCCGGCATAGTTTACCTTATCCTAGCCATCTATGCTTTGGTAAGCCTGCTAAAGCAGGATTGGTCGCTGGGCAAAAAACTCATTTGGGGTGTCATCATTTGGTTCTTCCCCATTGGTGGTTCCATCATTTACTTGCTATTCTCGGGTCGTCGAGGCTAACCCTTCGCTGCCTCAGCCAACAAAAAACCCTTAGCCAAGCCGGCTAAGGGTTTTTTGTTGAACTGCCATTTCAGGCACCGAGCGGCTACTTTAGCAGGCGGGCTTTTTCGAGCCGCGCCACGCCCTGCGCCAGCTCGCCGGCGTTGGTAATTTGCTTGGCCTGCCAGTGGCCATCGGGCTGCTTCAGCAGCTTTACCTCCACCACCATGGTAGTATCGTAGCGCGGCTGGGTAAACTCGAGGCCTACCAGCGCTTCGTTGCCCTTATCGGTCGAGTACTTCACGCCCCTGAACTGGCTGTCGGGGCTCACTACGCGCCCAGCTAGCCCCAGAAAAGAAAGGTTGACCAGGTGCTTGGGAGCCGCCGCCTGCGCGGCCTCCAGTGAACCAGTTTCAACAAAACGCTTCACTTCGCTATGAGCGGCCTTGGCCAACTGAGGCTTCAGCAGGCGCAGGCTACCGCGAAGGGCTAGCCCCCCGCCGGGCACCAGGGCCGTGAGCACGCCGCTCTGGCTAGCCACATCATCTACCAAATGACCGGTAAGCGCATCCACATCTACGTAGCGCTCGAAGGCCGCTACATCGTGGGTTTGGGTGGCCGCTGCCGCTTGCAACAAGGCATACTCGGGCCCTTTTTTGAGGGAGTTGTAGTAGTAATAGCCCCCGGCCACCACGGCCAGCAGGACAATGAAAAGTAGAATACGCTTCATCAGAACAAATGCGGGGGAATTGAACAGCGGGCCAACGGGGCCGACTGCACTGCAAAGAAAAGCGCCCGGCTGCCTCGTTCGCGCTAGCCTGCGTACAAGCCCGCTATGCACCCCCTCAATATCCCGCCGCTGCCCCGCCGGCCCGAAGTCCATGGCCACCGTGGCTGCCGTGGTTTGCTCCCCGAAAACACCCTGGCCGCCTTTCTGCATGCCCTCGCCCTGGGCGTTGATGTGCTGGAGCTAGATGTTGTTATCTCGGCCGACCAGCAAGTGGTGGTGTCGCACGAGCCCTGGCTGAGTGCGCGGCTAGGGCGTGGCCCAACTGGCGAGCGCATCGCGCCAAGCCAGGAACGCAGCTACAATCTCTATAAGCTGCCCTACGCCACCATCCAGCGTTGCACAGTGGGCGAGTGGCCCCACCCTGGTTTTCCGGCGCAACAGGCTAGTCCCAGCCACCGCCCACTACTGCGCGAAGTGTTGCAAGCCACCGAGGCCGCCTGTCGGTACCTGGGCCGCCCGCTCGTGGGCTATTCCATCGAGCTGAAGAGTACGCCCGCGGGCGATAATATTTTTCACCCGGACCCCGCGCTTTTCACCGAGTTGGTGCTAGCCGAAATTCAAGCGGCGGCCGTGCACCCGCGCACCACCTTGCTCAGCTTCGACGAGCGCATTCTGCAAGCCGCCCGGCGAGTAGCGCCCGCGCAACAGCTGTGCCTGCTCAGCGAAACGGATGTGCCCGCTGCCCGCCTCTTTCAGCAGCTAGGATTTGTGCCCCCGGTGTTCGGGCCCGACTTCCGTTTGCTATCGCTGGCTAGGGTTGAAGAGTTGGCGGTAGCTTACCCCGGCCTGCGCCTGGTGCCCTGGACGGTGAACTCCGAGGCCGACCTGCGCCAGGCACTCGCGTGGGGAGTAGCTGGCATTACAACTGATTATCCTGACCGCCTGCTAGCGCTACTTTCGCATGCCTAGCCGATACACACCGTATTACAAGCTAGCCACCAGAACAAGGTGGCTAGCTTGTAATACGGTGTTACGATTTTCAGTTTTTGTAACGTTGCCGTTGCACGTAGCGTTTGGGTTACACCACTCGCCTAATTCGTAATTTGTTGATAGGCAATTTGGTTTGTTACAACCCTCGGAACATATTTGCACACCCAATCTGTAACACCCAGGCTTTATGGCTCATCAAGGCGAACTACTGCAGGAGGCTATCAAAAGCAGCGGTATCTCCATCACGCGCATCGTGGAGGAGCTGGGTATTACACGGCCCACTATTTACCGTAAGTTTAAAGAAGATACGTTGGACGTTAATTTTGTAAAGAGCGTTGGGCAAATTATCGGGCACGACTTTTCACAGGATTTTACAATGCCGCAGCAAGCTGCGCTGCCATTTGTAACACAATCTGTTCGCTCAGGTGTTACAAATTCTGTTACACCACGTGTAACGATTCCTGCTAAAACCGATTCTGACGCTGCTAGCCAGCTTTTGGCCCTTCAAACCAAGTACATCGCCCTGCTGGAAGCCTATAATGAGCTTCTATTGAAGGTGTATGGCCAACGGTAACAAAAATGTTCCACGTGAAACATTTTTGTAGTACTTCGCTGCGTATCTCATGCCTGGCAGTGGCTTAATACGTGCTAGTAGGGTTGGGCTAGCTGGTTTAGTGCAAGGTGTTGCGCTTCGGGTGTCGTAGGGTGTAACAGTTGGCGAATTGTTAAAACCAAGACGTATGTTACTCCGCCGCGAGGCTAGCACGGGCAATGGGCCTAGTGCGCTACAAGAAAATAACCTCGGTTACTACCTGGGCGCCGACCTCCGCATTGAGCATTTCAAGCACGCGAGTCTTGGCCATCACCAGCTCATGCTTGAGCGGGGCAGAAGTCAGGCGCACGAAAAGCTTGCCCTTGCTGACGTAGACTTCCTTGGTTTTAAGAGCAACTGCTTTGCCCATTACCCGCTCCCAGCTCGCCACCACGGTTACCTCATTGAGCTTGCTGCCGAGGCGGTAGGCGCGTACCAGCGCCTCCAGTCCTTCCTTCAGCGGGATGATATCGGCCCGACGAGCGGTGGGGGAGAGGCTGAGTTTTTTCACGAAACGATTCGGGCTAACGCGCAACTAATCGGCCAAAACCAACCGCGTTTCCTTCCTCAAAAGTACGCTCGCCGGGCCGATAACCGGGGCTCAATCAGAGGGAAGTCACGGTACCGGCCCGCACTTCAAACCGCTGAATGGCGCCACCCACGCCGGACAGGGCCTGGTCGGTTCGCGCCAGGTTGGTGTCGGTCAGGAATACCTGCCCGAAGGTTTGGTCGGCCACCAGCTCAAGTAGCCTAGCGATACGCTTGTCGTCGAGCCGGTCAAATATGTCGTCGAGCAGCAGCAGCGGCTTGGCAACAGCTAGCCCCGCGGGCTGGGGCCGGGCAGCCAACAGCTCAAACTGCGCGAGCTTCAGGGCGATAGCGTAGGACTTCTGCTGGCCCTGCGAGGCGTAGCTTTTCACGGGTAGCCCATCCATGAGAAAAACGAAATCGTCGCGGTGCGGGCCGGTAGTGCTGCGTTGCAGAGCCAGGTCGCGGCGCTCGTTGGCTAGCAGCAGGTGGCGAAAATTTTGGCCGGGCAGCTGGCTTTTGTATTCCAGCAAAACCTCCTCGCGGCCATCGGCCAGTTGCGCGTAGTGGCGCTGGAAGACGGGTACGAACTGCGTGAGGAAGCTAGCGCGCAGAGCCGATAGACTTTCGCCCAGCGGAGCCAGCTGGTCGTCAAGCGCCTGGAGGTACAGCGTATCGAAGCCGTGGCTGCCTGCGCCCTGCTTTAGCGTGGCGTTGCGCTGGCGCAACAAGCCGTTGTATTGCAGCAATAGCTCCAGGAACTCGTGGTCGAGCTGCGATTGCAGACTATCGAAATAGCGCCGCCGCTCCTCGCTGCCCTGCCGGATGAGGTCGGTGTCGTAGGGCGAAATAAGTACGGCGGGGTAGCGGCCGATGTGGTCGGCCAGCCGGTCGTAGGGCTGCTTATTGTGAGTTATAGTTTTCTTTTGCCCCACGCGTAAGCTGACCTGGATAGTTTCGGGCTGGTCAGTTGTGGCGCTGCTGAACTTGCCTTTCACCACAAAAAAATCGGCCCCCTGCTTGATGCTTTGGGCATCGGCGCTGGCAAACGCACTCTTGGTAAGTGCCAGGTAATAAATGGCATCGAGCAGATTGGTCTTTCCACTCCCGTTGTCGCCAATGAAGCAATTGATGCCGGGGCAAAAAGCCAGCGCGGCCTCGTCGTAGTTCTTGAAAAACAAGAGGTGAAGTTGGTCGAGCGTCATTCGGGGCGTGGGGGTGAGAGTACGGCTGGTGTTACGTAATTTCGCCCTCCCAACGCGAAATTATATACCCCGAATTATGGCGGAGTCGAAAGTAAAGGATGCGCCGAAAGGTGGCGCAAACGGCAACAAGAACGGCAACGATACCAACGGCCAAACGCCGAAGGTGGTTGACGCCGCTACGGGTGTCGAAACAGTAAAGCAGCCCTCCGTGGAGGAACTGCCGGCTGCGCACGAGGGCAACAACCCTGCCCAGGAGCCAGTGGCTACCTCGCCGGCCCAGCCCGAGTTTCCGAAAGAGACTTACCTCACCTGGTATGAGCAGATGCAGCTCATGCGCAAGTTTGAGGAAAAGGCGGGCCAGCTCTACGGCCAGCAAAAAATCAAGGGTTTCTGCCACCTCTACATTGGCCAAGAAGCCTGCGTAGCAGGCGCCGTATCGGCCCTGGAAAAAGGTGATAAGTACATCACTGCCTACCGTGACCACGCGCATCCGCTAGCCCTCGGCACTTCGCCCAACGCCATTATGGCCGAGCTGTTTGCCAAGGCCACCGGCTGCTCGAAGGGCAAGGGGGGCTCGATGCACATGTTCGACAAGGAAGTTGGTTTTATGGGCGGCCACGGCATCGTGGGTGGTCAGATTCCGATGGGTGCCGGCATCGCTTTTGCCGAGAAGTATAACAAGACGGGTAAGCTCTGCATCTGCTACATGGGCGATGGTGCCGTGCGCCAGGGTGCGTTGCACGAGGCTTTCAACATGGCCATGCTGTGGAAGCTGCCGGTGATTTTCGTAGTTGAGAACAACGGTTACGCCATGGGCACGGCCGTAGCTCGCTCGTCGAACGTGACCGAGCTGCACATCATCGCCGATGGCTACCAGATGCCCAACGAGCCGGTGAACGCCATGAACGTGGAAGATGTGCACCACGCTGTGGCCCGCGCCGCCGAGCGCGCCCGCAACGGCGAAGGCCCGACCTTCCTTGAGTTTAAGACCTACCGCTACAAGGGCCACTCGATGAGCGACCCGGCCAAGTACCGCACCAAGGAAGAGTTGGAGGAGTACCGCCACCGCGATACCATCGAGGCTGTGCGCCACACCATCCTGAGCAACAACATGGCCTCGGAAGAGGACCTGGCGGCCATTGATGAGCGCATCAAGGCACAGGTGCAGGAATCGGTCGATTTTGCCGAGAACTCACCTTACCCCACGCCCGACGAGTTGTTCAAGGACGTGTATGTGCAGAACGACTACCCGTATATTCACGACTAGTTTCATCCCTTAACCCGGCCCCTTGCCTCTGCGGCCGGGTGGCCCCTGGCGGCGCTGCTCGCCCAAGAGCGGCGCCGCCGAGCTACCTATCCTAATGTCTAAGATTCCTTACACCGGCAAAACGCCGGGCGCCCGCCAACCCGTTCGCCCCGTCTCGACCGACCCGCTAGCCCCGGCCCAAGAAACGTATGCCACCGAGAACCCCATGCTCGAAGACCCCGATGCACTGGCCGCCCGCCTGGCCGAGTCGGAGGACTTTGTGCGTCGTAACCGCAACTTGCTCATCGGCGTTTTGGTAGTGATAGTGGCAGCGGTGGCTGGCGTGTTTGGCTATAACTACTGGCGCACTGAGCAGAATACGCTGGCGCAAAACGCCATGTACAAAGCGGTGGATTATTGGGAAGCCGACTCCCTGAGCAAGGCCACCAAGGGTGATGGCAAGCACCCCGGCCTAGCCAAAGTAGCCAGCGAGTACAGCGGCACCAAAGCTGGCAACCTAGCCAACTTCTACGCCGGGGTAGCTGCGTTGAAGGAAGGCAAATTTCAGGACGCCTACAATTACCTCGATAAGTTCAGCTCGGACGACTACCTAGTGCAGTCGCGTGCCTACGCTCTCATGGGCGATGCCAAGCTAGAGCTGAACCAGCCCAAAGAGGCTGCGGAACTCTACGCCAAAGCAGCCGACCACAAAACCAACGATTTCTTCTCGCCTGGCTATGTGCTCAAACAAGGCATTGCCCTCGAAACAGCTAAGGACAACGCTGGCGCTACCAAGGCCTACGACCGCATCCTGAACGACTACGCCGCCTCGCAGGAGGCTAGCGAAGCCCGCCAGCGCAAAGCAGCCATTGCCCAGTAGGTACCCTAGCCAACTCGTTTTCGCCAACGGCGCTTTCCGCAGCAGGAAAGCGCCGTTGCTTTTTAGTAGAGCCTACGCTTCCAACCTCAACCAACCCTAGCGAGAAAGCCTGGCTAGCTTGCGCAGCAAGCGTAGCCGCGCAATCCGTTTCATCCGTTAAATCCGCGATTAATGGCGACTGCCTTACAAAACCTGAGCACCTACGACAGCAGCAACTTTGTTGACATCAGCGAAAAGCGCTTCGGCCTAGTGGTGGCCGAGTGGAACCGCGAGCTCACCGACACCCTCAGCAGCGGCGCCTACGACACCTTGCTCAAGCACGGCGCCAAGGCCGAGAATATTTTCCGCAATACCGTGCCGGGCAGCTTCGAGCTCACGCTGGGGGCGCAGTTCCTGGCACAGCACGAGGAGATAGATGCCGTCATTTGCCTGGGCGTCGTTATCAAGGGCGATACCAAGCACGACGACTATATCTGCCACGCCGTGGCGCAGGGTATAACCACAGTAGGATTAAAGTATAACAAGCCTGTGATATTTGGCCTGGTTACGACCAATACTCTGGAGCAGGCCTGGGACCGCGCCGGTGGGCGCCACGGCAACAAAGGCACGGAGGCGGCCGTGGCTGCCATCCAGATGCTCGGATTCTGAAGGAATAAGGAAGCCTGCGAAGCAAAGCTGTGAAAACTAATTACCTTTGCCCCGCGAAACGTAGCCCCACGCAAATACTGCTAGGGCAAAGCTGATAGTTTTGCCAAACTTTTTAGTTGGGCAGGGCGTTGGCAATGGCCTAGCCGCACCGCTTAGTGGTTTACATACCTTATCTTTTACTTGCTTTTCGATGACCGAGGAAAACCTCCGCTACTCGCGGGAAGACTTAGCTGAGTTTGACCAGATTATTCAGGATAAGCTTACGGCCGCCCGTAAGGAGCTGTCCTTTATCAAGGAAACCCTGACCCGCAACAATGAGTCGGGCACCGACACCACGGCGGCTTCGCTGAAAGTGCTGGAGGATGGCGCTGAGACCGCTGAGAAAGAAAGCCTGAACCAGCTGGCTTCGCGTCAGATGAAGTTTATTCAGCAGCTCGAAAACGCGCAGCTGCGCATCAAGAACGGTACCTACGGCGTGTGCATCGGCACGGGCAAGCTCATTCCGAAAGAGCGCCTGCGGGCCGTGCCCCACACCCAGCATTCGATTGAGGCCAAGCTGGCCCGGCGCGATTAGGCGCGGCCACGGTCATTGGCCCGGACCCGTACCCGGCGCTTCGGCGGCGGCTTACGGGTCCGGGCTTTGTTTTTACCGACTGCCACTTGGGCAGACATTAGCACTCACCAGCGCCGGCGGCGCGGGACTATAAGCCAGCAATTAGATTAAATTACTTACAGAGATGGGCAAGCAACATTCAGACGAAAGGCCGGCGCGGCGCGGCAATGATTCACGGAGCGGCGATTCACGCGGCAACGACTCGCGCGGCGGCTACCAGCCCCGGGGCGGCAACGGCGGCGGCAGCAACTACAAAGGCAGCCGCCCCGACGGGCGCGGCGAAGGTTATTCGCCGGCCCGGCCCACGTTTGGCCAGGGCGGCAGCAAGTTTGGCGGGCGCCCTAGCGGGGGCAACGGCAGCAGCTTCGGCAAGCCGGCCTACGGCGAAAAACGCAGCTTCGGCGGCGGCGACCGCCCCGAGCGCGGCGGCTACGGCGGCGGCGAAAAGCGCAGCTTCGGCGGCGAGCGCAATGCGGGCGCGTTTGGCGAGAAGCGCTCATTCGGGGGCGAGCGTACCCCTGGGGCATTCGGCGAGAAGCGCAGCTTCGGCGGCGAGCGGACGCCGGGTGCCTTTGGCGAGAAGCGCAGCTTCGGGGGCGACCGTGGTGGGGCTGGCAAGTTTGGCGGCGACCGCAGCAACCCCGGCTATGGCGAGAAGCGCAGCTTTGGCAGCGACCGCCCCGAGCGCGGCAGCTATGGGGGCGGCGACCGCGAGGCGCGGCCGCCCCGCCGTTTTGAACAGAATGCTGAGGGTGGCGAGTCCCGCGGCCGCGAGGAGCGGGGCGACCGCCCTGCCTACCCACCCAAGCCCATCTGGCAAGGCCAGCCAGTGCGCTACGAGGGCAAGCCGACTGTGCCCCGCGGCGTAGCTGGCGAGCGCAACCGCAAATTCATCAAGCGCAACCCCGATGGCACGCCTGTGGAAGACGCCAACGCCCGCCCGGCCTACACCGGCCGCGACGAGCGCCGCTCGTTTGAGGAGCGCGGCAGCCGCGACGAGCGCCCGGCCCGCCGTGAGTTTACGCCCCGCCCCGATGGCGACGACCGTCGCAGCAGCTATGGCGACCGCCGCCCGGCTAGCGGCGACCGCCCCGAGCGCGGCAGCTACGGCGACCACCCCGCCAGCCGCGAGCAAACGCCCGGTGCCTTCGGCAAGCCGCGCAGCTACGGCGAGCGGCCCGCCAACACCAGCAGCGGCACTTTCCGCGAGCGCCGCGAGGCCATGCGCGAAGCCCAGAGCGGCCCGCGCCGGGGCACCGGCTACGGCAGCAACAAGGGGGGGGCTAGCGAAACGGTAGGCCAGGCGCCCGACTACAAAAATCTCAAGCACTACGAAAACGACAAGACGCGCGGCAACAAGCGCCGGGCTAGCGAGGAGGACTTCGGCAACGAGGAGCTGCGCCTGAACCGCTACATCGCCAACGCTGGCATTTGCTCGCGCCGCGAGGCCGATGCGCTTATTGCGTCCGGTGAAATCCGTGTTAATGGTGAGGTTATCACCGAGATGGGCTACAAGGTGCAGCCCACCGACACGGTGCAGTATGGCAAAACCAACCTCAACCGCGAGAAGGTGGTGTACGTGCTGCTCAACAAGCCCAAGGACTTTCTCACCACCACCGACGACCCCGAGGGCCGCAAAACCGTGATGGACCTGGTGAAAACCGCCTCGAAAGAGCGTATTTTCCCAGTGGGTCGCCTCGACCGCAACACCACGGGCCTGCTGCTTTTCACCAACGATGGGGAGGTGGCCCAGAAGCTCTCGCACCCCTCGCACAAGAACAAGAAAATCTACCAGGCGGAGCTCGACAAGCCCCTCACCGCCGACCACCTGGCCCAGATTGCGGCCGGCCTGGAACTGGAAGATGGCAAGGCAGAGGTCGATGACGTGGCCGTAGTGGCCGGCAATTCGCACTTCGTGGGCATCGAGCTGCACGTGGGCCGCAACCGCATTGTGCGCCGCATCTTCGAGCACCTCGGCTACGACGTGGTGGCCCTCGACCGCGTGCAGTACGCGGGCCTCACCAAGAAGGACCTGCCGCGCGGCAAGTGGCGCTTTCTGAACGAGCAGGAGGTAATTCGCCTGAAGTATTTCATGTAATCTTTGCTGTCGATAGCAATCGATAGTAGTCTTGTCATGCTGAGCTTGCCGAAGCATCTTGGTCGCGTCGCTAGGGTAGTAACCCCACGATACGGGCCAGATGCTTCGGCAAGCCCAGCATGACTTTTTTGGGTAAAAGGCAGAATAAAAAATGACGACCCTAGCCCTCGACTTCGGCAACACCGCGCTGAAATATGGCCTGTTCGGGCCCGCCGGCCTGCGCGAAAGCGGTGTGCTAGCCGGCCCGGTGCACCTAGCCGAGCTGTGGCAGCGCACGCAGCCCGCGCACGCCATTCTGGCCTCGGTAGCCAAGGAAGCCGATACGCAGCCCTGGCTGGCCGCCCTGGCCGCGGCCGACGGCCTGCGCCGGATTCTACCGTTTCGGCCCGGTTTCACGCCCGTGCCGGTGCGCAATGCCTACGCCACGCCCCACACGCTGGGCGCCGACCGCCTGGCCGCCGTGGTGGGCGCCGCCAGCCTGCGCCCCGGGCAAGCGACTCTGGTAATCGACGCCGGCACGGCCCTGAAGCTGGACCTGCTGACGGCCGATGGCACCTACCACGGCGGCAGCATCGCGCCGGGTTTGCGCATGCGTTTTCAGGCCCTGCACACGTTTACGGGCCGCTTGCCGTTGCTGGAGCTGCCGGCCGTGGAAGAGACGGTGCAACTAATCGGCGATTCCACGGCCTCTTGCCTGCTGAGTGGGGTGCTGCGCGGCACGGCCGCCGAGGTGCGCGGGCTAGTGGCTGAGTACCAGCAACGCTACCCTGGCCTGGGGCTGCTGCTCACGGGTGGCGACGCGCCGTACGTGGCCGCCGCGCTAGCCGCGCTGGCTAGCCCTATCTTTGTGGTGCCAGAACTGGTGCTACTTGGCCTGGATAAGATTTTACGCTATAATGTTGACAACTAAAAAACTATCCGGGGCCCTGCTGACGGCCGCTGCTACCTTGCTTGCCGGCTCGGCCCTGGGGCAGGGGCTCGGCAACTCGCCCTACTCGCGCTACGGCCTGGGCGATGTTAATGGCAACTACGGCGGCGTGCGCCAGCTGGGCATGGGCGGTACCGGCCTAGCGGCCCCTAATACGGGCAATGTCAACGAATTGAACCCGGCCCTGCTCGTGTACGCGCCCCGCACCACGTGGGAGGCGGCCTTCACGGCGCAGGCCAAAACCATCAGCAACAACCGGACGTCCAACCGCTCGGGTACCGGCACGCTGGGCTACCTGGCCCTGGCCGTGCCCCTGAACAAGCGCTGGGGCGGCGCCATTGGCCTGAAGCCCTACAGCGCGGTTGATTACCAAGCTTCGAATGTAGGCTCGGTTAATGGCGACCCCACGGGCATTGCGGCGCGGCGGTACCAGGGCACGGGCGGCCTGTCGGAGGCTTACCTGGCCACTGGCATTCACGTGCTGCGCGACTTCAACATCGGGGGCAGCGCCTCGTACCTATTCGGCACCATTACGCAGAGCGTGGGCACGGCTATTTACCCCTTTGGCACCTACGACCCCCAAACCCGCCTGCCGCTGACCACTAACCGCCAGCAGGTGGTGGACAACGAAAACCTGCGCTACTCCGACTTCCTGTTTCGGGCGTCGGCGCACTACCGGCACCAGTTTGGCAAAGATTTCAACGTGAACCTGGGCCTGGTGCAAACCTTCGAGGGCTACCTGAAGGCCAACCGCCAGCGCACTACCGAGCAGCAGGACGCCAACGGCGCCATCGCCCAGGGCACCACCACGGTGCAATTGGCCAGCGACGGCGGCTCCATTACAGTGCCCGCCCAAACGCAGGCAGGCCTAAGCCTCGACAATGGCCGCAACTGGAGCTTTAACCTCGACGGCAGCTACCAGCGGTGGTCGCAGTTCCGCACGTTCAGCATCGCCTCGTCGGAAGGCCTGAGCGACACTTGGCGCGTGGCCACGGGCGGCGAGTTTACGCCCGACCCCGGCTCGGTTGACCACTATTTCCAGCGCGTAACCTACCGCGCCGGCCTCAGCGTGGCCCAGCTGCCGTACGCGCCGCTCGGTACCCGCCTCTACGACCGGGCTGTGCACTGGGGCTTTTCCTTCCCGCTGCCCACCGCCACGCCCCTCGAATCGACGGTTATCAGCCTGGGCTTTCTCTACGGGGTGCGCGGCAACACCGACAACATCGCGGGCAGCAGCGGCACCAGCAACGTGCAGGAGCAGTACGTGCGCATGCAGGTGGGCGCCACGCTCAGCAACCGCTGGTTTATCAAGCGCCGCCTGCAGTAGCCATGCGCGGCCCTTACCACCGGCGGGGAGCTAGCCTGGCGGCCGCCGCGCTGCTGGCCGGGCTAGCCCTGGCCTGCCAGCCCAAGGAGCAAGAAGCGCCCCGCGTGATTTACAACGGGCCCCTGTTCGAAACCACCTACGTGGTGACGATGCTTAGCGACTCGGCGCGGCTCAAAATCCGCCTCACGGCCCCCGTCGAGCAGATTTTTGAGAACAGCGACCGCCTGTACCCCAAGGGCGCCACCGTCACGTTCTACGACAAGCCCGGCAAGCAGATTATCAACACGCTGGTGGCCAAGTGGGTGAAGTTTGATAATGCCAAGCAGCTCTACATTATGCGCGGTGCGGTGAAGGTAGCCAACGTGCCCCAGCAGCAAACGCTCAACACCGAAGAGCTGTTCTACAACCAAAGCCTGCACAAAATCTACACCGACAGCGCCATGTTTGTGCGCGTGCAAACGCCCACCGAGGTGCTCACCGGCAACGGCCTCGCCGCCAACCAGGATTTTTCGCGCTACAGCATTCACCAACCCAAGGGCGTGTTCAGCCTGGCCGAGGCCCAGCGCCTGGGCCAGTAAGATACCCCTAGTACTATGAAATTCGACAAGTCTTTGCTGCGTACCGTGCTCTTTTCGCTAGGGGTGGTGGCCTTCGTAATCGGGGTGTACCAGACCATTGTGGAGAAGGATTTGCAGCGGAACTACTGGATATTCATGATTTCGCTAGCCTGCTGGCTGCCCCTCAACTACTGGCGCCAGCAGGACGCCCGCCGCGCCAAAGAAGCCGAGGTGGCCCAGCAAGTGGCCGCCCTCAACAAGCCCGCCAGGAAAAATAAGAAGCGCCGCTAGGGCCGGCCGGGCGGTTTTGGGCCTGGCTAGCTAGCCAGCAGCTTGAAAGTTTGGGCAGTTCGTGGCTATTTTGCGCCTCTTTTTGGGTTGCTGGCTGAATGTTAATCGTTGATTGTTTGCCTTCACCAAGCCAAACTATGAACTCCCACCAATCAACTATCGACAATCAACTTTTGAATTAATGGCTTTAATTAACACGATACGAGAAAAGTCGGGGGTGGCCGTGGGCGCCGTCGCCATCGGGATGCTGCTCTTCATTGTGGGCGGCGACCTGATAGGAGGGAAAAACAATATTTTTGGCCGCGATGGCAACGTAGTGGGTGAGGTCAACGGGGAGAAAATCGAGCTGCCCGAATTCACCGCTGCCCTCGAGCAAGCCAAGCAAAACTTCGCCAACCAGCAGGGCCGCCAGCCCGACGAGCAAGCCACCGGCTACCTGCGCGACCAGACCTGGAACCAGCTGCTCTACCGCCGCGCCTTCCAGCCCGAGCTCGAGAAGCTGGGCCTAGCCGTGGGCGACGAGGAGGCCGTGGACATGGTGCAGGGCGACAACCCCAACCCCGCCATTCGCCAAGCCTTTACTGACCCTAAAACGGGGCAGTTCGACCGCGCCCGCCTCATCGAGTACCTCAAAAACCTCGACAAGCTGCCACCCGATGCCCAGGCTGCGTTTCACAATTTCGAGGCTAGCCTGCGCGATTTCGACCGCCCGGTGAACAAGTACAACGCCCTACTCAAGAACTCGGTGTACGTGACTTCGGCCGAGGCCAAGATGTTTGACCTGGCCCAGAACTCGAAGGCGAATTTCCGCTACCTGTTCGTGCCCTACACCAGCGTGTCAGACTCGGCCTTCAAGCCCACCGATGCCCAGCTGCAAGACTATCTCGACCGCCACAAGGCCCGCTACAAAGTAGAGGATGGCCGCAGCATCGAGTACATCGTGGTGCCCGAAACGGCTACTAAGGAGGACAGCGCCGCCCTGCGCACCAGCGTGGCCGGGCTAGCCCAGCAGTTCCGCACCGCGCCCAACGACTCGCTGTTTGTGCGCGCCAACTCCGACCAACCCTACAACCACGCCTACCTCTCGCCGGCCGACCTGCCCGAGCAGCTGCGCAAGCAGCTGCCCCTGAAAACGGGCGAGGTGTACGGCCCTTACGTGGAGAATAACACCCTGGCTATCTATAAGGTAACGGCCGCCAAGGCCGGCACTAAGCCCGCCGCCCGGGCCAGCCACATCCTCATCAAGGCCGATGCCCAGATGACGCCGGAGGCCAAGGCCGCCGCTAAGAAGCAAGCCCAGGATATTCTGAATAAAATCAAGGCGGGCGCTGACTTTGCGGCGATGGCCCGGCAGTTTGGCACCGACGGTACCAAGGACCAGGGCGGCGACCTCGGCTGGTTTGAGGAAGGCCGCATGGTGCCGGCCTTCAGCAAGGCCGTGTTTGCGGCCACTAGCCCCGGCCTGCTGCCCACCTTGGTGGAAACCAACTTTGGCTACCACATCATCAAGGTAACGGCCCCCAAAACCAACCAGACCTACCAGATAGCTGCCGTGGTGAAGGCCGTGCAGCCCAGCGATGCCACCCGCGAAGCCGCCTACGCCCGCGCCGAGAAGCTGCAATCGGAGGCTACGACCCTCGAATCGTTCCGCGCCCTGCCCACCAAAGACAAGACCCTGCAGAAGCAGGAAGCCAAGTTCGTAACCCGCGACGCGCAAACGGTGGGCAACCTGCCCGGCTCACGCGAAATCGTGCGCTGGGCCTTCGGCAGCGCGGCCGATGCCAGCAACACGAAAGTGGGCGACGTACGCAAGTTTGATATCGGCGACCAGCACATCATCGCTGCCGTGGTCGATAGCCGCGACAAGGGCACGGCCACTATCGAGAGCATTCGCCCCGAGCTGACTGCCGCCGTGCGCAACGAGCTAAAGGCCAAGCAGCTCATGGAGAAGCTAGCCGGCAAAACCGGTTCGCTCGAAGACCTGGCCAAAGTAGCCGGCAACGGCGCCGTGGTGCAAAGCGCCGAGGGCGTAGCCCAGGGCCAGGGTACCATCCCCAACGTGGGCTTCGAGCCCGACGCCGTGGGCCGCGCCTTCTCGCTGAAGCCGGGCCAAAAATCGGCTCCCATTCAGGGCGAGCAGGGCGTGCTGGTGGTAGAAGCTACCACGCTGTTCCCGGCCACCCCGAGCGACGTGAAAGCCGTGCGCCAGCAGCTGGTGCAGCAGCGCCAGCAGCGCCAGGATGGCCTCATTTATGAAGCCATCAAGGGCCAGGCCAAAGTGAAGGACAACCGCTCGAAGTTCTTCTAGAACCTTAGCGCAACCAACGCCACCGCGGGCGGCTCCTCACCGGGAGCCGCCCGTTTTCGGTTGCGGGTGTACCTTGGCGTCATCTTTATTGCTGAACCATGCTGAATACTGCTTCTTCTCAGTCCTTTAAGTGGCGTGGCCTGGCGGGGGCGCTGCTGCTGTTCGCGGGCATTGCCTTGGCCGTGACCTTTCGGGATTCCAGCCCGTGGCCGGCCCAAACCAAGCTGCTGATGTACGCGCTGGCCTTGGTGCTGGGGGTGGGCGGGACCAATCTCTTCGGCAGCTTTGTGCAACGGCGCCCGTTGCACACCATGAAAGCGCAGCTGCTAGGCTCTTTTTTCATGGTAGTAGTGCTGATAATCACGAAGCTCTAGCTGGCTAGGGGTGCCTGGCCAACGGATGCACCCCTAGCCAGCGGCCGATGAACAAAGTAGACGAAAGATGGCGTTAGCTTGAAGTACCCTTGCGCGTTAGTTGTGAATAATATGCGTCTTGCTTTCCTTTTGCTGCCCGCCGGCTGGCTCGCCTTGGCTTCTCCGCTGCACGCCCAGGTACCTGGCCAGGGTGGCCCGGCCCGGTCGGGTGCCTGGGCGCCCCTTGATGCGCCCAGCCTGGCCCGCGAGTATGCCAGCCGGGGCGAGTACGAAAAGGCCGCTTTTATCTTCGATAAGCTCAAGGGCGACGAGTTGCTAGGCCCCGCTGTGCTGCCCGACTATGTGGCCACGCTGCAAGCCCTGAAGCGTTACAAAGACGCTGAAAAGCTGTTAAAAAAAGCCATCAAGCAGCACCCCGAGGAAGCCACCTACGGCGTGCTGCTGGGCACCCTCTACACGGCTGCCGGCGATGCCGCGGCCGCCGACAAGCAGTACCAGCGGGTGCTCGGCCAGCTTACGCCGGCCCAGGTGCAGCCAGTAGCGGCCGAGTTCACCAAGCGCCAGTTGCCGGCCTGGGTCGAGCGCACGTACCTGCGCGGCCGCGAGCTAGCCCACAACAACACCGAGTACGCCCCGCAGCTCATTCAGTTTTACACGCAAAGCCAGGAGCAGGACAAGCTACTAGCCGAAACCCTGCACCTGGTGGAGCGCGATGAGCAGCAGCTGCCTTTTGTGCGCAACATGCTGCAAAATGCGCTGCGCGACGAAAAAGACTTCGACGCGCTGGAAAAAATTCTGCTCACCAAGGTGCAGGCTCAGCCCGACCAAAACAGCTACAGCGAGCTGCTGCTGTGGCTGCAAGTGCAGCGCCACGACTTTGTGGGCGCGCTGGTGCAGGCCCGGGCCATCGACCGGCGCACGCAGGCCCAAGGCACGCGGGTGCTGCTGCTGGCTGGCATTGCGCAGCGCAACCGTGACTACGCCACCGCCATTGCGGCCTGCGAGTACGTGGCGCGCGAGTACCGCACCGGCCCCAACTACGGGCTAGCCCGCCAGCTGCTGCTACAAGCCCGCGAGGCCCAGGTGCGCGATACTTACCCCGTGGACCCCGCCCAGGTGCAGGCCCTGGCCGCCGACTACGACAAGCTGCTCGCCGAGCTGGGCCGCACGCCCGAGGCGGCCCCGGTGATGCGCCAGCTCGCTAATCTCTACATCTTTCAACTCGACAACAAGCCCAGGGCGATGGAGTTGCTGCAAGCGGTCGTGGCCATGCCCCGCGCCTCGGCCGATGTGGTAGACGAGGCCAAAACGACCCTCGGCGACTTGTACCTGCTGAAGGGCGAGCCCTGGGAAGCCACCTTGCTCTATTCGCAGGTCGAGAAAGCACACCCCGAGGCCCCGCTCGGCTACGAGGCCAAGCTGCGCAACGCCCGCCTGAGCTACTTTGCTGGTGATTTTAAGCTGGCGCAGAGCCACTTGGATATTCTAAAAGAAGCCACCACCCGTGAAATTGCCAACGATGCCATGCGGCTCTCGCTGCTCATTCAGGAAAGCACCGTGGAAGACACCCTGGGGCTAGCCCTCAAGGACTACGCGGCCGTAGAGCAGTTGGTATTTCAGAACAAGATTCCGCAGGCCGAGGCGGGCCTCGATGGGCTACTGCGCAAGTACCCTGGCCACGCCCTCCAGGACGATGCGCTGCTGCTAAAGGCCCGGCTGCAGCGCCGCACCGGCGACTATGCTGCTGCCGTAGCCACCCTGACCCAGATTACGGGCAACCCCAAGTACGATGTGCTCAGCGACGACGCGTTATTTCTAACGGCCGAGATTCAAGACGAAAACCTCAAGGACAAGGCCAAAGCCCAGGAGCTGTACCAGCAGCTCCTTACCAAGTACCCCGGCAGCATCTACGAGGCCGAGGCCCGCAAGCGCTTCCGGCGGCTGCGTGGCGATGCCGTGCAGTAGGCGCCGAGGGGCTATCGCATACCAGTTTTTGGCATCCTGAGGCGCTGGGACTGCGGCAGAAAAGCTCGCCCCAGTCCACTGCCCTCGCCGCCGCTGGCCAGTGCCGGTAAAAATATACCAATTGTTTTGCGTCAACTGGCGGGTCTCCACAATCAGAAAGCGCTCCTCATCCAGCTCCCGGATGAGCGCATACTCGAAGGTGAAGGGCCGGCAAATCCGCCCTGCTGCTGTTCAGACCTCCGAATTATCTAGGAGCGCGATATAGTAGCCGTACTCATCAGCATCCACAGCCACGAGTTGATGCGGGCCGCAATCAAGCGCGTAAGTGGCTACTGGAAGCACGTGGCGGGGAGTTTAGGGTGTGTTTTGAGGGTGATACTCCCCTGCATCGGCGGTCGCTGCCTGGGCCACCCTAGCCAAAAAACACAAACATCAGGGCTAGCGCCAGGATAAAAACCACGTACATCAGGCCGTCAGACAAAATGTACTGGCGGTAGCGCTGGTAAAACTCGCGGAGACGGCGCATAACAAACAGGAGTGGAGCCCGGCGAAGGTACGGCGGCCAATTTTTGTGTACTTTTGGGGCTATCCTTGTTTGAAATATTTATGGCTGTTATACCCCTAAAGCGCTGGAATATCGCGCCCGAACCGGACCCCGCCACGGTGGCCGGGCTAGGGCAGGCGCTGGGTGTCAGCCCAGTGCTGGCCCGCCTGCTGGTGCAGCGCGGCATTGCTACCCCCGCCGCGGCCCACGATTTTTTTGAGCCCGACCTGGCTAAGCTGGCCTCGCCCTGGCTGATGTGCGACATGGACCGCGCCGTGGCCCGCCTGCACAGCGCCCTCGAAGGCGGCGAAAAGATACTGGTGCTGGGCGACTACGACGTGGACGGTATTACGTCGGTAGCCTTGGTAATCAGCTTTTTGCGGCCGCTGGTCGAAAGCCCCGCTACTCCCGAGGAGCAGAGCCGCTTCCAGCCCTATATCCCCGACCGGCACCGCGAAGGCTACGGCATCTCGATGCAGGCCGTGGACTACGCCAAGCAGAACGGCTTTGACTTGGTGATTGCCCTCGACTGCGGCGTGAAGGCCGTGGAGCAGGTCGAGTACGCCCGGTCGCTAGGCCTCGATTTTGTCATCTGCGACCACCACTTGCCCGGCGATGAACTGCCGCCCGCTGTGGCCGTGCTCGACCCGAAACGCCTCGATTGCAGCTACCCGTATCCCGAGCTATCGGGCTGTGGCGTAGGCTTTAAGCTGTTGCAAGCCTACACGGAAAAGTACAACCTGCCGCTAGCCCCGCTCTACGCGCAGCTCGACCTCGTGACGGTGAGCATCGCGGCCGATGTGGTGCCCATTACCGGCGAAAACCGCATCCTGGCCGCCCACGGCCTGCGCCGCTTCAACGTGACGCAGGCGGCGGCTTTTGCCCACCCGCAGCCCTCCGCCCTGGCCTCGGCCGATACCCTAGACGGCCCCGCCCCGCTAGCCGCCCCGCCCGCCGATGCGGCCGGCGAGGGCCTGCGCCCCGGCCTGGCCGCGCTGCACGAGCTGGCCACTCCCCGGCAGGGACCGCTGAGCCTCAGTTCGTTGGTGTTTGGCTTTGCGCCGCGCATCAACGCCGCCGGGCGCATGGGCGACGCCCACCGCGCCGTGAACATGCTGCTGGCCTCGACCCAGCAGGAGGCCCGTTACACTGCCGAGGTGGTGGACCATATGAACCAGGAGCGGCGCCTCTCCGACGCCCGCACCACCCAGGAGGCGCTGGCCCTCATTGCCGAGGACCCCGCCGGGGCCACGGCGCCCGCCACGGTGCTTTATCAGCCGCACTGGCCGCAGGGCGTGCTGGGCATTGTGGCCTCGCGCTGCCTCGACCAGTACTACCGCCCCACGGTCATCCTCACCGAGCGCGAGGGGCTGGCCACGGGCTCGGCCCGCTCGGTGGCGGGCTTCGATGTACACGAGGTGCTGGAGGCCTGCGCGCCGCTGCTGCGGCAGTTTGGGGGCCATAAGGCGGCGGCGGGGCTAGCCCTGCCCATCGAGAATGTGCCGGCTTTTAGAGAGCAGTTTATGCGCGAGGTGGCGGCCCGCCTGCCGGTGGGCCAGCTGCCGGTGCGCCCGGTCGAGATTGATGCCGAGCTGGATTTTACGCAGCTTACTGAGGATTTTTTGCAGCAGCTAGCCCGGCTGGAGCCCTTTGGGCCGGGCAACCCGGCGCCTATTTTTGCCAGCCACCGGGTGCGGCCAGTGCCCGGCTCGGTGCGGCCGGTGGGCCAGGCCGGCCACCTCAAAATCAGACTTATGCAGCCCGGCCAGTCGCCGGGGATGGTGCTCGAAGGCATTGGGTTTGGGCTGGGGCACTATTTGCCGCGTCTGCTCGAAACGCCGGAAGCCGAAATAAGCGTGTGCTATACCTTGGAAATGAATGATTTCCGGGGTCAGCGCACCTTGCAGCTGCGCCTGATAGATTTGCGCTGGGAGTAGAGGTAAGAAGGCAATGAGGTGAGGCGGTGACACGTGAGGAAGAATACCCGCGAAATGAATTCGTGCGTAAGACCTCCTTACGTGTCACCGCCTCACCTCATTACCTTCTTACCTTTTTGCGCTACGTTTCCCTTGACCTCGAAATGAGCGGCCCCGACCCGCTGCGCCACCAGATACTGGAGCTGGCCGCCGTGGTGGAAGATACTCGCCGCACCGCTACCACGCCGCTGGCCGAGCTGCCAGCCTTTCGCCGCGCCCTGCGCTACCGCGAACTCGCGGGCACGCCCGGCGCGCTGGCCCTCAACGCCCGCCTGCTGGTAGAGCTGGCCGATAAGCGCAAGGCCGACGCGCCCGACATTTGCCGGCCCGAGGAGGTGCTGGCGCAGCTGCGCGAGTTTCTGCTGGCCAATGGCTTCAAACCCGATAAAAAGGACTGCGTGAGCATCACGCTGGCCGGCAAAAATGTGGGCACGTTCGACCTGCTATTCCTGCGCCAGCTGCCCGGCTGGGGCACCCTGGTGAAGGCCGAGCCCGCCGTGCTCGACCCGGCCGCCTTTTACCTCAACTGGCACAAGGATTCGCGCCTGCCCTCCATGCTCATCTGCCAGGCCCGCGCCGGCGACGCCGCGCCCCACGTAGCCCACGAGGCCCTAGCCGACGCCCTGGAGGTGGTGCGCCTGCTACGGCCTTTCTACGACCGGCCGTTTTACAAGCAAGTAGCCAGCGAAAAGCAGTAGCCCACGCACTTGCTACTTTTGGGCTTGCACTCCTCAGCTGCATGAAAAACTTACCTGAGCCGGAGCGCCCTACCCCGAATTCAAGCACCAGGCGCTTGGTGATTAGTAACGGGCTATTGCTCGGCATGGTGGTAATACTAATGCTAGCGGCTAGCCAGGAAGAGGGCTATTTAGGTGGGCTGGAAGAGATTGTGGCCATTTTTGGGCTAATGGGACTAGGTACTCTGGTAAACTTGGTGCAAACTGCCAATGCCAAGGGCAGCCGCGTGGGCTACCTGCTCATGGCTACGCTATACGGGGCGGTGTTCGCCAGTTTCTGCTATGCACCTGCCCACATGGGAAAACCACTCCCGGTGGCTGATAGGATTTGATAATGTAAAAAAGCCCCCTTACTACGCGTAGTAAGGGGGCTTTTTTGTCAATGAGCAGTTGGCAGTTGGCAGTTGGCTACCAGCTGCCGCTGGCCCCGCCGCCGCCGCTGCTGCCGCCGCCGAAGCCGCCGAAACCGCCGCCGCCCCCTCCAAAGCCACCGCCGCCGCCACCGCCGCCAAACACGCCGCGGCCGCCCGAAAAGTCGCCAAAAATGATGGGCGGCACGAAGCCGCCGCCGCGCCCGCCCCGGCCGCCACCCCCGCGCGAGCGCAGGATGAAAAACAGCACGAGAATGCCAATAACTATCCAGAAGCCAGGGCCCGAGCCCGAGCCATCGCGCTGGCCGCGCCGGCGCTGGGCCTGGGCGGGGTCAGCCTTGTACTCGCCCTTGGCGAGGGCAATCAGCTGGTCGGTGCCCCGGTCGAGGCCCGCGTAGTAGTTGTTTTCCTTGAAAGCGGGCACCAGCGTATTGCTGATAATGCGCTTGGCCAGGGCATCGGGCACGGCGCCTTCGAGGCCGTAGCCGGTCTGGATGCGGGCTAGGTGTTCTTGCTGGGCCACCAGCACCAGAATGCCGTTGTTCTGGCCTTTGCGCCCGATGCCCCAGGTTTCGTAGAGTTTCTGGGCGTAGTCGGCAATGTCGTTGCCATCGAGCGAGGGCACGGTAACCACCGCAATCTGCGACGAGGTGCTGTCATCGTAGGCCACCAATTTTTGCTCCAGGGCGGCCGTTTCCTGGGGCTGCATCAGGCCGGCCAAGTCGTTGACGAGGCGCGGCGGGTCGGGGCGCGGGGGTACGTTCTGGGCCTGCGTGGCCAGGGCCAGGCCTAGCCACAGGGCTAGCAGCCAGGCCCAGCCGGCGGGGCTGCGCAGCCGCAGAGTAAGGGCTTTGTTCATCGGCCAGGGGTAGGAGAGGGGGCGTCGTCGCCGTAAGAAATTTCGTCGTCCAGCTCGTTTATATCGCTGGCCGCGTGGTAGGGAAAAAGCTCGCGCAGCTGCTCGCCCACCAGCCGGATGCCGCGCTCCAGGCCCGTCACGTACTGCTCTTGCCGGAAGTGGCCCACCACGGTTTCCTTCACCTCCTCCCAAAAATCGTCGGGCACCGAGGCATTGATGCCCGCGTCGCCCACCACGGCAAACTGCCGCGTGTGCCAAGCCAGGTAGAATAGTACCCCGTTGCGGAGCTTGGTGTGGTGCATTTTGAGCTCGGCAAACACCTGGGCGGCACGGTCGAGCGGCTCGGGCGTGGGGCATTTTTCTTCCAGATGCAGCCGGATTTCGCCCGACGTGCGCAACTCGGCCGCCTTAATGGCGGCCACCAGCGTTTGTTCCTGGGCGGGAGTGAGGGGGTGGGTCATGGGGGAGTAGAAACAGGCTATTGAGAGAACAGCAAAACGTCATACGAAGCCCCGCGCAGCATCTCCACCGCGCCGTTCCAACGAAGCGAGCGAGATACTTCGCGGGGCTCAGCATGACGTTCCGGGGGGGCTAGCCGGCGCTTACTTGCTGCCGGCCGGGGTGTTGCCGCCCGATGAGGCGCCACCCATGTCACCAAATTCCACTTTCGGGGCTTCCTTGGCCGAGGCGTCGGCCTCGAAATAGCCCTTGGCCGGGAAGCCAAACATGCCGGCAAATAGGTTGTTCGGGAACGAGCGCGTGAAGGTGTTGTAGTCGTTTACGCTGCTGTTGAACTTGTTACGCTCCACGTTGATGCGGTTTTCGGTGCCCTCAATCTGCGATTGCAGCTCTTGAAAGTTGGCGTTGGCCTTGAGCTCGGGGTAGTTTTCGCTCACGGCCAGCAGGCGGCCTAGCCCCTGGCTCAGCTGGCTTTGGGCCTCCTGAAAGCGCTGGATGTTTTCGGGCGTCAGCTGGTCGGCGTTGAGCTGCACGCTGGTGGCCTTGGCGCGGGCATTTATCACACCTTCGAGGGTTGACTTCTCGAAGTTGGCGGCGCCCTTCACCGTGTTTACGAGGTTAGGAATGAGGTCGGCGCGGCGCTGGTAGGCGCTCTGCACGTTGGCCCACTGGCCTTTCACGGCCTGGTCGCGCTCGACCATGCCATTGTAGCCGCACGACGATTGCGAGAGCAGCGTCACCATGGCCGCGAAGTAGAGAAGAAGGCGTTTCATGAGGATTTGGGGGGGCAGGCGTTAGCTTGCCTGAAAGAGTGAAAAAAAGGCGGCCACCAATAAATCAGCGCCGTTAACCGAACTTGCACCCGTCCTGTTGGTTTTGGGGCTGCGTGCGGCGCAAAGTACGTAGCCGCGCGGCTACCCGTTGCCAAACGTTTATTTTGGCGAGCTAAAGCTTACCCTACCCCCGTGAAAGCTGTTATTCCCGTTGCCGGCATCGGCTCGCGCCTGCGGCCGCACACCCACACCCAGCCCAAAAGCTTGGTGCCGGTGGCCGGCAACACCATCCTGGGCCACATCGTTGACCGCCTGCGTGGGGCGGGCTTCACCGAGTTCGTGTTTATTATCGGTTACCTGGGCGATAAAATTGAAGGCTACGTGCGCCGCCACTACCCCGAGCTCACCGTCACCTTCGTGGTGCAGGAGCCGCGCGAGGGCCTGGGCCACGCCCTATGGCTAGCCCGCGAAACCTTCCGCCACGACCCCGATGGGGTGCTCATCCTGCTCGGCGACACCATCGTGGACGTGGACCTGCCCGCCCTGCTAGCCCTGCCAGACACGGTGCTGGCCATTAAGGAAGTGAAAACGCCTAGCCTCTTTGGCCTGGTCGAAACCAACGCCGCCGGTCAGGTAAGCCGCGTGGTGGAAAAGCCGCGCATCCCGAAATCGAACTACGCCTTGGTGGGCCTTTACAAAATCGGTAATGCCGAGCGGCTAGCCCAAGCCCTGGAGTGGCTCATTGGTACCGGCCGCCGTACCCACGGCGAGTACCAGCTCACCGACGCGCTGATGTACCTCATTGAGGAAGGCGAGCCCATGCGCACCGCCGCCGTAGATAACTGGTTTGACTGCGGCCGCAAGGAAACCCTGCTCGAAGCTAACGCCCGCCTGCTCAACCGCCCCGAGTTTCAGGAGGTGCGCGCCTATCCCGAGTTTCCGGACACGGTCATTATTCCGCCCGTCAGCATTGGGGTCGATTGCCGCATCGAGCACGCTATTATTGGGCCCAACGTGGCCATCGGCGACCGCACCATCATCCGCCACACTATTGTCAGCGACAGTATCATCGGCTCGTACTCCGAGCTGAGTTCGGCCGTGATGAGCGACTGCATCGTGGGCTCCGACGCCTCTTTTAAGGGGTTAAATCATAGCCTTAACCTCGGCGACAATACCGAAATCGACTACGGCCAGGCCCGGCAGTAGCTTCGCGCTACTACACCACCACGTTATCAATCAGCCGCACGCCGCCCAGATGGGCGGCCACGCACAGCACCACGGGCTGGCCGGCTGCGTAGGAGGCTAGCGGCTGCAAGGTCTGGGCATCGGCCACCTCAAAGTATTCGGGGGTAAACTGCGGCTCCTGGGCTAGCGCGGCCAGCGCCTGGGCCTGCACCTCGGCTGGCGCCATGCCCTCCCGCACTTGCTGCGCGGCGGCTTGCAGCACCCGGTAAAGCACTGGCGCCACGGCCCGCGCCTCGGGGCTGAGGCGGCGGTTGCGCGAGGACATGGCTAGCCCGTCCGTTTCGCGGATGGTGGGGGCCACTACCAGCTCCAAATCGAAGGATAAGTCGGCGATAAGCTGGCGTACCACGGCCACCTGCTGAAAATCTTTCTGCCCGAAATACGCCCGGTGGGGCCTGGCCAGGTGAAAGAGCTTGCTCACTACCGTGGCCACGCCGTTGAAGTGGCCGGGGCGGTGGGCGCCTTCCATCACCCGCTCCAGGAGGCCGAAGTCGAAGCGCAGCACGGTGGGCTGCGGGTATATTTCCGCCACGCCCGGCATGAAGAGCGCCGTGCAGCCCGCCCCGGCCAGCATAGCCGTATCCTGCTCGGGCAGGCGCGGGTAGAGGCGCAAATCGTCGGGGTTATTGAACTGGGTGGGATTGACAAAAATGCTGGCCACCACATCGTCGCACTCGGCGGCAGCGGCGCGCACCAGTTGCAGGTGGCCCTCGTGCAGGGCGCCCATGGTGGGTATCAGCCCTATGCGGCGGCCGGCGCGCCGGCTAGCCTCCACAAAGGTTTGCAGGGTGGCGGTGGTAGTAAAAACGTGCATCAAACTAAGCGAGAGGACGGTAGGGTTGGGCAAATTTTATTGAAAATTCGCGAAAAAATGCGTAATTTTGTGGAGCCAATCTATGGCCTGTTCTCAAATCCTTTAGTTTCCCAGCTATGTCGAAGTTGCGCATCCTGTACGCGGCCACCGAAATTGACCCCTTCCTCCAGACTACGAAGGTAGCGGAGCTGCTGCGCCGCTTGCCGGCCGGCATGCAGGAGGCGGGCGCCGAAATCCGGATTTTCGTGCCGCGCTTCGGCATCATCAACGAGCGTAAGAACCGCCTGCACGAAGTGGTACGCCTCTCAGGCATCAACATTGCGGTGGGCGACGACGAAAAGCCGCTGGTAATTAAAGTGGCTTCCATTCCAACCGCGAAGCTACAGGTTTATTTTATCGACAACGAGGATTACTTCCACCGCAAGTCGGCCCTAGTTGATAAAAACGACAAGTTTTACCTCGACAACGACGAGCGCGCCATCTTCTTCTGCAAGGGCGTGCTCGAAACGGTGAAGAAGCTCGGCTGGTCGCCCGACATCGTGCACTGCAACGACTGGATGACCTCGCTCATCCCGCTCTATCTGAAAACGACTTACAAGAAAGACCCCGTATTCAAGGATGCCAAGTCGGTGTTTACGGTCTATAACAACGAGTTTCTGGATAAATTTGAGGGTAACCTCGTCGATAAAGCTAAGATGCTTGACATCGACGACCAGATGCTGACCTCGCTCAAGTCAGCCGATTTCTCTGGTTTCGTGAAGCTCGGTATGGAATACGCCGACACGGTGGTGCGCTCAGACGAAGATTTTTCGGATAACCTGAACGGGCTTTTCAAGGAGTATGCCGCCAATAATCGCCTTAGCCAGGTAGCGGGCGACGAAAACTTGCTTGCGTCGTACCAGGCGCTTTACAACGAGCTAGCCAATTAGGGCGTCGGCCCGCGTTTGGTTAACTACTTATTCTTAACTTTGCATTATCCCGTACCGGCCGTTGGCCTCGCTTAGGGCGGAGCCGACGGCCGGTGCTGTATTTATACGGTGGCTGGCCACTCAGCGCGGTTTGGCTGAAAAATTGCTTATGGCCGGCGCCCCGCCCTTATCCGGTGGCGGCGCCCTTCTTTAGTTCCTCTTTCTTTACATCTACTTTTATTCTCCTGCACATGTGCGGTATTGTTGCTTATCTGGGCCATCGTGAGGCCTGCCCTATCATTCTCAAGGGGTTACGCCGTCTCGAATATCGGGGCTATGATTCGGCCGGGGTGGCCTTGCTAAACGGCAGCCTGAGTGTATATAAGAAAAAGGGCAAAGTGGCCGAGTTGGAAAACTTCCTGGCCGATAAGAACACGCACGCCACCGTGGGCATGGGCCACACCCGCTGGGCTACCCACGGCGAGCCCAACGATGTAAATGCGCACCCGCACTACTCGACCTCGGAGCGCATTGCCATTATTCACAATGGTATTATTGAGAACTACGCGGCGCTCAAAACCCACCTCGAGCACCAGGGCCACACGTTTCACTCCGACACCGATACGGAGGTGTTTGTCAACCTTATCGAGGATATTCAGACCAATAACCACTGCTCGCTGGAAGAGGCCGTGCGCCTAGCTCTGCACGAAGTAGTTGGCGCCTACGCCATTGTGGTGCTGAGCAAAGATGCCCCCAACCAGCTCATTGCCGCCCGCAAGGGCTCGCCGCTGGTTATCGGCATCGGCGAAGGCGAGTTTTTCGTGGCTTCGGATGCTACGCCCATCATCGAGTACACCAATGAGGTAGTGTACGTGAATGACTATGAGCTGGCCGTTATCAAGGATGGCCAGCTAGCCATCCGCTCGCGCGAAGATGTGGTGCAGACGCCCTACATCCAGCGCCTGGAAATGGAGCTTGATAGTATCGAAAAAGGTGGCTACGAGCACTTTATGCTCAAAGAGATTTTCGAGCAGCCGCGCTCCATCCTCGACTCGATGCGCGGGCGCCTTGAGCTAGGGGGCAGCCACCTCAACATGGCTGGCTTCCGGGCCTACGAGCAGAAGTTTGTGAATGCTCAGCGCATCATCATCGTGGCCTGCGGCACCTCGTGGCATGCCGGCCTAGTGGCCGAGTATCTCATTGAGGACCTGGCGCGCATTCCGGTTGAGGTAGAGTACGCGTCGGAATTCCGCTACCGCAACCCCGTTATCTCGGAGCGTGATATCGTGATTGCCATTTCGCAGAGCGGCGAAACGGCTGATACCCTAGCCGCCCTGGAGCTGGCTAAAAGCAAGGGTGCCACCATCTTTGGCATCTGCAACGTGGTAGGCAGCAGCATTGCCCGCGCCACCGACGCTGGCGCTTATACCCACGCCGGCCCCGAAATCGGCGTGGCCTCAACTAAAGCCTTCACGGCCCAGGTTACGGTGCTGACGCTGCTAGCCATGTGCATTGGCCAGCGCAAGGGCACGCTGTCGGATACCCGCCTGCGTGAGCTCACGACCGAGCTGCACAACATCCCGAGCAAAGTAGAAAAGGCGCTGAAGCTCGACGCCGAGATTCAGGTGATTGCCGAAACGTTTAAGGATGTGCCTAATTTCTTGTATCTGGGTCGCGGTTACAACTTCCCGGTAGCCCTGGAGGGCGCACTTAAGCTCAAGGAAATCAGTTACATTCACGCCGAAGGCTACCCTGCCGCCGAGATGAAGCACGGCCCCATCGCCCTCATCGACGAGAGCATGCCAGTAGTCGTTATCGCTACCAAGGACAGCTCGTACGAGAAGGTGGTGAGCAACATTCAGGAGGTGAAAGCCCGCAAGGGCCGCATCATCGCCGTGGTGACGGAGGGCGATACGACCATCCCGGCCATGGCCGAGTTCGTGATTGAGGTGCCCGCTACTTCGGAGGTGCTAATGCCGCTGGTGTCGGTGATTCCGCTGCAATTGCTGAGCTACCACATCGCCGTGCTGCGCGGCTGCAACGTGGACCAGCCCCGCAACCTCGCCAAGTCGGTAACGGTGGAGTAGGGGCTAGCCCCCTCATCCTGCCAAACGTGCAAGCCGCCCCTAGTTGGGGCGGCTTCTTGCGTTACTTTGGCTTTTGAAACTCATTTCGTTCTTTCTTCCATGCCCCACCAGATTATCCTTACCGACCAGGCGCCCGCGCCGATTGGTCCTTACAGCCAAGCCATTAAAGCCGGCAACACCGTGTACGTGTCGGGCCAGATACCGCTGAGCGCCGCTGGCCAGCTCGTGGGCGAAGGCGACGTGAGCGCCCAAACCCACCAGGTGCTGCAAAACCTGACGGCCGTACTCAAAGCCGCCGGGCTAGCCCTCACCGACGTGGTGAAGTGCTCCATCTTCGTGAAAGACCTGGGTAACTTTGGCACTATCAACCAGATATACGGCACGTACTTCGACGAGGCCACCGCCCCGGCCCGCGAAACGGTGGAAGTAAGCCGCCTGCCGCGCGATGTGGAGGTGGAGATTTCCTGCATCGCGGTGGGTGCGTAAGCGCTGGCTTGTGCAAAACGGCCGCCTGCGGCATCCTAAAGGGGAAGCGCCACTGGGCACTTCCCCTTTAGGATGAAAGAACTCGGACTCGCTATGCTGCTCGTGGGCTTGGTGTCGCTGGCACTGCCCTTCATCAACTCCAACGTTCACTACTTTTTTCTGACCTGGATTGACAAGTGGGGCCCTGCCGTGGCCTGGGGTATTCGGGGTGGTATTACGCTGGTGGGCCTGGTACTGTGGCTGTGGCGGCGCGGGCACGATTAGTACCCGCTGGCTAGCCCCCGGCCAGCGCAAGTTGACAACTTGGGTGCCGGGCTACAATGTCCGGCCGGCCTGCGCCGTACCTTTGCGGCATTATGAGTGAAAGACCTGTCCGGGTGCGCTTTGCACCTTCGCCCACCGGGCCGCTGCACATCGGCGGCGTGCGCACGGCGCTATACAACTACCTGCTGGCCCGCAAGCTGGGCGGCACCATGATTTTGCGCATTGAGGACACCGACCAGAACCGGTTTGTGCCCGGCGCCGAAGACTACATCCGCGAGAGCCTCGACTGGGTAGGCATCGAGCTCGACGAAAGCCCCTGGAAAGGCGGCCCGCACGCGCCCTACCGCCAGAGCGAGCGCAAGCCCATGTACCGCCAGTACGCCGACCAGCTCATCCGCGACGGCTACGCTTACTACGCCTTCGACACGCCCGAGGAGCTCGATGCCATGCGCGAGCGCCTGCAAGCTGCCAAGGTGCCCAACCCGCAGTACAACAGCATCACCCGCACTCAGATGCGCAACTCGCTGACTTTACCCGAGGACGAGGTGAAGACGCTGCTGGAAAACGACACGCCCTACGTCATTCGCCTCAAGGTGCCGCGCAAGGAAGAAATCCGCTTCCAAGACATGATTCGTGGCTGGGTGGTGGTGCACTCTTCGGCCGTGGATGACAAGGTGCTGATGAAGTCGGACGGCATGCCGACCTACCACTTGGCCAACATCGTGGACGACCACCTGATGGAAATCTCCCACGTCATCCGGGGCGAGGAATGGTTGCCCTCGGCGCCGCTGCACGTGCTGCTTTACCGCTACCTGGGCTGGGAGAAGACCATGCCGCAGTTTGCCCACCTGCCGCTGCTGCTCAAGCCCGACGGCACGGGCAAGCTCAGCAAGCGCGACGGCGACCGCCTGGGCTTCCCGGTATTTGCCCTGGAGTGGCGTGGCACCGACGCCGAAACCGGCGCGCCGACCATCAGCAAAGGCTACCGCGAGGAGGGCTACCTGCCCGAGGCGCTGGTCAATTTTCTGGCCTTTCTGGGCTGGAACCCAGGCACGGCGCAGGAGATTTTCTCGATGGACGAGCTCATTCAGGCCTTCTCGATGGAGCGCGTGAGCAAGTCGCCCGCCAAGTTCGACCAGAACAAGATAAAGTGGTTCAACGAGCACTACCTGCGTGCCAAGCCCGACGACGAGCTGGCGCCCTACCTGCGGGAGGCCGCTGCCGCCCACGGCGTGGCCTGCGACCCGGCCCAGGCCGCGCAAATCGTGGCTGTAATGAAGGAGCGCGTGAGCTTCCCGCAGGATTTCTGGCAGGAGGCCCGCTACTTCTTCGAGGCACCGGCCGAGTACGACCAGGCTGTTATCAGCAAGAAGTGGAACCCGCAGGTGAGCGCCGCCCTGGCCGCCTACGCCGACGGCCTGCCCGCTAGCTCGGAGCCCAGCGCCAATGCCGAAGTGCTGAAAGCCCTGTTCAACCAGACTATGGAAGAGCAAGGCCTGAAGCCCGGCCAGGTGCTGCAAGCCCTGCGCGTAGCCGTGACGGGCGCCGCCGCTGGCCCCGACCTCTTCGAAACCCTGGCCATCTTGGGCACGGGCGAAGTGGCCCAACGCCTGCGCACCGCCATCGAGCGGCTAGGGTAATTTCCCTAACTCCGTAATTAACGACAAGCCCCCGATTGGATAATCGGGGGCTTTTTAAGGGCTATACCAAGCTGCGTGCGGTCAAAAATAAAGTAGGATTACAGCAGGATAAGATGAGTCGGTTGGTTTGAAAATACGCAGCGGTATCTTTGAAGTAATAAGCCATTATTGGGCCTTAGATACATTATTTTCATTAATTTCTCCTCTTATTTCATGAGAAGATTCTATCGCAAGCAACTGGTAAATTTCTTAGCTGCCGCTTTTGCAGCGGCGCCGCTGCTGGCGGCGGCGGCCCCCTTCACACCGGGCAATATTGTGGTGGCCCGGGTAGGCGATGGCTCGGCTTCGCTCACGTCGGCTGCCACCGAAGTGTTTCTGGATGAGTACACCCCCAGCGGCACGCTGGTGCAGTCGGTGCCGCTGCCCACGGCGGTTGATAACAACAACCGGGCTCTGACGGCGGCCGGCAACGCCCTGGGCGAGCTGGGCCTGACGCGCTCGGCCGATGGCCACTACCTGGTGCTGGCGGGCTACGGCGTATCGCCGGGCACGCCGACGGTGGCCAGCACTACGGCCAGCGACGTAACCCGGGTTATTGGTCTGGTTGGGGCCGACGGCAGCGTCGATACCAGCACCAGCGCCGGCGAGGCCTTCAGCGGCGCCAGTATCTGGGCGGCGGCCACGGCCGATGGCAGCAGCTTTTACAGTGTGGGCAGTGCCGGGGGCGTGCAGTACCAGACGCGGGGCGCCTACGGCAGCACGCAGCTGAGCGCGGCGCCGGGCGCCGGCAGCAGCGTGAACGTGGTGGGTGGCAAGCTGTACGTGGCGTCCAGCTTTGGCCCCTACGTGGGCCTGAGCCAGGTGGGCACGGGCCTGCCCACTACGGCGGGCCAGGCCACGGTGGGGCTGCCGGGCTTTCCGGGGGCCACGGAGGGGGCTAGCCCCTACGGCTTTTTTCTGGCCGACCTCGATGCCACCGTGCCCGGCGTGGACGTGGCCTACGTGGCCGACGACAATGCGCCGGGCGGTGGTATTCAGAAGTGGAGCTTGGTAAATAACCGCTGGGTGCTGAATGGCACCATTGCCGGCACGGCGAGCGCGGCCGTGCGCGGCCTCAACGGGCAGGCCAGCGGCACGGGCGTGTCGCTGGTGGCCACTTCGCGGGGCGGCTTGTATTTTCTGACCGATAACGCGGGCTATAATGCCGCGCCTACCCTAGCGCGCCTGCCCACGGCGGTAGCCATGGCCGATGCTAACACGGCCTTCCGGGGTGTGGCGTTTGCGCCGGTAGCACTGGCACCAGCCATTGCCAGCTTCACGCCGGCCACGGGCAGCGCCGGCACGACGGTAACCATCACGGGCTCCAACCTGACGGGGGCCACGGCGGTGAGCATTGGCACGACCAGCATTGTGGGCTACACGGTGGTTTCGGCTACTTCTATCACCTTTGCGGTGCCTAGCGGGCTGACGAGCCTCAGTGGCCCGCTGACAGTGGTGACGCCCGGTGGCACGGCTACCAGCGCCACTAGCTTCAGCCTGGTAGTGCTGGCCAACCTGGCGGCTCAGGCCCTGCCTGAGCTTAGCATCTACCCCAATCCGGCTACTGACTATGTGCAGATGGAGCTGCCCCAGGCCACGGCGCTCACTGTGAGCGTGCGCGACTTGATGGGCCGGCAGGTGCTGGCCCCGGTAGTGCTGCAAGCGCACCAGCCGCTGCGCCTGCCGGCTAGCCTGGCCGCCGGTGTCTACCTGCTCGACATCGAGCAAGGTGCGACCAAAGCCGTGCGTCGCATCGAGAAAAGATAACAGTTGCCGGCCCCGGGCCGGTACGCAAGCGGAAAAGCCCCGCCGGAAATATTCCGGCGGGGCTTTTTGCTGCTTGGCTAGCCCGGTCGCGGCTGCCGCCGGCAGGCCCGCCGAGCAGCTGCGAGGGCAGCCGGAATACCTGCCTGCGCCGATGCCGCAGGCAACTAAAGGCCCGCAGTGCCCTGCCCACGTGGCCACCAGCCAACGCTACGGTATGCACGTCAGGCAACTAAAGGCCCGCAGTGCCCCGCCCGCTGGCCGCGTCTGGGCCGGGCACCAATACCTGCTGGCTTACCAACACCGGGGACAGCGGGGTGGGGCCGCGGTGTTGGCTAGGGCCAGGCATACAAAAAGCCCCGGCTGCGCGCGGCGGCCGGGGCTTCTGCAGGGCTAGCGGGGGCGCTTAGTCCACCACTACTTTGGTAGTCAGGCGCAAGCCGTCGGCCGTTTGCCAGGTGGCAATGTAGAGGCCGCTAGCCAGCGGCTGGGCCGGCTCGAGGGTAGCCTCGGCCGTGCCAGCCGCTACTACCTGGGTCAGTACCACACGGCCCACGTTGTCGAGCAGCCGCACCGTGCCGCCGGTGGCGGGCAGGCCGGCGGTCAGCAGCTGCACGCGCTGGCCCGCTGTGGGGTTGGGATAGGCCACCAGGGTGGGGGTGCTCTGCCCGTCGAAGCGCACGGCGACTACCGGCGAATAGGCGCTGGTGCCATCTTTGTCGACCTGCATCAGGCGGTAGTAGCTCAGGCCCGGCAGGGGCTTGGCGTCAAGAGCAGTGTAGTCGTGGCGGACGAGGCTGGTGCCCAGGGCGGCCACTTTCTCTACCGTCGCGAAGGTGCGGCCATCGGCCGAGCGCTGCACCAAGAAGTGGGCGCTATTGACTTCCGAAGCCGTAGCCCAGACCACGCGCACGGCTGTGCCTTGGCGGCTGGCCGCGAAGCTAAGCAGCTGCACTGGCAGTGGGGCCGTGCCAGTGAGGGGGTTCTGCGACCTGTTGGTCGAGGCCAGGGCGAAGAGCGAAACGGCATCGATGGTCGTGACGCCGGAATTAGTATAGCCGCGTGGGTCTTCGGGCGACCATACCCCGCCGCCGCCGGTCGAGCTCCACTGCCCGGCCTTGTTGGTGGCGCGGGCCACGCGCAGGTTGCCGGGCACGTATACCTTCTCATCTTCCGTATCCGTATTAAAGCTTAGCTGCACCGTGGGTTGATTGAGCGTACCCGATTGCAGCTGGATGCGGTAGTAGCGGTTGGCCGAGATGTTTTGCAGCGACGACTCCAGGTTGTTGGCCGGGGCGCTGTTGAAGATTTCGACCAGTACCTGGGCGCCGCTCGACGCGGCCTGCGGCGTTACCACCACGGGGCGGTAGCGCGAGCCCAGGCCCACCGGAAACACCCGGCTGTTGGCCGCCGCATCGGGCAGCACCATGGCCAGGCGGCCGGCCACGTACGAAGTAAGGCTAGCCCCCACAATGGGCTGCACGCTGGCGTTGGTCAACAGCACCGTGTTGCTGGGGTCAGTGCTGCTGCCATCGCCGGCGGCCGTGCCCGTCAGGATGAGACCATCGCGCATCGTGAGCACGTCGTTGACCGTCATCGCCGCGCCGGGGTTGAGCCGCAGGATGGCGCTGCCCACTTTCTGCACGTCGAAGAACGCCGCGCTGCCGGTGAAGTAGCGGTTGGCGCCTTCGGTGATGAACTGCACCAGGCCGCTCGCGCCGGGTGTGAACGTGCCGCTGTTAGTGAAGTCACCGTAGAGCGTCAGCGTGGCGCCATTGTTCGAGAAAGAGCCGCTGTTGGTGAAGCTGCCGCTCAGGCGCAGCACGTTGGCTACGCCCTGGCGGTAGCTGCCGGCGTTCGAGAAGTTGCCGCCCACCGTGGCACCCCCGGCCGCCGTGGTAAACACGCCACCCGCCACGTTGGCGAAGTCGTTGTTCACCAGCAGCTTGCCCAATCCGGCAGTGTAGGTACCGCTGTTAGCGAAGCTGCCGGCCGTGAGCGCGCCGGTGTTCACGTTGGCGTTGTAGGTGCCGACGTTGCTGAAGGCCGCACTCACGGCCACGTTGCCGGTGCCGTTGTTGAGCACGCCGCCGCTGGCGTTGGTGAAGGTCGTGCCCACGTTGAGCAGGCCCGCGCCCAGGTTCAGGGTGCCACTGTTGGTGAGGAAGGCGCCGGTAGTAAGGCTGCCGTCGTTGAGGTTAAACGTGCCGCCCAGCGTGGCCCCACTTGTGGCCGAGGTCAGGGTAAGGCTCTGGCTCGTGGGGTTGTCGACGGTGGTATTTGCCGCTAGGGTCAGGCTGCCATTGATAGTCAGGTCAAGATTACTCAGCTTCTTGCCGTTGCCGCCCGAAAAGGTCAGGTTGTTGTACGTGTCGCGGGCGGGCAGCTGCACGGCGCCGCTGTAATCGACGGTGCCGCCGCCGGGCGCCACAAACGCCGCGTAATTACCGGCCGGAAACAAAGCCGAGCCGATGCGCACGGTGCCGGAGCCCCGCACGGTGTTGAAGTTGTTGGCCGCGAAGGCGCCCAGGTCCAGGGTGCCGTCGAGGCGCAGGTTGGCCGCGCCCAGGCCGTTGCCGGCCGAGGTGATGAGGTGGCCTCTGCTGATAACAACGGGGTTGGCTAGGGTCGGGGTAGCGTTGAAGGTCGGGGCCGGGTCGCTGCCGTCGGCGTTGTTGGTCCAGGCTGAGGGGCTGGTCCACACGGCGCCGGCCGGCTGGCCGGCCGTGCTGGTGCGGCTGTAGAAGGTCGGCACATCGCCAAACTCGGTGGCGGCGCCCCCGGTGTAGTCGCCGTCAATGCTGCCATTCGTGCCCGAGTAGCCGGGGTTGCTGAGCGTGTGGGTAGCCGTATTTACCGAGCTGCCCACGATGCCGCCGATGGGTGTCCAGGCGCCATTCACGAAGCGGCCCAGCACGTAGGTCGATTCGGTGCCTATGATGTCGTTAAGGTCGTAGGTGAACTGCTGGCTCACGGTAGGCGCGCTCAAGGTGCTGCTCACCTTCCAGTAGTACGTGATTTTGTTAGGCGTGCCAACGGCCGGGTCCGTCACCGACGGGTGGGCCAGGTCTACGGGCTGCACGGTGAGGTAGCCGGCGGCCGCGTTAGCCGTCACGTTCATCACTACGGGCGCATACTTAGTGGCCGACCCTAGCGGGAAGGTGAAGTTGGAAGCGCCGCTGGGGTAGTTTTTGCGCAGGCCCAGGTCAGCCACAATGCCGTTGGTGCGGATGTAGCGGGTGGCGTCGTAGCCCACCACGGTGTTGTCGGCCGGGTTAGTGAGCCACAGCAGGTTCGAGCTGATGGTGAATACCCCGTTGGTCAGGGTCAGTACCTTGTCAATCTGCTGGTTGGCGGTGGTGGTAGCGCCGGCTGCGTTGCTCAGCGTCACGTTGCCAAACGTGCCTAGCCCGCTGCCACCGAGATTCTGGTTGGTCGAGCCGGCCAGCAGCAGCTTGCCCGTGCCATTGCCGCCGCTGGTGTGCGTGGCCGAGTTCAGCACATCGCCCAGCGCCGTGATGGTTTGGTCGTTGTCGTCAAGCCTGCCCTTGGCCAGGGTCAGCGTACCGGCTACCTGGGCATTGCCGCCGAGTTGCAGGGTGCCGTTGAGCTTCGAGGTATTCAGTGTCAGGCTGCCAAAAGTGGTCAGGTTGGCCGGTTTGCCCGTGGCAGGGTTGGCCGCCGTGCCGATGATTTGCTGCGTGCCTAGCCCCCCCGTGAAGGTGGTAAGCTGGGTCGTCGTCACCGGGATGAAGCCACCAGTGCTCAAGCCCGGGTCAGCCGAGCTGTTGTTGTTTACCAAGTGCTGGGCGATGTTCAGCCCCAGGCCATTGGCGTTGAAAGCGGAGTAGTCGTTGCTGATAGTGAGCGAGCCTTTCAGTGTCAGCGGAACTACGCCCGTGAGCAGGCCCGTGTTGGTGCTGCCGCTATTGCCGGCCACTACTTGCAGGTCGTAGAGCGGCACCGTCGAACTCACACTGATAATCACGTTCTTGTTGATGGAGGTCGCGTTGCCCAGGTTCACCACGCCGCCGGTTACCACCGTCGAGTCGGGCGCCAGGTACAGGTCGGCCGTCAGAATGGGGTTCTTCTGGTTTGAGCGGTGCAGGTTCAAGTTGCCGCCGCTCAGGCGGAAGATGCTGCCCTTGCCCTGCACTTCGAGCAGGCCGCGCTCGTTGCTTTGGGCCGCCGTAGCGCCCTGACCGTCGATGTCGATGGTGCCGCCGCTCTGGTCAAAGCGCAGCGCCCCATCAAGGTTAGTCACAGTGCGCCGAATCTGGCCGTTCACGTACAGGTTGCCGCCGCTGATTTTGATGCCCGGCGCGCCCGCGCTGGCATACTCCACGTCGTTGCCGACGTTGTTGGCACTACCTACTTTCAGCGTGCCCTGCAAGATTTGCAGCTGGCCAGCCAGCTGTAGGTCGGCGGCCACGTTGTTGGTGGTAGCCACAGTTACGGTGCCGCCGGGGGCGTCCACGGTCAGGCCAGCGTTGTCGGTGATGAGGTAGGGGGTAGCCGCGCCATCGTGGATATTCAGCGTCGCGCCTGGCTTGGCATAATACAGCGTGCCATTGGTGAGCGTCAGCCAGCCGTTGCTGGGCGTCGGGGTACTCAGGATGCCGCTGCCATCGAGGCGCAGCAGGGCCGCGCGGCCCATACCCTTGTTCAGAGTCAGGCTGTAGAGGTTGGTGCCGGCGGCCGTGCTGCCGCCGCTGGTGAGCGTGGCGTTGGCGCTGCCCGTGAACGTGAGCGCGGCCGTTTTGCCGCTCATGTTGAAGTCGAGCGTACCGTTGTTGACTACCGAGCCGCCCACCGTTACGGCGTTGGCTACGGCGGTGCCGCCGCCGCTGGTGTCGAAGGTGCCGTTGGCACCCACCAGTACATCGCCGTCCACGGCCAGGGTACGGGCCGCGCCGTTGGCAAAGCGCAGCTTGCCGTTGCCCACGCTCAGGCTACCTACTTGCAGGTTGCCAGCGGCCGCGCCGCTGATATTGGCCGTACCGGTATAGCCCGTGGTGCTGCCTATCTGTAGCTTGGTGTATACGCGCAGGTTGAGGTTAGGGAGCGTCTGGTCAGAGCCAGCGTAGGGGTTCAGGGTCAGGTTTTCGTACGAAGTCAGGGCCAGCGACGTAGCCGAGGTGGCTGGCACGGCCATCGTGTAGGCACTATTGCCAGGGGCCGCAATGCCGTAGTACTCCACCGTGCCGCCCCCGGCCTTAATGAAGGAGCCGAAGTCGCCACCCGGAAACGCCGGCGTGGCCGCGTAGGTCGTAACCTTATTAATCGTCGTGCCCACGGGGGTAGCTGTGAGACGCAGCGTGCCTGAGCCGCCCACTTTGGCATCGGGCAGGGCGCCGAAGTTGTGGCCGGTCGTCACGCCTAGGTCCAGGGTCGAGCCGTTGTCGATAACCAGCGAGCCCGAGGTAGCCGAGGCGGCCGTCACGGTCACGACCGAGTTGCCGGTGATAAACACCGGGTTGCCGGCCTCCGGCTTCACCGTTGGGGTCGGGCCAGTGGGGCTGCCCGTGCGCCAGGTGCCGGGCGTTTCCCAGTTGCCGCTGGGCACGGCGCTGTAGTAGGAAGTAATGGGGCCAAAGGCGCCGGATTCGCCGGCCGTGTACTCGCCCTCAAACTGGCTGTTGTTTACAAACTGAATGTCCGAAGTAACGTCGGTCTTAAAGCCCTGCACGTAGTTGCCCGCGTTGGTGGCCCAGGCCGTAGGCGTGTAGCGCGCCGGGATATAGTTGTCGTAGTTGCCCACCACATCGGCATTCGTCATCGTGAAGGTGAGGGCTACGCTGCTGGCCGGCAGCGCGTCGAAGCCCGCGCTGCGTACCTTCCAATAGTAGGGCAAAGAGTTAGCCCCGGCAAAGGGGCTGCGGCGGGCGGCCGGGCTCACGCTTACCTGCCCGTAGCGGAAATTGGCGTCCGACTGGGTGAACTGGATGGTAGCCGGCATGAACTTCGAGCTCGCGCCAACCGGAAAGAAGAAGGTGCTGTTGTTGGCCCCAAATGATTTCTGCACGCCCGGGTCGCTCTGGTTGCCCGCCGTCTGAATCATGCAGGCCGACGAGAAGCTCTTGCCGCTGGCTATTCTCAAGGCCGACGAGCTTACGTTGCTGATAAACAGCCGGTTGGCGCCGATATCGAAGACGCCGGTCTGGTTGAAAGTCAGTACGTTGGACACGCTCAGGTTGGCCGTGGCCTGCACGGCTACCGGCGTCGTGCTGTTGTTGAGGATAAGACTGCCGAATACCCCGTTGCCGTCGCCGTCGATGGTTTGCTTGGTGGTGCCCGACAGGTAGATGCCGCCCGTGCCCCGGCCGCCGCTGGTGTGCGAGGCCGAGTTGTAGAGGTTGCCCAGTACGTTGATGGTTTTATCGTTGTCGTTGAGCACGCCGCTCAGGATGGCCAGCGTAGTACCTGCGGGCATCGTGTACGCGCGCACCGAGCCCCCCAGCGTGAGTGTGCCGGCCGGCTTGTTAATCGTCCAGTTGTTGAAGCTGCTCGAGCCGCTTGTGGTGCCGATGGTGCCATTATTTACCAGCTGCTGGTCCTGCCCGCCGCTAAAAAGGGTGGTGTTGGTGCCCGGCAGGTAAGTGCTGCCCGCGCCGAGCGTAAACGTACCCTGAATAGTGAGCAATTGATTGCCCGCGTCGAAGATGGGCGCATTGGTGGCATCCAGCAGCAAGTTGTTGAGAACCGTGAGGGGCTGGGCAGCTGTCGTCGAATTGGGAGCAAAATTCGCGTCGAACGGCATCGTGGTGTTGAATGCCCTGCTGGTCCCCGTGCCTGTTTTCTTGATGGTAAGGTTCCAGAGCGGCGACGTCGTCAGAATTTTGCCGTCGACAGCCGAGGCCGGCAGAATGACTTCCACGGTGCCACCAGTTATGATGGCGTTGTTCGGATTTACCCCAATGTGAAACAAGCCATCGGCCCCGTTCGTGTTCGGCACCTGCGTGCGAATGATGCCGCCGGTCATGCGAAAAGCCTGCGTGACGTAGGGCACGCAGAAACGCGCAAACTTGTCGTCTACGGAAGTGCCGGTAGTGCCCGTGCACTCAAACAAGCCGCCGCTGATGATGAAGGAGCCCCGGTGACTGGCCGAAGTGCGCGAAGGCCGGAATTTATTGACGCTGGTAGTGCCACCCTCAATCAATACCTGGCCGTCCTCCCGCACTACCATCCCCGCGTCGTACTTATCCGAAAACTGGCCGCCGCTGATGCGATACGTGCCATATACCGCGATGAGCGGGCAGTTGTCATTCAGCACCGTCGCCCCAGCTATCCACAGCGTGGGGCTGTTGTGCACCTCCGTGGTTGCCGTCGGCGTCAGGTTTTCACCCAGCGAAAAGCCGTTGGTGAGGTTGTTGCTGATTTTAGCCAGGTAGATGTTGCTTCCTAGCTTGGCAATGCCATTAAACAGCTGTAAAAAATCGTCGCTACCCTTGTGGTTAAGCGTGAGGTAGCTGGCCGTAGCAGCCCCAGGCTTCACGGCGGCCGTTATGTTCAGCAACACTTGGCTGTCAACTCCCTTATCGACCTTCAGAATGTCGAGGTCCGTCTGGCTGTTACAGGCAAAGTTGGCATTAGTGCCTCCGGTAAAATTGAGTAGCGCAGTCTGGGCATCATTGGTAGTGCCGTTGTGCAGGTTTACGGTGCCACTGTTGGTGAAGCTACCGTAGGCATTGAGCGTGTGAAACGTCTGAACCCCGCTGTTATCAGTTGCCAAGTCTGCAGCGTTCACGCCCAGCGTAGTGCCGACGCCCACGTTAATGTCGCCTTGTACGGAGAGGGTGCGGGCAATAGAGCCCGTACCCAAATTCAGCGTTACGGCCGCGTTGTTGGTGCGAGTCAGCGTTAGGTTGCCGTTCAGCGTCAAATTGTTGTCAAGCTGGGCTACGTAAGCCGTGGCAGTAGTATTGAGCAGCCGTAGGCTATTATACTGCCTCGAAGCCGGATTGGGTAGGGTAGCGTTCCCCGACCAGTCATAAAACTCCACGGTGCCCGTGTTGGCGTCGTCGAAATTGTTGGTAGTCACCGTCGGGAAGTAGGCCGCCTTGATGCGCAGCACGCCCTGCCCCGATAAGCTATTCAGCGTCGGCGTTTTGTAGATGCCCAGGTCGAGCACGCCGCCACGCTGCACCGTCACGTTGAGGCCGGTAACGGTGCTGGCAATATCAGCCGACAGCGTTACCACGAAGCTGTTGGTAACAACTACGTTGTCGCCCGTCTTCGGCGCCCGCTGGTTGATGGCAGTCGAGCCGGTAGGGTCCGTCGTCCAGATACTAGGGTCGGTCCAGTTGCCCGTCGTTCCGCCACCATTGAAAGTATACAAGGTCTGCCCCATCGCCACGCTACTCCAACAGACAGCTAATAATCCAAGTAAGAATGCTTTCATTGAGAAAAGGAATAATTAATAAAAAAAGAAGGAGAAGTAGTGCCCAGTAGTTGTAAAAATTCGGTATTCTATCAATTAACAAAGTTCGCTCATCTTAGTCAAGCTGAAAAAGGGTACTTTATAAAGGCCTGTTAAATCCTTATTTTATCTATTTACGCACGGTTTTAATCAGAAAAATGCAAAAAAAACTAACTTATTTCACTACGATTTTTATTGGGTTTTTTCGAGTAAAAATTGTTTATGACCCACGGACGGCTGTGCACCGACCGCTACGCTGGCAATCCCGGCTAGCCCTCTTAGGAGAGGGCTAGCCGGGATTGCTGCTAACCCGATTTTGGCACAAAGGCGCAGGGCGTAGCAAGCATGCGCTGCGTGGGCGTCACCTATCTAAATCTTTGCTTCAGGCTCTGCCGTATGCGTAGGGGTGCCCCGGCTGTGGTAGGCGCTCCCGTCCTCGTATTGAGCTAGCAACCCGAACTATATGGCTAAGAAACCCACCAAACCCAAGCAAAAGGCGCCCGAGCCGGAGAAGAAAGCCCGCGTGCATAAAGAGCTGGATGGCTTTGAGATAGGCGTGAACCCGCTCGGTGAAATTACGTCCAATTACTCCATTGAGGAGATAAATAAGTTCTTGGGCCGCCACGTGCGCGACAAGAAAATAGTGCACCGCGAAGGCCAGTTTGGCGAGGATGCGCAGGCCAAAACGGCTGCCGAAGCCGCCCGGCTAGCCCGCGAAGACGCCGAAAGCTTTCCCGTGGCCGAGGGCGCCGAGGAAGAGCCCGAAGAAACCGACGAGGATTTCATGAAGCGCACCAGCCGCGAGGCCAAGCGCAAAAAGAGTCCGGACAACGAGGCCGACGAAGCAGCCGAAACCCGCCGTGAGCTGCCAGAGTGAAAAACTACACCGCGAACTCCGCGAAGCCGTGCGCAACTGGGCTAGCCAGTAAGGACCCCGCACCCGCCGGGCTGGTTGGCTAGCCCGGCGGGTACAGGCTCGAGGTGTGGCCAGTCCGTGGTACGCACCCGCTACATTTGCGCCTCACCCCAACCCGTTTTGCCCGTGCGCTCCCACGACGTTGATTACCGTATTCTCGGCTCCGATATTCAGGTGCTCGAAGTAGAGCTGGACCCCCAGGAAACCGTAATTGCCGAGGCCGGCGCTATGGTGTACATGGACGAGGCCATCGCGTTTGAAACCAAGATGGGCGACGGTTCGGCGCCCGACCAGGGAATGCTGGGCAAGTTGTTCTCGGCCGGCGCCCGGCTCGTTACCGGCGAGAGCCTTTTTCTGACCCACTTCACGCATCGCGGCAACTATGGCAAAAGCCGGGTAGCTTTCTCAGCACCCTACCCGGGCACCATTATTCCTATCGATTTGAGCACACTGCCCCAGGGACTTATTGTGCAGAAGGATGGATTTCTGGCCGCTGCCCGGGGCACTCAAATCAGCCTGCACTTCAACCAGAAGTTCGGCGCGGGCTTGTTTGGCGGCGAGGGCTTCATTCTGCAAAAGCTCACCGGCGATGGCAAAGCCTTCGTGCACGCCGGCGGCACCATCATCGAAAAGCGCCTCAACAACGAGTTGCTGCGCGTAGATACGGGCTGCGTGGTAGCCTTCGAGCCGGGTATCGATTTCAGCGTGGCGCGGGCGGGCGGCCTCAAGTCAATGATTTTTGGCGGTGAAGGCCTGTTGCTAGCCACCCTACGCGGTACCGGCCGCGTCTGGATTCAATCGATGCCCATCAAAAAACTCATTCAGGCGCTAGCCTCCTCCGGCGGCAATGCCCGCAAGGAAAGTGGCACCGTGCTCGGTGGCGTTTTTGGCAACTTGCTCGACGAGTAGGCTGATTTTGAGCTTGTTATTTTTAGTTGCCGCTGCCAACCAGGTGAAAGGCTATCACCCCCAGCACTACCACCAGCGCCGTCACCAGCACGCCTACCATTGCCAGGGTACGCCGGGTAGTGGCTCCGGCAGCGGCTAGCTGCTTGGCACCATTGAAGGAGGAGCGGCGGTAGGGGCGGGCCGGGGGGGTAGCGCGGCGGGAATCGCTAATGTGCGGAGAAGCCATTGTAGTGACAAGGGAAAACACAGTAGAAGGGAAGAGTGATAACAGAGCGAAGACAGGGCAAAAATACGAAGCCACGTGCCGGCTGGATTAGTAAGATAGGCTAATTGCTTAATTATTTGTTCACTATCGGGCTGTAAGCATCGGATTGTGATGACTTAACGGTGGATAGCTACCCCGTGCCAAGGGTGACTGCTAGCTGCGTTTAATCTTATTTACGGCCGTGTAAGTTGCCTGTACCCGATGGAAATTGCCTTTGCCCCCAACTATCTATTGCCCCTACCACCGGGCCACCGGTTTCCGATGCTCAAGTATGAGCTGCTGCCCGAGCAATTGCTGCACGAGGGGACAACCACGGCCAGCGCCTTCTTTGTTCCGGAGCCGCCGCCGCTAGCGGATGTGCTGCGCACCCACGAAGCCGATTATGTGCACCGGTTGCTGCACGGCCAACTCACGCGGCCCGAGGAGCGGGCCAGCGGCTTTCCCTGGAGCCCCGCCCTGGCCGAGCGCGAAATGACGCTGCTGGGCGGCACCATTGGCTGTGCGCAGCGGGTGCTGGCTAGTGGGGGCGTGGCCCTCAACATTGCCGGGGGCACGCACCACGCCTTTGCGGGTCGCCCCGAAGGGTTTTGCCTGCTGAACGACCAGGCCGTGGCGGCCAATTGGCTGCTGGCCCACGAGCCGGCTAGGGTGCGCCAGATACTTATTATCGACCTCGATGTGCACCAGGGCAACGGCACGGCGGCCATTTTTCGGCACGAGCCGCGAGTGTTCACGTTTTCGATGCATGGCGCGCGCAACTTTCCGGGGCGCAAGGAAGTCTCAGACCTCGACTTAGCCCTGCCCGATGGCCTCGGCGACGCCGAGTACCTGGCCCGCCTGGCCGATGTGCTGCCACTGCTGCTCGACGAGCAGGTGCGGCCCGATTTCGTGTTCTACCTCAGTGGCGTTGATGTGCTGGCTACCGACAAGCTCGGCCATCTGGCCCTGAGCCGCGCCGGCTGCCGCCGCCGCGACGAGCTGGTGCTAGGGGCCTGCCATCGGCGCGGCCTGCCGGTGGTGGTGTGCATGGGCGGCGGCTACTCCGAAAAAATTGCCGACATCGTGGAGGCCCACGCCAACACCTACCGCGTGGCCGCCAGCCTCTGGGACTAACAGAAAAAGCCCCACGCCGGGAAGGGCGCGGGGCTTTCGTACCTACTGCGGGCTAGCCGCGCGGGCACTAGTAGTTGGTGCGGTTCGAGGGGCGGTTGGGGTCGTTGTCCGTGCCGCTGAAGGTTTTCGAGAACCAGTCTTTGATGTCGTCGATGGCATGACCGGTTTTCTCCTGCAGGCGGCCGAACCACTCGTCCTGCTTGCCTTCGTCGTAAGCCATGTCGTCATCGGTGAGCTGGCCCCACTTCTGCTTGGCAGCACCTTTAATTTCGTTCCAGTTACCACGGGCGCGCAGCTCCGTGTTGTCGTTTACGCTATTGTTGTTAACGTCCATGAGTGAAAAACGTGAAAGGGTGGGTGATGCCGCTTGTACGGTAGAGTTAAGTAGAGGGTTGGCGGCCCGTAGCGGGCTAGCCGCGCGCGCCGGGTTGGGCGCGTTGCGGGTGGCTTTAGGCAAGCGCCCGCCTGCCCGTTGGTGAGAATTTAAAACGGCGCTGGTGGCAGATGTAAACGCGCCCCGTAGCTTTAAGCGCGATACATCTGCTTTCGCGCTCTTTTAATGGATGACCTGCGCCTGACGCTGCAAACGCTAGCCCCCGACGACCGCCGCGACCTTGCCCAGTTTATGCAGTGGCAGCGCCGCCGCACCGCCGGCCGCCAGGATGTGCGCCTGCTCGGACTGCTGTTGCACCCCAAGGAATACGACTCGGAAGCGCTCATTAAAAAGCTCTATCCAGAGGAGCCTAACCCGGTGGCTTACTACGCGTTGCGCAAGCGCCTGTTTAAACAGCTTACCGATTTTCTGCTGCTGCGCCAGCGCCAGCACGATGCCACGGCCGCCACACCCGTGCGCGGCCACCTCACCCTAGCCCAGTATTTGTTCGATGCCGGCGTGCCGCGCCTGGCCTGGACCATGCTGCGCAAAGCCGAAAAGCTAGCCCTCGACACCGAGCAGTACGAGCCGCTGAATGCCGTTTACAACGTGCAGATTCAGTACGCCCACTCGCCCCACGCCGAGCCGCTGGCCGCCATCATCGAGCGCCGTCACCGCAACAAAAAGGCCGCCGACGAGGAGGAGCGCGCCGGCATTGCCGATGCCCTGCTGCGCCAGCGCCTGCGCCAGGCCCGCCTGCACGGCCGCGGCGCCGTGCCCGTGGATGAGCTGGTGCGCAACGTGCTGCAAGAGTACGATTTGCAGGAGGCCTTTGCCCGCTCGCCCTCACTGCTCACGCGGCTGCTCAGCATTGCGCGCCACGCCATGCTGGCGCGCGGCGACTTTGCCAATTTTGCGCCCTTCATCGAGCGCTGCTACCGCCTCATGGAGCGCCGCCACGGCTTTGCGCCGGCCCACCGCGGGCACCAGCTGCGGCTGCTTTACATGCTGGCCCACGCGCTGTACCGCGCCCGGCGCTTTACTGAGTCGGTGGCCTACCTGGAGCAGGGGCTAGCGGTGCTGGCCGCTGCGCCCAGCCGGCAGTTTGCCGAAGTGGGGCCGCGCTTCACGTTTTTGCTGGCGGCTAATTATGCGTTTTTGAATCGCAACCGCGATAGTATCAGCTTGTTGGAAGAGGCGCTGAAAGCCAAGCCCGCGCTGCTGCCCGCCGACCAGCTCACGGCGCGCTTGCAGCTCACCTTCCATTATTTCGCCGAAGGCAAGTTTTCCAAGGCCAGCCAGACGCTCATCAGCCTCGACCGCACCGACCACTGGCTGGAGCAGAACATGGGCCTGGAGTGGCTCCTGAACCACAACATCGGCGAGCTGCTCATTCAGCTGGAACTCGGCAATCCCGACGTGGCCCTGGTGCGCCTGCGCGCCATTGCGCGGCGCCTGCACGAGCAGTTTCCGGCCGCCGAGGCCACGGCCGACGCGCCCGCCGTGCCACTCGGCGGCCCCTACCACGCCGTGGTGCGCTACCTCGAGCTGGTGCACGAAATCATCGACGACCCGGCCGTGGCTACCACGCCGGCCTTTGCCCAGCGGGTGGCCACCATGCCGGCTTTTTTGAGCCAGGAAAAAGAAGACTTGCAGATTATCAGTTTCTTTGCCTGGCTGCGGGCGCGGGTACTAGGCCGGCCCTACTACGAGGTGCTGTTGCAAGTGGCGCGCTAGGGGCGGGGCTAGCCAGCGGCCAGCCGCACGATGCCGGGCACTTCGAGCACGGGCTGGGGAGCGCCGCGCCGCGCGGCGTTAAGCATGGCTAGCCCCACTTCGCGCATGGTGCAGATGTAGCGCGGCAGCACCGGCCGCAGCCACCGGCCCAGCCACGTGAGCGCGCGGTAGCTGTCGTGCCGCTGGCCGGATACGGGCAGCATCACCCCCGGCCGAAACATGACGGCCCGCGCGAAGGGCAGCGCCAGCAGCTCGTTTTCGGTGCGGCCTTTCACGCGGGCCCACATCTGGCCGCCGTCGGCGTTGGTGCCGGCGCCCGATACGTAGACGAACGTGGCCTGCGGCGAGTGGCGCAGCAGCGTGCGGGCAAAGTGCAGCGTCAGGTCGTGGGTAGTGCGGGTGTATTCTGCCTCTTTCATACCCACCGACGAAATGCCCGCGCAGAAAAAGCAGGCCGTGTAGCCCACCAGTTCGTTTTCCACGGCCGCGAGGTCGAAGAAATCGGGCACCAGCAGCTCGCGCAGCTTGGGGTGGGTGTGCCCGCTAGGCCGCCGGCTGATGGACAACACCGCCTCCACCTCGGGCTGGGCTAGGCAGGTGAGCAGGATGCCTTCGCCCACCATGCCGGTGGCGCCGGTGAGAATGATGCGTTGGGACATAAGATGTAGGGTATGCTTTAGCTTGCCAGACGTAGGAAGGGCAGTTTTACTTCAACGCTGGCCCTGCGTTTGGCAAGCTGAAGCGTACCCTACAGCTCCTTGCGCAGCCTAGCTACCGGAATGTTGAGCTGCTCGCGGTACTTGGCCACCGTGCGGCGGGCAATGTTGTAGCCGCGGGCATTCAACATTTTCTCCAGCTTGTCGTCGCTCAGCGGGTGGTCTTTTTTCTCGTTGCCGATGAGGTCGCGCAGGATGCTTTTCACTTCGCGGCTGCTGGCGTCCTCGCCCGAGTCGGTGGCGATGCCTTCCGAGAAGAAGAACTTGAGCGGGTAAATGCCGTGCTCGGTCTGGATGCTCTTGGAGTTGGCCACGCGGCTCACCGTCGAGATATCCATGCCGATGGTCTGGGCAATGTCCTTGAGAATCATGGGCCGCAGCTTCGAGTCGTCGCCGGTGAGGAAAAACTCGCGCTGGCGCTCCACGATGGCCGACATGGTGCGCAGCAGCGTGTTCTGGCGCTGCCGGATGGCGTCGATAAACCACTTGGCCGAGTCGAGCTTTTGCTTGACAAAGCTCACGGCCTCCTTCATTTTCTGGTCTTTCTTGGCCGCCTTGTCGTAGGTCTGCAGCATCTCGCGGTAGTCGCGGCTCACGCGCAGCTCGGGGGCGTTGCGGGCGTTCAGGGTCAGGTTCAGCTCGCCATTGTCGTTGGTGAGGATGAAGTCGGGCATGAGGTACTGCGCGCCGCCGGCGCTGCCCTTGCCGCCGCTCACCGGGCCGCTGCCGCCCGGCTTGGGGTTCAGCTTCAGAATGACGGCCACGGCCTCCTTTAGCTCGTCGTCCTCCAGGTCCAGCTTCTGCTGAATGCGCTGGTAGTGCTTCTTGGTAAACTCGTCAAACGTCTCGTTCAGAATACGTTCCGCGTTTTGGGTCGCCTCGTCCTGGGGCCGGCGCTCTAGCTGCAACAGCAGGCATTCGGGCAGGTCGCGGGCGGCGATGCCCGGCGGGTCGAACTGCTGGATGACGTGCAATACCTGCTCAATTTCGGCCTCGCTAGCCTCGATGTTCTGGCTGAAGGCCAAATCATTAGCAATGGCTGCCAAATCGCGCCGGATGTAGCCGTCGCTGTCAATCGAGCCGATGAGCTGCTCGCCAATGGCCTGCCCTAGCTCGTCGAACTGGGCAAAATGCAGCTGGTCGAGCAGCGAGTCTTGCAGCGAGCCGCTGGTGTCGGCCAGGGGCATATCGCGCTCCTCCTCGTCGCCGGGGCCGTCGCCCTGCATCTTGTAGCCCGCAATCTCGTCGTCGTTGACGTAGTCGCTGATGTCGATGTCGTGGTTATCGTTGTCGATGCCCAGGGCCTCAACTTCGGCGGCGGGCTCGGGGCGCTCGTCGGCGTAGTCGTCGGGGCCGGGGCCGTCGTCGCTAGCCTCGGCGGAGCCGCTAAAGTCCTCATCCAGCGTGCTGTCGTCGCTGTCGAGCGAGTCGTTGGGGTCGTCGGCGGGCGTGTCGTCGGCTTCGCTGTCGCTGTCGTCGCGCTCGTCGGCATCCTCATTGTCGCCTTCTTCCAGCGCTGGGTTCACCTCCATTTCCTCCTTGATGCGGGTTTCGAGCTCGGCCGTCGGAATTTGCAACAGCTTGATAAACTGAATCTGCTGGGGCGAAAGGCGCTGCGAGAGGTGCTGCGAAAGGTCGAGGCGTTGCATAGGAGAGAGCGAGGAGTAAGCGCGGCGGCGGGCGGCTAGCAAAGAAAAGCAATACGCAGCCGGCGCGGCCGCGGATGTAGCCTTGATACTGCCAATGTCCGGTTGGGGTTAGTGGGGCTAGCCCGGCGAAGGCTTTACCTTTGCTGGCCGTCTTGTTTTTTGTGGTTCATTTTTCGCACTTTATAGTCGAAGCCCTACCCAAACACACCGAACCACGACTAACAATCACCTAACACCGACCCCCATGCCCGCCGACCAGCTCCGCCGCACCCGCATCCAAGACCTGCTGCAAAGTACCGACCTCAACCGTGAAGTGCTCGTCAAAGGATGGGTGCGCTCGCGCCGGGGCAATAGATATGTGCAGTTTATTGCTCTCAACGACGGCTCGGGGCTAGCCACGCTGCAAGTGGTAGCCGACGCCGAGAAGTTTCCCGAAGAAAGCCTGAAGGAAATCACCACCGGCGCCTGCATCGCCGTGCGCGGCCAACTGGTGGCTAGCCAGGGCAAAGGCCAGTCGAGCGAGATTCAGGCTACCGAAATCACCGTGCTCGGCACCGCCGACCCCGAGGCCTACCCACTGCAAAAGAAAGCCACCTCGCTGGAGCACCTGCGCGAAATTGCCCACCTGCGCCCCCGCACTAACACGTTCGGGGCGGTGCTGCGCATCCGGCACGCGCTGGCCTTCGCCATCCACGAGTATTTCAACAAAAACGGCTTCTACTACGTCCACACGCCCATCATTACCGGCTCCGATGCGGAGGGCGCGGGCCAGATGTTCCGCGTCACCACCCTGCCCCCCGAGCACCCGCCCCGCACCGAAGACGGCTCGGTCGATTTTGGCCAGGATTTCTTCGGCAAGCAAACCAACCTCACCGTATCGGGCCAGCTCGAAGGCGAGTTGGCCGCAATGGCGCTGGGCAGCGTCTACACCTTCGGCCCCACCTTCCGGGCCGAAAACTCGAACACCGCCCGCCACCTCGCCGAGTTCTGGATGATAGAGCCCGAAGTGGCCTTCAACGACCTCACCGACAACATGGACCTGGCCGAGGACTTCCTCCAGAGCCTGGTAAAATATGCGCTGGAGCACTGCGCCGCCGACCTGCAATTCCTCAACGACACCTACGACAAGGAGCTGCTGGGTCGTCTCAAGTTTGTGACCGATAACGCTTTCCAACGCCTCACCTACACCGAGGCAGTGGAGATTCTGAAATCGGCTAAGAAGAAATTTGAGTTCCCGGTAGACTGGGGCACCGACTTGCAGAGCGAGCACGAGCGCTACCTCGTGGAAAAGCACTTCCAGAAGCCGGTTATCCTCACCAACTACCCCAAGGAAATCAAGGCTTTCTACATGAAGCTCGATGAGGACGGCCGCACCGTGCGGGCGATGGACGTGCTCTTCCCCGGCATCGGCGAAATCATCGGCGGCTCGCAGCGCGAGGAAGACCTAGCCAAGCTCGAAACCCGCATGGCCGAAATGCACGTGCCCACCGACGAGCTGTGGTGGTACCTCGACACCCGCCGCTTCGGCACCGCGCCGCACGCCGGCTTCGGGCTAGGGTTCGAGCGCCTCGTGCTGTTCGTGACCGGCATGACCAACATCCGCGACGTGATTCCCTTCCCGCGCTTCCCGAAGAACGCGGAGTTTTAAGCCGGGCGAACACTCAGTCAGCGTAAAAAAGCCGGTAGCTGCGCACAGCTACCGGCTTTTTTGTGGGCTAGCCGGCCGGTTTGAGGCAGCGATGTATAGCGTAACAGGCATTTGCCCGCTTACCTTGCCAGCCCTTTCAACCCCACGCAGGCAAGCCGCTGGCCCTATGAACTACCTTCTCCTGGCCGGCGCGCTGCTGGCCCTGCCCGGCGCCGCCCGCGGCCAAACCCTGCAAAACGGCAGCTTCGAAACCCCGCAGCCCGGCAACCGCCAGCTGCCGGCCGGCTGGGCCATTACTACGGTGCCGGGCTACGCCATCGGACTCGATAGCACGGTGGCCCACGGCGGGCGGCGAGCGCTGCACCTGGCCAGCGCCACCGACGCGCCTCAGGGGTTTCAGCCGTTTCGGCAGTCGGTGGCCGTGCAGGTGGCGCGCCCCACCATGCTGCGCCTGCAAGCCACCGTGAAAACCGAGGAGGCCAGTAACGTGGCCCTGCTGTGCCAGTATTGGGATGATAAGCAGATGGTAGGCAGTACCAACTCGCTCGTGCAGGGCGCACCGCCCGCCGGCTCCGGCGAGTGGCGTACCCTCGACCTGACCCTGCTGGTGCAGCCTACCATGCGGCGCATAGTAGTGGGTGGCTTTTACATGGGCCAGGGGCAGGCCTGGTTTGAAGACGTGCAGCTGAGCGCCGCCAACGCCTACCCCGAAACCGCCCCCTCGGCCGCCGTGCGGGCCTACATCGCGCAGGTGGTGCGGCTAGCCAGCACGCACTCGCTGGTGCGCGATGCCATCGACTGGCCCGCTGCCCAGCGCGACATGCTGGCCATGGCCCACGGCATGCAAGCCACCGCCGAAAGCTACCCCGTATTCACCTACCTGCTCAGCCTGCTGCGCCAGCACGGCGACCAGCACAGCCAGTTCCGAACACCGACCGCGGTGCGGGCCGACCGGGCGCCGGCCACCTCCGCCATTGCCAAAGCCAGCCCCGCGCCCACCGCCCGCTACCTGGGCGATGGCCTGGCTTACGTGTCAGTGCCCGGTTTCAGCCCCCTCGAAGCCGAACGCCAGGTGGCCTTCGCCAGCCAGCTGCAAAGCCTTATTCGCCAGCTCGATACCGAACACCCGATTACGGGCTGGGTGGTAGACCTGCGCGGCAACGGCGGCGGCAATATGTACCCCATGCTGGCCGGCCTGGGGCCGCTCACCGGCCCCGGCGAGCTAGGCTACTTCGTGACTGGCCACCGGGAAGAGCCCTTCGGCTACCGCGCTGGCGAGGCGTATGCGCGGAAGCCCGGCCGCGGGGTGCGCGTGCCCCAGCCCTACACGCTACGACAGCCGGCTAGCCCGGTAGCGGTGCTCATTGGCCCGCGCACGGCCAGCAGCGGCGAAATAACGGCCCAGGCCTTTATGGGCCGGCCCGCCACGCGCGTATTCGGCCAGCCATCGGCGGGCCTGACGACGGCCAATCGGCTTTTTTCTTTGCCCGACGGGGCCGAGCTGAACCTGGCCACATCGGCCGAGGCCGACCGCACCCACCGCCAGCATATCGGCCCGCTCGTGCCCGACGAGGCCGTGCCCACCAGCCCCCCGGCTAGCCCCGATGCCACCTTGCAGGCCGCCAGCGCCTGGCTGCGCCAGCAAGTGCCGGCGGGCAAGCAATAGCCACCCCCGCGCCCAACCCCGCAGCAGGGGGCTGCGTTGAGGAAGCCTCACCGCCCCGCTGCTATGCTCCCCGAAATCGACCTCGCCGCTACTGCCAGCCTGCCCGAAGGCGCGCTCAAAACCTTCGCCGCGCCCAACGGCGGCCCCCAGGCGCTACTAACCCGGCAGCAGGGCCAGGTGCACGCCTTTGCCCCCAACTGCCCGCACTACGGCGCGCCGCTCGAAAAAGGCAAAGTGCTGAATGGCAAGCTTATTTGCCCCTGGCACCACGCCTGCTTCAAGCTCGAAAGCGGCCACCTCTGCGAGCCACCCGCCCTCGACGACCTGCCCAAGTTTGCCGTGCGCGAGCAAGCCGGCCGCATCCTGGTGCAGGTGCCCGCTAGCCCCCCCGCCAGCACCGACAAGCCCGCCGCCACGCCCACGGCCGAGGTGGGCGGTACGCCGCCCGCCGCCGCGCCCGCGCCGGCCGATGCCCGAACATTCGTCATTATCGGCGGCGGCGCGGCCGGCGGGTTTGCGGCCCAAACGTTGCGCAAGGAAGGTTTTACGGGTCGCATCGTGCTCATCTCCAGCGAAGAACCAGTGCCCTACGACCGCACAAAGCTCAGCAAGGCTTACCTAGCCGGCAAGGCCCAGCCCGCTACGCTGCCGCTACGCCAGCGCGATTTTTACGAAGCTCAGAAAATAGAGTGGCGGCCCAATACCCATGCCACTGGCCTCGACCTGGCTAGCCAGGAGATTCAGCTCGCGGGCCAGCCGCCGCTGCCCTACGACCAGCTGCTGCTAGCCCCTGGCAGCGTGCCCAACCTACTGCCCCAGCTGCCCGGCCACGACCTGGCCGGCGTGCTGCCCCTGCGCACCCAGGCCGATGCCGACGCCCTGCTGGCCGCCACCAAAAATGCGAAGGAGGTCGTAGTCATCGGCAGCAGCTTTATTGGCATGGAGGCCGCCAGCAGCCTCATCAGCGAAGGCCGCCGGGTGACGGTGATTGCCCAGGAAAAGGTGCCGTTCGAGCGCGTGCTAGGCCCCGAAATCGGGGCCATGTTCCAAAGGATGCACGAAGAGAAGGGCGTGAAATTTGAAACAGAAGCCCAGGTAACCAGTGTTTTGGGCGAGCATGGGCACGCAGTAGGCGTAGAGTTGGCGTCGGGCAAGCTGGTGGCTGCCGATGTGGTGGTGCTCGGGGTAGGCGTGCGCCCGGCTACGAAGTTTTTGCAAGCGGCGTTCACCCTGCAGAAAGATGGCGGGCTAGCCGTCGATGCTTTTTTACAAGCCGCCGAAAACGTGTACGCGGCTGGCGACATTGCGTGTTTTCCGCTGGCCCCGGCCGGGCGGCCCACGCGCATTGAGCACTGGCGCGTGGCCCAGCAGCACGGCCAGGCCGCCGCCCGCAACATGCTGGGCCAGCGCGAGAAATTTACGGCCGCGCCTTTTTTCTGGACGCAGCAGTACGGCAAAAGCCTGCGCTACGCCGGCCACGCCGCACGCTGGGACGAGATTATCTACCAGGGCGACGTGGCCGGGCAGGATTTTCTGGCCTTCTACGTGCTCGCTAGCCGCATTGTGGCCGCCGCTGGCATGAACCACGACGCGGACATGATTGAGATAGCCGAGCAGCTGGGCGCGGGTACCCTGCCCCCGCCCGCCGCCGTGCGCGCTGGCGTAAGCTGGGCCGGGCAGTAGCGCGGGCTAGGGTAGGAAGGGGTGGGCCTGCCTTGGGGCGCTGGCCCGGCGCCGCTCGTATTCCTGCGGGGCCTGGGCCCGCGTCTTATCTGGAAAGTCCAAACCAAAACTCGCCGTCGGTGCAGGGGGGCTTGGCCAGCGCCCCCAGGTTTTTGAAGCGCGCCGGCCCACTTTGATAAAGCGGTCAAAAAGCCGGTAGAGAACATTCCGGCAACAAAATGCTGCTGCAAACCATACGCAAGAAAGAAGCCGCCCAAATGAGCGGCTTCTGAGTTGTTTAGGAGCCTTAATTAGCGGCAGGGCCCCTAGCGCCGGCCCCGGCCGCCTCCGCCGCCATCTGGACTGGTGGGCTGGCCACCCCCACCGGAGTTGCCTCCACCAAAGCCGCCCCGGCCCCCGCCGGGGTTGGTGGGCTGCCCGCCGTAGCCGCCGGGGCGTCCACCCCCGCCAGGGTTACCGCCGCCCGGAAAGCCACCGCCCGGAGTGCCTGCCCCGGGCCGGCCGCCGTAGCCGCCACCCCCGCCAGGATTGCCGCCGCCGGGTATGCCGCTGCCGGGAGGGCCCCCGCCGGGTTGGCTGCCGTAGCCCCCGCCAGGGTTGCCGCCGTAGCCGCCGCCGGGATTGCCGCCGTAGCCGCCACCGGGATTGCCGCCGTAGCCGCCACCAGGCCGGCCGCCATAGCTGCCGCCGGGCCGCGGGGGCCCAGGGTTGCCGTAGCCGGGCCGGCCCCAGTTGCCACGGTCGTAATCGCGCCCGCGGTAGCCGCCGCGGTCGTAGCCATACATGCGGCCGGCGCCATACTCGCGGCCGTAGTAGCGCCCGCCCCCGCCGTAGCCGCCCCCACGGTACACGGTCACGTACTGGGGGTAGCGCTGGCGGTAGGTGCCGATATACGCCCACGGCTGCGGGCCTACGTAGCTAACCGGCACCGGATGGAAGTAATAGGGGTCGTAGCCTTCGAGGTAAGGCACTTGTAGCCACTGCTGGCCGTCAAACACAACGTACACCCCGTTGTAGATATCATAGTAGCCGTCAATCTCCGGAATGTAGTAGTACTGCGTGCCTTGGGGCACGGCCGGCCCCCAGGGCGGCACGCCAATATTGATGCCCACGCTCACCTGCGCCTGCGCGGCAGTGGGGGCAGCAAACGCTAAGCCAGTGCCCAGCGCAAAAGCAAGCAAACGAAGGCGGGAGTTCATGGTCAAATAAAAAAGGAATTAATACGAAAGTTGAATGCAAGTAAGATGCCGAAAAACAACGCTTGCCGGCAGATGTACATGTTTCGCCATGCAACCACTAATTGCCGGTTGGCTAAGCAGCTGCGCCCGCAATCAGGGCTAGCGCACCACCCGCCCGCTGCGCTACCATGGGGCAGCGCACTGGCCGCGGCTGCCTCACCACCAAGCGGTAGTAGCGGGCGTGGTGGTCGCGGTACTACTGCCAGGGCTAGCGGCTTCGGTAGTCGATTACTACGGCATGAAAACTGAATGGGATGGCACCCTGCCCAGTGGCCACGGATGCCCAGGGGCCGTTTTGCTGCACCAAGTAGTTGCGAGCAGCCAGGTAGTAGCAGCCAGCCCGCTCGGACGCCTGATAATGCTGAGCGCCGCCCGGCGCAGCAGGCCCGCGGGCCTGGGTGGCCAAGCTGGGCAGCGATGCTTACCTGGGCGCGAGCAACAGGGCTAGCCAACGCAGCAAAAACACCAGCTACAAAAGCGAGAATCCACGGGCGGCAGGGCATAACTAGAAAGTGAAAAGCAAACAGCCTATACCGCGAAACAGCTATCTTCTTAGCTAGGCAAAACGGGTGCTCAACTATTCTGCCGCTCGACGAGCCGGCGCTCTTTATGGATTAGCAACCGCCCGGGGCCGACTAGCCCGCCCACCTTACCCTAAAGCCAAAAAAAGCGCCCTTGCGAGCGCTTCTTTCAAAAGAGTTGCCGGCAGCCTAGTGGCGGCCGTGTCCGTGGCCATGGCCACCGGGCCCCGGGCCATGCTTAGGGCCCGGACCGGGGCCATAGAGTTTTTTGGCCTGGCCGGGGGGCATGCCGTGGGGGTGGCCCTTGCCCTTCCAGAGCCAGGGCGAGTCGCCACGGTAGTCGATGTACTGGGGGTGAAAATTGCGCGGGTCGTAGCCGTCCAGGCGCTCGTAGCGCACCCAGCGGCCGTCGCGCTGCACCAAGTAGCGGCGGGCCGGCACGTCGTAGTAGGCGTTGGCTTCCGGAATGTAGTAGTACTGGGCATCGGCGGGGGCGCCCACTACCACGGGTGGGGCCGTGTTAATGTTGATGTTGATTTGGGCCTGGGCCGGGGCGGCGGCCAGGACCAGCCCGCTGAAAGCGGCCAGCACGGCGGTTTTTTGAAGCAGCTTCATGAAGGAGAGAAGTAGGGTGACCCGCCTCCTTTGGCAAGGACAGTGCCAGGACGGAAAAGACCGGGCCGCCTTATACGCAGCAGCTTAGTTTCTGGCCTTGCGCAACAGGTAGCGCGTGGTAATCACGCCTTTATCAGCGGTGAGCGGCGCCGGCGACACCTGAATCAATTCCCAGCCGGCTACCGATAGCTCGCCCAGCGTCTTGGTTAGGGTTTCGTTGTTTTGGCGCAGCTGCTCCAGAATGGTAGCCGATGAAAAAGCCCCGACCGAGGCTAGCTGCACTTCGGTGCGGCCGTCGAAGGCGGGGGCAAAAAGTAGCTTCGCCATCTTTTTGGTAGGTGCCTCGATGGAGGTAAGCGTCATAAAATCAACCGGCTGGCCGTTGGTAGCGGGCAGCATTTGCGCGGTAGCGGCGTGGCTGCCCAACGCCAGCAGCAGGCCCGCGCCCAGGGCGCGCGCGGCGCGAAGAACAGAGGACTCAGGCATAAGCATAGGCAAAGGGAAGACGACTGAAGCAGCCGGCGCTGGCTAGCCCTGCCGCAGCGCTGGCAAATACCGTGCAACGGCACCAAACCAGCCCGGCCCGTGTTACTCGCAGTCGGTTCGCGGCGGCTGGCCCGCCGAAAATCATTGAGTTTTACTCAGCCCCCGGCCGCCCGTTCCCGTACCTTTGCTTGTTCTTCTGATTTTGCCCGCATGGCTAAAAAAACGGCTACCGCTCCCGTTGCTCCCGCTCCGAAACCACCCAAAGCCGCCCCCAAAAAAGTGGTAAAATCTACCGCCCCGGCGGCCGAAATCCTAACCGATGCCTCGGCGGCTGCTCTGGTCGAAATGGCTGAGCAGCAAGCTCCCGACGCGCAGCACAACCTGCCCGTGGGCCGGCAGCCTGCCCCCGCCGGGCTAGCTGTGGCCGCGGCCCACCAAACGCCCGCTAGCCTACCGCCCCCGGCCGAAGGCCCATTGCTCGGCGCTGCTGCCGAAGCGCCCTACATTGAGGTGTACGGCGCCCGCGAGCATAACCTCAAAAACGTGTCGGTGAAGATTCCGCGCGGCAAACTGGTAGTCTTTACCGGTATATCGGGCTCGGGTAAGTCGTCGCTGGCCTTCGATACCATTTATGCCGAGGGGCAGCGGCGCTACATGGAAACGTTTTCGGCCTACGCGCGCTCCTTCATGGGCGGGCTGGAGCGGCCCAACGTGGACAAGATTGAGGGCTTGTCACCGGTAATCTCAATTGAGCAGAAAACCACCTCGCGCAACCCACGCTCGACGGTGGGCACGATTACCGAGATTTATGACTTCCTGCGCCTGCTCTACGCCCGCACCGCCGAGGCGTACAGCTACGTTACGGGCAAGAAGATGATTCGGCAGAGCGACGACCAGATTATCAACTACATCCTGCGGCACTTCGACGGCAAAAAGCTCATTGTGCTAGCCCCGGTAGTAAAAGGCCGCAAGGGCCACTACCGCGAAGACTTCCAGAAGATTGCCAAGCTGGGTTTCACCAAGGTGCGCGTCGATGGCGAATTGCTCGATATCACGCCCAAGATGCAGGTGGACCGCTACAAGATTCACGACATCGAAATCGTAATCGACCGGCTCGTGGTGAAGGAGGAGGACCGCTTCCGCCTCTCGGGCTCGGTGCAGAACGCCATGACCCACGGCAAGGGCACGATGCTGGTGCTCGACCCCGACGCCAAAAAGGCCGCGCCGCAGTTCTTCTCGCGCTTCCTCATGGACCCCAAAACCGGCATCGCCTACGACGACCCGGCACCTAACACCTTTAGCTTCAACTCGCCCTACGGCGCGTGCCCGCACTGCGCCGGCATGGGCGAGGTGCAGCAAATCACGGAAGAAACCGTGATACCCGACCCCAAGTTGACCATCAGCCGCGGGGCCATTGCGCCGCTGGGCGAGTACCGCGACATCTGGATTTTTCAGCAGCTGCAACTCATTCTCAAAAAGCACAAGGCTAGCCTGAACACGCCCATCGAGAAGCTAGACCCCGAGCTGCTCAAGCGACTGCTGCACGGCATTACGCAGGACGATGCCGACGACGCCAAGGCGCTGTATACCGAGCCGTTTGAGGGCATCATTCCTTTTCTGCGCCGCCAGATGGAGTCCGACTCGGACAGCATCCGCGACTGGATTCAGCAGTACACCCAGGCCCAGACCTGCCCGGTGTGCGACGGCTACCGCCTCAAAAAGGAAAGCCTGCACTTCAAGCTGGCCGACAAGCACATTGGTGAGCTGTCGGTAATGGACATCAACGAGTTATCGAGCTGGTTTGTGGATGTGGAAGGCCGCCTCAGCGACCGTCAGAACCTCATTGCCCGCGAGCTGCTCAAGGAAATCCGTAAGCGCATCGGCTTTTTGCTCGAAGTGGGTTTGGACTACCTGAGCCTGCACCGCTCGGTGCGCACGCTCAGCGGCGGTGAAAGCCAGCGCATCCGGCTAGCCACCCAGATTGGCACGCAGCTCGTGGGCGTGCTCTACATCATGGACGAGCCCAGTATCGGCCTGCACCAGCGCGACAACGAGCGCCTAATCAAGGCCTTACAGCACCTGCGCGACATCGGCAACTCGGTGATTGTGGTGGAGCACGACAAGGACATGATTCTGCACGCCGACCACGTGCTCGACATTGGGCCCGGCGCGGGCATCCACGGCGGCCACATCGTGGCCGAGGGCACGCCCGAAGCCATTTTCAACTCCGGCTCGCTTACTTCCGACTATCTGAGCGGCAAGCGCAACATTGAGCTGCGCAAAAAGAAGCGCGAGGGCGAAGGCGCTTTCCTGACGCTGAAAGGCGCTAAGGGTCACAATCTTAAAAATGTCACGGCTAAGTTTCCGCTGGGCAAGCTTATTGCCGTAACCGGCGTGTCGGGCTCGGGTAAGTCGTCGCTCATCCACGACACGCTGTACCCGATTCTCAACCAGCATTTCTTCAATGCCCACCGCGAGCCGCTGGCCTACGGCAGCCTCGATGGCCTGGAATTGATTGACAAGGTGATTGAGGTGGACCAGTCGCCCATTGGCCGCACGCCGCGCTCGAACCCAGCCACGTACACCGGCGTGTTTACCGAAATCCGGCAGCTGTTTGCCGAGATGGCGGAGGCCAAAATCCGGGGCTACGGGCCGGGCCGGTTTTCCTTCAACGTGCGGGGCGGGCGCTGCGAAACCTGCGAGGGCGCGGGCATCCGCACCATCGAGATGAACTTCCTGCCCGACGTTCACGTGCCCTGCGAAACCTGCAAAGGCCGCCGCTACAACCGCGAAACCCTGGAAGTGCGCTTCAAGGGCAAGTCCATCACCGATATTCTCGACATGACGGTGGAAAAAGCGGTGGAGTTCTTCGAATTTCAGCCGCGCATCCTGCGCAAAATCAAGACCCTAGCCGACGTGGGGCTAGGGTACCTGACGCTGGGCCAGCAGGCTACCACGCTCTCGGGCGGCGAGGCCCAGCGCGTGAAGCTTGCCACCGAGCTCAGCAAAAAGGACACCGGCAAGACCTTCTACATCCTCGACGAGCCGACTACTGGCCTGCACTTCGAGGATATTCGCCACTTGGCCGACGTGCTGCACAAGCTCGCCGACAAAGGCAACACCGTCCTCATCATCGAGCACAATCTGGACCTCATCAAGGTGGCCGACCACGTCATCGACATCGGTCCCGAGGGCGGGGCGGGCGGCGGCACCATCGTGGCCCAGGGCACGCCCGAGCAGGTAGCCAAAAGCAGCAAGGGCCACACCAGCCGCTTCCTGGCCGAGGAGCTGAAAACGAGTGTGTATGCCTGAGTAAATCGTTGCTAACCAACAAAAGGCCCTTCCGAGTATGACTCGGAAGGGCCTTTTGTTGGTTAGCAGGTTTTCGCTAGCTAGTTGTAGCCGGGGTTTTGGGGCAGCTTCTCTTCCGCAAACTCGACCCGGCGCTCGTGCCAGATGGCATCGAGCAGGGCCTGGCCCGCTAGGCCCGCCAGGTCGGGCAGGGTACCAGCCGGGGCGTTGGTGGGGGCATAGCTTAGGCTGCCCAGCTTGGTGCCGGGCGGGCGGGTGGACACGCGGGCGCGCACCTGGTTTACTAGGGCCACGGCCTCGCCCGGCTTGCTGAGCTGGGCAGCGGCTTCGGCCTTCATTAGCAGGATGCCGGTAGCAGTAGCGGTGATAAATTTTCGCAAAGGCCCCTTCTTCATCGGCGCGCAGCGCCTCAAGCAGAGCGGCATCCGAGTGGCCAGCGTAAATACGAAAAGCGGAGGAGTTCACGGGGCGAATAGGCGCTGCTGCAGCAATAGCAGTTGGTCAACGCTGGCAGAAGCGCCGAGGCGCCCCCACCAGAAGACTTTTTACAGCAAAAACAACCTGGCTAGGGTAGGAAAAGGAATGAGGAAGCCGCGTGGGTCGGCTCGAAATGGCTTACCCGCAAACTAAAATTAGAAAAAAAAGTGCCAGGATAACTCGCTGTTTTTTAATTAAATGAATGATTTATATCCGCAAAAGTTTGCGATGGATAAGAAAACTGGAATAGTAGTAAAAGCGATTATCAACCCAGGTTGGCGGGGGCACGCAGGTGCCCGCCCCGCCAAGGAGCAGGTGGGCGTTGGGGTCAGCACCGGTGGTAATCAGCTAGCCGCCCGTAGGGCCAAAGCGCTCAGTAAGAATAGCTTCGGGGGGCAGCCCAGCGGCTTGCAGGCCATTGGCTACGGCTTCTACTAGCCCCGTGGGCCCGCACACGAAGGCTTGGGGCGTGGCCGTACCAAACCGCGCTACTACCTCGGCTAGCATGGCCGCGTCGATGCGGCGCTGATAGCCAGCCCAGCCGGGCGGGGCCTGGCGCGTGTAGTCGAGCAGCAGCGCAAAGCTGTCGTCGGCCTGCGCCATCGCTTCTAGCTCAGCCTTGTAAATTACCTCCTCGGGTGTGCGAACGCTAAACAGCAGCGCGGCTGGCGTGCGCAACCCTAGGTGCTGGCGGTGGCGCAGCATGGCCATAAGTGGCACCACGCCCGAGCCGCCGCCTACGAGCAGCAGCGGCGGCGAAGTGGGCTCGCCGCGCCACACAAAGTAGCCGCCGATGGGGCCACGCACCTCTAACTCGTCGCCCACGGCTACGCCCTCAAAGAGGTAGCCGGACACTTCGCCCTCCTCTACCAATTCTACGGTGAGGGCGATTTCACCCCTTTGCTCGGGCGGCGAGGCCACGGAGTAGCTGCGCTCGGCTTGGTAGCCACCGTCGGCGGTGAGGCGCAGGTCGTAGTGCTGGCCGGCGCGGTGGGGCGTCCAGTTGGGCAGCTTTAGAGTGAAGGTTTTGACGCGAGGCGTTTCGGGTACGATGCTAACTACCGTGCCCAACTGCCAAACTATTATACTCATAGCCGAATGCTGCTGGCGCTGGCCGCGTCGTCATCGTCGTCGCGATAGCGCTGCTCTTTCCACGGGTCGCCGTACATGCTGTAGCCGCCGCGCTCCCAAAAGCCGGGCTCGTCCTGGGCCGTGAAGCGCAGGCCCTGCACCCACTTGGCGCTTTTCCAGAAGTAGAGGTGCGGCACCACCAGGCGCGCCGGGCCGCCGTGCTCGGGCGTCAGCGGCTGGCCGTCGTAGACGAGGCCCACGAAGGCCTTGCCGTTCCGCAGGTCGGCTAGGGGCAGGTTGGTGGTGTAGCCGCCGTAGCTGAACTCGGTCACGAACTGCGCCTCGGGCTTCAGTTGTACGTGTTCCAGCAGCGTATCCACGCTCACGCCGCGCCAATGGGTGTCAAATTTCGACCATTTCGTAACGCAGTGAATATCGGGGTTGAAGTCCTGCATGGGCAACTGGTTGAACTCCTCCCAGCTCCACTTCACGGGCTCTTCTACCAGGCCTTCGAGGCGAAACTCCCAGTTGGTGAGGTTGATGCGCGGCGTGGGGCCCGCCGTAAGCACCGGAAAATCGGTGGTTTCGTACTGGCCGGGCGGCAGCTTGGGGTTGCTGGCGCGCTTGGGCTGAAAGCCCTTGTTGGTGAAGAAGCCCATAGGAATTGGTAGCTGATAACTGACGCCTATTTAATTGCCCAAGTGGCCAAAAGGTTGTCGGGCGGTTGGGCAATCAAGCAGGCGTCAGCAGCCAGGCGGCTTACTCATACACGAACCGAACCTCTTGCTTTATTTCCGGGTTCAGGCTCAAGGCCACCGGGCAGGTGTGCGCGGTGCGTTCCATCAGGGCGCGGTCGGGCGCACTGAGGCTAGCGGGCAGGTGCAGCTCCACGTTGAGCTGGGCAATGCGGCGCGGTGGCTCCTGGCTCATTATTTTTTCCATCTTGAACGAGGCGCCCACCAAGTCTACCTGGTGGCGCTCGGCCACGATGGCCATGGTGGTGAGGATGCAGGTGCCGAGGGCGGTACCCACGAGGTCGGTCGGCGAAAACGCTTCGCCGCGCCCGTGGTTATCAACCGGGGCATCGGTCTGGATGACAGTACCCGAAGCGATGTGCGTAGCTTCGGTGCGTAGCTGGCCCTCGTAGCGGGCGGTGGCGGTGGGGTGGGGCGTGCTCATACCACAAAGCTACCCTAGCCACGTTAGCGAAACGCCGGGTGGCAAAACCCCGCCTGGCAGGTATTTTTGACTTCTCTATGAACAAGACGTACGTCATTGCCGCCGGCTGCCTGGCGCTGGGCCTGGCGGCCACCCGGCCGGCCCGGGCTCAGGCCCAGTCCCCTAGCCCCACTCCCGAGCCCGTAGGCCCCGCACTCCAGGTCGCTCCGGCCCAGGCCATGCCGTCCGACGAGCAGTCGTATCGCCGCGAAACGGTGTTTGGCATCAACTTCAACAGCCAGGGCGGCCTCATTGGTGGGGCCAACGTGCGCGTGGCGCGCGTGCTCGACGAGCGCTGGCTGCGCTTCTGGAGCCTGGAGGGCGTGTCGTTCAAAAACCCCAAGGAGGAGAGCGTCACCAACCCCTACACCGGCGGCAGCTACAAGCGCTTTAAGGCCAACTACGCCTTTGCGCTGCGGCCCTCCATCGGCATCCAGCGCATTTTGTTTCGCAAGGCGGCCGATGCCGGCGTGCAAGTCAACGGCCTGCTGAGCGCCGGCCCCTCGCTAGCGCTGCTCATGCCGTACCACATCAGCTTCGACCAAACGGCCGCGCGCAGTGGCTCGGCCCCCAGCGCCAACGATGTGGTTATCGACGAGGCCTACGACCCCAGCAAGCACGGCGGCACGGCCGAAAACTACATCTTTGACCGGGCGCCGCTCTTCAGCGGCATTGGCCAGACCAAGGTGGTGCCCGGCGTGCACCTGCGCGGCGGCCTCAGCTTCGAGTATGGCCGCTACCGCGATGCCGTGGCTGGCGCCGAGGTGGGCTTCCTGCTCGAAGCCTACACCAAGCGCTTGCTCATGCTGAACCCGCCTGCCCCCAACGACCCTAGCAGCCTGAACCGGCAGTTCTTCCCGTCGGTTTACCTCACGCTCTACATCGGGCACCGCAGCTAGGGCCGCGGCCTCGCCCGGCCCCTGGGCCTTAACTTTATATTATGGATACGATGCTGCTCTCCCTGCCCATTATTCAGGCCGAACCTTTGGCGCCGCCCGCGCCCGCCCGCCCGCGCAAGCCCGACTGGCTGCGCGTGAAGCTGCCCATCGGCCCCGACTACGCGGCCGTGCGCAAGCTAGTGGATGAGCATAAGCTGCATACTATCTGCGAATCAGGCAATTGTCCTAACATGGGCGAGTGCTGGGGCGCCGGCACGGCCACGTTTATGATTCTGGGCAATGTGTGCACGCGCTCGTGCTCGTTTTGCGCCGTGGCCACAGGCCGCCCTAGCGAGCTGGACCTCGACGAGCCCCGCCGCGTGGCCGAGGCTATCAGCCTCATGAAGGTGAAGCACGCCGTGCTCACCTCCGTGAACCGCGACGAGCTCAAGGACCGCGGCGCCAGCGTGTGGCGCGATACGGTGGTGTTCACCAAGGAGCTGAGCCCCGAAACCACCATCGAAACCCTGATTCCGGACGTGAAAGCCAACTGGGCCGCGCTCGATGTAATGATTTCGGGCGGCCAGGAGGTGATTTCGCACAACATGGAAACCGTGGGCAGCCTCTACCGCCTCGTGCGCCCCCAGGCTAAGTACGACCGCTCGCTGGAGCAAATCCGCCGCACCAAGCTGGCCGGGCACCGCACCAAGTCGGGCATCATGCTGGGCCTGGGCGAAAAGCAGGACGAAGTGCACCAGGCCATGGACGACCTCGTGGCCAATGGCCTCGACATCCTCACGCTGGGCCAGTACCTGCAGCCCACCAAGCGCCACCTCGACGTGGCCGAGTTCATTCACCCCGAAGTGTTTGCCGCCTACCGCGAAGAAGGCCTGCGCCGCGGCCTGAAATACGTGGAAAGTGGCCCATTGGTGCGCTCATCGTACCACGCCGAGCGCCACGTAAACGTGCCGATTTAGTAGAAAACCATTGCCAACAAAAAAGCCCCGCCAGCATTGGCAGGGCTTTTTTGTTGCTTAGCGGTTGGCCGGGGGCCTAGCGCGCGGCCGACGGGCGGCGCTCGTCGGTGGGCGGGTAGTTGCCGAGCACGCTGTTCACAATGCGGTAGGTTTCGGCCTCCGAAATGCTGTTCTGGTCGAGCTGGGCCTGACCCGTGCCGCGCCAGGCAAGCTCCTTGCGGCGGGCATCCACGATGTCGATGATGACCGTGCCGGCCTTGTAGTTGTAGGCGCGGCCGCCGCCGTAGGGGTAGCCGTAGGCTCCGTAGCCATAGCCGCCGTACCCGTAGCCGAAGGGGCTATACGGGTAGCCACCGGCGAGCTGCTGCTTGTTCTCGACGCGCACGCTGTAGGCCACGTACACATCGGGCGAGGTAGCCGTTTCGGTCAGGCCTTTGGCCGTCAGGTCTTTGCTCACGGCGTCGCGGATACGCTGGTCGGTAAACGACTCGTAGCCGCGGGCAGGCCCGCCCTCGGTATCGTTGGTTTGCTTGGGGTACCAGGCCCAGGTTTTATAGGCCCGGAAATTAACGGCGTGGTCGAAGTCGCTGGTGGCGGCCACGTTGGCCGAAGTAGCGCAGGCACCGAGCCCGAAGGCTAGCGCCATGCCCGTCACCACAAGGGCAACCGGACGGGCCAAAAATTGAGGGATGCGGTTCATAAGGCTAAAAATTAAAGAGATAGTCCACAAATGCGGAGGCAGATTCTTAACGTGGAGAGCCCGGGCAACGTTCCGGAAAAAGGTAGGCTAGCCGACTAGTTTGCGGAGCGCATCGCCCAACACGCCGAACGCCCGGCCGAGCCGCTTTCGCGTGCTCGACCGGGCATTTTTGATTGGGCTGACTAGCTAGGGTTTAAGGCCCGGCCAAGACCAGTTTTTGATTTAATACGACGGGCCTTTGTCGGTGGCTACCAATTGCTCGGGCTCGTCGGCGTAGTCCTCCAGCGGCGTGCAGCTGCAAATAAGGTTGCGGTCGCCGTAGGCCGAGTCGATACGCGACACGGTGGGCCAGAATTTGGCATTGCGCACGTAGGGCAGCGGGTACACGGCCTGCTCGCGCGAGTAGGGGCGCGTCCACTCCTGGGTGAGCACGATGGCGGCGGTGTGGGGCGCGTGCTTCAGCACGTTTTCCTTGGCATCGGCGCGGCCTTCCTCGACTTCCGTGATTTCCTGGCGGATGGCAATCATGGCGTCGCAGAAGCGGTCCAGCTCCTCCTTGCTTTCGCTTTCCGTCGGCTCAATCATGAGCGTGCCGGCTACCGGGAAACTCACCGTAGGCGCGTGGAAGCCGTAGTCCATCAGACGCTTGGCGATGTCCTCGACCTCAATACCCGCCTTTTTGAAATGGCGGCAGTCCAAAATCATTTCGTGGGCGCAGCGGCCCTGGCTGCCAGTGTAGAGTACGGGGTAGTGCGCCTCTAGGCGGGCCTTGATGTAGTTGGCGTTCAGGATGGCAATTTCCGTGGCGCGGGTGATGCCCGCGCCACCCATCATCGAAATGTAGGCGTAGGAAATGGGCAGGATGCTAGCCGAGCCGTACGGTGCAGCCGACACGGCGCCGCTCGTGCGGCCTTCTACCGGCACCACCACGTGGCCGGGTAGGTAGGGAATCAGGTCCTCTACCACGCCGATGGGACCCACGCCGGGGCCACCGCCGCCATGCGGAATGCAGAACGTTTTGTGCAGATTGAGGTGACACACGTCGGCCCCGATGCTGGCGGGCGAGGTGAGGCCCACCTGAGCGTTCATGTTGGCGCCGTCCATATACACCCGGCCGCCGGCCTGGTGAATGAGCTCGCAGATTTCGATAATCGTCTCCTCATACACGCCGTGCGTGCTAGGGTAGGTCACCATGAGGCAACTGAGGCGGTCGGCGTGCTGGGCGATTTTGGCGCGCAGGTCGTCCATGTCCACGTTGCCATCTTCGGTGCTTTTCACCACCACTACCTGCATGCCCGCCATCACGGCCGAGGCGGGGTTGGTGCCGTGGGCCGAGGCCGGAATGAGCGCCACCGTGCGGTGGTTGTCGCCGCGGCTCAGGTGGTAGCCACGGATGGCCAGCAGGCCGGCGTACTCACCATTGGCGCCCGAGTTGGGCTGCAGGCTGACGGCCGCGAAGCCGGTTACCTCGCAGAGCCAGGCTTGCAGGTCGCGGATAATCTGCTGGTAGCCTACCGTTTGGTCGGCCGGGGCGAAGGGGTGCAGCTGGCCGATTTCGGGCCAGGTCACGGGTATCATCTCGGCCGTGGCGTTGAGCTTCATGGTGCACGAGCCCAGCGGAATCATGCTGTGCGCGAGGCTCAAGTCCTTGTTTTCGAGCTGCTTCATGTAGCGCAGGATTTCGTGCTCGGCATGGTGCGAGTTGAAAACCGGGTGCGTGAGGTACTCGCTGGTGCGCTGCAGGTGTTCGGGCCAGGTCAGCGTTAATTCGGCGTCGATAGTAGGGGCGGCCGTGGTGGCTACTTCCTTGCCCAGCACCTTGGCGAAAATGTCCACGATGTCGCGCACGTCGTCGAACTCCACATTTTGGTGTAGCGAAATACCCACCAGCGTATCCTCGTAGTAGCGGAAGTTGATGCTGGCGGCCTCCGCTTCTTTTTTCAGCGCCTGCTGCATCTCGTGGCTTTCGAGGCGCAGGCTCAGCGTGTCGAAGTAGTGGCTATTGAGCTGCTCGACCCCTAGTGCCTTTAGCTCAGCTTCCAGAATCTGGGCGAAGAGGTGCGTATTCACCGCAAACTGGCGGATGCCTTTCGGGCCGTGGTACACGGTGTACATGCCAGCCAGCACACTCAGCAGCACCTGTGCGGTGCAGATGTTACTCGTCGCCTTTTCGCGGCGGATATGCTGCTCGCGGGTTTGCAGCGCCATGCGGTAGGCCTTGTTGCCGGCCGCGTCCACGCTCTGCCCAATAATGCGGCCCGGAATAACGCGCTTGAACTGGTCCTTGCACGAGAAGAAGCCCGCGTGCGGCCCGCCAAAGCCCATCGGCACGCCAAAGCGCTGCGACGAGCCCACGCAGATATCGGCCCCCAGCTCGCCCGGCGACGTCAGCAGCGTGAGCGCCAGCAGGTCGGCGGCCATTACCACGAACAGGTTGTGTGCCTGCGCATTGGCGATAAATTCTTGGTAGTCAAAAATCGTCCCGTTGGCGCCGGGGTACTGCACCATCACGCCGAAGAACGCGTCGTCGCTCAAATCGGCCGTGCGGTGGTCGCCGATAACCAGCTCGATGCCGAGCGGCGTGGCGCGGGTGCGCAGCACATCAATCGTTTGGGGCAGCACCTGCTCCGAAACGAAGAACTTGGTGGCGTTCTTTTTCTTGGTTTGCGAGTGCAGCAGGTGCAGGGCCTCGGCGGCGGCGGTGGCCTCGTCGAGCAGGCTGGCGTTGGCGATGGGCAGGCCCGTCAGGTCAATCACCATCGTCTGGTAGTTGATAAGCGCTTCGAGGCGGCCCTGGGCAATCTCGGCCTGGTAGGGTGTGTAGGCGGTGTACCAGCCCGGGTTTTCCAGAATGTTGCGCTGGATAACGGGCGGCAGCGTGGTGTCGTGATACCCTAGCCCGATGTAGCTCTTATACACCTTGTTCTGGCCGGCAATCTGCTTGAAGCGCTTCAAAAACTGACGCTCGGTGAGCGCCGGCGGCAAAGCCAGCGCCTGGGGCAGGCGAATGGCGGCGGGCACCGTTTCGGCGATGAGCTGGGCCAGGTCGGCAGCCCCTACGGCTTGCAGCATGGCGTGCTGGCTAGCGTGGTCGGGGGCGTTGTGGCGGGTTTCAAACACGTCGGCGGGCTTGAATCTAAACGACATAAACGAGGGCTGGGGGAGGAGAGAAGACGGCAACTTTTTCCTTAACAAAGGTACGCCCGGTTTGGTCCGGCTAGGGGTGTACTTTTGATTGTTCGTTGTCAGTTGTTCGCTACCAGGTGTCCGCTCTTTAAAGAAAAGAGTCTTTAGAGAAGCACTAGCGAACAGCTGACAACCAGCACCCGACAACCAGCAACTACCTCCTCCATGCCTTTTCCCACCCTCCTTGGCCTACTGCGCGAAGGCCGCACCCCGCCCGACCGCCGCGTGGCGCTCACCCCCAAAAAATGCGTCGAGCTGCAAGACGCCTACCCCAGCCTGCGGGTGCGGGTGCAGCCTAGCCCGCACCGCGCCTTTTCGGACCAGGAGTACCGCGACCTCGGCCTGGAAGTAAGCGACGACATGGCCAGCTGCGACCTGCTGCTAGGGGTGAAGGAGGTGCCCGTGGCCGCGCTGCTGCCCGGCAAAATGTACTGCTTTTTTTCGCACACCATTAAGAAGCAGCCCGCCAACCGCGAGCTGCTGCGCACCGTGCTGCGCGAAGACATAACCTTGATTGACTACGAGTTGCTGACCAACGCGGCCGGCGAGCGCGTAGTAGCCTTCGGGCACTGGGCCGGCATTGTGGGCGCCTACAATGGCCTGCTGACTTACGGCCGCAAGCACGGGCTGTTTACGCTAAAGCCGGCCTGGCAGTGCGTGGATATGGAGGATATGCAGGAAGAGTTTTTCAAGGTTAAGCGCCTGCCACCCATTAAGATAGCCGTGACGGGCTCGGGCCGGGTGGCGCAGGGCGCGGTAGAGGTGCTGGGCCGCATGGGCATTCGGCGGGTGAGCGTGTACGACTACCTCTACCTCAGCTTCGGCGAGCCGGTGTACACGCAGCTCCGCAGCTCCGACTATAACCGCCGCCGCGACGGCCGGGTGTGGGACACGGCCAACTTTCACCAGGAGCCGGCGGCCTACGAATCGACATTTGACAATTTTCTCCCCGTTACTGACCTGCTCATCGCCTGCGCCTACTGGGACCCCGCCGCCCCGCGCCTGTTTGCGGAAGCCGATACGCAGCGCGCTGATTTCAAGCTCGATACCATCGCTGACGTGACCTGCGACGTGGACGGTTCCATCCCGCTCACCAAGCGCAGCACCACCATCGAGGCGCCGGCCTTTGACTACGACCCGGCCACCGGCGCGCTGCAAGCGCCTTATGCACAGGTGAATAACATTACCGTCATGGCCGTGGACAACCTGCCCTGTGAGCTGCCGCGCAATGCCAGCCGCGACTTTGGCCGGCAGCTGCTCGACCAGTTTTTTCCGCACCTGCTAGGGGGCGATGCGGCCGGTGTAGTGGCCCGGGCCACCATTGCCAGCGCCGGGCAGCTACAACCGCGCTACGCGTATCTGGCTGATTACGTGGCCTAAACCAGCCGCTGGGCCGCTACTTGCGCCGGGTGGTATCGGTGCGGCTGACGGTTGCGTTGTCGGGGGCCGGCGCGGGGGCGGCGTCCGGAGCGCCGCCCCCGGCCAGGGTCGAAATGGCTCCGCCGGGGCTGATTTTGCGCAGCGAGCTGGTGCCCGTGTCGCTCACGTACACGGCGCCGGTCGGGTCGGCGGCCAGCCCGGCCGGGAAGTGCAGGCCCTCGGCCAGTAGCGACACCTGTCCGGTGGGGCTCACGCGGCGAATGTTATTGTCGTAAGTATTGGCTACCAGTAAGTTGCCGGCGGCATCGAGGGCTAGCCCCCGCGGGTGGTTGAAGGCCGCCGCCAGCAGCTCGGCCGGCTTGCCGGGGTTAATCTGCCGGATGGTATTGTTGTCGGTATCAGCTACATACACCACGCCCTGCGCACTCACCGCAATGCCGGCCGGCTTGTTGAGGCCCTTGGCCAGGGTAGTGAGGCTGCCCCGAGAACTCACCTTTTGCACGGTGCCGGTGTTGGGGCCGGCGCCAGCGTCGGCCACGTACACGTTGCCGGCCGCATCCACAGCCACGGCCGTGGGATATACCAGGCCGTGGCCCTGTACCAGAGTGGTGGCCGGGCTGGCGGGGCCTACCTGCACAATGCTGTGGCTGCCCGCATCGGCCACGTACACCGTGCCGGTGGGGCCCACGGCTACGCCGGTGGGGTAGGCTAGCGGGCCCGCCGCCAGGGGCGTGGCTTCGCCGGCGGCGCTTACCTTTTGCACCACGCCGTTGTCGGTATCTACCACGTAGAGCATACCCGCCGCGTCGATGGCGACGCCGTCGGGGAAGCCAAGCGAAATAAGGGTAGGGGCTGGCCGGCTGGCAGTTAGCAGCAGGGCTGCCAGCAGCCCAACGCAGAAGGCCGGGGCTTTCATAGGTAAGAGGACGGGCGGAGTAACTGCCCAAAGATAAGCCGGGCTCCCGATAATCTGCTATTATTTACCACTTTAATGCCAGGCAGTAGCGTTCGCTAGCTGGCTGCCACCTTTGCGGCTATGAACCTGACCACCCGCGCCACCATTCCCGAGCTGATGGACGACCTGACCCTGGCCACGGACGAGCTGCGCCAGAATCTGGACGAGCTCGAAACCATCAATACCTGGCTGGGGGGCTACCGGCCGGTGCTGGCGGCGCTGGCCCGGCTGCGGCCGCGCTTCCCGGCGGGCCGCCTGCTGCGCCTGGCCGACCTGGGCAGCGGCGGCGGTGACACCCTGCGCCACGTGGCGCGCTGGGCGCGGCGGCGCAGCGTGCCCCTGGCCGCCGAGGGCATCGACGCCAACGACTTTATGCTGGCCTACGCCGCGGCCAAAAGCCAGGAGTACCCCGAAATCAGCTATCGGCAGCTCGATATTTTCTCGCCCGAGTTCGCCGCCCGGCCCTACGATGTGCTAACGGCCAGTCTTTTCTGCCACCACTTCACCGACGCCGAACTGGTGGAGCTGCTGCGCGGCTGGCACCAGCAGGCGGGCCTAGCCGTGGTCATCAACGACCTGCACCGCCACCCGCTGGCCTACTACAGCATCAAGTATTTGACCAAATTGCTCGGTGGCTCGCGCTTGGTGCAAAACGACGCGCCGCTCTCGGTGGCCCGCGCCTTTTCGCGCCGCGACTGGGTGCGGCTGCTAGCCGCCGCGGGCATCACTAACTATGAGCTGCGCTGGTGCTGGGCGTTTCGCTGGCAGGTGGTGGCGATGGCTGAGCCCAGCCGGTAGCCCATGCTGGCATGCTGTGGGGAGGTGGGCGAGTAGCCGTAGTTTTGCGACCCTAGCAGGGTGTAGGTAGGCGGCCTGCGGCGGGCCGGAGGCCGGCCCGCTAAGGTGATAACTTCATGGAGGCAAAGCTATTACGCAGCGATTTTAATTTTAACCTGGAGGCCCTGCGTGGGGTGGCGGCGCTTACCGTGGCTTGGCACCACGCCATTTACCACCAGCGTCACCTCGACCCGCGCTACGTGCCTACCGGCGCGTGGGCCTTCAACCCACCGGGCCACCTGGCGGTGCTGATTTTCTTTTTGCTGTCGGGCTACGTTATCGGGCGGCGCTACCCTCGGCCGCTGCGGCGGGCCGAAATCGGCGATTACCTGCACCGGCGCCTAGTGCGGGTGTACCCGATGTACGCGCTGGCGGTGCTGGCTGGCGTCGTGGTTTCGGGCTTCACAATAGGCTGGAAAACGGTTGGTTACCACTTGTTATTCTGGCAAAGCTGGGGCGAGCCGGTGATGTTTGAGAATAACCCGCTGTGGTCGCTGCAATACGAGGTGCTGTACTATCTAGCTTTCATCCCGCTCTCGGTGCTGGCCCTGCGGCCCTGGGTGGTGGCCGCGCTGGCCGGCCTGGCCGG